>Ga0210395_10001703_pt1 | contig 17021 bp, 13 predicted proteins | sample IncBWH4OmetaG_FD_150861 | JGI IMG/M metagenome (GOLD analysis project Ga0210395, IMG submission 150861) | Forest soil microbial communities from Barre Woods Harvard Forest LTER site, Petersham, Massachusetts, United States - Inc-BW-H-4-O ...
GGGCGTTGTGGAAGTCGGGGTGGGCGTCGGTGTGGGGCCTGCCGCGGGAGCGCCGGTGTAGAAGGTGATCGGCTCCGCGAACTGCGATGTTCTGTTCTGGCTGTCGATCGCCTCGATCACGTACGCGTACGGCGTGTTGGCGGTGAGGCCGGTCAGCGTGTACGAGGGCGTGGTGGTGGTCGCCACCAGGCCGGTCGACGGGGCGAGTTCATAGACGCGGTAGCCGGCCAACGTGCCGGTCCCGGGCACCGAAGCTCCCCACGTGAGCGTGGCCCCCGTCGAGGTCACCGAACCGGCCGTCGGCGTGCCCGGCACGGACGGCGGCAGCGCGTCCGAGGCGGTCAGCGAGGTGTCCGGCGACGTTATGAACTGCGCGATGTTGGACGCAGGCGACGTGATGCCCTGGGTGTCGACCGCCGTCACGTAGTAGCCGTAGGGCGAGGTCCGGGTGGCCTGCAGGCTGGTGAGCGCGTAGGACGTCGAAGTCGTCGTCCCGACCAGTGTCCCCGCGGATGTGTACACGTCGTAGCTCGCGATCGGGTTGGTGCCAGCCTTGGATGCCGTCCAGGACAGCGTGGCGCCGGTCGACGTGACGGAGCCCGCCGTCAGCGTGGCTGGCGCCGACGGCGCCGTCCATGACGCCGCTCCGGGCGGATTGCCCCAGATCAGCGTGTTGCCCGAGTAGAGGGTGATGTCGCTGACAGTCACGGGGGTCGCGCCTGTCGTGGAGGGAATGCCCTGGAACGACCAGTCCTCCGCCGGGTTGTGCGCGGACGGGAAGGTGATGCGGAACTGCACCTGCGCCTGGTAGTCGTCGTTCGTGTAGTCGGCCTCGCCCACGGGCTCGATGTTGAGGTTCGCGCACGAGACTTGCACGTAGTACGTCGAGCCTGAGTACTGGGTCGGCCCGGTCGCGGGTTCGCACTGGCTGTAGGACGAGCTCAGGGTGATCTGGCTTGGTGTCTCGCCGGGATCGAGGGTGAAGTAGTAGCGGAAGCTCGCGTTCGCCATCTGCCGCGCGGGCCACGCCGACTGGTTGTTTACCAGTGCCTTGATCTCGATGAAGTTGCTGGCCTCGTTGTTGATCGCGGCCTGCACGTAGATCTGCGGCCCGTCCGGTGTTTCTGGCGCGGGGAAGTTCGCGATCGGGGTGCCGCCGTACTGCTGGCTCAGCGCGGCCAGGTCGCCGCTGAAAAGCGCGTTGTAGTCGAGCGCGCCCTCGGTGTACTGGTACTCGGACCGCACGTCCTGGAATTGGTCGTTGTCCGCTGTCGGGCCGCCTACGAGCAGCCCGTAGTCGAGATGCCGGGTCTGCGTCGGGGTGCTCAGGTTGTCGTCCCATGAGTCGTGCGCGGTGGAGTTGTGCACGTACTGCGACCAGGCGGTGTTGGTGCCGTCGTTGGTGAACCCGACCTCGTAGCTCATGTTGTTCGGGTTCTGGCCGAGGATGTAGTTGATCTGCTGGACGGCGAAGTTGTGGTACGTGGTCGCGCGCGTCGGATCGAGGTTGTTCGCGGTCAGGTAGTTGCTGAACTCGAGCGCGAGGTAGGCGGCGTTCGAGGAGTACCGCAGCGACCCCCAGGTGTTCAGGAAGGCCTCGCCGCCCGGGGAATAGCTGACTTCGCTTCCGTCAAAGCCTGTCGTCCACCAGTCCAGGTTGTCCTCGGCGTCGGTGATGTACTGCTGCTGGCCGGTGAGCTGAGCCAGCCAGACGTAGTCGGCGAAGCTGTCGTCGTCCCAGTTCACGGTCCAGTTGTACTCGTGCAGCGTGGACTGTGAGGCCAGCGGCATGTTCGCGAAGTCCGTCTCAGCCTTGGTTAGCCAGCTGGCTGTCCCGGTCGCCTTGTACAGCCAGATTTCCGCGGCCACGAGCTGCGTCCAGTAGCCGCTGAAGGAGTTGTAGAAGCCCTGTGCTGTGGTTATGCAGTTGGAGTAGTCGCCCTGGTAGGTGTCGGCGAAGGTGAACAGCGATTCAGCCTGTGACAGGAGTTCCGCCGAGTACTTCGGGTCAGCGGTCTTGAAGACGATGGACGAGGCGGCGAGCGCGGCGGACGCCTGGCCGACCAGGTCTGACCCCGCGCAGGAGGACGTCACGTCGTACGACGGCCGGACCACTGGGTTGGTCTCCGCGGGACCCCAGTACTGATGGTCGGTATTCGGGTTGGCGACCTGGCCGTAGAACGTGTCGGGTCCGGTCGCCGCGGCCACGATGTAGTCGTCGCCCCAGCGCAGGTTCTCCATCGCGATCTGGGTCTGGCCGGCGTTGCTGTAGCCAGTCGGGTAGTCGAGCAGGCTCCAGGCGAGCATGTTCATCGCCCAGGCTTCGGGCAGCCCGAACTTCACCAGATCGCCGGCGTCGTGATAACCACCGGTCAGGTTCACCCCGTTGTCTGAGCCGTCGGACAGGTCCGAGTCACCGCGCCAGTCCACCTCGTTGTCGGGCGGGAGCTGGCCGGAGCGCTGGGCCTCGTAGAAGAACATCGAGTCCTGGAGCGCCTGGCTGTAGTCGAACGCGCCGGTCGTCGACGGCGTTGACGCGTGCGCGGCACGCGGCACCGCAATGGCGGTCAGCAGGCCGAGCCCGAGCCCGAGCGCTGCCACGCCCGCGGCGGTCCGGCGACGGCTGGCCGAGCGCATGAATGAAAGTTGCATGGTTGCCTCACCCAGTGGTGCAGGTCACGGTCTGGCCGTTGTCCGCGGTCAGCGTGAACGACGTCGGTACCGCGTCGCTGTTGGTGTAGATGCCTTGCATGCCGTACGACACGCTGGAACCGGCGGGGACCGTCGCTCCCGTGTCGAAGGGGTCATGCGCGGCGACGGTCTCCCCGGACTGGCTATAGAAGGCGTCCCACAGGTTCGTGACATGCTCATCGCCGGGGTAGGTGAAGGTAACGGTCCAGCCGCCAAACGGGCTGGTGCCGGTGTTGGTTAGGGTGACGGTCGCGGTGAATCCGCCGGTCCACGAACTCTGGATGGCGTAGGTCGCTTCACACGACGGAGTCTGTGCGGCGTAGTCCGGGTAGGTCGCCATCGCGTAGGCGAGCGAGGGCACGAACGTGCCCGCCGCAGCGGCGCAGCCATCGGACTCACCTGGCGGCTTGACCCACAAGAAGGCGTCGACGTAGGAGTAGCCGGTGTTCGCGGTCGGGTCCATGCCGAGGGACACGCCTGACGGGTCGCACCACGTGTTGGCCGGGCCCGCGCCGTTACGGCTGGTGTCGATCACCAGATGCAGGCTCGAGTCGCCGATGTCGGTCAGGATCTGCTGACCGTAGTAGAGCTCGTCGTTGGTCCACTCGAAGTTGGACACGTTGGTGAAGACGCCGTTTGCGTCGGTCGTCACGTCGGCCGCCTCTAGCGCCGCGGCTTGCTGAGCGGCGGGGTTCCAGTTCGAGTGGCCACCGTCGAAGTACACCTTGGCGTTGGGGTCGTCGGTGCGGATGACATGGCCCGCGAAGGCGATCGCGCCGTCCCGCGCGCTCGCGTCCGCGCTCGACAGGCAGCTCTGGAGCGCGAGCGAGTCCGGCTCCACGAGCACGATCGCGGTCGCGCTGCCGAGCCCGGCGGCGAAGTTGGAGATCCACGTCTCGTAGTCCGCGATGGTCGGCGCGCCGCCGGCGGACGCACCGCCGCAGTCGCGGTTCGGGATTTCGTAGGCGACGAGCACCGGCACCTGGTGCACCGCCGAGGCCGCGCTGGCCAGCGACGAGACCTGGGCCTCGATGGCGGTCGGGTTGTAGGTGGTGAACCAGGTCGCCTGCGGCTGGCTGGCGATGTCCTTGGCGATCACCGGCTCGTCCGCGTTGCCGGGGTTCGCGGCCACCCACTGCGCCACGTTGGAGTTCGGGTTGACGTAAAACTGCGTGTTCGCCGCCAGGCTGCCAGTCACGGCCAGCGCGTTTGGCCCGGGCGCCGCGAGGGCGATGCCCGCGAGCACGGGGACAGCGGCCCCGAGCAGGACTAGCCGGCAGGCGCTGCGAGCAGATGTCATGAGGGGCATGGCGTCACCACCCGTCGTTCGGCGGAATGGCCTGGTTGCCGCCGTGCGCTCGCGCCAACCGCAGCGGCAGCCGGGCCGACTGTGACGCTAACCTCGCAGGCCGTCGCAACCAACCAAGCGCTGCCAGCGGGACCGTCGAACCGAGACCGCCACCGCTGTGACCAGTACAGACGCGGACGTGACCGGCAGAAGAGGACCTGGAAGTTTCATGCTCTGACCGTCGGCTGGGGCCGCCGCGGCGCATATGACGGTAACGGAAGAATAAATCGGTGACCGCCGGGTATCCGTGCAATTTCACCGTTTCTGTGCAATGTCACGAGAGCCCGCCTAGCGCGCAATTTTCATTTCATTGTCGGAGGCACTGAGACCGCACGTGCCAATGAGTGTGCATTTCGAAATATTTCGGTCATGCTAAATGATCTTTCTGACCGGGAAATCGCAGGTAGACCGGTGAATTAAGCGTCGACAACAAGGGCTGATCTCGGAGACGACCGCAGTTGTACTGGTCGAAACATGAGTGCAATAACTATCGGAGACGCCGAGCTTGCCGGAGAAGGTAGACGAGCTTATCGTGCTGATTCAAGTCGGGTTGCCGCCGGGTGCCAGTGTTGCTGCCAGGTGGTTAGGCTTACCCCTCCTTCCTTGATTCGATTCGCCGGTTTATCCGGGTGTCCGAAATGTGGTACCCGGCTTAGCGTGCAACCGCGCGCGTTTAAGCTCTGGTGCCGCAGCCTGCCTGAAGGAGGTAGCTGCACATGTCCAGTCGCGACCACACGCCACGGTCCGTGGTTCCCGACGTCCCAGGTCGTCCACCCGACGTGTTAGCACCAGCGGTCACGTCGGAACTCGAGCCGGGCCTGGGCAGCCAGCCAATGGTGGCTGCAACATCGAGGGAGACGCGGCTAGCGTATGCCAGTCAAATCGACCAGCGAGTCGTCGAACTGGCAGCCAAGTGGTTCGAGCCCGCCGCCCGAATCGCGATCTTCATCATCTACTTCTGGTTCGGGATACTGAAGCTCGTTGGACTCAGCCCGGCCACCCCGCTGGCGACAGCGCTGACCAGCCACACCATCGGAATGCAATACTTCACCGCATCGTTCCGTGCACTCGCTCTTTACGAATGCCTTGTCGGCATCCTCATCCTCATCCCGGCAATGACACGGATCTGCTTCGTGTTGATCATAATCCACATGGGGATAGTGTCGTCGCCGCTCGTTATCGTCGCGAATGTGGCGTGGACCCATCCGATGGTGCCCACGCTAGAAGGGCAGTACATCATCAAGGATCTGGCGATCATTGCCCTGGCGATAGGACTGCTGGGGCAAACGCGATCGCGAAGACGAGAGTAAGCAGTCTCTCATTGTCGCGGGGCCCGGCGGGAACGACCCGCCGCGCCCCGCCATGACATGTTGCCGAGCTAGCAGGTCATCGGGTCGTGACACAGTAGCCGCCATGCCCGCGTACATCCTGACCGGCGCTCCCGGATCGGGGAAGACAGCCGTACTGCGACTGCTGGAAACCTTCGGGTACCCGGTCGTCGAGGAAGCCGCCACGGACGTCATCGCCCTCGCCAACGCGCTTGGCTGCGAGGAACCATGGCGCGATCCTGGCTTCATCGGCAAAGTCATCGCCCTTCAGAGGCGACGACAGGATGCCGTTTTGGCCGAACCCGACGGCACCACGGTTTTCTTCGACCGCTCACCGGTGTGCACGCTGGCGCTGAGCCGCTACCTGGGTTTTGCGGCGTCGTTCCTGCTCACCCGTGAAATTGAGCGGATCCTGGCGGAGGCCACGTACGAGAGAACCGTCTTCTTCATCCGCAACCAGGGTTTTATCCGGCCTACCGCGGCAAGACGGATAAGTTTCGAGGACTCACTCGCCTTCGAGCAGGTACACGAGCAGACCTATCGTGACCTGGGATTCCTTCTCGTCGATGTGCCCGCTGGCCCGCTGGCTGACCGCGTCGCATTGGTCCGGCACAGCGCCGAGAAAGTGTGACGTTGACCACGTTTCGTCCGGCTTTGATGCAAAGTTGGGTGCACGGTATCAAACGCAATAGATTTTTGTCCAATATTTTGTAACGATTGCCGTTTTGTGCTTACTCTTCCCTGAGCAAGGCGCTCCGAAGGCTGTCTGCACCATATGCACCCCCGTGCTTCGTGCAGGCAGCCTTCCTGGTGAGCGCGACCTACTCGGGGAGGAGCCCTTTGGGCAGCCCAACCAACCCAGCACGTTCCCGTTTCAAGCGACGGCTGCCGGTCGTTGCCGTGCCGGCGCTTGTCGGCGCGGCGGCCGCGTTCGCTCTGGCCAACGCGTCGGCGTTTGGCGGTGCGCCGTCCGCCGCGCGACCGCTCGGGCATCACACGGTGACCTCGACCGCCGCCCGCACCGCCGCCCGGTCTACAGCCGCACGGCTGACGTCGACAACGCACTCGGCTGTGCGGCACAGCAGCGTGGCGAAGCACAGCAGCCCGGTGCGCGAAGTCTCCTACACCGTCAAGTCGGGTGACACGCTGAGTGACATCGCGGGGAGCCTTTACCACGATTCGCAGTACTGGCCGGTGCTCTACTGGGCCAACCACAACCAGATCCACTACGCGAACGACATCCAGGTGGGACAGGTCCTGACCGTTCCGGTCAAGCCGGCTCACGTCCCTAGCGCGCCGACGGTTGTCGCGCCCACTCCGCCGCCAAGCCAGGCGAGCACCTCGGTCCCGGCTGGCGAGCAGACGTCGACCTCGGCGCAGGCCGCTCCCGTCCAGGAGGCCGCACCCGTGACCGCCACCCCGGTGCAGTCCACGGCCGTCTCAACCGCGGGCGACGGGTCGTTCCAGTCGTGCGTCATCGAGCGTGAGTCTGGTGGCAACAGCCAGGTGATGAACTCAAGCGGCCACTACGGCCTCTACCAGTTCAGTGCCTCGACCTGGGCCGAGTACGGCGGTAACCCCGCCGACTTCGGAAACGCCAGCGCCGGCGAGCAGAACCAGGTGTTTGACAACGCCATGTCGGCGGGCGGCGCGTCCAACTGGTCGGCATACGACGGCTGCTGACCTGCTCGTTTCATTCGCGGTCGCGCGCCGCAGCGGGCGACTGTAGCCCCGCAGAGGGCTAGCAACCTCGTCACGTTCTGTCTCCAGCAGTGCTGTCGGTGATGCGTGCGCGCAGGCGGGTCGGCGGTAGATTGACCGTCGGCCCGCCGCCGCGGTCCTCCCACGCGGCGCCTCGATCGTTCGTGCGATTATGGGCTATGCGGCCTGCGGAGGGTTCGGAGCCCGCTGCCCATCGCGTGGCTCGTCGTGGTGCGGGAGGAGTTGTCTCCCGTCCTGGACTCTGGGAGCGGCTCGCGGGGACGGCGCGAGTGACGGTGGTCTCGGCGCCGGCGGGCAGCGGCAAGACGGTGCTGCTGCGGTCCTGGGTCGACGACGCCGGGGAGGCCGGGCTGGCCGACCGCGTCGCTTGGGTGACGATAGGGGCCGACGGGCGAGATCCGCACCGGTTGTGGCTGGCGGTGCTTGACGCGCTGCGTCAAACGCGCCAGGGGTCGGCACTGGTCGGTGCGTTGACGCCGGCGCCGGACCTGGACGGGTGGGCGATCGTGGAGCGGCTGCTGACCGACCTCGCGCCGCTGGAGGACACCCTGTGGCTGGTGATCGACGACCTGCACGAGCTGGGCTCGGATCAAGCGCGGCAGCAGCTCGAGCTGCTGATGATGCGCGCACCGCGGCAGCTGCGGTTCGTGCTCGCCACGCGGCATGATGTGCGGCTGGGACTGCACAGGTTGCGGCTGGAAGGTGAGCTGACCGAGATCCGCGCGGACGATCTTCGGTTCAGCCTCGCCGAGTCGCGCGAGCTACTGGAGATGGCGGGGGTGCGGCTCTCCGACCGAGCGCTGGCACTGCTGGTGGACAGGACCGAGGGGTGGGCGGCGGGCTTGCGACTGGCGGCGCTGTCCCTGGCCGGGCACCCGGATCCGGAGTGGTTCGCGGCGGAGTTCTCCGGCAGCGAGCGCACGGTGGCCGAGTATCTGCTGGCCGAAGTGCTAGACCGGCAGGGCGAGGAAGTAAGGCGGCTGCTGCTGCGGACCAGCGTTCTTGAGCGGGTCAACGGGGAGCTAGCCGACCTGCTGACCGGCGGCAGTGGCGGAGAGCGGCTGTTGCACGATCTGGAACAGACCGGAGCGTTCGTAGTAGCGGTTGACTCGGCCCGGGCGTGGTACCGCTATCACCGGTTGTTCGCCGGCCTGCTGCAGCTGGAGCTGCGACGCACCGAGCCGGATGAGGTAGCCGCCCTGCACGAGCGTGCGGCCGGGTGGCTGGCGGCGCACGGATTCGGCGTGGCAGCGGTCCGCCATGCTCTGGCCGCGCGGGACTGGGGGCTTGCCGCCAGACTGCTGGCCGACCAGTGGCCCGGCCTGCATCTGGGCGGGCAGGCCGCCACCACCCATGAGCTCCTGGTCGGCTTCCCCGCGCAGGCCCGCGCGGCTGACGCCGAGCTGGCGGTGGTGGCTGCGGCCGACGAGCTGTCCCGTGGGTCACTGGAGGCGGCGGAACGGTACCTGGAGTATGCCGAGCAGAGGGCGGCGTCGGTGCCGGAAGAACGGCGCGGGCGGGCGCGGGTGCTGCTCGGGGTGGTACGGCTGCTGGTCGCCAGGCAACGCGGGAACCCGTCGGCGGTGGCCGAGGAGGCGCGGCGGCTGCAGACGGCGGCCGAGGCCCCGGAGATGGGGCAGCCCGGCCTGGGTGAGGAGCTGCGCGCGCTGGCCCTGATCAGTCTTGGCGTCAGCGAGTTGTGGGCGGCCCCGCAGGGGGAGGCGCAGCTGCACCTCGAGCAGGGTGTCACGCTGGCGCGCCGGATCGGGCGGCCGTATCTCGAGTTCACCGGCCTGGCCTACCAGGCGATGGGTGAGCTCCCCAGGTCGTTCGCGCGGGTCGCGGAGTTCAGCGGGCAGGCCATCGCGCTGGCCAGGCGGCACGGCTGGACCGACGAGACGACCGCTGCCGTCGCTTACGTGGCGCTCGGATCCGCGCTGGCCTGGCAGGGCCGGGCCGAAGAGGCGCAGACCTGGGTCCAGCGCGCCGAACGCACCATCAGACCGGACGCGGAACCCGTGGCGGCGCTGGCGGTTTGCTACCTGCGCGGGATCCTGGAGCTGGCGCGCGGCCGGAACGCCGACGCGCTGGCCGCGTTCCAGGCCACCGAGCGGCTGGCCGGGCGGCTGGCCGCACCGTACCTGCTCGTCACGCGGGCAAGGGCGCTGCGGCTGCATACCCTGGTGCGCCACGGCGAGACCCAACGAGCTGAGGAAGCCCTCGCCGCCCTGGGCGACGGCGATCGCGACCGCGGCGAGATGCGCATCGCCGCCGCGGGGCTGCGGCTCGCTGAGGACGACCCGGACGCGGCGATCGCGGAGCTCGCGCCCGTCGTCGGCGAGTCCGCTCCCGTCACCCGGCCGACCTGGCTGGTGCATGCTTTCATGCTCGAAGCGATCGCGCGGGACGCGCTCGGCGACCTGGCCGCCGCCACGCGGGCCGTGGAGCACGCGCTCGATCTGGCCGAGCCCGACGGCGCGCTGGCGGTTTTCCTCCTCTATCCCGCCCGGGACCTACTTGAGCGCCACGCCCGGCAGCGCACCGCGCATGCCGCCCTGCTCGCTCAGATCCTCGACCTGCTGGCCGGAGCGACGCCCAGAGGCCCATCCGCCGTGGACCGCCCCCAGCCGCTGCTCGAGCCGCTCAGCGTCAGCGAGACCCGCGTATTGCGCTACCTGCCCACCCACCTGTCAGCGCCGGAGATCGGGGCTGAACTGTCGGTCTCCACAAGCACTGTCAAGACCCACATGCGCAACCTGTACGCCAAGCTCGGCGCGCATAGCCGGGCCGAAGCGGTCCAGCGCGCCCGCGCCCTGAGCCTGCTAGCACCGTCCCGGGGCTAAGCGTCGTCAACAATCATCCGAATCGTAGGTTGGCCCCTCATCCTGAGGCCGTCCAGGCTCCTAAGGGAGAGCACGCTGGAGTAGGAGGAGTTTTGGGATGGGGCAGCCGCGGTGGTACGAGATCTCGGTACGCGGTCACCTGGGCGACACCATGCGCTCGGCCTTCCCCGACCTGCGGGCTGAGCCACGGGGAGCCGACACGGTGCTTACCGGAGTGCTCACGGACCAGGCCGCGCTGCACGGCGTGCTCGCCGATATCGAGGCCCTCGGGCTCGAGCTGCTCGAAGTCCGCCGCTTGCCGCACGGATGAGTCGCGTGCCACTCACTGCGAAGCCGGGGGTCGAATCCTCCGGATCGTACGAGGTGCGTTCATCCGTTCAGGCATGAAGCTTGGTGTCCTGATGAGGAATCGCCTGACCCGCAAGAGAGGACGGGAGCGCAGAAATGCTTTCGATGAGGGCGCTGGAGTGCCTGGTCACCATTGTGGACCACGGGTCGCTGACGAAGGCGGCGGCTGTCCTGCACATGTCGCAGCCCGCGTTGTCGCATCAGATCGCCGCCATCGAACGGGAGGTGGGGACCCCGGTCATCGAGCGGTTGCCGCGGGGAATCAGGCCGACCGCGGCCGGGCTGGCCGTCGCGGCGGAGGCGCGCGTCGCACTGGCCGCGGCGGACAGGGCCGTGGTCGCCGGCAAGAGGGTAGGGGCCGGGACTGGCGGGCGAATCCGCATCGCGTGCGCGGAGACGATGACGGCATGGGTCCTGGTGCCGGTGCTGCGTGGCTGGCGGCGCGGGTTCCCCGACGTCGAGCTGGATGTGAAGGAGTACACCAGCGCGGACAAGATGCTCGAGGTGCTGGCCGGCGGCGAAGCGGACATCATCGTCGGGCCGCGGCCGACGAGCACCGATGAGCACACCGAGGTACTAGGCAGCGAGGAGAACGTGGTGGTTGCGTCTCCCGAGCACCGGTTCGCGGACCTGCCCGCCGTGCCGCTGGCCGAACTGTCCTGCGAGCCGTTCGTGCACTACAACCCTGGTAACGGTTTTGGTGTGTGGGTCGACCAGCTCGCGGCCAGGCGCGGGGTGGTGCTGCCGCGACCGGTCTTGCGCACCGGGAGCCCGCGCACGGCCGCGCAGCTGGCCGCCGCGGGCATGGGGGTGACGATCGTGCCCTTCTCCGCCCTCACCCCCAGGCCGGACGGCACTATAAGGTCGCTTGACCCGCCTGAGCTGCGCGACGTGGTCGCCATCGTCGCCGCGCCGCACGATGACCTGCTTCGGCGGTTCGTCCGCGACTTGAAGCGGCGCGGTCTTCCAGAATCACGCATCGGCGCGCCAGGCTCCGACCGCCCGGCGATGATGCCGCGCGACTCGTACGCGGTTTCCGCACACGCGTGGAGCGCACCATGACCGCCGCGGGTTGACCGCGATGAAGATCATCAGACAGGCCGGGTTCGCGCACCGGCGCAGCCGGCCTACCTGTGACGGGTCGGACAAGAACTCTGCCGCCTGCGTGGCGATGAATGCCAGCAGCGGATTCCCGCCGTACTCGCGATGCCAGCGCGTCCGCGCGCGAAGCCCTGTCGCGGTCAGCTCCAATCGCGTGCTGGCCGGCGCCGACCGCATGAAGAGGTTGAGGTCGGACACCGCCGCGGTCGGCACCGGGCGGCTGTCCATCAGTGCCTCGATCATGTCCCGCAACGCCAGGCGCAGCCGGCGCACGGCCGTGATGTCCGGCAGGTCTCCACCCGGCACGCGCGCTCGCTCAACCCGCCACCAGGCCTGCGCGCCGAGATCCGCCGACAGGAGATCGTCATGCTTGGGCGATCCGGGTGCCGCCACGGTATTGATGAGATCCACGGCGACGACAGGCTCGCCGATAACGACGAACCGGCTGCGGCCGCGGGCACCGGCCGCCGTGTCGGAAATGCAGATATTAGAGATTTCGATAAGTGCCATGAATTCTTCGAAACCTTCAGTCTCTTGCGGCGGGCATAAGTAACATGTCAGGCTCGTTCGTAAGCATTAGAAGTAACCTGAGAACTGGTGTCTACCGCAGCCTCTATGAGGGTAACAGTCACCATGGCCAGCGTAAAGCGCGAAATGCTTAATTCGCCACTCAGGCTCAATCGGCAGCGCTATAGGGGAGAATGTGATGCCTTCACTGAAAGACAAGACGGTACTCATCATCGGCCGCGGCAGCGGGATCGCACGCGCCATCGCCCTGGCCGTCAGCGACGACGGAGGCCGGGTCATCGTCGCCGGACGGCAGCCCGACGATCTGGCCGGCTCGTATCGCGGCACGGATATCCGCGCTGAGCGGGTCGACGTCACGGATGAGTCCTCGATCGCCGCGCTAGCAGACCGGATCGGGACCCTCGACCACGTGGTATCCACCGCTTCCGCCCGCGCCCGCGGCGGTTACCACGACCTGACCGCGAACGTGGTGAATGCCTCGTTCGGCACGAAGGTGACCGGACCCCTGCTACTGGCCAAGCACTTCGCGGGAAACCTCGCACCAGGCGGCTCGTTCCTGTTCATGTCGGGAGCGACCGCACTGAAGCCGGCTCCTGGCATGCTCGCGGTCGCCGCCACCAACGCCGCCGTAGACGCCATCACCGCCGGTCTGGCTGTCGAGCTCGCTCCGATCAGGGTCAATGCCATCGCGCCGGGAACGATCGACACCGGGGCGTACGACGCTCTCGGCGACGAACGGAAGGCGGCGCTGTTCAAGGCCCGGTCGAAGACTAACCCCGCCCGTCGAATTGGCACGGTCGACGACATCGCGGCCGCGGCGCTGGCGGTCCTGACCAATGGATTCCTGACCGGGGCATCAATTCCCGTCGACGGCGGCGAACACCTCGTCTAACGAAAGAGGTTCCTGACATGGCCGTGATGACCGGCTACTCATCCTCGGAAGCACCCGGGAGGATGACACCGGGTGAGCGATCGGCCAGCCGAGAGGTCATGCGCGGACGCGCGGCCGAGCAGAGGATCATCCGCAACGTGCTGCTGCGCGCTCGGCAGGGGGCGGGCAGCGTTGTGCTTGTGGACGGAGAGCCGGGTATCGGCAAGTCCATGCTGCTTCGCGAGGCCACCGACGAGGCAGCGGACCAGGGCCTTTCGCTCGCCGTGGGAGCAGCGGACCAGCTAAGCCAGGAGATACCGTTCTTCGGTCTGCGCGCGGCTTTGTCCGCACCGTTCGCGGGGCTCGCCCCTGACCACGCCGATGCGGTGGAATGGTGGATTACCGAGGCGCGAGCGCACCTGGAAGAGCGGGCCGCGGCGGCGCCGGTGCTGGTATGCCTCGACGACCTGCACTGGGCCAGCCCAGCCACGCTGGCCGTGCTGCGGGCGCTGCCTCGAGAGCTGAAACGGCACCAGGTCGTGTGGCTCCTCGCCCGGTCAAGCACACCCGCCCGCGACGCGGACCACATGTTCGGCCTGCTGGAGCGGGACGGCGCCGCCCGGGTCACGCTGGCTCCGCTGGATCGCGATGCGGTTGCGGGCATGCTCACCGACGCGTTCGGCGCACCGCCAGACCAGGCCCTGTCTGACCTGGCTCGCTCGGCCGCGGGGAACGCCTCGCTGGTAGCCGAACTAATCGCCGGCCTGCGTGACGATCACGCCGTGCGTGTCACGGGGGGGCAGGCTGTGCTCGCGTCGGCCGGGCTGCCGCGGCGAATCCACCGCCTCGCGCAGCAGCGGCTCGATGGTCTCGGCCAGCAGGCCCGGCAGCTGCTGGAGACGGTGGCTGTCCTCGGGCCGGCATTCCGGCTTGAGGACGCGGCAGAGATGCTCGGTGAGACGCCGGCCATGTTGCTGCCCGCGGTCGAGGAGGCGATGGACGCCGCGATCATCACCGCCGCGGAACACACGTTCACCTTCCGGCACCCGCTGCTGCACCGCGCTGTCGGCGAGATGATCCCGCGGCCGGCGTCGAAGGCGCTGCACCGTCAGTACGGCGAGATCCTGCTCACCAGGGGTGAGCCGGCGGCCCGGGCCGCCGGCCACCTCCTGCTCGCAGCGCATCCTGGTGACCCGGCGTCGCTCGCCGGGCTGGATCAAGCGGCAGCGCGAACGCTGCGCCCGGCCCCGCAGACCGCAGCCAATCTCGCGCTGCGCGCGCTGGAGCTGACATCCCCTGACGATCCGGCCGCGCTGTCCCGCGCGGTGGCCGCCGCCGAAGCCCTGACCGCGGCGGGCCGACTGGACCAGGCCGCCAGGATCACCCAAGACCTGCTAGCCAAACCGCTACCGCCGACGGCCGAGAACCGGGTGCGATGCGCCCTCTCCTCGATCCTGTGCGCGAGCGGCGAGGTGCAGGCCGCGGCCGACCAGGCCCAGCTGGTACTCACCCGGCCGCGGCTGCCGGGCGACCTGCTGGACCGGGCCCTGACCGCGCACCTGCAGGCGTTGGCCGGGCTGCGCGACAAACTCGCCGGTCCGGCGGCCGACTGCGCGCTCACCGGCCGCGGCCACAACAGCGGCGTCACGTCGGCGGCCCTGGTCACCCGCGCGGTCATCGCCTGGGACGACGGCCAGATCGACGACAGCCTTGAGCTGTTGCGCGATGCCGCCCGCCGCGATACCGGGCTCCGCCCCGATGCCCGCGACGTCCAGCCGTTGCTCACGCTCGCCGCGGCCCTCGTCGACCTCCGCGAGCTTCAGCAAGCCGATAGCATCGTGCGGGCGGCGGACCACCCGGCGCTTGACGGCATTCCAGCCCAGGCGGCGTTGTCCATCGTGCGGGGTCGTATCCACCTGGCCGTCGGCCGGCTTGCCGAGGCCGCCGCCGAGGGCCACGCCGCCGCGGACATCGCGAGGAGTCTCGGCGCGCACGGGTACGCGGCGACCGCGCACAGCCTGCTGAGCGTGATCGAACTGCGGCGCGGTGACATCGCGGCCGCGGCCCGGCACCTGGCCTGCCGTCCGGCCGCGAACCCGCAGTTCGCCGACGTCTATGCCCGCCCTGAAGCCGCAATGGCCCAGGCGCAGGTCACGGAGGCGCGCGAGGGACCGGCCGCCGCCTTGGGGTACCTGCGGCAGCTCCAAGCCGATCTGGACGCCCGGCCCGGAACCTTGCTTGGCGACCCCGCTCTGGCGGCTTGGCTGGTTCGCACCGCGCTCGCGGCCGGGGATGACGAGCTGGCCGCGAATGTCGCTCGCATCGCCCGGGCGCTCGCGGACGCCCACCCGGGATTCCCGGCACTGGCCATGGCCGCCACGCACAGCCAGGGGCTGGCCAGCCGCGATCCGGCCCGCTTGGCCCAAGCCGCCACGCGGCACCCAGACCCGTGGGCCAGGGCCTCAGCCGCGGAAGACCTCGGCGTCCTGCACGGCGGGCTCGGCGGGCAACGCGACAAGGACGCGGCGATCCACCACCTGAAGGAAGCGCTCGACGGATACCGTCAGGTGGGCGCCGACCGCGACCAGGCCCGCATCCGGCAGCGGCTGCGTCGGCTCGGCATCCGCCGCCGCCACTGGGCCGCCCCCGCTGCGCGGCCCCTCACCGGATGGGACAGCCTGACAGAAACCGAGCAGGCCGTGGCCGGGTTTGTCGCCGAGGGACTGAACAACAACCAGGTTGCCGCCCGCATGTACATCAGCACCCACACCGTGGCCCACCACCTGCGTCAGGCCTTCCGCAAACTCAGCATCACCTCGCGAGTCGAACTCACTCGCATCGTGCTCGAGCAGGCTGCTGAGCAGGTCGCGGACCGGGGCCGCGGGCCCGGCACCGCTGTCCGATCTGACGATGTGCGATCGGCTCGCCACGGCGAGGCTGGGAAGTGAGCAAGCAGCAGGGTAGCCCGCTGCGTACCCAGCCGAAAGGAAACGTTGGAATGAGCATCAACTGGCTCGAGGGCATGGATCACGACACCACGACGGAGGGATCCGGTCGGCCGAGGGCCATGCCCGTGTTCGCCGGGCAGAAGCTGGTGGTCGTCGGCGGCAGCAGCGGGATGGGGCGGCAGACGGCCGCCGATGTCGTGGCCGCCGGTGGCAGCGCCGTCATCATCGGCCAGGACCCCGACAAGGTCGACGACACGGTCAAGGCACTAGCCGAGAACGGCTCCGCCTACGGCATCACCGCCGACCTGTCCGACCGGGGCCAGGTGGACCGGGTCCGGCAGCAGCTAGCCGACGAGCACGCCGACGCCACCCTGCTGGTCAACGCGGCCGGGGTCTTCGTCCCCACGCCCTTCCTCGATCATGACGGCGCCGCCTACGACGCCTACTTCGAGCTAGACAGGGCTATCTTCTCCTCACGCAGACGGTGGTCCGCGGCATGGTCCAGGGCGGCCGCGGCGGGTCGATCGTGAACATCGGCAGCATGTGGGCCCACCAGGCCATCGGGGCCACGCCGTCGTCGGCCTACTCGGCGGCGAAGGGCGGCTTGCACGCGCTGACCCGCAACCTGGCCCTGGAACTCGCCCAGTACCAGATCCGGGTCAACACCGTCGCTCCGGCCGTCGTGGCTACTCCGATCTACGAGAAGTTCGTGCCCAAGGACAAGCTCGAGGCGACGCTGCACAGCTTCGACGCGTTCCACCCGCTCGGCCGGACCGGCACCGTCCGCGATGTGGCCAACACCGTCACGTTCCTGCTCTCCCCCGCCACCAGCTGGGTGACCGGGGCCATCTGGGACGTCGACGGCGGCGTCATGGCCGGGCGCAACTGAGCACCCCCATCCCGCCCGTGCGCCGGCCCGTCCCGGCGCACGGGCACGTCCCGTCTATAACCGTCCTTAGGAGGACACGATGGCAGTGATATGGGACCCGGTGACCCGGGATAACGTAGTGCGCGCGCTCAAGGAATATGACCGGCTCGGGCCTGAGGGATTCTTCTCGGCACACGGTTTCGCACCCACCACGACCTACGATCTGGTCTGGGACGAACGCCGCTACCCGCCGAAAGCCATCTTGGGCACCGCCTATGAGTTCGCCACCGGCCAGCGCCTTGCTTCCGGTGACTTCGAGGGCGGCAAGAGCGGTGCCGTCAAGGTGCTCGGAAATCTAGGATTCACCGTCGAGCCGCGACGGCCAGCCGGCCAACGCTGATCCGGCGAATCGCGGGCGCGAGTCG
>Ga0210395_10001704_pt1 | contig 17020 bp, 11 predicted proteins | sample IncBWH4OmetaG_FD_150861 | JGI IMG/M metagenome (GOLD analysis project Ga0210395, IMG submission 150861) | Forest soil microbial communities from Barre Woods Harvard Forest LTER site, Petersham, Massachusetts, United States - Inc-BW-H-4-O ...
GCAGCCTCTCAAAAGTCATCGACGACGACATCGAGCGACGTCTGGGTCAAGGCATCCGGCACCGCGATGCCGAGCAGCTGGCGCGCGAGATCGAGCGGGCGGACCTCGACGCGGAGAAGAAGCGCGTTTCCGAGGAGGAGCTCGAGGAGGCGCGTGAACGCCAGGAAGACCTGAAGGAGCAGATCGCGCGCTGCCAGAACCTGCTCGCGGCCTCCCGGGCTTGGACGGGCTTCGAGGCAGCGCCGTTTCGAGCGGCGCTGTCTTGCTCCCTCGAACTCCTCGGAGCCGAGCCACTTGAGGAGACGACTGACGACGCGGGCCGACCAGTCTGGAACTTCCCGCCGCTCAACCGTCGTGCACAGACTGACACAAGCTGGGCCGCGACCCTCGACACCCTGCGGACACCCCGCAAGCAGAATCAGACGCTCGCCGATTGGCGCCGCGAAGCCCCTATCCGGCCGGTCGTTTTTGAGGACGCGGGAGTGCTTACCGAGGACACCGTTCACCTGCATCTCGAGCAGCGGGTTGCTCAACGGCTGCTTGCGCGCTTCCGCTCTCAAGGCTTCATCCACCACGACCTCTCGCGGGCCTGCCTCGCGCAGGCCACTGACTCCATTCCACGCGTGATCCTGCTGGGCCGTCTCTCACTCTACGGCCAAGGCGCGGAGAGACTGCACGAGGAACTGGTGCCGATCACCGCGCGCTGGATCGAGCCGTCCCTGCGCAGGGGACCGCTTTCGGCTTACGCGCGTGACGCAGAAGCCAGGACGCTCGATCTTCTCGAGCGCTCGATCGGCGATCGCCGTCGCTCCATGCCCGGCGAGATAATCCAGCGCAAATTGCTTGATGCGGCCCCACGGGACATTGAGGAGTTGCTGCCTCAGCTCGAACCGCGGGCCGAGGAACTGGCTGCTCTTGCCGCCGAGAAGCTCGATCAACGCGGCGCGCGCGAGGAGAAGGACCTCCGCGAAACACTCGAGCGGCAGCGCGATCGCGTGCGCGAAGAGCTCGCCAAGAATGAGGGCGCATTCCAGCAGCTCACCCTCGATTTCGGCGACGAGGAGAAGCGCCAGCTCGAATCCGACATGCGCTCCTGGCGCACCCGCCTCGAGCAATTCGACCGTGATCTCCAACGCGAGCCGCAGCGCGTCCGCGCGTTCTACGAGGTTCGAGCGAAGCGCGTCGAGCCGGTGGGGCTCGTCTATCTCTGGCCGGAGACGAACTGATGGCTGGCGCCAAGCTCGACCCCGAAATCCTCGCGCATCGCGAATGGCTCGGCTTCGTCCGGCCGACCGGTCTAGTCGTGTCCCCACCAGCCCTGGTCCGCGCGGGAGCAATCCTCGACCGACGTGACACCGAGGGGCAGCGGCTCCTGAGCGCGTGCGTTATGGAACGCACCTTTGACCCCAACGAAGGCCCGGCCAAATACCTGCCCGACTTCCGCCGTTTCGCGGAGACCGTCCTTGGCTGGAACTTTTCGCCGAAGGGGTACGCAGGCACGACCGAGTGCCCGATCCCAACCGAGCTCGAGGTGCCAGTGCCCGGCGCGACGCTTCGGCCCGACTTTGCCGTACGCGAGCTTGAGCCGAAGGATGGCGCACCGCACTGGCAACTCCTTGTGCGGGTTCTCGATCCCGGCGCGGACTTCGACCGCCTCAACCGCGGCCACGACCAGCTCGAGGCGTCGGCTCACGGCCGCATGGAGCGGCTCTTGCGCCAGACAGGCGTTCCGGCGGGGCTCATTTTCAATGGGCGTGCGCTGCGCCTCGTGTCCGCGCCCTACGGCGAAAGTTCGGGCTGGCTTGACTTCCACGTCGCTGACATGGTTCAGACCGCGGGCCGCCCCATCTCGACAGCGTTGCGCCTGCTCCTCGGCCAGCCGCGGCTGCTCTCGCTGCCGCGCGGGCAACGTCTCGCCGCGCTCCTCGACGACAGCCGCAAGTTCCAGAACGAGGTCAGTGAGAAGCTGGCCGAGCAAGTCCTGCACGCCCTATACGAGCTCTTGCGCGGGTTTCAGGCCGCGCACGACGCTTCGAAGGGCGAGCTACTGCACAGCCCGCTCACGGAGCACCCCGACGACGTTTATCGCGCGCTGCTCACTGTCATTCTGCGGCTGGTCTTCCTGCTTTACGCGGAAGAGAAGGACATGCTGCCAGAGGACGAGACGTTCCTGCGCTACTATTCGCTCGCTGGCCTCTACGAGCGCTTGCGCGAGGACGCCGCGCTCTTCCCGGACACAATGGATCAGCGCTACGGCGCCTGGGCGCAGCTCCTCGTCCTCTTCCGCATGATCTATGACGGCGCCGAATCCGGCTCAATGCGGCTGCCCAAACGCCATGGGGTCCTATTCGACCCCGACCGCTTCACATTCCTAGAGGGCCGTCCGTCCAGCAGCGGACGACAGCTTCACGAGCGCATCGATCCGCCACTCGTACCCGACGGCACTATCTACCGGGCGCTCGAAAATCTTCTCGTCCTGGATGGCGAACGCATCTCCTACCGAGCGCTCGACGTGGAGCAGATCGGCTCGGTCTACGAAACGATGATGGGCTTTCGTCTCGAGACCGCGACCGGCCGCTCGGTGGCGATCAGGGCGCAGAAGAAGCAGGGCGCACCCACGGCGCTGAACCTCGATGCGCTGCTCGTCGAGCCCGCGGGGAAGCGCGAAAAGTGGATACAAGACCGCGCCGACCGAAAACTGAGCGACACGGTCAAGATGGCCACCGCCGAGGCGACGACTGTCGAAGACCTGCACGCGGCCCTCCTGCCGGTAATTGATCTCGCGGCCACGCCGGACCTCGTGCCAATGGGTGCGATAGTCCTTCAACCGAGCGAGGAACGACGCCACTCGGGCTCGCACTACACGCCGCGTGCGCTCACCGAACCGATCGTGCGCACAACGCTCGAGCCCATTCTCGCCCGTCTGCGCGGCGAAGACGGCCTGCCACCCAAGCCTGCGCAAATCCTCGACCTCAAGGTCTGTGACCCGGCCATGGGCTCAGGGGCATTCCTCGTCGAGGCCTGCCGCCAGCTCGGCGACACTCTGGTTGAGGCCTGGCACGCGTACGGCGAAGTGCCGCCAATCCCGTCGGACGAGGACGAGGTGATCTTCGCTCGCCGGCTCATAGCGCAGCGCTGCCTCTACGGTGTGGACAGGAACCCCGTAGCGGTAGACCTCGCCAAGATGTCGCTCTGGCTTGCAACTCTGGCGAAGGACCACGCGCTCACCTTCGTGGATCATGCTCTTCGGCACGGGGACTCGCTGGTTGGTCTCTCTTGCAAGCAGATCGAGGCCTTCCACTGGGAGCCAGATGTGCCCGGCTTCGAGGAAGGGTTCGAGACCATGCAGGTGCAGGAGCATGTAGCGAAGGTCGCCGAGTTGCGCCGGCGCATCCGCGAGTCGGACGAAGGCATCTCCGACTGGGAGCTGCGCGATCTTTGGGACGAGACGCAGTTCGAGCTGAGCAAGGTACGGCTCTTCGGGGACCTCGTGCTGGCAGCGTTCTTCGAAAGTGACAAGCCCCGGGAACGAGAAGCGAAGCGTAGCGAGTACGCGGGCGCAGTTGTGAGCGGCGAGGGCGAACGCTATCGCGCCTGGCTCGAGGAGGTGCGCCACGCCGCAAAGCCCCTCGCACCGTTCCACTGGGAGGTCGAATTTCCGGAGGTATTCGGAAAGAAGACGGTGGGTTTCGATGCGATGATCGGAAACCCACCATTCTCCGGGGCAAAATCACTCGCTCGAACAAATTGCCCTGGGTACACCCAATGGCTGCGCCAGCAGAATAGCGATACGGGTGGTAAGTGCGATTTGGTCGCCTTCTTTTTTCGCAATAGCTACCGCCATCTCAGAACCGGAGGCGCACTGGGACTCATCGGCACAAAGACGGTCGCTCAAGGAGATACGCGCCGCAGCGGCCTGCTCCAGCTAAGAAAAGCTGGAGCGGTAATCTATTCCGCACGCAGGCACCTCGTGTGGCCGGGTCAGGCTGCCGTGATCGTCAGCGTCATTCACGTGATCAAGGGATCGTACTCCAGCGTGCCGACCCTAGATGGCCCGCACGCTACGGCGAGTGGCCCTTCGAGATCGGCCTCTGGGTGGGCAAGGCTGCGACGCCAAACATCCTCGGCCACAGGGGAGACGGACGATCGGACTCGGCGCGCGCCAAGACGCGGCAATTCAAGGCCGACCCCAAAGGCAAGCCATCGCCGATTCCACTTGAGAATTGCCCGTGGTGCGGTACACGCTTCGGTCCGGATTCGTTCGCGCTCCTACCGAATGATGACCAACCTCGCGAGCTGCGCATCGTCTGCACGAACTTCGAATGTGATTTCACGCGCGACCGGCCCCTCCCCATCGTCGCCGTGGACGAGCCAATTTATCGCCGCCTCCCCGCCTTCCTCATTGCGACGATAGACAAATTCGCATCACTCCCCTGGGTCGGGCAGGCCGGTGCGCTCCTCGATGGGGCGGAGCGATACGACGCTACGGGCTTCTACGGAGCCGCCGAGCCGGGCAAGGGGACGCGCCTCGCAACTCCCCTCCCCCCGCCCGACCTCGTGATCCAAGACGAGCTGCACCTAATCTCGGGTCCCCTCGGCACGATGGCCGGTCTTTACGAGGCCGCGATCGAGGCGCTCTGTGTGCGCGATCTCGATGGCCGTGCGATCCGGCCCAAGATTGTCGCCTCGACCGCGACCGTGCGCCGCGCGCAGGACCAGATTCAAGCCCTCTTCGCGCGGCCACTGACCCAAGTGTTCCCGCCGCCTGGTCCTGATCGTCGCGACTCCTTCTTCGCGCGGATGGTCCCTTCGTCTGAAACGCCGGCAAGGCTTTATCTTGGAATCGCCGCGCAAGGTAGGAACCCAAAAGTCATCATGCGCAAGGCGTGGCTCGCCCTAATGGGCGCCGCCGAGCGTGCCTACCGCGACGCCGGTGGGCACAAGAACCTGCAGAATCCCGCCGACCCGTATATGACGGTGCTCGGCTACTTCAACAGCCTGCGCGAGCTCGGCGGAGCGCGTCGGATCCTCGAGGAAGAGGTCCAGAATACAATCAAAGCCTACGGGGCTCGCAAGCGGATCGGCGAGGAGAGAGGGCTCTTCCAGGATCGCAAGAACTTCTCCGAGGTGGTCGAACTCACCTCCCGCGTTTCCACCGATAAGGTGGCCGAGGCCCGTCGCCGACTCGACGCGCCATTCCACAAGATCGAGCAACGGGTGGACTGCGCAATCGCAACCAACATGATTTCTGTGGGTCTCGATATCCCGCGGCTCGGGTTGATGGTCGTGCTCGGTCAGCCGAAGACGCACGCCGAGTACATCCAGGCCACAAGCCGCGTTGGTCGCGACGACGACCGGCCCGGGCTCGTCGTTACGCTTCTCAATATTCACAAGCCGCGGGACCGTTCCCACTACGAGCGGTTCCGGCATTACCATGAGACCTTCTATCGCTCCGTTGAGGTGGCCAGCGTCACGCCCTTCTCAGCCCGCGCGCTCGATCGAGGCTTCGCCGGGGCGCTTGTGGGGTTGGCCCGTAATGCTGAACCGGAGCTAACACCGCCACAGGGCGTGGAGCACATCGCCGGGGTTCGGGCGGCGCTCGAACGCAAGCTCCTCGATGTTTTCCTCGACCGCGTGCGCCAGCAGCCGATCACCGACGAAGCTGAACGGGAGGAGCGTCTGCGCAGCGTCCAGAACCGGGTCGTCGACCTCCTCGATTCTTGGCAAAAGATCTATGACGACTACCGCGCCGTCGGGGTTGCCGTGCAATACCAGAAGTATGAGCTCAGGCAACCCCGGCCGCTCCTTCGGGAAATGCTCGACAGGGATTTCGAGTCCGAACACCACCGGAAATTCCGCGCCAACCGGTCGCTCCGCGACGTGGAGCCAGAGGTGAATCTGTTCTTGAAGGATTTGAGCGGAATGCAGGTCGAGGATCGCACATGAAGGCACACGGGCAGGTCAGGCGCGGCCAGGTCATCACCACCTACGGGCCTGGCGCACTCATCGACCTGCCGAGGCATTCGGCGATCGTCGGCGGGCTCGACACCTGGCCGAATACGAGCGACCTAGAGGAAATTGTTGAGCCCCGGCTCACGCGCAAACTCCAGATCATGACCGAGGTCGCGGCGCCGCGGCTCTTTGCGCCGCCGCCCGATCCGAACGACCCCCGCGAGACCGCTAGAGGAATCGGGGTCTGGCGGTTTCCGGAATGGTTCGTCGTGCAGGAGGCGAGTGCCAGCGAGGAGCGCGAGCGATCCCGCCGGCTGGTCCATCGCATTGCGCTCGACGACAGAGGACGGTTCGACAGCCGGCCTGTTGTGGCTACTCGCTTCGTTCGTGCCTGCCCGAAGGGACACGTGGACGATCTCGACTGGCGGCGCTTTGTACACGGCGCCCAAGACGACTGTCGACGCCAGCTGTGGCTCGATGAGCGTGGCACGAGCGGTGATTTGGCCGATCTCATTGTGCGCTGCGAGTGCGGTAAAACTCGCAGCCTCTACCAAGCCACCCTGCTCGAGATGAACCCGCTGGGCACCTGCCGTGGCGCGAGGCCATGGCTCGGCCGGAACAGCGGTGAGGACTGTAACCTTCCAAGCCGCCTGCTAATCCGTACGGCGTCCAATGCCTATTTTCCTCAAGTGGTAAGCGTGCTGTCGCTGCCGGACCGGGGAAACGCGGTAGAGATGGCTGTTAGGGACATCTGGGACGATCTCCAGATCGTCGACACCGCCACAGACCTCACGTTTCTGAAAAAGAAGCCGAAAATCGCGGAGCGGCTCGCGCCGTTCGCTGACGATGAGGTTCTCGCGGCGATCCGCGAAGCCAAGAGCGGCAAGGCAGAAGAGAGGCCGGTCAAACAGGTCGAACTTCAAGCACTGCTCGCCGCGCCTGAGGGCTTTGCCGATGACGTGCCCGTCGATCCCAATTTTCATGCCCGCCGGCTGCCCGATCAGGCTTGGCGACACTCCAACCGCAGCGACGGCATCGAGGCCGTAATCCAGCTCCACCGCTTACGCGAGGTCCTCGCTCTGGTCGGCTTTACTCGCTTTGAGGCGGTGACCCCAGATATCAACGGCGAGTACGAGACCGATGTTGAGCGCGCTCAGATCGCCCTAGATCCCGCCTGGTTTCCCGCGGTGGAAAATCGAGGCGAGGGGTTGTTCATTCAGCTTCGCCCGAAAGCAGTGATGAGTTGGCTTGCCCGACCGGCCGTAAAGAAACGCCTCGACGCCCTTGCGAGTGGCCACCAACACTGGATGAAGGACCGCAAGAGTCAGCGCCTATTCCCTGGTGGACCGTATGTCCTGCTGCATACGCTCTCCCATCTCCTCATCCAATCCCTCGCCATGCGTTGCGGCTATCCCGCTAGCTCGATTCGCGAGCGGATCTACGCGGACACCGTCGCCCAACAATTTGGCATCCTCCTATACACCGGAAGCCCCGACGCCGAGGGGACCCTCGGCGGTCTAGTACAACAGGTGCGGTACCTTGAGGATCACCTTGCTCAGGCGCTGAAGATGAGCGCGCTCTGCTCCAACGATCCCGTCTGCGCCCACCATGCGCCGGGGGAGAGTCTTGAAGGCCGCTGGCTCCATGGCGCTGCCTGCCATGGCTGCGCGCTTGTAGCCGAGACCTCCTGTGAGATGCGGAACGACTACCTCGACCGGGCACTAGTTGTGCCGGTACTCGGTGTCCCGGACGCTGCGTTCTTCCAGGCTGTCGCATGATCGACTCCCTGATCGATCTCCCTTCCCACCTCCGCGAGCGGCTTGCAAGCGCGCTCGAGTCGGGCCTTCTCGATCCGTCTCCCACTCGCGCTTCCCTCTCTTCAGTGCTGGGAGATCAAGAGGGTGCGGAAGACGTCGTTGCGCCACTGCTCCAGCTCGGTCGGCTCGGAATCACGGGGCCAGCCGCTGCCGCCTGGCTTCGGACCATCGCTCACGCCGGAGCCCGCATTCGCAAACCCGACCTTGTCTGGTCCGGGCCCGAGGTCCCAGGCTTGCGTGCGCGGGACACCAGACGTGTGTACGAAGAGTTGCTCGGCTGTGCCGAACACTCAATCTGGGCAAGCACGTACGCCTTCTTCGACGGCCCTAGCGCGTTCCAGGTTCTGGCTCGACGGATGGAGTCGAGGCCCGCACTCCATGTCACGCTGCTGCTGAACATCCAGCGCCAGAGGGGCAACTCCGCCGCTTCCGAGCAACTGGTCCGCAGATTCGCCGATCATTTCTGGAAGACCGACTGGCCTGGATCGTCGCGTCCAAGTGTATTTTACGACCCTCGAGCGCTTGACCCTGAAGGGCCCGGCGGCGTTCTTCATGCAAAGGCCGTCGTCGCCGACGACCAAGCAGTGTTTGTAACCTCAGCGAACCTCACAGAAGCTGCCTTGGACAGGAACATCGAACTCGGTGTTCTGATTCGCGACCGCGCTCTCGCCCTCACCGTCGGCGGTTATTTTCGAAGCTTGATTGACCGTGATCTACTCAAGCCTTTGCCGTCAGCGTGATAGCGGCACGCCTCAGCAGGCAATTAGCGATTGACCGGGAAGAAACCATACCGCCCTTGATGGGGGTTTTTTGTGAATACCGTCAGGCCGATTTTCTTCTCAAGAGCAGTAGGAGGATGCTCGTTCTCAATAATGATTACCTGGCTATCACTGTGGTTGGCAGCGAGATACTCATAGAACCGATCTTTAAGATCCGAACCTTCTAAGCTATCTTCCATCCCCTCGGGCGCCCAATACGCTAATAGCGGCGAATCCAAAACAACGAAGCCCGGATGCGGCAGGTCCTTCTCCTTACAGTACTCCATCAGTCCGATATTCATCGCAGCGTGCGTGATCGCGCGCAGACCTTTACCTCGGCTCGCGCGAGGCTTCCCATCGATGACGATATCAGCGGCGGTTTCGTCGAAATAGACCCGACTGGAGCCAGGAAAGCCCCAATTTTCCAGCAGCCCCTGAACCTGTTTAGCGAAATCATCAAGTACGGATTTAGACAGGTCTACCTGTAGGCTTCCGCTTTCACCTGAATCCTCTGTTGTGCCCGTCAATGATGCTTTCTGCTCCTCAAGCTCCTCCACCCGATCAAACATCGTGACAATCCGTCGGACCTCCGCTGATTTCTCAACGAGCTCGCTAAAGGTGGCCCGAGTGTCGCCCAAATCGGGTGATAGGGATTCCCTTATGTTGCGGTCAAGCTCCTGAAACCGGGCTTCGATTTCAGCCCGTCTGCCACTCAGCTGTTCCGCTTCCTTCATGAGGTCAACCACGGTTTGGTCAAGCTCGGCCGACAGTCTCTCGACCTTGGCGATCTCTGCCGTGGCGGCAGCAACCACGCTCTCGATGTCGCCGTCGCAGCCTCCGGCCTGATGTTGCTCGCCAGGCAAGGCCCCGCAAAGAGGGCACGCCTTTCGATCTACGTGGATGAAGAGAGAGCCGGACTCCTCAATTGCGGCCAAACGTTCCAGGTCGACTTGGTAATGCTCCTTCAAGAGGTCGAAACGCGACAACAGGTCGCTAATCTCCTCAATACGGCCTGAAACGCTGTCGCGCTCGGACTGAACCTGCCGGCGTTGTGATAACTTATCATTTAGCTCGCTCTGAACCAGCCTCAGGTTCTCACGCTGCTGTTCGGACGTAGCCTGTAGTCGTCCAAACTGTTCTTCAGCTTCTGTCCGATCGATTCCCAACTCATCTAGCTCAACGCGCAATTTAGCAAGCCATTCGTCGATAACCTCGACCTTGGCGGTATTGCTTTGCTGAGCACGCGAGATCCCTGCCCGCTCCACAAATGCACTATCATCGATTCCGGTCAGAAGCAGCTTAAAGACAGAATATTCAACCGTTTTGTTAACCCATTGTCCTGAGAAGATAGGAGAAAAACGTTTCGTTATTTCATTCTCTTGTACGACGATTAGTCGCGCAAGGTCCCGGAAGCTGAGACTATGCGTGTTTCCTTGTTTGTTTCGCCGAACATGTTGATCGACAAGGCCGATAGCTGACAGCAGCTGGGCCGACAGGGTGTCCTCTCTGCCCCGAGCGTGCTTTTCCCTAAGGTTCATCCCCTCCCCTTCTGGCGTGCCAGATAGCCAGGTTCCATCGAATCGACGGAAACCGCCTCCACTCGTGCTTCTCTCTATCGTGAAGGTGTCGTCACTCTCCTGCAGTAAAAGCCTCGCGCGGTCGTACCCCACCCTCTCGGGAATGTCCCTCAGCGGTTCGCTGCCTCCCAGCAAGAAGTCGATCGCCTCGACGATGAACGATTTTCCGGTCTCCGACGCCCCGCAAATCACGTTGAGACCGCTCCGGAATTCGAGAAGTGCCGGGGGTTTCCCTACCGGACCGACAAAGGAGATCCCGCCCAACTGCAGAGCGCTCCAGGTCATGGTCTGACCTCGCCGGCGCCCTCGACACGCTGAAACTGAGTAGACCACTCTTCAAAGAACCGTTGAGTGACTAACCGCAGTTCCTCATCGGACGCTTCACCGAAAGTATCGGCCACCCATCTGGCGCGCTGCTTCAACCTGGCGAGGTACGGCGAACTCAGCGAGGAAAGGAAAGCACCTGCACTGTCCGTGGCGATATACTGAATGCCGGCCGATGAGGTGATGCGCTGAACGAGACCGCGGCTCATCATTAGCAGCAGACCGCTCTCAATTAGGCCCCGACGCACCAGCAATTCCCCAGACCGCAAAGGAAGAGGCGCGTGAAGACTCTCTGGCCCGCCTGCGTCACCTGAGTGCACGACGAGATAGTCGAAGTCGACGAGGCGCTGCAGATCGAGCGCGTTAGGGAATGCAGCGGCCAGGATGCTCAGAGATCTGACGCCGGTTTCGAGGGGGCTGTTGAACGGCGCCGCCATCTCACCTCTCGCCATCTTTCGGTACCCAAGTCAGCTTGTCGTCATTCGCGAGCTGATGGCAGATGCCCTGACGGTCCGGCACCCGGATAACACTTGCAAGCGGATTCGACGTTGTCGGGAGCCTTGCGGCTTCGGCAACGGTGGCTCTCATCCGCTCAAATCCGTCTTGATGGTTGCTGTCGCAGATGTCAACGACACCATGAAACACGTCTTCCTGCAGCCTCTCAAACGTACCGTCTGGTACGGTGTCGCGGGCGAAATTGCGCAAAGATTCGGCATGATAGAAGCGCTCGCGCTGCCGCAAGAAATCGCGGCTCAGGTTCGATGTCTCTACGAGATCCGACACGTCATTAATTGTCGTGCCCAAATGATCGCCGTACGCCTCAAACAACTGGCGTATGTATCGGCTCTCTTCTGCCGCATGGTCTCCCGGCGGTTGTACGACTGCCGGCCTAGCAGGCAGACCGCCGCCAAACCTCACAGAGTGAAACGATGTCTTCGCGTGCCCGGCAATGAGTTCGACAACGGATTTCGCCGAGAAGATCGAAAAATCGAATCCATCAAAATGATCGAGCAGCTTGCCAGCCAACGGTACAGTATTAACTGAGGTTATCTTACTCTCGCAATACTCCTTCCAATTTTCCCGAGCTTGCGTCTTTAATTTCGCAGGATCTCCGAGCAACTTTTCGAGAGTAGTCCCGATATCGCGTGAGGCGACAAAATAATGCTTACGCGGCGCAGGATACTCTCCTTTGTAAGAGTAATAGATGATCTTGCCGATCTCGACCCACACGTCGCTAGGGCGAAGCGGGTGATCGTAACGTTTACACTGATAATTGTCCCAACCACCACCGAATGTCGTGTCTCTCACGAAGCCAACCACGTCGAGCCCAAGATCGCCGGAGCCCCCGAAACGCGCAACCCGGACATAAGTATTCTTGAGAGATGTTGCCCACTCTTCGGTAAACGATTCCCACTCATCCGGAGAGAAGCCCGCAACTCGCGCCGGCTTGGGGATCGGCACGCCCGCCGAGACATGTTCTGCCGATGAACATGATGCCGACGTTCTTACAGATATTTCTTTGAGATCCTCGTCGGTGATCATTTCTACGTCAACCAATGATCGAGCTGACCTGACCGCACAATTTCCTAAGTGTGCTCACGCAAGCTTCATACTCCACTTTATTCCCGTAGACCATAAGCCGCTGAAATTCCCCATACCTCTGGGCATAGCCCGGGTCGGCCGCGAGGCCCTCTACAGCCCGCAGCGTCTCCCGCATCGGGTCCTCCCGATAGGCGGGGAACTGGTTGCCGTAGGCCTCGGCGTCGGCGAGCATCACCTCGCGTGCCAGGGCGGCGACCTCAGCCGGATCGTAGTACTCGCGCAGCACATGCAGATCGTGGAGGTGGCGGACAAGCGTCGGATCCGGCTCGTCGAGACCAGCCAGCTCGGCGTCGGCGCGACGTGTGAGCCCGACGAATTTATCCGCCGCCGTCTCGAGAATCGACACGCAGGCGATGCCGGCGATCTCCGGCGGTCGCTGCAGCGCTTCGGACATGAATGAGATCACCGGCAGCTCGACTGCCGGCCGGCGCAGCGGCCACGCGGCGGTCTCGATCTGGACCGTCGGGCGCAAGGCTCCCTCCCCCGTCGTGACCGGCTCATAAGGCAGCTGGTAGACCGTAAGGCGGCTTTCATTGCCCGATTTTCTATAGGCCGGGTCGCCGGGGTCGAATTTAAATCCGGCACCGAGCAGTGCCTCCGTGACCCGGGTGCGCAGGCGCCGCAGCGCCCCGCGCGCCGAGCGATTGTTGTCGACGACGATCCTGAGATCGATGTCCTCTGACATGCGCCGCACAAGGCGGTGCGCGCGGCTCAATGCCGTGCCGCCGCCGAACACCAGCCGCAGCGGCAGACCCTCCATGTCGACGGCGGCGATCGCCGCCAGAGCCTTGACGACGTAGAAATCCTTTTCGACCAGCGCCGGGCTGGGGAGCCCGAAATGCGCCTGGACCTCGAGCAGTTCCTGCAGGCTCGGTTCAGCGCTCAAGCAGGAGCTCCGCATTGCCATAGCGGAGCTGCCGCGAGAAACGCCCCCTCACCCGCACTGCGGGATTGACCGGCACCTGCGTCGACCGGCCCTCGTTGTAGGCACGCTCGGCCTCGGTCGGCTCCCATTTGATGCCGAGCTTGTTCAGCGCCTGGCGCGCGGCGCCGGCGAAACCGTTCGGGCTATAAAGGATCGGCTTGCCGGAAAGCGTTGAGGTGATCGCGCGGCCATAGACGCCGTAGCCGAGCCGCACGAGGCGCCCCTCGCGCACGAGACCGCGCAGCACGCGCAGCACCTGGTCCTCGCCGCCGAGATCGCCGAATTCGCGTGGCAGGAACACGTCCTCGCCACGCTTGCGCGCGATCCGCGTCTCGATCCTCTCCCGCAATGTCCGTCGCCGCGCCATACTCCGGCCCCTTTCTGGGCCCCTGCAAAAACCCGACATCTATGATATGCAAAAACCCGACAATATGCAAGCTCAATGAGTGTTTGTTTTTGTTGATATATAACGGGTTTCACAGATTTTCCCGGGAGACGCCATCATCGGGCGCTTGCATCCGCAGCCGTCCGCTGCGCGTCGGCCTCCGGTAAGGGTGACGAACCCATGAGGCCAGTGGTGCGCCAAGCCGATTTATTCGCGCCAAGCACCTTTAGAGAATCCGGTTTTATATCAGGCAGCGGGTGTTCCAGCGTTTCCGACAAGAGATGAACGCCCATCACCCTCCGACGCGTAGCAGCATCGCCGGTTGGTATGAGATGGTACGCGTGTCTTTGAAGCGTTTCGATCCGCTTATCGATTTCTTTGTCCAACTGCTCAAACACATGCGTTGCAGTAGTGTGACAGAACGATTGCGACCACCCCCATATTACATTATGCAGAAGCACCATCGATTGGTAATAACGCGAAACGTGGGATGACGAGCTACCCTTGGCCGCCAATTCCATCTCGCGCTCGGCAACCGACGCTATGCGATCGAGCTTCTCAAGAAACTTCTTCTGAGCTTTCGCCGAAGGTTGTCTGGATGTGCCCGAGACCCGGTACCCTAACACATCCGTCCCATTGTAAATATTTCCCGCGTCCACTTTGCCATCTTTTCGAGCCTGAGCATCGCTCGGATCGTATACCTCCATTCCTATCCCTCTCAGAAACTTTTGCGCAGACCGATAAGCCGCGTGAACTTTAGCTTCTGACGGCCCCAGTAGAATGAAGTCGTCGATATATCGCACGCAGTCTATGTTCCGGCCGTTCATCTTTTCGTCAAATTCCCGTAACGCGATATTACCAGACAACGCGGATAGTGCTGAGCCTTGCGCCACGCCGATGATTGGATCCGGGAACAGTTTGAAGAGCCGTCGCTCTTCGAGTTCTTCCTGATTTTCGAGATTCGTTGCGAGCGCCTGCTCGAACAAGGCCACAAAGGAGGCATCGCCCACAGCGCCGCGAATGAAAGCGCTGATATCCGCCTTTGGGATGCGCGTGAAGAAATTCTGAATGTCGGTTCTTACGAACCAGTGATTGCCCGCTCGCACAGCTCGATCAATCAGCGCAAGCCCGTGCGGAACGCCGCGCTTTCGGATCCCGCCAACACTCGTCAGCGTGGCCATGATCTCCTGGACGCAAGCCACCCCGGCCCATTGACGCCGCGGCTTATCTGTCGCCTCCCCATAGCCTTGGAGCACCTCCAGAATCGCGCGCCGAACTACACGGTTCGCGATTGGCGCCATAACAAGCGGTCTGACGCCTGTCTTGCCTTTTCCTTTCGGTGGAGCAATGCCCCGCTCGCCAACGAACGTAAAGGTCCTCTGCTTCAGTTGGTGCCTGATTCTCTCGAGATTGTTGAGCCAATCCGCATCGAACTCACGAATCAACCTTTTGGTGTTTTCGCTGGTCGAACATTGACCACCAGATTTCACCTTTCCCCAAGCTCGATGCAATACGGCCCTCGAGCGTACCCGGGTGTAGACATCCACGGACTTTCCCCCTCCGTGTTTGGGGGCCCTATCGGTACACCCGCCCCCGGCAGAAGCTAGGTTCGATCCCCAGGGCTCCGAAGGCGCTCAACGCATCCTGCGGGTGCGACCTGATCCGCAGAAGCATCTGCCCCGCGGCCCACGCCCCCTGCCCAACCGACGCTCAACGCGAGCCCAGCCGCCAGAAGCGAGTAGATCGACTCATTTAGTATGGGGCATTTTGCGCAAAACCACAAGATATGGTCTGCGGACTCTCGGGAATCCTCGCCCACGACTGTTTCCGCGCCGACGCCTTCCTAATGCAGCCTTGCGAATCGCCTGCGCGCCATGCGACGCGCCGCGGCTGCAGACGGAAAGGCCTTTTGGCTTCGAACGTGTAGATTTTCCTGATGTGTTGATGTAAAGAACAAACAATGCACATACCGGCAGCGGCCAACCTCGTCCAATGGCTGTTCCTCGATCTCAACGCCTTCTTTGCGTCGTGCGAGCAGCAGGAGGCCCCTGCCCTGCGCGGCAAGCCTGTCATCGTCGTGCAGACGCCGGCGGACAGCGCCGTCGCGATTGCCGCTAGCTACGCCGCCAAGGCCTTCGGCATCAAGACCGGCACGATCGTGCGCGAGGCGCGGCGGCTGTGTCCCGCCGTCATCCCGATACAGGCCAATCATCGGCTCTATAGCGAGTATCACGAACGCATTCTGAAAGCTGTCGACACCTGCCTGCCGGTCGAGAAGGTCATGTCGATCGACGAGATGGCGTGCCGCCTGATGGGAACCGAGCGCCAGGTCGCGGTCGCGCGCGAATTGGCGCTCAAGGTCAAGCGGGCCTTGCGCGAGCAGGTCGGCGAGTGCCTCACCTGCTCGATCGGCATCGCGCCCAACGTGTTTCTCGGCAAGGTCGGCTCCGATCTGCAAAAGCCGGACGGGCTTGTCGTCATCACGCATGACGATCTGCCCGGCATTCTGCTCGGCCTCGAATTGCAGGAGATCTACGGCATCGGCGAGCGCATGGAAGAGCGGCTGCACCGCGCCGGCATCTTCACCGTCGCCGAGCTCTGGCAAGCTTCGCCGATGCGGCTGCGCCGCGTGTGGGGCGGCATCAATGGCTTGCTGTTCCACCAGATGCTGCACGGCGTCGATATCCAGCCCCCCTCCTCCCGCTTCGCCAAAAGCATGGGCCATCAGCATGTGCTCGAGCCGGAATTACGTACCACCGACGGTGCCGCGAATTTCGCCCGGCATCTGCTGACCAAGGCGGCCGAGCGGCTGAGACGCGGCGATTATTTTTGCCGCCGCCTCGGTCTGCACCTGTCATGGACCGGCGATCTCGGCGGCTATTGGGATGAGATGAGTTTCAACGAGACCCGCGACACCGGCTTTTTGCTCGGCTGTCTCGACCAGCTTTGGCCTCGGGTGCCGCGCTATAAGCCGCTCAGTGTCGGCGTCGTGCTGCTCGATCTCGTGCCCGCCAGCGCGCATCAGCCGGATTTATTCGACGCCGCCAATCAGCGGCGCCAGAAGCTGTCGCCGATGATCGACCTCATCAACGACCGCTACGGCCGCTGCGCGATCGGCTTCGGTCTGTTGCCGCCCGACGTGCGGGCGTTCAAGGGCCATGCGGCCTTTCACCGGGTGCCGGAGAGCTGGGAGTTTTAAGTGACCCTATGCACTTTCTTCGACGCGCCTGCGGCGCGACGTTATGCTCGCTGGTTAGCGACCGGGATAGTCCTGCCGGTGCTGAAGCCTAACAACGCGACCGCCAGATTCGTGCATGTGGAACTCCGTGGCTCCTCCTCTCTTCCCACCCTCATGGCGAAATGACAGGAGAAGACCTAAACCTACCAATGGGATGCACGCGCTTCCGCATTCGACCCAATCTTAAATTGCAAATCGGATTCCGATCAGCAACGCTTTCAGACTGCTTAGGGGGCTCCTGCGATTCGATGTCCGATCAAACCGAGCCGACGACGTCAACTTCGAATGCGCCGGAACTTCCTATCACAGTGCATCCATTACATTCCGTAGCGCCGCCTGAACTTGTATTTGGACTTGTCGGACCACTCGGTGTGGATCTCGATTTAGTGATTTCCGTATTGTCGAAAGAACTAGCGGATGTCGGTTACAACACGGTTCTAAT
>Ga0210395_10001705_pt1 | contig 17016 bp, 12 predicted proteins | sample IncBWH4OmetaG_FD_150861 | JGI IMG/M metagenome (GOLD analysis project Ga0210395, IMG submission 150861) | Forest soil microbial communities from Barre Woods Harvard Forest LTER site, Petersham, Massachusetts, United States - Inc-BW-H-4-O ...
TAGCGCGCTCAGGTCGAGAGCGAGCATGAACTGCATAGCCGCCAGCACGACAAGCGCCTGCCAGCGCCGCGGGTCGGGCTCACCGGGTTCACCGGGCTCACCGGGTTCACCGGGCTCACCGGGCTCACCGGGCTCACCGGGCTCACCGGGCTTCACCCTGATTCCCGCATGGGGCGAGTGTAACCGCGCCCGGCACATCGCGGCCGGGGACGCACACCATTCGGACGGCTTGGCGAGCCGGCTGATGTCGCGGCGGCGGGATGGCGTACTAATTCGACGGTCGCCGTACCCACCGGGGTGCCAGTGACGGAATTGTATAGCGAGCTTCGTGTGACAGTTGAGAATCAGTCGTTGCGGATTTCATATACGCCAGAATCGCGACCAGCCAGTATTATTCAACGTCTATGTAAAGGCGGACCGGATTACCCGGAGATGAGCGTGCTGACGTCGATCGGGTTGTTGATCATCCCGGAGTCATACATCAGCGTGGCGACCCGCTGGACCTGGCCAACGTTCAGCGATGTCGGGTACGTGCCCAAGGTGACCTGGGCCGCGTCCGACGAACTCATACCGGTGAGGCTCGGTAGCACGCCCTGCACTGGCCCCCGCTGGGCACAAACGGATTGTGCCTGCTCAAGCGCCGCCTGGAAGGCCTGGACGGCCGACGGATTCGCTTGCGCGTAGGACCCTAGGCTGAAGTAGCCCGACAGCGGTAGTTGAGACGTCACGCCGCTGCTCGCGTCCACTACCTCCACGGCCCCGAGGTCTTCCTCGGCCTGAAGGATGTAGGGCTCGCTGACCAGGATCGCCCCCACCCGACTACTCTGGAGCGCCGCGAGCATGTCCGTGCCCTGGGTGGGCGTCCAGGCCACGCTGCTGGGGCTCACGCCGTCGTTTTGCAGGACCTCGTCGGCCGCCAGGGTCTGGATGTTGTAGGGGACCGCCGGGCTGAACGGGATCGTCTGGGCTGGTGGCGTGGCCACGCCATGGCCCGCCAGTTGCTGCGGCGTGGTTATACCCGAGTTCGGCAGAGCGAGGATGGCCAGCGAGCTTGAGGCAGCGTCGTACGCGTCGGCGATGAGCCGCAGCGAGAGGCGACCGTTGGCCTGCTCGTAGAAGAAGTCCGTGTAGTCGCCGACCGCGATCTGCGCCTGACCGCTCGTGAGGGCTTGGAACTCTGCGCCCATGGATGAGTAGTCCCGGAGTGTAACTTTCACGCCGTGCTGCTGGAACAGCCCATCCTGGACCCCGACCTGCAGCGGAGCGTTGTCGATCCCGGGCGCGACAGCTACCGTGATCGACCCGTTCCCGTTAGCCGCGCCCGACGCGCCGATGCCCAGAGCATGACAGCCGGACACTCCCGCCGCAGCCGTCACGACCGTTAGCACCGTGCGCAAGATCGAAACGCGGACACCGGCCCAGGTCAGCCGCATAGGGCCCCCTTAAAGCAGAGAATTCGGATGTTCGCGGACACAACCGTAGCGTGAGAAGATACCCCGGCGCGCCAAGTTGGCGGACGTCGATGATTGTAAATGGTCCTGTTTCGTTCCCGTGAATAGTGATGTTTCGTATGCATTTGTGTAACGAAACGAGCTAGGGTTGGCACACCGGCATTGAGCAACATTTGTGTACGCAGATCTCCTGTGCGAAAGGAGCAACCTGTGTTGTTTCCGCTGCGGCGTTCGGGTGTCGCTGGACTCCCGCCGGTCCTGTGGTGAGAGGTACCAGCTCTGTCCTGTCCAAGGCCAGGAAGAGTCACGGCATCCCGCGCCCGGCGACCAGGCGGACGTCACGCGACGCCAGACCTTCCACCGCCGCGGGCGGCACTTGGGCACCGGACGGCCCCGCACCCGACGTGTTCTCCTCGTCGGACGGCGGTTACCCGCCCGGTTCCGGCCCGAGCACGAGCCCCGCGCCTCACACGGCCTCCCGCCGCGCGCTGAAGAACTGGCGGGTCCGGTCGCGACTGCTGCTGTTGGTCATCATCCCGACCGTCACCGCCCTGGCGGCCGGCGGCACCTTCATCGCCTCGTCGGTGCAGAGCGCCCTGGTCTACCAGCGCGTTCTGACGCTCGCCAACCTGAGCGGCAAGGTCACCGGCCTCGTGCAGGCGCTGCAAAACGAGCGCGAGGACACGATCCGGTTCATCGTGCTGGGCCCCACTGATGGCGGCCGGGGAGCCCTATCTTCTTCGGCGACCCCGCCAGCCCCGGAACTCGGGCTGCTCGACCAGGACTACGGGCTTACCACGGGCTGGGCGAGTCAGGTGACTACCCTGGCCGGCCAGATCAACGGCTCTTACTCCACGCTGGCGCAGCAGGACGTGCAGGCGGCGCTCACCGCGATCGCCAACCTGCCGGAAATCCGCGAGTCGGCGACAGGCACCCAGCTGCCAGCGCTGATCGTGATCCAGGAGTACGCGACGACGATCAACACGCTGCTGGCAATCGAGAGCCAGATCCCGGTAGGCAGCGGCGACTCGACGCTGGCGAGCTCGGTAAGCGCGCTCGGCCTGGTCTCGAGCATGAAAGAGGAAGCGTCACAGGAGCAGGCCCTGCTCACCTCGGCCTTGCGGTTCGACCTGGTCACCCTGGGACATTTCGGACCGGACCAGCAGTCGGCGATCACCGATGCGCAGGCCCAGCAGCAAGGCGACCTGAACGAGTTCAACACGGCGGCCACGGCCGCTCAGCGACAGGTGTTCAACAACGCGCTATCGAGCTCGAACGTCGTGCAGGCGCAGGCCCAGGAGCAGCAGGCCATTTCGCTCGCGTCGAGCGGGTCGGTCATCGCCACCGACCCCACCATCTCGGACGCCAGCGCCTCGCTCTCGTATGTGGTTGGCGGTATGCGGTCGGTGGAGCAGCAGTTCTCGAATGCCGTGATCTCCCGGAGCAGTTCGCTGCACAGCGGGGCGATCACGGCGGCGATCCTCTACAGCCTCGCGGTCGCGCTGCTGCTCGGGATCGCGCTGACCGCCACCGTCGTCGTCGCCCGCTCCATGGTGGGCCCGCTGCGCAGGCTGCGGAACGGGGCGCTGCAGATAGCGGAGGTCCGGCTGCCCGACATGATCCGCCGGATGAGCGAGTCACAGGAGGAGGGCGTTCCGCTCGATATCGAGCCTATCGACGTGGACTCCTTGGACGAGATCGGCCAGGTCGCCCGGGCCTTCGACCGGGTGCACAACGAGGCCGTGCGGCTAGCGGCCAACGAGGCGGCGCTGCGGGGCAACGTCAACGCGATGTTCGTCAACTTGTCTCGCCGCAGCCAGTCCCTGGTGGAACGGCAGATTCGCGTGATCACCCAGCTCGAGCAGAGCGAGCAGGACTCCGAGCGGCTGGCAAGCCTGTTCCAGGTAGACCACCTGGCCACCCGGATGCGGCGCAACTCAGAGAACCTCTTGGTTCTCGCGGGTCACGAGCTCTCCAGGCGCTGGGGTCGGCCGGTGGGCCTGGTGGACGTGATCCGCGCGGCGGTCTCAGAGATCGACCAGTACGAACGCGTCGCGCTGAACGTGCAGTCCGGGATCGCGGTCCGCAGGGACGCGGTACGCGACGTGGTGCACCTGACCGCGGAGCTGGTGGAGAACGCGACGTCGTTCTCCGCGGCCGACCACCCGGTGACGATCGCGGCCTATGTCCTGAACAGTGGCGGGGCGCTGATCGAGATCACCGACCAGGGCGTCGGCATGAAAGCCGAGGAGATGGCCAACGCGAACTGGCGGCTGGACAACCCGCCGATGGTGGACGTGGCGGTCTCTCGTCGGATGGGTCTGTTCGTGGTGGCCAGGCTGGCGGCGCGGCACGGGATCCGCGTCCGGCTCCGCGCTGGGCAATCCCGCGGCCTGAGCGCGCTGGTCTGGCTGCCCGACGAGGCGATCACGCCAGAGAACGGGAGCATCGGTCCGCTGCGCTCCGGCTCGGCGGCTTCCCGGGATCGGGCCGTCGCCGCCGTGGCTGACCTCACGGGCCGCTACGCGGGCATCGGGCGGGAAAACGCCGTGCCGACACTCGGACCCGCCCCCCTGCGCGAGGAGCTGGACACGGCCGATTCCGGCCAGTATCCGCTCGTGGATGAGCCGGCCTGGAATGCGGAATCCTGGGGATCGACCGGGCCGCTGCCCAGGCTCGCCGGCGCGATGCGGGTAGCCGAGCTCGGCGCGGGCTCAGCTGCCCGCGACGCGGAGCCCGGCCTGGCTGATCGCCAACGGCGCGCCGTGGCACTGGCCGGGGCCGCAGACGTCGGCACCCTGTCAGGAACGCCGCTTGGCCCGGTGCTCGTGCCTCCCGCCACGGGCGGCAGCACGGAGCACGAAAGGCTGCCCATCTTCGACGCGGTGGAATCGGCCTGGTTCAGGCGCGGATTGCAGGCCGTCGACAGGTCCGATCAAGCCAGCGGGGATTGGTCTTCGCCCGCGGATGGCGGCTGGCAGGCCGCGGAGGTGGCCCACAAACCGTCTGCGGCCGGCACCACCCGGGTCGGGCTGCCGAAGCGGGCACCAGGGGCAAACCTGGTTCCCGGAAGTGCCGCCGATCCGGTGGCCACCGGTCAGGCTGGCGCGACGTCGCCTCGGCCCGCGCCAGCCAGGTCGGCGACGCGAAACCGGGATCGGCTGGCCGGCTACCAGCGCGGCATCCAGCAAGCCCGGGCCGCGACGCCCGGCGAGAACCCCGGCAGCAGCCAGAAGGAGCAGTGGTGACTTCACTTGTGCATCCGGTAGAGGACCTGAACTGGCTGGTCACGAACTTCGCGGAACAGGTGCCATCGGTCGCGCACGCGATCGTGGTGTCGTCGGACGGACTGGCGGTGGCCTACTCGCATGGCTTTCCTGCCGACCGCGCGGACCAGCTCGCGGCGGTGACGGCCGGGCTGGCCAGCCTGACGGAGGGGGCGTGCCGGATGTTCGAGGCCGGCGTGGTCACCCGGACGGTCGTGGACATGGAGCAGGGGCTGCTGGTCGTGATGTCGATTGCCGACGGTTCGAGCCTTGCGGTGCTGGTGGCGGACGACTGTGACATGGGGCTGGTGGCGTACGAGATGGCGCTGCTGGTCGAACGGGTAGGCGGCGTGCTGACGCCAGAGGTCCGCGGCGCACCGTCGGCTCGGTAAACCCGGAGGGATGATCGACTGTGACAGGAGACGCCTGTGTCGGTCCCGAGCCACGATAAGTGGGTTCCCCGGGGTGAGGACCGTGATCCGCCACCGGACGGCGATGAGCTGCCCGAGGACGACGGGGATTTTCTGGTTCGGCCGTACACGGTGACGCAGGGGCGGACGGAACCGCGGTATCAGCTTGAGATCGAGGCCATGGTCGCGTCGGCGCACTACGATGCGCCCGATCTTTCGCAGCTAAGCCCCGAGTGCCAGGCGATTCTGCGATTCTGCCGGAATTGGCAGTCCGTTGCCGAGATCTCCGCGGTGCTGCGAATGCCGCTGGGGGTGGCACGGATCTTGATCGCTGACCTGGCGGTCGAGGGCCTGGTGCGGGTCCAGCAGCCCAACCACGCTCAGGGCGGCCCCGACGTCAAGCTGCTTGAAAGGGTGCTCAGTGGACTTCGCAGGCTCTGAGACGATCTCGAGTGTGGCGGGCGAGTCCGCCATGACCTCCGTGAAGATCGTCGTGGCAGGCAGTTTCGGCGTTGGCAAGACCACGTTCGTCGGCTCGGTGTCCGAGATCATGCCGTTGACCACCGAGGCCGCGATCACGCCGGCGTCGCGCCGTCTGGACGACCGGTCGCGCACGCCGGACAAGGCCACGACGACCGTGGCGATGGACTTCGGCCGGGTGACGCTCGAGGCCGGACTGATCCTGTATCTTTTCGGCGCGCCGGGGCAGCACCGGTTCTGGTTCATGTGGGACGACCTGATCCACGGGGCGATCGGCGCGGTGGTGCTCGTGGACACCCGCCGGCTGCTCGACTCGTTCCCGGCGGTGGACTATTTCGAGTCCAGGCGGCTGCCGTTCATCGTGGCGGTTAACGGGTTCCACGGCGACTTCCCGCATGAGATCCCTGACGTGCGGGAGGCGCTGACGATCAGCCCTCAGGTACCGATGATCAAATGCGACGCCCGGCAGCGAGCCTCCACCAATCAGGCGCTGACGACGCTGGTCGAGCACGCCTTGGCGATGAAACTCAAGCGCCAGGTGGCCTCCTGATTAGTTGCCCATCGGTATCACAATCACCCTGCTAGCTCCGGGGGGACGACCCCCCCGAGCCCCCCGTCAGTACCACAATCACCACGCTGGCTCCGGGGGGGACGACCCCCCCGAGCCCCCCGGCCGTACCACCATCACCACGGTCCGTTCCGGAGCATGGGTATTCTCTTGACATGCCTGTCGAGTCCGTGTATCCCGCTCTCGAGCCCCTGCTGCCGCTTGTCCGCAAGCCCGTGCAGTACGTGGGCGGCGAGGTGAACGCCACCGTCAAGCAGTGGGATGAAACCGATGTCCGGTGGGCGCTGCTTTACCCCGACGCCTACGAGGTAGGGCTGCCCAACCAGGGCATCGCGATCCTTTACGAGGTTTTGAACGAGCAGCCGGGTGTGCTCGCCGAGCGAACCTACAGCGTGTGGCCCGACATGGAACGCCTCATGCGTGACAACGGTGTCCCGCAGTTCACTGTCGACGCGCACCGTCCCGTCGGTGCCTTCGACGTCCTCGGCGTGAGCTTCGCCACGGAACTCGGGTACACGAACCTTCTGACCGCTCTGGATCTGGCGAAAATTCCAGTTCTTTCTTCCGAACGGCACGCGGCGCATCCCCTCGTCATAGCCGGAGGCCACGCGGCCTTCAACCCCGAGCCGATCGCCGACTTCCTCGACGCGGTAGTGCTCGGCGATGGCGAGCAGGCGGTGCTCGAGATCACCCGGCTCATCAGGGAGTGGAAGCGGGACGGCCGCCCGGGAGGCCGCGACGGGCTGCTGCTCGCGCTCGCCGCCACCGGCTCCCTGTACGTGCCGCGGTTCTATGACGTGCGGTACCTGCCGGACGGCAGGATCGAGGCCGTGGCGCCGAACCGTCCCGGTGTGCCCGGGTCGGTGCGCAAGCACACGCTGCTCGACCTGGACGCCTGGCCGTACCCCAAGGCCCCGGTCGTGCCGGTCGCGGAGACCGTGCACGAGCGGTACAGCGTGGAGATCTTCCGTGGCTGCACCCGCGGCTGCCGGTTCTGCCAGGCCGGCATGATCACCCGGCCGGTGCGGGAGCGGTCGATCACCACGATCGGCAAGATGGTGGAGTCGGGCATCGCGGCCACCGGCTTCACCGAAGTGGGGCTGCTCTCGCTGTCCAGCGCCGACCACAGCGAGATCAACGAGATCGCCATCGACCTCGCCGACTGCTACGAGGGCACGAACACCGGCCTTTCGCTGCCGTCTACCCGGGTTGACGCGTTCAACGTGACGCTCGCCGACGAGCTCAGCAGGAACGGACGGCGGTCCGGGCTGACGTTCGCGCCCGAGGGCGGCTCGGAGCGCATGCGCAAGGTGATCAACAAGATGGTCACGGAAGAGGACCTGATCCGCACCGTCACCACCGCGTACTCCAACGGGTGGCGCCAGGTCAAGCTCTACTTCATGTGCGGGCTGCCGACCGAGACGGACGACGACGTGCTCGCCATCGCCGGCCTGGCCAGGAAGGTGATCGCCGCCGGGCGGCAGGCTACCGGGCGCCGGGACATCCGGTGCACGGTGTCGATCGGCGGGTTCGTGCCCAAGCCGCACACCCCGTTCCAGTGGGCCGCGCAGTGCCCGCCCGAGGTGGTCGACGCGCGGTTGCGCGCGCTCGGGGCCGCGCTGCGTGCCGACCGGTCGTACGCCAAGTCGATGGGGTACCGGTACCACGACGGTTCGCCGTCGCTGATCGAGGGACTGCTGTCCCGCGGCGACCGCCGCGTGGCGCAGGTGATCATGGCGGTATGGCGGGATGGCGCCCGCTTCGACGGGTGGGGTGAGTACTTCTCTTTCTCCCGCTGGGTGGCCGCCGCGGAGCAGGCGCTGGCCGGTGAGCCCGTCGACCTCGACTGGTTCACCACGCGGGAACGCGACTACGGCGAGGTCCTGCCGTGGGATCACCTGGACTCCGGCCTCGACAGGGACTGGCTCTGGCAGGACTGGGAGTCCGCGGTGGCCGCTGAGGGCGCCGGGGAGGTGGAAGATTGCCGGTGGACTCCGTGTTATGAATGTGGGGCGTGCTCTGCGATGGGCACGGAGATCCAGACCGGTCCGACGGGTGAACGGCTAGACGGGCGTCGAATGCTTCCTGTGCTCACGATCAACGGGAGATGACGTGAGCAAGCCAACCCCTGCAGGCGACACGCCCTTGCCTGCGGTGCAGCACCTGCTGGTCCGGTATGCTAAGCGGGGAAAGATGCGTTTTGCCAGCCACAGGGATGTGGCGCGAGCCTTCGAGCGCGGTGTGCGGCGGGCAGGGTTGCCTATCGCGCATTCGGCCGGGTTCACGCCGCACCCGAAGATCTCCTACGCAGGAGGTGCCCCGACCGGGGTCGCGAGCGAGGCGGAGTACCTGAGCCTCGCGCTAACCGCTCGGAGCGAGGCCGAAGCCGTGCGGCAGTGGCTGAACGCGGCGCTGCCTGATGGGATAGACGTGATCGATGTCACTGAGGATGCCGGGGGTTTGCCGGCCAGCCGGCTCACGGCGTCCGAGTGGCAGGTAATCCTTCCTGGTCTGACGCCGGACAGCGTAGCTCCGGCGGTGCGGCGTTTTCTTGCCCTCGAGCACGCTCAGGTGGAGCGTCTCACCAACAAGGGCATGCGAAGCATGGACGCTAGGTCCGCCGTTGTCACTCTCGACGTACAGGGTGACGACGTCTCCTCCGGTCTTTCGGGGGGGCTCGGGGGGGTCGTCCCCCCGGGAACTGGCAGCGTGACACTGCGAATGATCGTCAGGCACACCGTCCCGGCCGTCCGGCCGGACGACGTGCTTACGGCGCTACGCGAGGTTTCCGGTGTGGTCCCTGCGGCGCCGCCGCTGATGACGCGGCTAGCGCAGGGGTCGCTCGGCGAATCCGGGGTGGTCCAGCCATGACCGCCACGGAGACAAGGAATGCAAACATGTCTGGGCGTCGCTCTTGCGGCCCCGCGCGTGCCCGTTTCCCGCGCGGCGGCAATGTCAGCGGCAGCGGCGTCCCAGGCGAACGAACACTACGAGCTTCCGTGCGGCGCGCCGTTCCGTTGCGTGCGGTCGCGCCCGGAAGCCTGACTGGAGATTGCCCGTATGCTCGACAGCGAGCTGAACAGCCACGACGCAGAGAATAACCCGGGTGGCTTTGAGCAACACGAAACAACGGCTGGCGTTAGCCAGCAGGGAACGCCGGCTGGCGACAGCCGGCCGGAAGGGGCAGGAAACGAGGCGGCGCCGATGGTGCCGGCCGTCCTTTTCCAGGCGCCGCAAGTACTTTTTCAGCCGCCCGCGCAGGTAGCGAGTCCGCCCGCCGGCGGGCGCGACACCGGCGTTCGTGAGCCCGGCGACGGCGGCGAGGAGTCCGGCACGGAGTCCGAGTCCGAGTCCGCGTCCACGCCCGCGCGTGCCGGGCGCAGGACCACTCGCGGCGGTCGCGGTACCCGCGGCCGCGCCGCGCGCGGCGCCGACGCTACTAACGCGGCGCCCGAGGACGACCTTTTCAGCGCTGGTGGTGCTAGCAGTGCTGGTGGTGCTGGTGGTGCTGGCGGCGCCGAGACCGACACGCAGGAGGCCGGGACGGCCGACGCGGCCGCCGGCGGCGATCAGGGCGATGACGGCCAGGCGGGTCGCCGTCGCCGTCGTCGTACCAGCCGCGGCCGGCGCCGTTCGGCGGCGGGCGAGGGCGCTGAGGCCGACGGCCACGCGGACGAGCCCGCCGCCGCGGCCGGCGCGGCAGGCGCGGACGAAGACGACGCCGATCTAGAGGGTGACGCCGACGCCGAGTCCGCGGATGGCACGGCCGCAGGCCGACGCAGGCGGCGCAAGCGCCGCCGTGGTTCCGCGGATGCCGACGTGACCTCGCCCGATGACCCGCCGGACACCGTGGTGCACGTGCGCGAACCAATCCGCCCGGCGGACGACGTACGGGCCATCAAGGGGTCCACGCGCCTGGAGGCCAAGAAGCAGCGCAGGCGCGAGGGCCGTGAGTCCGGCCGGCGCCGCCCGCCGGTGATCACCGAGTCGGAGTTCCTGGCCCGGCGGGAATCCGTCGACCGGACGATGATCGTGCGGCAGCGCGGCGATCGCACCCAGATCGCGGTCCTCGAGGACGGCATCCTCGTGGAGCATTACGTCAACAGGACGACGCACCAGTCGTACGTCGGCAACGTGTACCTGGGCAAGGTGCAGAACGTGCTGCCCTCGATGGAGGCCGCCTTCGTCGACATCGGCAAGGGGCGCAACGCGGTGCTCTACGCCGGCGAGGTCAACTTCGACGCTAGCGGGCTGGAGGGCCAGCCCAAGCGCATCGAGTCCGCGCTCAAGGCGGGTCAGTCGGTGATCGTGCAGGTCACCAAGGACCCGGTGGGGCACAAGGGGGCGCGGCTGACCAGCATGGTGAGCCTTCCCGGCCGGTACCTGGTCTACGTGCCCGGCGCGTCGATGACGGGGATCAGCCGCAAGCTCCCGGACACCGAACGCAACCGTCTCAAGCACATCCTCAAGAAGGTGACCCCGGAGAACGCCGGGGTGATCGTGCGCACCGCGGCCGAGGGAGCCGCCGAGGCCGAACTCGATCGCGACGTCTCCAGGCTCGCCGCCCAGTGGGAGAACATCGAGAGGAAGGCCAAGACCGCTAACGCGCCCGCGCTGCTGTACGGCGAGCCGGATCTCACCATCAGGGTGGTCAGGGACGTCTTCAACGAGGACTTCAACAAGCTGATCGTGTCCGGCGAAGAAGGCTGGGACACCATCGACGAGTACGTGCGGTACGTGGCCCCGCACCTGGCGGACCGGCTCAACCGCTGGGAAGACACCGACGACGACGTGTTCGGCGCGTACCGCATCGACGAGCAGCTGGCCAAGGCGCTGGAACGCAAGGTGTGGCTGCCAAGCGGCGGTTCGCTTGTCATCGACAGGACCGAGGCGATGACGGTCATCGACGTGAACACCGGCAAGTTCACCGGCCAGGGCGGAAACCTCGAGGAGACCGTCACAAGGAACAACCTCGAAGCGGCGGAGGAAATCGTCCGCCAGCTCCGGCTGCGCGACGTCGGCGGCATCGTCGTCATCGACTTCATCGACATGGTGCTCGAGTCGAACAGGGAACTGGTGCTGCGCCGGCTGCTCGAATGCCTGGCCAGGGACCGGACCAAGCACCAGGTGGCCGAGGTCACCTCGCTCGGCCTGGTGCAGATGACCCGCAAGCGGGTCGGCGCCGGGTTGCTCGAGGCCTTCTCGCAGCCGTGCGAGTGCTGCAACGGCCGCGGCGTGATCATCACCCTGGACCAGCCGGAGCCCGCCCACCGGTCATCGGCCGGGCACCCCCGCCGTCCCGGTTCAGGCAACGGCGTCGGCAACGGTCACGGCAACGGGCAAAGCACTGGCAACGGCCAGAGCGCACGCCCCGCCCAGGAGACGCCGGTCACGTCGGCCGCGCCGGATACCCAGGACGCGAAGAACACCAAGGACGCCAACGACGGGCGGCAAGAGCAGGCGCAGCGCGGCAGGCGATCCCGCCGCGACGGCCGCGACGGCCGCGATGGTCGGGACGGCCGCGACGGCCGCACGAACGGCGGGACAGCCACCGCTTCCCTGGTGACGGTCGCGGACGCCGTTCCCGCGCCGGCCGCGACCCCGGTCACCGTCGCGAACGACGTCCCCCCGATGATGACCCCGGTCGACACCGCGCCCGCCGACCCCACGGCCCCGGTCCGCCGCACCCGCACCCGCGCCGGCTCCGCGATGGCCAGGGTGTCCGTAACCCCCGACCAGCCCGCCCCGGTGGTAACGGTAACGGTCCCGCCGGAGCCGGAGCCCCCGGTCGCGGAAGCTGCTCCCGTCCCGGAGGCTGCTCCCGTCCCGGAGGCTGCTCCCGTCCCGGAGGCTGCTCCCGTCCCGGAGGCTGCCCCCGTCCCGGAGGCTGCCCCCGTCGCGGAAGCAGTCCCCATCCCTGAGACCGTTTCTGCCCCAGAGACCACCCCGCCGATGGAGGCCGTCCCCCTCACGGAAGCGCTTGATGCTCTGGACGCGACCGCGGACGTGGAGGTAACCCCGGCCTGGGACCTCGCGCCTGACGTGGCGGCACCCGCACCGGACCCCGCCCCCGTCGCCGATGCCGACCCGCTCCCGGTAGACGCCGAGGCCACGAACGCAATCCCCAACCCCGAAGCGGCCCCGCCTTGGACTGTGGCATATGAGACTCCTGTCTCAGAAGAGGGAGCCGCCGCAGAACAGGACGTGTCGGCAGAAGCGACGCCGGAGACACCCGCCGCCGACGCTGCCCCCGTCGACGGCGAGGCGTGACGCCGCCCCGCTCACCGACCGGTTCGGGGCGCTTTCCTCGATTAGCTGTGACGATATGTCCCGGATGCCGGAACCTCGGATTCAGACATTCCGGGCACGACGATTAACGCGGAGGATCCTGGGTGTCAGTGGCCACAGGATCTTCCGCGTTATCTGACCGCCGCCGCCAGAGGCATCGGGGCCGGGGGCGAAGTTACCCGCGGGGCTGAGGTTGCCTGTGGGGCTACGCCCGCAGCCGGGCGGGGGTCGGCGAGGCACTTCGCATAGAAGCCGCACGCCCATACCGGGACATTTCGGGCCCCAAAGTGGTCGTCTTCTATGCGAAGTGGTCGTCTTCTATGCGAAGTGCGAGAGCACCGGCGGGACGGTTAGTCGCGACAGGTGGGGTCACCCCGGCACACCCGTTCATCCCGTCCAAGCTGCCGCACCGCTTTACGGAGCCCCGGCAGCCCCCGGAACCCCAGAGCGGCCCGGGCAGCCGGGCGGAACTGGTACCATTGTCAGCAACGACCCGGGTGGCTGCGGGCGGGAAGCCAGGCAGCAGGTAATCTGCGGTCGTTTCATGCGCGTAAGATGGCATGTCCAGGTTCATGGCGAACCCGCCGCGAGTCGCCACTACGGTGGTCGACGAAAACGACGCGGGGCACGCACAAGGGAGAGGCAGTTCTCGGGTGTACGCGATTGTGCGCTGCGGCGGCAGGCAAGAGAAGGTCGCCCTGGATGACGTGCTCACCGTCGATAAGCTGGAAGGCGAGGAGGGGTCGAGCGTCACGTTCCCCGCGCTCCTCGTGGTGGACGACGGCACTGTTATCAGCGATCCCGCTGAGCTCACCGGCTACCAGGTGACCGCGGAGGTCGTGGGCCCGGCCAAGGGCCCGAAGATCAACATGATCCACTACCGGAACAAGACGGGTTACAAGCGCCGTCAAGGGCACCGGCAGAAGTACACGCAGGTCCGGATCACCGGTATCGCGAAGGCATAAGGGACTGCAGAGATGGCACATAAGAAGGGCGCCTCGTCCAGCCGCAACGGCCGCGACTCCAACGCGCAGCGGCTCGGCGTGAAGCGGTTCGGCGGCCAGAACGTGAACGCCGGCGAGATCATCGTCCGGCAGCGCGGCACGCACTTCCACCCGGGCATCGGCGTCGGCCGTGGCGATGATGACACCCTGTTCGCGCTGGTCACCGGTGCGGTGCAGTTCGGCCGCTTCCGCGGTCGCCGCGCGGTGAGCGTCGTCCCCGGCCGGGGCTCGTCCGAAACGGCCTAACCGGAAGACACCATGTGCGCAAAGGCGGGCCGGACATCCGGCCCGCCTTTTAGTTGTAAGGGGATCGATCATGGCGGAGTTCGCTGACCACGCTGTCCTGCGCGTACAGGCCGGCCACGGGGGCAACGGCTGCGCCTCGGTCCACCGCGAGAAGTTCAAGCCGCTCGGCGGCCCGGACGGCGGCAACGGCGGCCGCGGCGGCGACGTGATCTTCCAGGTGGACGCCAGCACGGCGACACTGCTCGACTTCCACCGCCGCCCGGTGCGCAAGGCGGGGAACGGGACGCAGGGGTCGGGCTCGAACCGTAATGGCGCTCAAGGCACCGATCTCACAATCAATGTTCCGAACGGGACCGTGGTTCTCACCGACGACGGCCAAGTGCTCGCGGACCTGGTGGGCACCGGGACCCGCTTCGTCGCCGCGGCGGGCGGCCGCGGCGGCCTGGGCAACGCCGCGCTAGCCTCCCAGCGGCGCAAGGCGCCCGGCTTCGCGCTGAAGGGGGAGCCCGGGGAGGAGCGCGCGCTCACCCTCGAGCTGAAGACGGTCGCCGACATCGGCCTCGTGGGCTTCCCCAACGCCGGGAAGTCGTCGCTGATCGCGGCGATCTCCGCCGCCCGGCCGAAGATCGCCGACTACCCGTTCACCACGCTCATCCCGAACCTCGGGGTCGCGGAGGCCGGCGACGTCCAGTTCGTCGTCGCCGACGTGCCCGGCCTGATCCCCGGGGCCAGCGAGGGCAAGGGCCTTGGCCACGACTTCCTGCGGCACGTCGAGCGCTGCTCCGCGCTGGTGCACGTGCTCGACTGCGCCACAACGGAACCCGGCCGTGACCCCATCACTGACCTTGACACGATCGAGGCCGAACTCGCCGCGTACGAGGAGTTCATCGGCACCGGCCTGGCCGGTACGAGCCTCACCGACCGGCCCCGGATTGTCGCGCTGAACAAGGTCGACGTTCCCGAGGCACGCGAGCTCGCCGACCTGGTCAAGCCCGAGCTTGAGGCGCGCGGGCTCGCCGTGTACGAGGTCTCCGCGGCCACTACGGAGGGCCTGCGCGAGCTGAAGTTCGCGATGGCGCGGCTGGTGGCGCAAGCTCGTGCGGAGCGACCCGAGCCTGAGCCGGCCCGCGTGGTGATCCGCCCCGCCGCCGTCAGCGAGCCCGGCTTCGAGGTCGTGCGCATGCCTGACGGCGCCTACCTCATCCACGGCGAGAAGCCGGCCCGCTGGGTGCGGCAGACAGACTTCGCCAACGATGAGGCGGTCGGCTACCTCGCCGACCGGCTCGCCCGCCTCGGCGTGGAGGAAGCCCTCGCGAAGGCCGGCGCCGAGCCTGGCGACACCGTGCTGATCGGAGATCCGGACGACGCCGTCGTCTTCGACTGGGACCCCACCCTGACCGCGGGCGCCGGCCACGCCGCCGGCCCCCGCGGCACCGACTGGCGAGTGGAGTTATGGGCGAGCCCGCCGAGGTGCCGGAACAGCGATTGGACATCGCCTCAGCCGCACGGACCGTCGTCAAGATCGGATCGTCGTCGCTGACCACACCCGGCGGCGGGATCGACGACGGGCGGATCGCGGCTCTGACGCAAGCGCTCGCCGACCGGGTGCGCTACGGCGGCCAGGTGCTGCTCGTCTCTTCCGGTGCGATCGCCGCGGGAATGGCGCCGCTGGGCTTGCGGCGCCGGCCGCGCGACCTCGCCACGCAGCAGGCCGCGGCGAGCGTCGGACAGGGACTGCTGATCGCGCGGTATACCGCCGCGTTCGCCCAGCACGGCCTCGGTACCGGGCAGGTGCTGCTGACCGCCGACGACCTGATGCGCCGCGGCCACTACCGGAACGCGCAGCGCACTCTCGACCGACTGCTCGAGCTCGGCATGGTCCCCGTGATCAACGAGAACGACACCGTGGCGACCGACGAGATCCGGTTCGGCGACAACGACCGGCTCGCGGCGCTCGTCGCGCACGTGACCAGGGCCAGCGCGCTGATCCTGCTGTCCGACGTGGACGGCCTGTACAACGGCGACCCGCGCCGCGGCGGCGCGCGCCGGGTCGAGGCCGTGCGCGGACCGGGGGACCTGGACGGCGTCAAGGCGGGCCGCGGCGGTCACGGGGTAGGCACCGGCGGCATGTCGACGAAGGTGGAGTCGGCGGTGATCGCGACGTCCGCCGGGATCCCGACGGTGGTTACGGCGGCGACCGACGCGGCGGCGGCGCTTGCCGGGGACCCAACCGGCACCTATTTCGCGCCGACTGGCCAGCGCCCCAGGACGAGGCTGCTGTGGCTGGCGCACGCGGCCGTCGCCCGGGGCAGCCTGCGGCTGGACCGCGGCGCGGTCGAGGCGGTGGTCGGCCGCCGCGCGTCGCTGCTGCCGGCCGGCATCATCGGCGTCGACGGAGCGTTCGACGCCGGCGACCCGGTAGACCTGCTCGACGAGGACGGCACCGCGGTGGCGCGCGGACTGGTGAACTACGACGCGAAGGAAATACCCGGCCTGATGGGCCGGTCCACTCGCTGGCTGGCCAGCAAGCTAGGCCAGGAGTACGAGCGCGAGGTCATTCACCGCGACGATCTCGTGCTCCTGTCCCGCTAGTTGTCGTCGTTGCCGCCGCTTGAGCCGCCTGAGCCGGAGCCACCGGAGCCGGAGCCGCGGCTGCTGGTGAAGCGGTCGAACAGGCTGCCGCCGGTCCTGGCCGCCGTCTCGGCGACGCCCTTGAGGATGCCCATGAGCGGGTCCTCGGAACGGCTCCACGAGTCCTGGTAGGACTTGGCGGCGTTCCTGACCTCATCGGTGACGGACGCGTCGCGGTCGTTGGTGCGCCGCAGGTAGTCGCCGCCGAGGATCCGCTCGTAGTCGCCGTGCGTGGCCCAGTAGTCGAGCTCGGCGAACCGGACGACGGCGAACGGGTGGGTGTTGCCCGTCAACTGCATGATCTTCAGCACGCTGTCCCGCAGGTCGGGCACCGCGTCGTACTCGTGTGCCTGGTCACGGAAGGCGTCCGGGTTGAGCTCGGACAGCTGCGGGCCGCCGGCCAGCTTCATCAGCGCGCGGCGCGCGGCGTCCACGTCCTGGCCCGCCAGCAGTCCGGCCCGGTCGCAGGACAGTTCGGACTTGCGGAACCACTCCTCGAGACCCCAGATGATCGCCCGCAGGCCGATATACCCGATCGGCATCCATGCGATCCGCAGCGAGAGCTGGATGAGGAAGAGCAGCATCGTGCGGTAGACCGCGTGCCCGGACAGGATGTGCCCGAGTTCGTGGCCGATCACCCAGCGCAGTTCCTCTTCGTCGTGCAGGTTGACC
>Ga0210395_10001706_pt1 | contig 17016 bp, 11 predicted proteins | sample IncBWH4OmetaG_FD_150861 | JGI IMG/M metagenome (GOLD analysis project Ga0210395, IMG submission 150861) | Forest soil microbial communities from Barre Woods Harvard Forest LTER site, Petersham, Massachusetts, United States - Inc-BW-H-4-O ...
CCGGGTGTCGCGGCAGCCTCCGCGGTGGACAAGGCGAGTGGGTCGATGAAATCGTAGCTATAGCCGGCATGCTCCAGCCGATCGCTGGCAAACAGCGGTCCTGTGTCATGCACGGTGGACAGTCCACGATCGTGATAGATCGCGACATCGATCCGTGCCTGTCCGGATTCGACGACCTGCGAGGAGCGTGAGAAGTAGCGCGACAGTTGAGGCCAGTCTCGCCATTGCGGCCACCCGGCGGTCCACGCATCGCCCAAACCAAGCGCGGCGCCACCTTGCGGTGCCGGCCAGCCCGTGCTGGCGCTGCTGAATTCGGTCAGCAATCCCATGGTGATACCGCCCGCCAGAGATTCATTGAGCTGCTGCGCGTAGTCGATGGGTTGCTTTCGATAGATTGCAAAGTCGTCGCCAAATTCGAGGGTGGCGCGCTTGACCCCGGCCAGGTGTGCGCCCGAGCCGGTCATGCGGTAGGAATCCATGACATGACGCCAGCGTTCGCTGCCGTAGGCAGGTACGGTCGGATCGAACGGCTGGGCCCAGCCGGGATCGAATGATTCGTTCTCGGGAATATCCACGTAGCGGGCGCTTCGCAGCATGTCAAGTGCAAGGTAGTTGTACGCGACCTGCACGCGCGAGCGCAGTCCGTGCGAATGAGCCCAGTCGGACAGTGCCCGCAGGTAACGCGCAGAATACAGGTCCGTCAGGGTGCGCTGATAGTCGTAGCGCACGCGGGTGCCGATATCACCGGTAAAATCGAACGGCCTGGGCGGCAGTGTTCTTCCCCAGGACGGATCGAGCGGGTTGAATGACGCTTCTCGCGGCGTATAGACCGCGGGCAGATACGGAACAATTGAGTAGCCGCGCCGCTGCTTAAATTGCTGGGGCAGATCGCCGGTCCAGAACATCTGTGCCTGCACCTCCAACGAATCGTGCGCCAGATTGCCACCGCGCAGGAGCGCGAGGCTTCCCGGCAGGATGTGAGCATCCAGATACGAGAGTGCCGATGAGATGCCGGCGCTGCTGAAGATATCCGCCGTGAAATATCGGCCCGGGCCGGCCTGCGGTACACGGCTACTCCAGACACTGGGATCCTCGAACGGGTTGGCGGTGAAGATCTGTCCGGTGGCACGCTGCCAGAAACTGAACAGCAGCCACCGACCCGCTGGCACACGCCAGTGCAGGACGCCGGAGCGGTCCAGTTGGTGGCTCAAGTCAATCACGCTGGCGGCGTCGAGCAACACCGGGGTCGTGGAATCATCGCTCACGCGCGCTGCGCTCACCGCCACGAGCGTCGGATGGCCCACCAGACCTGCCGGTTGGGTCAATGCGGCAGCGTAGTCACTACCGCCCTGCACGCTCAGGTGGTCCATCACCAGTTGCTGCATGGAGTCAGCCTCGGAGATGCCCGGGCTTTCGTACGGCTGAGAGCCGCCGGGGGCCAGGTCCAGGTGAATGCCGAGGCGCTGTGCCTCCTGCAGCTGCTCGTGTAACTCCTGCTGTGCGACCTGAGGTGCAGCGCGAAAATCCACCCCGATCTCGACCCCGCCGAATCCCGCCGCCGCCAGTGCTTGCAGATTCTGGCCCACCGGGCGACTGCGCACCTTTGGTCTGAATTCCGCGGGGGGATCGGCAAGCTGTGGAAAGCTTTGCCGCCAATACGGCTGGTCGGCCGCGGCGGCAGGTGCGGCTCGCGCCAGAACCAACACCGCGATCAGCATCCCGAAGCGGCACAGGACGCGCACGCCCCGCATTACCGTAACGCTCAAGGTTTAGTCAGGCCGTAGGTCGACATCCACCAATAGAGTTCATCGATCCAATGATCGCTGGTGCCATTCCTGAGGACCATCGAAAAGCCGTGCTGGCCGGAACGGAACACGTGCAACTCCGGGGCCGCCTTAGCCTCCCTGAGGGCGTCGAAGAATTTGATCTCCGCGGCGCCCGCGAGTGGGTCATCTTCTGCCACCGCGAGAAAAGCCGGCGGCGTGTTGGCCGGAATGGCGGGCATCGGTCCGCCGAGCGGTCCGCCGTACATGATGCCCACATAATTGGGGCGCTCTGCCGGATCAGCAGCCAGCATCGTCCCCGCGGTCAGTGCGCCACCTGCGGAAAATCCCATGAACAGCACACGATCTGGGGCGATTCCCCACTTCGCGGCGCTCGAGCGCACGAGCTTGATTGCCTGCAGGCCATCAGCAACGGCGTCGGGCTGCGTCTGCGCTGGCAGGGGAATCATCATCGGATTGGGCGCCCCGGCGGCCCCCGGAGGCGCACCGGGTGGCGTACCCGGCCCAGGTGGCACGGGCGGGCGTCCACCGGGCAGGATCTCCTCGTCCGATTGGGGCGTGGGCGCCAGACGGTATTTGAGCACGAAGGCAGTAATGCCATGTTGCGCGAACCACTCCGCGACCCAATAACCCTCCTGGTCAATCGCCAGAACACGAAATCCACCCCCCGGTGCAATGATCACCGCTGTTTTGGATTGGGCGCCGGACTTGGGCAGGAACACAGTCAGTGTGGGTTCGGTGACATTTCTGACCAGATGCAGGTTCGTATGGGGCACCGCCATCACGCTTTCCTTTAGCGTCGAGTTCTGCGCTCCCGGGGGCTTGCCGGGCCATACCGGCAGTACCTGCCGCGATGCCAACGGCTGTTCCAGGGCCGGCGGCAGCTGCGCAAACAGTGCGGTTGGCGCAACGAGCGCCGCAGCAACAGTGAGGCACCAACCGGATAGATGTTTCATCATAGGTCCCCCGTCAAACCATTCGCGCCGTAGCGTGTTCGAGCGAAAATCGCCCTTGCGCCCGGATCATAATTGTTCGCAAGAATATGGAGCGGCTCGGAGAATGGGAATCCGCTTTTCCTGAGGCATGCTTTCTGTCTCGCCGCATGGTTCGGCCGCCAACAATCCGACACCCGGCGCGGCCTGCGCCGGCTATGGCGCTGCCTCTAGCGCCGTTGCCTCTCGATCTCCGCAAGGCTCTTACCTTGGTGGTTGGGCGCCCAGATCAGACCAATCACGGCACTGGCAACCAGAAACCCGGTCAGGATCCAGGCCAAGGTCTTGAAATCGGTCGCTGACAGGATGGGCACGAAAAGGCTCCAGAGGCCCAGCGCAATACGCACCACCGCAAAGGTCACACCCTGGGCGGTGGCGCGCAGCAGCGTTGGAAACAACTCCGCACTCCAGAGCTGGAAGAAGGATTGAGCCCCAAATCCGCCGCCAAACTGCATCAGGAAAATGTGCACTATGGCCACCGATGTCGTCAGCGGCAGCAATGCCAGCAGAGACATCCCCACGATCTGAATTGCGGCTGCCGCGACGAACAGGTGGCGCTGATTGATCCGATCAGACAATGGCATGAACACCAGTGCGATGGACAGCATGCTCAAACTGAAACTTGCCGCCTGCAGCCCGACCGATGCCGCCTGGCTTTGACCTCCCACGGTTCGCAGGATGTACGGGAAAAAGAACCCATTGGTGCCGGCCCACAGATTCCACATCCCATACATGCCGATGAGAAACAGCATCGCCTTGAGGTGCCGGCTCGAAAAAAGTTGTCGCAATTGGCTGCGCTTGGGTGCCAGCGTCCGCGCCGCCTCATCGATGCGCGCCGCCCTGGCCTCGCTCCAGATTCTGGACTCGAGCATGCGCGAGCGCAGAAAGGTCAGCAGCAACGCCAGCAATGCCAGGTGCGCAAACACAATCCTGGCTGCAAGGGGCCCAAGGGGTGTCAGCATCAGGAACAGCAGCAGCACCACGACCGGCCCGAGATACCAGAGGATCTGCGCCGAGCCGCTGTGCCGGCCGCGTCGGCCCGTAGGCGCCATTTCTGCAATCAGCGACCAGGAAGCGGGAATATCGGCGCCGACGGCAAGTCCCACCAGTACGAATCCGACGACGATCATCCACGGCTGCATGGCGAACACCAGCCATGTCATGCCAAAGGCGTAGAACAGCATGTCGTACTGGTAGATGCGTTTGCGACCATAGCGATCGCACAGCCATCCACCTATTGCAGCCCCGACGCCGGCTGAGATTGCATTGGCGCTAAATGCACCCAGAATTCCCACAAAACTGCGACTCAGATGATAGCGCTCGACCCAAAGCGCCAAGGCCGCGGAACCGGCGACGATCGAGCCCCCATCAATGTAGTTGGCGAGACCCGCAAGAATCGTGTTCCTCCAGCTCGCACTCGCCGCGAGGGGTCCTTCGACGCTATTCTCAGCATTCATTGCCGCACCTCGGGTAACAGTTGCCGCCAGGCCTGCCGATACTCCGCCAAACCTGCCAGCGACAACGGCGCCAGAGGCACTGGCGCATCGACGAGATGGGAACCAAAACCGCCCAGGTAGGCCGCGGCCCCATTGCAACCTTCGGAGCGCTCGCTGGCGAATATGCGGTCATGAGGTCGCCAAGCGGCCAGTAGCGGGCCAAAGAACGGATTGGATACGAGCGGGCCGTCGAGAAAGACCTGCCCGCCTGAGCCCAGCAAATCAATCGACAGATCGCTCATCAAGGCCACATACAGCGTCGCAAGTGAGGCACGCTCCGGCCCGGAAAGCGCCCGCTCGCCCGCGAAGGTTCCCTTGGCTTCGGGGAACGGGCCGCCAGGAGCAAAGGATGGCAGGGCGAAGATCCTCCTGCGCAGCAGCGCTGTAAGCGCCCCGGCATCCGGCCGGTCCTCAGTCTGCGCGATTGCCTGGTATTCGCGTCCGCCCATGAACCGCACGCTGCACACCGGAGATGAATAGGCATCGACACCGGCCAGCATGTCGCGCTTGGCACGCAGTACGCCCAGCTGCGCTCCGTGAGCCATGGTAACGGTCCAAGTGCCGCTGGAAATTACGCAGAAGCCGGCTCGCTGCGGACCGCCCCCCAACAGATGCTGCAGATAGAAGGCGTTTGAATCATGGATGCCGCAACTCACGCGACAGCGTGGGTTCAGCCCGGTACGGCTTGCAAGTCCCGGCGTGACGGTACCCAGCGTGTCGCCGGCGAATCGTAGCGGTGGAAACAGACGTTGCCACCGACGCTTGTGGACCAGGCCCGAGAATGTCTTTTGCTGCGGACACCACAGGTCGGTATGGCAGCCCAGCGAGGTCACCTCACTGGCCATGACGCCGCACAGGCGCCACGCCCAGTATTGCGGATACAGCAATGCGCAGGCGACCCTTGAGAAAAGTTCAGGTCTATTTCGCTCCAGAAAAAACCATTGACGCGCAAGGTTCAATCCAAGCGGCAGGCGCGGCGAATAAGTCGATGCAAAGGCATCCCGTGCGTGCTCGTAATCATCATCACGTTCGTCAAACAGGGCGTCCTCGTAGTCGGGCGCCGCGAGGATCTCACCGTGTTCATCGATGAGGACCGCCGCAGCACCATGGGCGAGCGGCACAATCGCCGACACCCGCTGCTTCAGCGGCAGTGGCGCAAGCTCGAACATCGCGAGCAACCATTGCTCGATTCTGAGGATATCCAATTGCAAAAGATCCGAGGATTCGACGATTTCGTTCGCGCGCTTCACGCTCCATACAGTGCGCAGCGATACCCCGTCCACCAGCGAAAGTTTGGTGTTGCTCTTGCCGATATCCAGGATGGCGAGCAGGTCAGTCATGTCATTGCGCGGACCAGCATCAGCCGCCCTGCTTGCGCAGTTCATCCGGCACGATACTCGCAACGATGACTTCGACGCCGGCCGCTCGAAACGTATCCAGTTCCTCGGCAGAGGCTCCGTCATCGGTGACCAGCGTCCTGACCTTGTCGAGGGCGGCGACGATCATCGCGGATTTTCGTCGCAGCTTGCTGCTGTCGGCCATCACCACCACGTTTTCGGATCGCCGCAGCAGCTTGCGCTGAGCCTGCACGATCAAGGGATCCGCTTCCATGATTCCGAAGCGATTCACCCCGTAACAGCCGGTAAAGAGGCGGTGACCCCAGAAGTTCTCGATCGCGTCATTCTCAAAGGGGCTTAGGATGATGTTCTGTTCACGGTAGATCGTGCCGCCAGGCAAGGTCACTCGATTGCGACTGGTGGCCAATAACTGCGCGGCCATCGCAAAGGAATTGGTGAGAATGTCCAGTTCCTGGTCCGCCAAAAACTCCGCGAGTGCGAAGGTGGTGGTGCCGCCATTGATGATGATGCTCTCGCCCGGCCTGAGCAGCTGCGCTGCCGCGCCGGCAATCGCGCGCTTCTGTGGAACGTTGAGCCCTTGGCTCATCAAGAACGGCAGACCCACCAGGTGAGCCTGATGGCGTGGATACAACGCTTCCGCCCCGCCGCGAATACGCTTGACCCGACCCTGTTCCGCCAGCGCATTGATGTCGCGGCGAATGGTGGCTTCGGATGCTGCAAGCAGATCGACCAACTCGCCCACACTCGCAAAGGAGCGTTCAGCGACGATCTTTAGGATGAGTTGGTGACGCTCAGCTTCCAGCAACTGCAGCTCCCCCCACGGTCGCCGGTTGTTGATCAGAAATGATCATAATCGATCACAGTCGAGGCCGTCCAGCTTCACTTTTCCAGCCAGACCCTCCCTGTGGGGCCGTATGCCTTGAGTAGAGATTGTATTTGATCGATAATGATCGTATGGCGTGGCCCTGATCAGGCCCAACGGTTAAGGGCCTTCACTGCAATCCTGGGAAAATTCGCCATGAGCAGCGTTTTCACCATTCCGGGGACCTCGAAATTGAGCTTGATAGAAAACCGCTGGGATGACGCATTGGCCGCAACGCTCAATCCAGCGCAGCTGCTGCTGTATCGCTCGAATCTGCTGGGTTCGGACAAGCGCGTCACCAACTTCGGGGGTGGCAATACCTCGGCCAAACTCATTGAACGCGATCCTCTGTCGGGCGAGGACGTCCCGGTACTGTGGGTCAAGGGATCGGGCGGGGATCTGGGAACGATGAAGCTCGAGGGCTTTGCGACCCTGTATCTGGATAAGCTGCTGCGGCTTCCGGCGCGCTATCACGGACCTGAGGACGAAGACCAGATGGTGGGTCTGTATGCCCACTGCGCCTTCAACCTGAATGCTCGGGCGGCGAGCATCGACACGCCGCTGCATGCGCTGGTGGCTCGGCCACATATTGATCACATGCACCCGGACGCGATCATCGCGATCGCCGCATCGGCTGACAGTCGCGCCTTGACGGAGAAACTCTTCGGTCAGAGCATCGGCTGGCTGCCCTGGGTGCGTCCCGGTTTCGAACTCGCATTGCAACTCAAACAGTTCGCCGATTCGCATTCGCAGGCGCGCGGGGTGCTGCTGGAGGCCCATGGATTGTTCACATGGGGAGCAAGCGCGAAAGAGTGTTATGAAACCACGCTCGAGGTGATCAACTGCGCCATCACCTATCTTGAGCGCAACCCCAATCGACCCCATGGGCTCGGGGGTGGCGTCGTAACGCCCTTACCGAGCTCGCGACGGCGCGAAATCGCCGCTGCCTTGATGCCGCGCATCCGCGGCTTGATTTCAACCAGCAGCCCAAAGGTTGGGCATTTCGATGACAGCAGCGAAGTGCTCGAATTTGTGAACAGCGCCGCTTTCGAGCCGCTGGCTGCGCTGGGTACGTCCTGTCCGGATCATTTCCTGCGCACCAAAATCCGCCCGCTGGTGTTGCCGTTTGATCCGGCCAACGAGACCGAGCATGACCTGATCAAGCGCCTGCCGGCCGCCGTCGACGCCTACCGCGCCAGCTATACGCAATACTATATGCGTTGCAAGCGGCCCAACTCGCCCAAGATGCGCGATGCGAACGCGGTCGTATATCTGATTCCCGCCGTCGGCATGGTCACGTTTGCCGCGGACAAGGCCACCGCGCGTATCGCGGCTGAGTTCTACATCAACGCCATCAACGTGATGCGCGAATCCTCGGCGATCTCGAGCTACCGCGCACTGCCGGAGCAGGAGGCCTTCGATATCGAATACTGGCTGCTCGAGGAAGCCAAGCTGCAGCGCATGCCCAAGCCCAAAGCGCTGGCCGGACGCGTGGCGCTGATCACCGGCGGCGCAGGCGGTATTGGACAGGCCACGGCCCGGCGGCTGCTCGAGGAAGGTGCCTGTGTGGTGCTGACCGACATCGATCGGGATGCGCTCGAGGCTGCGACCCGGCAGCTAAACAGTCAGTTCGGCCGCGACGCCAGTGTTGGCATCTGGGGTGACGTCACCGATGAGGGGGCGATCGGCGCGCTCTTTCGGGACGCCGCATGGAACTTTGGTGGCTTGGATATCTGCGTCTCGAACGCTGGCATCGCCTCGGCCGCTGCCATCGAAGACACGACGCTTGGTCTGTGGCAGCGCAACATGGACATTCTGTCCACTGGCTACTTCCTGGTGAGTCGCCAATGTGTGCAACTCCTCAAAGCCCAGTCTATGGGCGGGTCAATTGTCTTCATTGGCTCGAAGAACGCGCTGGTTGCGTCCCCCGGTGCTGCAGCCTACTGCACCGCCAAGGCCTCGGAACTGCACCTGGCACGCTGCCTGGCATTGGAACTCGCGCCGGCAGGCATCCGCGTCAACGTCGTCAATCCCGATGCGGTGCTGCGTGGCTCGCGCATCTGGCAGGGCGAATGGGCCGAACAGCGCGCCCAGCAGAACAAAACGACCACCCGGGAACTCGAACAGGTCTATCGCGAACGCAGCCTGCTCAAGCGGAGCGTATATCCGGAGGATATCGCGGAAGCCGTGGTGTTCCTCGCCTCCGAGCGCGCATCCAAGTCCACCGGGAATATCATCAACGTGGACGCAGGCAACGCCGCGGCGTTCACGCGCTGAATCGCTTTACCACAAAACTCTGGGACTCTGGGGCGCCATGAGCAGTCATATCGAAGCGAATCCACGCGATCCGGGGTTCATTGCGAAGTGCAACGCGCCCCTTCAGGCGCCGTTGCAGTCCGACTACGAGGCGCTTGGCGCACAGCTCCAGCGACGCGGCGTCGAGATCGGTCGCATCACGCGCGCCGTCATGGACTTCAGAGTGGCTATTCCTTCCTGGGGTGTGGGCACGGGTGGCACCCGCTTTGCCCGCTTTCCGGGCCCTGGCGAACCGCGAGATGTGTTCGACAAACTCGAGGACTGCGCGGTGATTCACGCGCTCACCGGGGCTACGCCCACCGTGTCGCTGCATCTGCCCTGGGATCGCGCCGAACCCGAGGAGCTCAAAACGCGCGCCATCGCGCTCGGTCTGGGATTTGATGCCGTGAATTCCAACACTTTCCAGGATCAGAAGAGTCAGGGACTCTCCTATAAATACGGCAGCCTGACGCACACCGAGGCAGCCGTGCGTCAGCAGGCTATCGAACACAACCTCGATTGCATTCGAATCGGGCAGCTTCTGGGTTCCAAGGCACTGACGCTATGGATCGCCGATGGCGCCAACTTTCCGGGTCAGCAGCATCTCACCCGCGCTTTCGAGCGCTACCTTGAGTCTGCGGCCCAGATCTACGCGGCGCTTCCATCCGACTGGCTGCTGCTGCTCGAACACAAGATGTACGAGCCGGCCTTCTACGCAACCGTGATCCAGGACTGGGGTAGCTCACTGATGGCGGCCAGTTCCCTGGGCATGCAGGCACGCTGCCTGGTGGACCTGGGCCATCATGCACCCCATGTGAATATCGAGATGATCGTCGCGCGCCTCATTCATGCCGGCAAACTCGGAGGCTTCCACTTCAATGACTCCAAGTACGGCGATGACGACCTGGACGCCGGTGCGATTGATCCCTTCCGGCTGTTTCTGATTTTCAACGAGCTCGTCGATGCCGAATGGCGCGCCGTCAAGGGCTTGCGCCCCGCGCACATGCTGGACCAGTCACACAACGTGACCGATCCGATCGAGAGCCTGATGAGCAGCGCCATTGAGCTGCAGCGGGCATATGCCCAGGCTTTGCTGGTGGACCGCGGGCAGCTGGCGGCATACCAGCAAAGCAATGACGTCATGATGGCCAATCAAACGCTCAAGCAGGCCTTTACCACCGATGTGCAGCCGATCCTGGCCAAGGCCCGACTCGATAAGGGAGCGGCCATTGATCCCCTGCAGACGTATCGCGGCAGCGCCTACCGCACCCAGTGCGCGCGTAACCGGCCGGCGGTGTCCGGATCGCGTAGCGGCATCGTCTGAGCCACTAGTGCAGATTCTTCGTGGCCACGGTCCACTTGGAATCCCGGCATAGCCCGCAATCAGGACCGACGAACATCGCTTTGGCGTTCGGGTCTGCCCGCAGCTGCCATTGCAGCCATGCGGTAACCGCGATCGCAAAGGCGCCGCCATTGGGTTCACGATACGTTCCTGGATAATGGCCGACGTTGCGGCTGATGAAAACGACGGGAAGGTTCGTGATTTCATTGAAGTCGCGCCTTGCGCCTTCATAGGCGAGGTCCGATATTCCCCCCGCAATATAGGCGATCGGCGCATGTAGTGCCGCCAGCGGACCCGCCGGCGAGGGCAAATCCTGATTCATGTTCGGCGTATTCTGCGGTCCGAACGGCATGTATCGCTGACTCGCCTTGTTGAGCGCGGCCAGCAGGCCCTGAATATCCGCTCCGGTGCTGCCGTATTGCCCTGGCGGGGACGGCACCCCGGCGGATTTCGCTGTCGCTTCGGCCCTTGGTGCCGGCTCCGCCCCGCGCCTGCCGACGATGGCTGAGGAGGAATTCAGAATAATGGAGGTGCTGACGCGCGGATCCCCGGAGACTGCCAGCGCCTGCATGCCGCCGCAGGATTGACCAACGACTGCCACCTTGGTCGTATCGATCTTCCGGAAAAATACGCTCTGCGGTCGCGCCGTCTGCCTGGTTGCCCAATCGATGCCATCCAAGAGCTGAGAAGCTTTGGTGGTACCGACGTGTTCCTCAGAGCCGGCCACGGCGGCGGTTCCTGCTGGACCGATCGCAATGATCAGGTATCCATGTGAAGCGACCTCGGACAGAAGGTTGCGAAACTCGGCCGATGAATCTCTGCAGCCACCGTTGGCGAAGGCAACCAGCGGCAGACGATTGGTCGGTCCGAATGGCTTCAGATCTTTCGGACGATAGATCGTGTGCGTGGGTAGGGTCGAGTCTCCGGAGAGAATCGCCTTGTAAGGACCGGTGCCTCCATCACCGACCGTTACCGCTATGTTTTCAACACGGCCACTTTCGGAAGCGACATTGAAGGCCACATGCCCGGTAAAATCCTCAGAGGCTCCAGCGGCCGCCGCCGCCGCGATCATCCAGAGATTTATCAGCACGGTTGTGGCGACCGGGTCTAATCCGCGACGAATTGAGATCATGATGTCCCTCCTTCTCGAGCGCTAGGAAGAAATCTGCAGCGATGCCCTATTTTGCGGGGACACGCAGCCGGCTTTGGATCTTCTCAAGCCCCGCCCGCGCACATACTTCATCCAGCTGGCCGATCGGCCCGGCGCCGTGTGCGCCGCTTGATCCAATTGCGCCAATGAGCTCATTGCCGCGCCAGATCGGCAGGCCCCCACCGGAGATGAACATGACGGGAGTCATGCGAGCCAGCAGCGCCTTGTTCTGCTGCAGCTTTGCACTGAGTTCGGAGGTGGGCACTCGGAAGCTCAGAGCCGCCACCGCCTTGCGCATGGCTACGAACACACTTCCTATCGAACCTTCCGCCATCAACATGGCGCGTGGCTTACCTTGCGAATCTATGACGGCCACCGCAACCGCCACGCCCTGCTTGGCACAGGCCTCGACAGCCGCGCGAGCACCTTGCGTGGCCAGTTCCAGCGAAGGACCAGGCGCGACGGCGGGCGCTGCCGGGGCAGCTGTCCCTGCGGCGGCCGCTAGTGCCGCGGGACTGGGAACCGGCACCAGATGTCCGTGGTCATCGAGCATGCCGAAAGGCGGCAGGGCATCGGTGGGCAGGCTGCGCGGTGAGGCAGGCTTATCATCCTCCGGACCGACTGCGAAGGCAGGGTACAGAGATACCAGTGCTGTGATGACACACAATGCGTTGATCAGGATTCTTTTCATGCTCGATCCCCTCAATGGTTGGTCGAAACGCCTTCACGCCAGGTGAGACACAATGCCGCCCCGCCGGCGATGAATGCGAACGGAACGATTCCGAGGAGCACCGTTTCGGACGTGCCGCCGCCCGCCAGCAGCACGCTCGCAAACAGCGGACCGACCACCGCGCCCAGTCTTCCCACGGACACAGCCGCTCCGACACCGGTGCCACGCATACTGTGTTCGTAGTACAGGGGCGCAAGCGCGAACAGGATCAACTGTGCACCAACCATCAGGCCACCCGCCAGCCCACAGGCCAGAGCCGCAAATGAAAACACCTTGCCCACCGCCGGCATGGCCAGAAGCGCCGCCACCACGCCCAGGTAGGTGAGCACCACCCACAGGCGTCGCTGCGATCCTGCGTGCCGGCGGGCGAGAAACATCGAGCCCAGGCTGCCGCAGAGATTGAACCAGATCGACGCCCAGCTGGCCTGCCGATGCGAGAAGCCCAGCCCCACAATGAGTGTGGGCAGCCAATTGAGCATCAGCAGCAGTAGGAGCTGAGTAAAGAAGAATGCGGTCCACAGGAATATTGTCGTCCGGGTGCGGCCGGCGGCGAACAATGTCGTTCTGATGCTGTTCACGCGCGCGGCAACAACGCGCGTTTCCGGCTCGCTCGCTCGGGGAAGTACCCGCCACATAACCAACGCGATCAGCAGCGGCCCGGCGCCGCCCACCAGGAAGATGCTGCGCCAACTCCAGCCGAGTCCCTCTCCAAGGGCGGTCAGAGCCGCGACGGCGCCCCCAAGTGGCATTCCGGCCATGACTGCCGTGACGGTGCTGAGACGCCCCTGCGGCCCAGCGGCGTCCGAGGAGAGCGCAATGAAGGCAGGCAGTGCTCCGCCAAGACCCAGACCCGTGAGCAGTCGCGCCACGAGCAGCGAATCGGCGCCGATCGCAACGGCCGTCAGCAGCGAGCACAACCCGAACAGCAGCATCGAGATAATGAGCGTGCTGCGCAGCCCCAGGAAATCCGCCGCTCGACCGCCAATCGCGGCGCCGAGAAACAACGCAAAGGGCGCGGCGCTCAGGATGAGTCCCTTTTCGGTACTCGTGAGAGCGAACTCGAGTGCCAGGCGCGGCGCGGCCACGCCGATTGCCTGGTTGTCAAAGCCTTCAAAGAGTGCGGCGGCGGCGCACAGCCCCAACGTGGGCGCCCGTGATGTCACCGACCGCGCCCTCGAGCCGGTGCGCGCTAGAACCGCAGATCCGCCGAAATGCCGACCTCGCGCAAGGACTGTTGACCCACCCAGCCGGAGACTCCGGAAATCGCCCCGGTGGGCAGGAACGGCACTACCCCCGGGGGAGTGAAGGCCGGGCCACCAAACAGCGTCAGGGGCTGATGCGAGTTGGTCAGATCACGGGCGAAGAGCCCGACACCCCAGTGATCGTCACTGGAACGAAGGTCAAGATGGGCACCCACAGTCCAAGCGCTCGGGAAAACAAAACGCGGGTCGGGGCTGTACCCCAAACGTATGTCGGACTTGTACGTGACATCACTACCGATGTTGATGGCAACGGCGCCCAGCGGCACGCTGTAGTTCCCGGTAAACGTCAACTTGTTCTTGGGCACCCCAACGAGCTGCAGGCCGCCCATTGGCAGCGTGGTACCCGTCAGATCGTTCGGATCGAATCCGCGATAGCTCGATGGATAGGTGGCATCATCGTAGATATAGCCCGCGGTGAGCTGCAGCCTGTCCACCGGCCGACCGTTGATACTCAATTCCGCGCCGCGCGTAGTCACGTTGACTGAATTGGGTATACACGCGAGGGTCCCGACAGGCGCGAGCGAGCAGCTCTGTCCCTGATAGTTTTCGTCACGCGTGTCGAACAGCGTGAAGTCCACGCCCAGTCGTCCGCCAATGGCATCGCCCTTGATACCGACCTCGTAGGATAGGGGTATCTCTGCCGGAACGATGATGGCTGGCGTCGTCGTGGTTTCCGCCTGCGCCTGCGGGCCCTTATAGCCGCGAACGACTGTGGCACGCGCCGTCCAGTCCGGGCTCAGTTTGTAGAGCACTCCCAGCTTGCCGGAAACATTGTTCTGGGTCACCGCCAGGGAGTCAGCTCCTGTGTTGTCAGCGGAGCCGGGCTGAAATCCTAGCGGCGATGTGTAGTCGTTGATGGATTCGTAGGTGTAACGGGCGCCCGCGATCAATCCGAGCGCATCGGTGACGTGGAACGTCATCTGGCCGTAGGCCGCCGTGGAGACGGTACTCGTCTGGGTCAGCGTGGTAGTGGCCGATCCAAGCTCGAATGGCGGAAAAGGCAATTGGACGTGAAAGAATGCGCCCGGTGCGCCATACCCTAGGATGAGATAGTTCGAATAGTACAGTCCGCTCGTATAGTCCAACCGTGTGTCGCCGTTGGACGTCAGGCGCAGCTCTGCGGAATACTGCCTGCCGGCCGTCAGCGCACCCGTGGACCAGATCTGGGGGATTTCCTGGGGCACGGCCTGGATGTCCTGTGAGTCCGGTCCGCTCTCCTCGCGCCGATACGCAAGGATTGAGGTCAGCGTGCTTGCGCCGAGATTGAAGTCGGCCTGCGCAGACAACCCGTAGTTGTAATCGCTGGCTTCCTCAGGATGATTGGCACAGCGGTCCTGGTTGCCGAACCCCGGAGTGATGCCGCAGCTGGCGAGCTCGGCCGTCAGTGCCGGATCCGCATAGACGTACGTGAATGAGGCAATGGTGCCGCCCTCCGCTCCGTGCTGCACCGTGCGCTCCCAGTCGGCAATCACATTGAACTGCATCGAGTCCGACGCTTTCAGCAGATAGCGTGCCCGGAGTCCGAAATTGTCCGCGCTGTCGTCGTGACCCGTGAAGCTGTTGTGCTGCACCCCCGTGTTGTCATCGATGCTAGTGCTCACGCGCAGGGCCGAGAGGTCGCTCAGTGGAACGTTGACGACTCCCTGTAATGTCTCTTGCCCGAACAAGGATCCGGCGGTTCCCTTGTGCGCGTAGTCCTCGTGCCAGTCGGTATGAAACCCCGTAGGATCAGGTGCGTTGGTCAGAATATTGATCACGCCGGCTGAGGATGTCAGACCGAAGAGGGTGCCCTGAGGTCCCTCCAGTACTTCGATGTGCTGGATGTCGAAGATGTTGGAGATGTTGGCATTGCCCTGAGAGATTCCATCGACGACGATACCAACGGCACCCTCGGCAGCGCGGGTAAATGACTGTGTCCCGAGGCCACGAATCTGGCCTCCTCCGCCGGGACCACCGAAAGCCTGAATCATCTCCAGCGCGGGAGTGGTCTGCGCCAGCTCGGAGATATTGTAGACGTGCTGATCTGCCAGCTGCTGAGCGTTGACGACTGTCACCGCGACCGGCGCATCCTTCAGCGCCTCGGGCCGCCGCTCGGCCGTGACGATGACCTCCTCGAGAGTCGTGTCATTCGAGGTATCCTTCGCGTTGTTCCCGGGCGCGGCTGTCTGGGCCTGCACTGATGTCGCTGCCCCGAGCATCGACACCGCGCACGCGAGGCCCAGCGGCCAAGTGTGTATCTTCATCATCGAGCGTCCCCCCCCAAAGAAGCCGCGAGGGTTCAGACGGCGCAACCCTCCCGATGGTGGAGGTTATTCACACACCGCAGCCCTGGGAATCCGATTGTTTGGATACGTGGATTCGGCCAGACCGAACGATGGGCTTTCGGCCTGGCGCGAAATCGCATTGCAGCGCGCCCACTTGTCGTCCCGCCCCGTCCTACCGAGATCTACTTGCCCATGTCTGCGTCGAAATTCTTCCGCTCAATCCGCCATTGCGGATCCTTGCACAGCCCGCAGTCAGGACCCGTGAAACGCTTCGCCGCCTGCGCATCGCCCTTGCACTGCCAGTCCAGCCAACTGACGGCTACGGAGGCCTCAAGGCCACCATTGGGCTGCATAAATGTGCCGCCATGGCCCACGTCGAGATTGGCGACCATCACGGGTAGGTGTTCGATCCGTTTGAAGTCATCCTCGCCGTTGGCATAGGCGATATCCGTCGGTCCGCCGAGAATGTAGATCACCGGGGTGTGCAATTTGGCGAGCGCGCCCTTGTTCAGATCCATGCCGGGAATGGGATTTGCGCCGGCATTGAATATGCCGCTGCTGTGAATGATCACCGCATGCACCCGGCTGTCGGCGGCGATCTGCAGTGCCTGCAGTCCGCCGCAGCTCCAGCCGGAAACCGCGATCCAGCGCGGATTGATTCGCCCGAAGTAAGGGCTACCGGGACGCGCATTCTCCTTCAGGGCCCAATCGATGGCCTCGGTCAGGCTGGCGGCCTTCGTGGCCGGTGGTGGGATGCCACCGCCCGGCGCGGGCAGTACGGGCTCCGCACTGGGGGGCGCTCCCGGGCCGCTCAGGATCCTGCCGCTGGCAATGGCAAGGTATCCATGCGAGGCGATTTCCGCCAGGTGCAGGCGTCCGCCGGCTCCATCCGCGGAACATCCGCCGTTGCCCCAGACCAGGACGCCCAATTTTTCCTTGCCAAGTTTCGCGAGATCGGCCGGCCGATAGATGACGTGGTCCGGAAGCGATGTCACTTCCTCCTTCAGTGCGGGGTACTTCCCTGTGCCCACGGTATCGGGCATCTTGTTGAAGGCCTCCATTGCAGCGCGTATTTCGGCCGGATTGAAGGCGGCGGGAGGCTGCGGCGCCTCGGCGGCATACACGCCTGGAGCGGCAGCCATGCACAGTGATGCCACTGCCGGGAACACGGACTTCTTCGTCATCATCGCCCTCCTGCCTCACAGGCGAAACTTGTCGCCTGGTTCATGTCCCCGGAGCGGTAACGCGCGATGTTCGGATATGAACACAGCGGTCGGGTACGACCCGGCCAGGGCGTCATAGGTCCCGCCTTGGCCAGGATACTGTCGGGTGCGACTCCGCGCTCGACCCAGTTAACGACCGCCGTCAACGCGTCAAACTGATCCGTGGCAGGTCCGCCACCGCAATGGTTCATGCCCGGCACCGCATATACCCGGACAAAACTGCTGGCGTTTCCGCGGTTCGCCGCATCAACCCTGCGC
>Ga0210395_10001707_pt1 | contig 17015 bp, 17 predicted proteins | sample IncBWH4OmetaG_FD_150861 | JGI IMG/M metagenome (GOLD analysis project Ga0210395, IMG submission 150861) | Forest soil microbial communities from Barre Woods Harvard Forest LTER site, Petersham, Massachusetts, United States - Inc-BW-H-4-O ...
CCACTTTCACGCTGCTCGAGCGCTCACCATTTGATGTCGGCCGGCAATTTGCCGCCGTTAGCGGCAAGCTTTGCCATTACCTGCTTGTGGAGCCAGACGTTCATTTTCGCGGAATCATTGGTATCACCGCTGTACCCGAGCTCCTTGGCGAGTTCCTTGCGCGCCCCGAGGCTCGAATCGATATCGAGCGCCTTCATCAAATCGACAATCGACGTGCGCCATTCCAGTTTTTCCTTCTTGGCCGCGACCGCCTTGTCCAGGATCGGGGCGACATCGACCGTTCGTGCCGGCGCCGCGGGAGCGGGCGAAGGCGATCCGCCGCTGGGTGCGGTCGAGCCGGAGCCTGGAGCTGTTGCCGCCCCGCCGCCTGCAGGAGCCGCATCCGCCTTGGTTCCAAAAATTGCGGTCATTATTTTTCCGAAGACACTCATCGCTCTCTCCCAACAGACCTGTGATGGTGCGAAACTTCCCAGTTCGCTCTCAAATACCGGTGGACACCGGGCCGGATCGAACAAAGCTTAATCCCGTTCAGCGGCGGGTGCCAATGCAGGCAGCACGTGCCGCATTAGTTAACTGAGGCGAAATGACGGCGGCATGACTCGCCATTTCCGTCTTGTCACTTGTCTCGGTCTTGTCACTTGGTCGCACTCACTCAAGCGTGAGGCAGACATCGGAAGCAAATCAGAGTAGGCTCGAGTTTAAGTTCGCGACACGGCCAGTACTGGTTTCCTGTCTTCGCGGTCTGGTCCGATCGTGATCGCTTCTGCAGACGATCCGGCGCCGACTTGATGGCGCGAAGCCGGACCGTTACGTCAAGGGAGATAGCGACCATGGCCACACCCTATTCCGGCAACGTCCCACCGCTGGCTCAGCCAGCAGACGATACCACGTCGAACCCGGTTATCCGCGAAATAACCCTCAGCGACCTTCATGACGCGCTGCGGCTCGGGTGGGAGGACTTCAAGGCAGTTCCAAGCCACGCTATTATCCTCTGCGTGATTTACCCGGTTCTGGGTCTGGTGCTGGCCCGCGCGGTGCTCGGCTATTCCGTTTTGCCGTTGCTGTTTCCTCTGGCGGCGGGCTTCGCCCTGCTAGGCCCCTTTGCGGCGCTCGGACTTTACGAACTCAGCCGCCGTCGCGAACGCGGTGAAGAACCCTCGGCCTGGGATGCCCTGGACGTTCTGCGCTCGCCGTCATTCGGCGCCATGCTGGGGCTCGGTACGTTGTTACTGGCGCTTTTCGTGACCTGGATAGCCACCGCACAGGCGATATACGTCGCCGTCTTCGGCTACGAGGCGGCAGCCGAAATTCCCGATTTCGCAAGTCGCGTGCTGACGACCACGCAGGGATGGTGGCTGATCATCGTGGGCTGCGGCGTCGGTTTCCTGTTTGCGGTGGTCGCGTTGTGCATCAGCGTGGTTTCTTTCCCGATGATGCTCGATCGCCATGTCGGCACCGGTGAGGCCATGGTCACCTCGCTTCGCGTGACGGCAAAAAATCCGGTTACGATTGCCGCCTGGGGATTGATCGTGGCGGCCTTGCTGGTGGCGGGATCGCTTCCCTTCTTCCTTGGGCTTGCGATCGTGATACCGCTGCTTGGTCACGCCACCTGGCATCTGTACCGCAAGGCGGTCGCACCGGATCCCAATATGCGCGTAATCCCGCCACGCCCGCCGCGTGAACGGCGCCCGGCTGCCGATTTCCCGGCCAACCTGTTTCCATGGCGGCGCAAGGACGGTGGCGGCTGACGGCTGGTGGCCGTCACGGTCTCGCCGCCGTCAACCGGGGGTTGGACATGCAAGCCTTGTTTTGGCCGCGGTTAGCCACGAAACAGCGGGCTGCAGGTTCTTCAAGGAGCGAAGCGATTCGGTGCGAAATTCAATGATACTGCGATTTCTTTTCGCGGTGAGTGCCATTGTCGCGATCCCGGCGATGGCGGGAGCCGCCGTGCCATGCGGTTCCGGCAGCTTCCAGGCCTGGCTTGAGGATTTTAAAAGCGAAGCGGCCACCAAGGGCATTTCGCAGGCCGCAATCACTTCCGGCCTGAGCGGCGTGACGCTCGATCAGGGCATCCTTTCACGGGATCGCTCACAGAAGGTGTTCAACCAGAGCTTTGAAGAATTTTCCGGGCGCATGGTTCCGCCGCGCCTTTCGCGCGGGGCCAACATGATGAAGCAGTATGGTTCGGTGCTCGCGCGCATCGAAGAAGCTTATGGCGTGCCCGGAGAGGTGCTGGTCGCGATCTGGGGACTGGAGACCGACTTCGGCGTCAATCTCGGAAAATTTCCAACGATGCGTTCGCTTGCGACGCTGGCCTACGATTGCCGGCGTTCCGAAATGTTCCGCAGCGAATTACTGGATGCGCTGCGTATCATCGAGCGCGGCGACCTCACGCCCGCAGAAATGCGTGGTGCCTGGGCCGGTGAAATCGGGCAAACCCAGTTCATGCCCTCGTCCTACATCAAATTTGCAGTCGATTTTGACGCCAATGGCCGGCGCGATCTGCTGCGCAGTGCCCCGGACGTGCTGGCGTCCACGGCAAATTTCCTCGCCAGCCATGGCTGGCAACGGGGTAAGGATTGGGAGACAGGGAGCCCCAATTTCGCGGTTCTTCAGCAGTGGAACAAGAGCGACGTCTACGCCAGGACAATCGGCTACTTTGCAAGCCAGCTCGCCCATATCCCGTAACGTAATAATGATTTAATATTCACCTGAACAACGCATGCGAAAGCGCGCATACGATGATGGATAATTCTACCTTTTGTCAGCCGCGGAATACCGTATCTGGGTCAGAAAGCCTCGGTTTCCTTACCAGGGACATGCATTTTTCGCTTAGCTGCATCGCAGCATATGAGCTTCTGCGACACAAGAAGGCGACCTATGTTCATTCCAACGATTACGCTCGTTGTAAGAGCTGAATCGAAACTACAAGGAGACTACCATGTTGCTCTCGCTCATACGCCTGATCCAGGCATTCCGAGACTATCAGCGCAACGTCGCTGAACTATCGCAGCTGAGCGATCGCGAACTGGCCGATATCGGCATCGATCGGTCGGATATCCCGCGCGTTGCAGCCGGGAACTACAACGGCTGAATTGTGCGAGCCGTGCGTGGAGACGGATAGCGCCCGCCAAAATGCGGGCGTTGTCGTATCCGGCGGCTATGACCGCATTCCACTGCGCATCGAAACGCGCTACCTCTGTGCCTCATGACAGGCACCAAGCTCTCGACCCCGATCGTACATATCGTCGGCGCCGGACTGGCGGGCTCGGAAGCGGCCTGGCAGGTCGCAAATGCTGGAATTCCAGTGGTTGTGCACGAGATGCGTCCACACCGCATGACCGAGGCCCATCGCACGGACGGCCTTGCCGAACTCGTATGCTCGAACTCGTTTCGTTCCGATGACGCGGCCAACAATGCGGTCGGGCTCCTGCATGCCGAAATGCGCCGCCTTGGCTCGCTTATCATGCGCGCCGCCGATACCAACCAGGTACCCGCCGGCGGAGCGCTGGCCGTCGATCGCGAAGGCTTTTCCGCCGCGGTAACCAGGGCATTGCAGGATCATCCCCTGATCGAGCTGCAGCGAGGCGAAATCGCCGGGCTTCCCCCTGCCGAATGGAGCAACGTCATCGTAGCGACGGGCCCTCTCACCTCGGCGCCATTGGCCGAAGCCATTCGAGACCTGACCGAAGAGAACGCGCTGGCGTTCTTCGACGCCATCGCCCCAATCGTGTACCGGGATTCCATCGACATGTCGGTGGCGTGGTTCCAGTCGCGCTATGACAAGACCGGTCCCGGTGGCACCGGTGCCGATTACATCAATTGCCCGATGACGAGGGAGCAATACGAAGCCTTCGTCGAGGCGCTGGTCGGCGGTGAGAAGACCGACTTCAAGGAGTGGGAAACCAACACCCCCTATTTCGACGGTTGCTTGCCAATCGAGGTGATGGCCGAACGAGGACCGGAAACGCTTCGTCATGGACCGATGAAGCCGGTAGGCCTGACCAATCCGCATGATCCGCAAGCCAAGCCCTATGCGATCGTGCAGCTGCGCCAGGACAACAAACTCGGCACGCTCTACAACATGGTGGGTTTTCAGACCAAACTGAAATACGGCGCGCAGCAACGCACCTTCAGGACGATCCCCGGGCTCGAGAACGCCGAATTCGCTCGATTGGGAGGTCTCCACCGCAACACTTTCCTCAATTCTCCAAAGCTCCTGGACGCGCGGTTGTGCCTTCGTGCGGCACCGCGATTGCGATTTGCAGGCCAGATGACCGGCTGTGAGGGTTATGTGGAATCTGCAGGCATTGGGCTGGTCGCCGGGCTCTTCGCCGCAGCCGATGCGCGTGGCCGTCTGCTGCCGGCACCACCTTCGACCACTGCGCTTGGTTCCCTTCTTGGTCACATTACAGGCGGCCATATCGAGACCATCGACAGCGGCCCGCGCTCTTTCCAGCCAATGAACATCAATTTTGGATTATTTCCACCGTTGACCAATCCGCCGACCAGGAGTGCCGACGGAGTGCGCTTGCGCGGCAACGAAAAAGCTGTTGCAAGGCGACGCGCCATCTGCAGCCGCGCACTTTCGGACCTCGACCGCTGGATTGCCGATCATTGCCACGTCGCGGCGGCAGCGTGAGCATTTCATGAGTTTGCCAAGGGATGATGCCGGGGTTCTGGCGGCGCGATGGACCGAAGGCGTGTTGCTCAAGCGCGACGTGTTCTCCACCGTCGAACGCGGCCGCTTTGGAAAGCCTGGCGAGGAAATCGATGCAGTCTTGCGGCGGATCGATCGGGTGCCGTGGTGGTCCTATCCGCTGGCGCGGCATCTGTTTACTCGCGAGCGCCGGGCACTGGCGTTGGCGCGCGACCTCGATGTCGGGCCCAAATTGCTTTGGGCCGGCAGGCAGGCGCTGGTGCGCGGTTTCATCGACGGCGTAGCGTTGCATCTGGCAAAGCCCGTTGGCGATGTCGCGTATTTTCGATCCGCAAAGCAGGCCCTGCACAGGCTGCATCGTGCGGGGATCTGCCACAACGACCTTGCCAAAGAGCAAAACTGGCTTGTAGGCCGCGACGGGCGAGCCTATCTCACCGACTTCCAGCTTGCAGCCTGCTTTCGAAAGCGCGACCGGCTTTTCCGGATTGCGGCGTACGAGGACCTCAGGCACCTGTTGAAACACAAGCGAAGCTATGCGCCGTCGGCACTCACGCCCAGGGAGCAAAAAATCCTCGCGCGCAAATCGCTGTTGGCAAACTTATGGCTGGCCACCGGCAAGAAGGTTTACCGCGCCATCACCCGTGGCGTGTTCAATTTCACCGATCGCGAGGGCGGCGGCCGGCGGCTGGTCAACGATGCGCCGGTGCTGATCGAACTGATCAAGAAAAACCCGGCCGTCCGCGATGCGGCTATCGTCGCGTTCCCCGACCGTCGTGCAGGCGTCGGCCTTTATGCATTCGTCGAATCCGACCGGACGGCACTCGAAGCGCAACTGCAGAACGAGCTTACCGCAGCCAAGGGTCCAAAGCCGCCGGAGCATATTCACGTGGTGAAGGCGCTGCCGCGCGATACCAGCGGCAGGCCCCGAACGGAAGTGCTGCAACTCGTTGCGACCAACCAACTCGATCTGATCGAACCGATGGTGACGAACGAGGCCGACCGCGCCTTCCTGAAGATTATCCTGGAGACGCGCAAGAATTTGCGCGACCGCTTCAATTTCGAAACCGCTGAACTGAACCAGCGCTCAGGCGGAGAACACCCGCGCGCGCGACGCTCGCCATAACGTCCACAATATCCGAAATCTGGATGCCGCTCGCGGTACAAAGGGATCGTGGCCGAACATCCACTCGAGATCCCGTCGGACCAGCGCCAGCGGCAGGAAAACGGTGCGCACCGGCGGTGGCACGGTCGCAAGCAGGGCAAAGGCCGTCTTGACGTGCCGCCCCGCTACGTCGAGAAACTGATCGAGGGCGGCGCGCAATTTTGGCGTTTGCCTGCCGGCAAATACGTCCTCGATCCCGCAACCATGGTCCGCCAAGACCTGGAGAGGGACGTACAGCTGCCGTCGCGAAGCATCGAATGGCAGCGAAGCCATCACCTGCGCCATTCCTTGTGCCAATCCGGCGTGGCGCGCCAGATGTTCGATCGCCTCGGACGGCATCGCGACGACCATGGCGGCCATCGAAAAAAGGGCAGATGCGGTGTCGTTGAGATAACCTTCGAGCGCCGGCATCGTCGGCATGGGATCGTTATAGAGGTCGAATTGATGTTCCGTGATCAGTCGCGTCAGCCGATCTACCGGCAAGCGACCGCGCTCGACCGTCCGCAGCAATTCGGCCGCAACCGGATTGCCCTCGATGCCGCCATGCCCTTGTCCGGCCAGCATATCCGTCCACCACTGCAGGCGAATTTCCCCCGGTAGCGGCTGGCTCACCTGCACACGTACACGCGAAATCTCGACGTTGAAGGCGTAGAGGGCCAGGAGAGCACGGCGTTCGGCAGCCGGTACCAGAAGTGTTGATGCGTAGCGGGCGAAATCGTGAGTGCGTACCAGCTCCGCGCAAAAGCCGGCAGCCTCGCTGCCATGACCGGAATTGTTCATGGAACAGCGATCAGCGCTGCCGCGACGCGCCGCCTTTCGCCAATCATGATGTTGTAAGTGCGGATCGCCGGGCCTGTCTGCATGTGGTCCAACACGATGTGAACTGCGCGCAGCGCTTCGCGTAAATTTTTCGGCGGCGCCCAAATGTCGGTGCCAGTACCGATAATGAGTGTATCGATCGTGTTTGCCGCCGCAAAGACACGTGCGAGCGAGTCCCGATCAATCTCGGCAAGCCTTGTCACCGGCCATGCCCAGATCGCATCGGGCAGGCACAGGAGCGAACCGCGATGCGACATTTCCGCGAACGCGAAGCCGCCGTTGCCGTAAGCATCGATAGGCGCCGATCTAGGAAGATGGGGAGCGTCCGACTTGTCGTTAGTTTGTTTGGGCATGATCTTGTCCGAAAACCGGTTCTCACTTTTCGGGATCATGCCCGTGTCACTTCTTCTGCGGTGTGTCCGGCGCGTCCGCCCGATGGGTGCCGACGCCGAGATAGATCAGGATCGGCGCGGCGATGAAGATCGACGTGTAGGTGCCGACCAGCACGACACCGAACATCATGACGGCGGTGAAGCTGTGGATCGCATTGCCGCCGAACAACAGCAGCGCCAGCAGCGCCAGCGTCACGGTGACGTGGGTGATGATCGAGCGCGACAGCGTCGAATTGATCGACTCATTGAGTAGTTCCGGCATCGGCATTTTCTTGTACCGCCGCAACATTTCACGAATACGGTCGTAGATGACGACCGTGTCGTTCAACGAATAACCCAAAATCGTCAACAGTGCGGCGATGCTGGTCAGGTCGAAGTCGACCTGGGTAATCGACATGAAACCGATCGTCAGCACGATATCGTGCACGTTGGCGATCATGGCGCCAAGTGCGAACTGCCATTCAAACCGGAACCAGAGATAAATCAGGATCGCTACGATCGCGAGCATCAGCCCCAGCATGCCATAGGCGAGCAGTTCGCCGGAAACGCGCGGTCCCACCACCTCGACGCGCCGGTATTCGACGGAATCGCCAAGCGCGCCACGAACCTTTTGGACCGCTTCCTGCTGCGCGGCATCGCCGCCGGGTTGTTCGGCAACCCTGATCAGTACTTCATCAGGACCGCCGAATTGCTGTAGCTGGACCTCGCCGAGGCCCAGGCCACCAAGCGCCGCGCGCATCGAGGCAATGTCGGCAGTCCCAGATTTGGCACGGATCTCCATAAGCGTACCGCCCTTGAAGTCGATGCCGAAATTCAAACCGTGGGTGAAGAACAACGTAATCGCGACAATCGAGAGCACTGCCGAGATCGGGAAGCTGATGCGGCGAAAGCGCGTGAAATCGAAATGGGTGTTATCGGGCACGATCCGCATTGGCGGCAGGATGCCCAGCACACTGACCACGATCAGTACGGCAACTAGAATGCCCAAGGCGATGAGGACGAAATGAGTCAAGGCCGCATTCCTTTAAATCGGCACGCTTTGCGGCCGCTTCCAACGCACCCACCACGCCACGATCAGGCGAGTGAGGGTAAATGCGGTGAATACCGTGGTGATAATGCCGATGCCGAGTGTCACCGCGAAGCCGCGAACTGGTCCGGTGCCGATGTAGAAGAGTACCGCGGCGGCAATAAAGGTCGTGATGTTCGAGTCGAGGATGGTCGAAAGCGCGCGCTTGAAGCCGGCGTCGATTGCGGAGATTGCGTTGCGTCCGCCGCGAATTTCCTCCCGGATGCGTTCGTAGATCAGAACGTTGGAGTCGACCGCAATACCCACCGTCAACACGATACCGGCGATGCCCGGCAGCGTGAGCGTGGCATTCAGCAGCGATAGAACGCCGAAGATCATTGCGACATTGATGGCGACCGCGACGTTGGCGATCAGACCGAATAGCCGGTAGGTCAAAAGCATGAACACGACGACCATGATCGAACCGACATAGGCCGCGAGTTTTCCCTTCTCGATCGAATCCTGACCAAGGCCCGGACCTACGGTGCGCTCCTCGATGACGGTGAGCGGCGCCGGCAGGGCGCCTGCGCGCAGCAGGATCGCAAGTTCGTTGGCAGCTTGAACCGTGAAATTGCCCGAGATCTGCCCCGAACCTCCCGTGATCGGTTCACGGATCACGGGAGCGGAGATCACCTCGTTGTCCAGCACAATCGCAAAGGGTTGTCCGACATTCTCGGAGGTGGCTTGCGCGAATTTCCGTGCACCGGCCGAATTGAAACGAAATGTGACTATCGGTTCACCCGAGCGCTGATCGAATCCGGGTTGGGCATCGGTAAGCTCGCCGCCCGATACGAGTACCTGTTTCTTGATGACGTAGGGAACCTTGGGCGGCTGCGCGCTCATCAGGATTTCATCCTCCGGCGGCACTCGGCCCTGCGAGGCCTGATCAGGCGGCACGGCCGCATCGACCATGCGGAATTCCATTTTGGCAGTCTTGCCCAAAATGCGCTTGAGTTCGGTCGGGTCCTGCAAACCGGGTACCTGGACCAGGATACGGTCGGTGCCCTGGCGCTGGATCACAGGTTCGACCGTGCCAAGCTGGTTCACGCGGCGTTCGACGATTTGAATCGACTGCTCGATCGTCTGCCGGATACGGTCGGTGATGGCCGCCTGCGGAATGGTCAGGCGAATGATGCCGCCACCGGCGTCGCTGACCTCAAGGCTGCGCTGGCCGCTGGACCCGAGCAAACCGCCAAGTGGCTGCGACAGCTCGCGCAGTTTTGCCAGCGCGGTTGGCACCTCGGTATCCCTGGAGATGCGCACTTCGACCGCGTCATTTCGCGCGTTCAGCCCGGTATAACCGATCTTCGCTTCCCGCAGCACGCGACGAACGTCGTCGCGCACCTGATCGAGTTTTTCCTTCCTGACATAATTCGAGTCGACTTCCAGCAGCAGATAGGAACCGCCCTGCAGATCGAGACCAAGCACCAGGTGGCGCTGCGCCCAGAGCGGCCAGGTCTTTACCCTGGCCTCCGGAAAGAAATTTGGTACCGCGCACAAGCACACCACCAGCGCCGTGAGTATGATCGCCAGCGCCTTCCACCGTGTGAAATACAACATTGAGTTGACCCGTCAGATCCCAGAGAATGCCGCGCCGGCTGTCAGCCAGCGGCCGTCTCGTCCTTGGCGGTCTCCTTGGCCGGTTCCCCCTTGGCGCGAACGCCCGAGATCATCTGCCGCATCTGCCGGACGCGGACGCCGTCGGAAATTTCAAACTCGATCTGGTCGTCATCCACGACCTTTGTCACCTTGCCAACCAGGCCGCCCGAGGTGACCACGGTGTCACCGCGCCGGATGTTCTTGACCAGATCCGCGTGATCCCTGACCTTCTTCTGCTGCGGGCGCAAAATCAGGAAATACATGATCACGAAGATCAGCGCGAAAGGCAGTAGCGACATCAACATGCTGTTGGCATCGCTGCCGGCCGCAGCCTGTGCAAACGCAGGGGTAATCAACATTCGTGCAATCCTCGCGAGACGGGATGAACCGCAAGGCGCGCTCGAGCGCCACCGATCCGGGTAATTTGGCGCGGAATATAGCGGCAGCGGTCCCAATTGCAACGGCGCCCGCCGCCTCACTTGCGCCGCTTGCGGCCATCTTTAAGGCCCGCTAAGGGTGCATCGTAAGGAAAGCCCGAGATGTCGAGAAAGTCAGGTAAGGCAGCCTCCGGCCCGGCTTCAAAGGCTGCGCGCCACAAAATGCCGCAGTCCTTGGCCAAGCCGCCAGAGAGCGCGTCCGACCGCGATGCAGCGGAGAGGATTGCACACGCGCTCGAAGCCATTGCCATCCACCTTTCGGCAGCTTCTCCCGCTTCTGCGGCGTCCAATTCGCTCGGCTCGGCCGACGCCTTCATTTGGCACCCAGATGGACGGCTGACGCCGGTACCCCGCGTCAGCCGCGTCGAAATCGGCCTGCTCAAGGGCATAGACCGGATGCGGGACATCCTTATCGAGAATACCGAACGCTTTGCGAACGGATTTCCCGCCAACAACGCCCTTCTCTGGGGCGCGCGAGGCATGGGGAAGTCCTCGCTGGTAAAGGCAGCCCATGCCAGCATCAACCTCAACCGCAAACCGGCCGACCGCCTCAAGCTGATCGAAATTCATCGCGAAGATATCGAGAGTTTGCCGGAGCTGATGGATCTGCTGCGCGGCTCGACTTTCCATTTCATCGTGTTCTGCGATGACCTTTCCTTCGACGGCAACGATGCCTCCTACAAGTCGCTCAAGGCTGTTCTGGAAGGCGGCATCGAGGGCCGTCCCGACAACGTCATCCTCTATGCCACTTCCAATCGTAGACACCTGCTTTCCCGCGAGATGATCGAGAACGAGCGATCAACCGCGATCAACCCCGGCGAAGCGGTCGAGGAAAAGGTATCGCTTTCCGACCGTTTCGGATTGTGGCTCGGCTTTCATCGCTGCAGCCAGGACGAGTACCTGGCTATGGTGAAAGGCTATTGCGATCACTACGGCATCAAGCTCGCCGAAGAAGAGCTTGAACGCGAAGCGCTGGAATGGTCGACCACGCGCGGTTCGCGTTCGGGCCGGGTCGCCTGGCAATTCACGCAGGAACTTGCTGGACGGCTGGGGGTACGATTACAGAGCTAGGACCCGCTTTCTGAAGTTCGCGATCCTCAAATCGGCGACACCAGACCTCAGCGTGCGAGCTCTTAAGCACCGTTGAGGAACTGAAGCGGATCGACCGGGGACGATCCCTTGCGGATTTCAAAATGCAGCTGGGGAGAGCCCACTTCGCCCGACTGACCGGATTTGGCGATGACCTGGCCGCGCTTGATGGTGTCGCCCCGCTTCACCAGGAGTTCGCTGGCATGAGCATAAGCGGTGACGTAGCCGTTGGCGTGGCGGATCAGGATGAGGTTGCCGTAACCCTTCAGTTCGTTCCCTGAGTAGGCGACCACGCCGTCTTCCGCCGCCTTCACGGGCGTGCCTTCCGGCACCGCAAGGTTGATCCCGTCATTGGCCTTGCCGTTGGTCTTGGCGCCGTAGCTGGTGATGACTTTGCCGCGGACTGGCCAGCGGAAGGTAGGCAGCGCCCCGGTCGCCTCGGCCGCCTTCACAGGTGTTTCGGCCGGCGCCTCTTCAATCGGCGCCGACTGGGCCAGCCTTGCCTTTTGCTGGGGATCGTTCGCCAGCGACGCCATCTTGGTCGCGGGAGAACCCAGCACCGCCGGCTGTGCAACGGCGACTGCGGGTTGCGTGGTTGGCGCCACTGCGGCAGCGCTCGCCGGGACGGTGATCTTCGTGCCCAGGCGAAGTCTGGCGGTCTTCTCGATGCCGTTGGCACGGGCAAGCTCAGCCACTGAAACATGATAACGGCGGGATATGCCAAGCAGGGTATCGCCGCGGTTGACGACATGGATGGAGGCCGGCGCGGCTGCAGCCACCACCGGCCTGGTCGCTGGGGCCGCTTGCGCGGGCGCCGCAACGACCGCGTTCGAATGCGGAATGATCAACTGTTGGCCGGGCGAAAGGGCGCGCGGTCCCTTGTATCCATTGGCCTGCAGGATTGCGGCCGGCGTCACATTGTACCGGCGCGCGAGGACTTCCAGCGTGTCGCTCGTGCCGACAATGATGGTGGTGCCTTGGCTCGAACCTTGGGCCGGGTTGCGCGCCGCGATCGACCGGGGAACGGTCCCCGTCGTTTCGATCGGGCGAGTTGGCGGAGCGTAGGAGGCTACCCCGCGCCCTCCTCCCGATACGCCGCTTGCCGGATAGGACTGCGGAGCAGCGATCGCCGGCGGAAGGCTCTGCGACTGATATTGCGGCTGCGGACGCGAAATTTGCGCCCGCTCGGGGGCCTGAACCGAGGCCGTGGCATCAGGCTGGGAGGCAAAGGGATTTTGGCCAAACCGGGTCGACGTATCAGAGCTGCAGCCGGCAAATCCGATCGAAACAAGCGCCAGCACCGCGACGGACGGTACGCGACGCGAGCAAAGCAACTCGACGACCCGGGACATGGTTACTCACTCGTACGCAACAAGATACTGTTTTGAGTAAACACGTAGCGAGTAAACAACCGCTTAAACCGCAGATAAGACGTTGGCGGGACAGCCGATCCGCGTTTTCACAGTTCGCGGGCGATGCCGCGCAGTGCCGGCACGAAGCGCACGTCAACCAGCTCTTTTCGCTCGATGCCGCTGCCGGTTTGAACCAGCCGAACCAGGGTCTGAGCGCCATTGAGCGGGCCAACCGGGGCTATCAGGACGCCCCCAGGTTCGAGCCGCTGTGTGAGCGCGTCGGGTAGCTCCTCCATTGCCGCGGTCACAATGATACGGTGGAAATCGCCCGCCTCGGGAGGTACGTCATAGCCATCCCCCAGCATCACCTCGACATTGTTGCAGCCGAGCTTCTTCAGCCGCGTCCGTGCCTGGTCGGCCAATGTCCGATATCGCTCCATGGTTAAAACCTCCTGGCAAAGCCTTGACAGGATGGCGGCCTGATAACCCGAGCCCGTACCGATTTCCAGAACCCGGTGATCCCTGTGTAGTTGCAATTGTTCGGTCATGTAAGCCACCACGAAGGGCTGGCTGATGGTCTGCCCGCAGGCGATGCCGAGCGCGCTGTCGCGGTAGGCCTCGGCACGATCGACTGCTTCAACGAACATTTCACGCGGAATCTCTTCCATGGCGCGCAGCACGGCCTGATCGCTAATGCCGCGGCGTCGCAGGCTGAGCTGAAACATCATTTTTTCCGGCGGATTCTGGGTATTCGACATGAGAACCCCGTGAAGCGAGGTCGCCGCAAAATGGCGCGAACTTCGGAATCGGGACACTAGCAAAAATAATCTACTGGAGCGGGTTTGGATTTGGCGTTCGCATTTGCGATCCGCAGCGATTTCGAAGCGAATGCCAAATCCACGAGCCGCAGAACCCGTTCCCGTCGCGGAACCTGATCCACGCCGCTCGCGTTTACTGGGCCGGCCGGACAGGCCATCAGCCAGGCGAGCGGGGTGGTCCGGGACCGTGGCTCCGGTCGACATCTCAGGATTGCGCCGCTTGTCGTTATTTGCGAACCTCTGGCTTTGGGAAGGGCAAGGATTCCTTTGATGACAGCAAAGCGCCCGGCAGGGAGTTCCGTTTTCCTCGTCGAGGATGAGGTCATGATCCGGATGATGGTTGCCGACATGCTTCAGGAGCTTGGCTATAGCGTTGCCGCCGAAGCAGGTGAAATCAACGAGGCCATCAGACTGGCACAATCCACCGACTTCGACCTTGCCATCCTGGACGTCAACGTCAACGGCAAGGTGATTTCACCGGTGGCCGACCTGATAAGGGCGCGCAACCTCCCCTTCATTTTTGCGACCGGCTACGGCTCCTCCGGCCTCCCCGAGGAGTACCGCGACCGCCCGGCGCTTCAAAAACCTTTCCAGATCGAAACGCTGGCGCGGGTTATCGACAATGCGCTGAACAGCACGGCGGCTTAAGGTTCAGACAGCCAGACCAGATCAGGATCGAAAACGGCGCTACTTCAGCGTTGCCGTCAACGCGTCAGAAAATGCCTCATCGGTGCGATCAAGCCGCAACGGTGTCACCGATACATAGCGGGACGCCAGCGCCCAGAGATCCGTGCCCTCGGCAGGCACATCGGCCTGCGCCAGACGCTCGAACCCGATCCAGAAATACGGATTGCCGCGGCCATCGCGCCGCTGATCGACCTTGAGGAATCCGAGATTGCGCTTGCCCTGTCTGGTCACGCGCACGCCTGCGACCTCGCCGGGAGCGCACGCCGGAAAATTGACGTTGATCACGGTGTCCTTGGGCACCCCGGCCTCGATCACCTTGCGGATGATAACCGGACCGAAGTGCAGCGCGGTTTCCCACAGGGGTTTTTCGCGCGACTCCAGCGTGAATTCCTGCGACAGCGCAAAGGACGGCAGGCCAAGGATCGTGCCCTCCAGCGCGCCCGCGATTGTGCCGGAATAGACGACGTCCTCGGCGACGTTGCGGCCCTTGTTGACGCCCGAGAGCACGAGATCGGGCAGCTTTTTGCCGAGGATGTGACGAGCACCCATGATGACGCAATCGGTCGGCGTACCTCGCACGGCAAAGTGGCGCGGGCCCACCTCCCGTAGCCGGAGCGGATCGTTGAGAGAAAGTGAATGCGAGACCCCGGATTGATCGAGTTCCGGCGCCACGATCCAGACGTCATCCGACAGTGCCTGTGCGATTTGCTCGACGATTTTCAAGCCGGGAGCATGGATGCCGTCGTCGTTGGTGCACAGGATTCGCATTGCAGGAGGGCTCTCTTCGATCGATTCTTCATCGGCCGGAGCGCCGTATTATCCGGCTATGGCGATCGAGGCAAACCTGTTGTTTCGGATAATTTTCCTCAACCTTCTCAGGCCCTTTGCCGATTTGTCGGCAGCGCGGATTTCCCGGCAACGCCGCTTTTCGAAACCTCACGCGGCGCGGTCGCGCGGTGTTCGAAACAAGGCTATTCATCTTCGCCGGGCACCCCGAGACGGGTACGAACCCGCCAAATCTGAACAAACCTGGCCAAACCCCTCCCCCTCGCCTGGCGCTCTTCGATCGCTGGCTTCGATAGGTTTGTGGGCCGACCCTCGTTCTCGGGTTGGAAGACGGCTTTGTCCGGGAGTTCCGGGCTTCGCGATGGTTCGGGAAAGTATTTGCGAGCAACGGCGACAGCCTTTGCGAAATCCTCCGCATTCAGCCATGTCTGCGCGCGCAAATTGTCCTGCACGCCCTCATCCCAGAGCTTTGATCCTTCGATGTCAAATTGGCCCTTCTGCTTTTGATCGCAGGCCTGGATGCCGTAGCCGGTGACAGCCCATTGCCTTCCCACCCAGTAGATGTCGCGATGCAGAGCCATTGCGAATTGCCGTCTTCAAGGAGCGCCGGCGCGCGAAGCGTGGCGTCCAGCCCTCGCGGCGGCAGGATAGGAGGATAACTGCAAGTGGCGGGTTCGCAACATGGAACACGCTGCAGTCTCGACCAAGCCTTCAGCCGAGACCCGACGATCTCGTGTCTTGACGCGTCCTCTTCACGGCAACCGTGGCGCTCGAAAATGCCATGGTCACTTCTCGGCAGCGACGAGCTTCATTCCACCCATATAGGGCTGCAGCACGTCCGGAATCGCGATCGAACCATCCGCCTGTTGATAGGTTTCCATGATCGCTATCAACGCGCGGCCGACCGCGGTTCCCGAACCGTTGAGCGTATGCACGAAACGCGGTTTGCCGTCGCTTGCGCGATAGCGGGCATCCATGCGGCGAGCCTGGAATTCGCCGCACACCGAGCAACTCGAGATTTCCCTGAAAGCGCCGCCGTCGCCCTGGCCGGGCATCCAGACCTCGATATCGTAGGTCTTTTGCGCCGAAAATCCCATGTCGCCCGCACACAGCGTCATCACGCGATAATGCAAGTCAAGCTGACGCAAGACCTCCTCGGCACAGGCGAGCATGCGCTCGTGCTCGTCTCGGCTGGTTTGCGGCGTCGTGATCGAGACCAGTTCGACTTTGGTGAATTGATGCTGGCGGATCATGCCGCGGGTGTCGCGCCCCGCGGCGCCCGCTTCGGCGCGGAAACACGGCGTCAGCGCGGTCAGGCGCAGCGGCAATTCTTTTTCATCGACGATGGATTCGCGAACGAGATTGGTGAGCGAAACCTCGGCGGTCGGGATGAGGCCAAGGCGCTCGGTTCTCAACTTTGACAAGTGTCCCCCGGATGCGTCACCGGCGGCCAGCAGTTCGCCCTTGATGGCCCAAAACTGATCGTCTTCGAACTTCGGCAACTGTCCGGTGCCGAACATGACATCGTTGCGGACAAGGAGTGGTGGATTGATTTCAGTATAGCCGTGCTCATTGGTGTGGAGATCGAGCATGAATTGCCCGATCGCGCGCTCCAGCCGCGCAAGACCCTTTTTCAGCACCACGAAGCGTGCGCCGCTAAGCTTGGCCGCGGTTTCAAAATCCATGAAACCAAGCGCGCCGCCGAGGTCGTCATGCGGCTTCGGTGTAAAGGCGTAGTTGCGCGCTGCGCCGAATACGTGATGCTGCACGTTGCCATGTTCGTCGACCCCTTCGGGGACGTCGTCGGACGGCAAGTTGGGAATTGCGGCCAATTCCCTGTTCAGCTCTTCGTCCGCGCTCTTTGCCGCCACCTCGAGGTCCGGCAACAAAACCTTGAGTTCGGCAACCTCGGCCATCAATTTCTCGGCGCGCGAATTATCCTTTGCCTTCTTGGCATCGCCGATTTCCTTTGACGCAGCGTTGCGACGCGCCTGCGACTGCTCTGACTTGAGGATCGCCGCGCGCCGTTTTTCGTCGATCGCCAACAACCTCTCGGACATCGGCTGCAATCCGCGGCGTTTCAGGCCGGCGTCGAAGGCCTCGGGATTATCGCGAATCCATTTGATGTCGTGCATGGGGAAACGGTCT
>Ga0210395_10001708_pt1 | contig 17009 bp, 18 predicted proteins | sample IncBWH4OmetaG_FD_150861 | JGI IMG/M metagenome (GOLD analysis project Ga0210395, IMG submission 150861) | Forest soil microbial communities from Barre Woods Harvard Forest LTER site, Petersham, Massachusetts, United States - Inc-BW-H-4-O ...
CAGGCGCAGGCCGCCCTGCTCGGGCGAAACGCCTTCCTTGGCCATGGCAGTGCGCACCTTGGCCAGGGCTTTCTCGGTGACGAGAATGCCTTTGGCGGCGGCTTGCGCGGGCGTGTTTTCGGTTAGCGTTGTCATAAATCAGCTGCGAGCTATGAGTTTCGAGCTGCGAGAAAACGCGAATACATCGCGACGACGGCTCGCGACTCGCAGCTCATGACTCGAAGCTACTTCGCTTCGGCGGCGACGGGCACGGCGGCTTCCTGCTTTTTCTTCCAGTCGCCAATGGCGGCGCGGATTGCGTCTTCCGCCAGCACTGAACAATGGATTTTTACGGGAGGAAGCGAAAGCTCCTTCACGATGTCCATGTTCTTGATGGCGAGAGCTTCGTCGACGGTCTTGCCTTTGACCCACTCGGTGGCGAGCGAGGACGAGGCTATGGCGGAGCCGCAGCCGAAGGTCTTGAACTTGGCGTCTTCAATGACGTTGGTTTCGCGGTTGACCTTGATCTGCAGCTTCATGACGTCGCCGCACTCGGGCGCGCCGACCAGGCCGGTGCCTACGTCGGTGCTCTGCTTGTCCATGGAGCCGACGTTGCGGGGGTTGTTGTAGTGATCGATTACCTTGTCGCTGTATGACATATTTTTCTCCTAAGCTTTTGATTGCCTCAGGGGCCAAAGCCCCGTCAAAATTCCGCTCTCTTCGGCGCGGCTGAAGCCGCGCCCTGATACGAACCCTTGTGACACACTCTTAATGCTTAGTGGCTCGCTTCTCCTGCCCACTTAACATCCTTCAGATTGATGCCTTCTTTTGCCATTTCGTACAGAGGAGAAAGTTCGCGGAGGCGCTCAACCGTCTCGATGACGCGATCGGCAACGTAGTCGACTTCGGCTTCGGTGTTAAAGCGGCCGATGCCGAAACGAATCGAGCTGTGCGCCAGATCGTCGCCGGTGCCGAGAGCTTTCAATACATAAGATGGCTCAAGCGTCGCAGAGGTGCAGGCTGAACCACTCGATACCGCGATGTCGTTGATGCCCATCAGGAGTGACTCGCCTTCGACGTAGGCAAAACTAATATTCAAGTTGCCGGGCAGGCGATGGTCCATGGAGCCGTTGATGTAAGTCTCGTCGAGACGGTTCATGATGCGATCACGCAGGCGATTGCGCAGGCCGGCCAAGCGGCAGGACTCTTTCGGCATTTCTTCCTGGGCAATCGCGCAAGCCGCACCGAGGCCGACGATTCCGGGGACGTTGAGCGTGCCGGAGCGCATGCCGCGCTCGTGGCCGCCGCCATCGATGAGGGCGGAAAGCTGCACGCGCGGATTTTTGCGGCGCACGTACAACGCACCGACGCCCTTGGGGCCATACATTTTGTGGGCAGAGATCGACATGACGTCGATGTTCTGCTTGTTGACGTCGGTCGGAACTTTGCCGACGTACTGGGTGGCGTCGGTGTGGAAGATCACGCCGCGTTCGCGACAGAGCTTGCCGATTTCGGTGACGGGTTGCAGGACGCCGATCTCGTTATTGGCCGCCATGATCGTGACCAGGATGGTCTTGTCGTCCATGGCGCGCTTCAGGTCGTCGAGATCGATCAGCCCATCTTTCTGGACGGGCATGTAGGTGACGCGGTAGCCATATTTTTCCAGGCGCTTGCAGGTGTCGAGCACGGCCTTGTGCTCGGTGACCGCGGTGATGATGTGGTTGCCCTTCTCACGGTACATTTCGGCCACGCCCTTGATGGCGAGGTTGTCGCTCTCGGTGGCGCCTGAGGTGAAAATAATTTCTTTGGTGGTCGCGCCGACCAGCTTGGCGATGCGCTCGCGCGCCGTTTCCACGCCCTCTTCGGCAGCCCATCCGAAGGAGTGATTGCGGCTGGCGGAGTTGCCGAACTTTTCGACGAAGTAGGGCAGCATTTCTTCCAGCACCCGCGGATCCATCTGGGTGGTGGCGTGGTTATCCATGTAAATGGGGAGCTTCACGCCCTTGGCGTCGGGGTGGTGGGTCTGCGTTAGTGCCTGGGGGATCTTAACGTCCGTGCTCATTGATTGCGTCTCCTACCGAGTATTTCTTTGCTGACTTTAGTTAACGGACTTTTCCGTTTCTCTACGTTCCTTGTTCCTTGGATGAATCCCTGATCTTCCAGGGTTCACTGGATCGAAGCTTAACCGGATCTTTTCAACCAATTGTCACCAGTTCTGCCCCTTTCGGGGCCTCGCTCCGGGCTTCTTCGGGTTCTTCCCGCATATGCGAAATCTTGATGCGCTTCAACACGGCTTCAATGCTCTCGTTCACCTTGCGCAGCGGTTCGCGAATATTGCAGCGGTCGCTCTGGTCGCACTCTCCGCGTACGGTGATGCAGGAGGTGATGAACAGCGGGCCATCGATGGCCTGAATCACCTCGAAAGCGGAAATCGTGTGGGCGGCGCGGGCCAGCGTATATCCACCGTTGGTGCCGTGCTGCGACTGCAACAGTCCGGCCTTGACCAGGCGCTGCAGAATCTTCGCCAGAGCCTCGGGCGGAATGCCGTAGGCGTCGGCCACATCCTTCGCGCTGCGCGAGCCCTCGGCGGAGTGCTCGGCGAGATGCTTCATCGCCATCAGCGCGTAGTCAGCTTTCTTGGTGAGCTTCAGCAAACTGTTTCCCTGTGTAAAACTCTCGCAAGCTCAGGCCGGAATGAAATCCGACCTTTTCCGTCGCAATTCAATTCTACGACACAGCGTTGGCTGCTGGCAAGGCTGCACAGGCAGAGGCTGGAAAAGAGCTCCTAGCGGTAAGTATCAACGGCTGAACGGCTTATGTTTATACGATGATTTTGGTCGGAATTTGAGGGCCGGTCGATATCAACCTGGTTTCTGACGGCTCTCGCAGGTCTGGTTACAAAATTACGACAGTGAGACACAGAGGGCTTGACAACGCGCAAAGCCGGTCTAAAATACCGGGAATTCCGGCAAAAATAAGCCCTCCGCACAGTATTTCTTGAGGAACCTTCCGGATTTATGATCCCAAAGTCGCCTGCTAATCCCCCAGCCCCTGAAGCAAAGCAGCCTTGCAAGCATCCGCGCGTACAGATTGTTGGCCGGGATGAAGAATCGGAGTTCGTCGAGTGCAAGGAATGCGGCGAGATTTTCGAATCCAGCGAATTCAAAGACATGAACATTGAAGAGCGAACGCAGGAAAGCGAGATCTGAGCGGCTTCTCGTTTTTAGCTTTTCTGAGTTTTCGCGAACGGCGGCGCGGTGACGAAGGTAATGGCGGCACCCTGTTTCGGCTTGTTTAGTCCGAAAACGCCCTGCTACTGTCGGAGCCGGGGGCGTGTGCAAACGCGGGCCTCCGTCTATTATGCCCATGGTCGCCTTAGTCGTCGACGATTCCATGCTGATCCGCTATACCGTGTGCCGCTTTCTGGAGCTGCGCGGCTTTGCGGTGGAGTCGGCGACCAACGGCGTGGAAGCCCTGGAAGTGCTCGCTCGGGTACGACCGGCGGTGATCGTCACCGACATGCAGATGCCAAAAATGTCAGGGAGCGAATTGATCACGGCGGTGAAGGGCAAGCCGGAGACGGCTGAGATTCCCATTATTATTCTGGCGAACCGGGCAAGCTGCTCCGATAAGTCGGAGACGCGGGCGCGGTTTCATATCTACAAAGACATCGACACTGAGGCGCAACTCGCCAATACGCTGGATGAGTTGTTCGGGCAGTCGAGCCAGGGGCAGGCGGCCGGGAAGTAGTGTCCTCTATGGAACGCGCGTGTTCGCTATCGGCCGGACGAAGGCATTCCAGGGGTCCGGTAGGTGGCTTGAATTTCCTCTGCCCGAGCTCTGTTTAGTTTGGATTTGCAGTCGAAGACGACAGTCGGCTCCAAGCTTCCCTCACCAACCTGCAGAAAGCCAACAGCCTTGCAATGGAGATCTCGATATCGCAGCCATGCCCTTTGTGCAACCCGCACAGGCTCGCGGGCGTCCTGATCGAGTTGCTTGAGCGTCGCCTGGTACGTCGAGTTCAGTTGCTGCTCTGAATTCTTAAACTCGATCGAGAAGCATGCGTTCATAACGTCCTGCGTCTGGGCGTCCCCGCAGTGTCCAAGGAGTTTGTTGGCTTCTTCTTGGGCTTCGGGAGTTTTCGTGAAAACATCCCATGAATGTTTTGGCGCGTTAGCTTGTTGGCCAAGCAGGGATGATGCCCTGGCGCAGACGCCGATTATGATTAGCCTTCGGAATAATCTCGCGTAGCTCATATTTACCTCGCAAGGCCTGACAACGGACGATACTACTTCAGTTGCAGGCCGGCCTCAGCGGAGAAATCCATCGCAGCGAAATCTTTCAGCAGAAATTTAGGATAGGCCGCCGCGGCGATCATGGCCGCGTTGTCGGTGGATAGCGGGCGCGAGGGAAAGTAAACGGGCAGACCCTGCTTTGCTCCCTCGCGCTCAAACGTCTGGCGCAATTCGCTGTTGGCGGCAACGCCTCCGGTAACGAAAAGCGTGGCCACATCGTAGGCGCGGGCTGCCGCCAGAGTTTTTCCCACCAAGTCTTCGACGAGGGAGCGCTGGAACGATGCCACCAGGTCGAGCGTGGGTCGGTCGCAATTCGCGAGGTAGTCTTCAAGCTTGGGTTTTGCAATCTTGAGTAGCGCTTGCCGGCGCGCCTCGACGGCTGGTCGCATGTCGTGAGTCTCAACGTAGCGCAGGATGGCCGTTTTGATGCCGCTGTAGGAAAAGTCGAAGCGGGGATGGCCAGCTTCTTGACGGTCGGGTGCGGCTGCCTTGCCATCGTTTCGTCCGCGGCGATCGCGATGCTTGATCTGGGCGGGAGGAAATTTTATAGCCTTGGCGTCGCCGTGCGGAGCGAGGCGATCGATGACCGGGCCGCCGGGATATCCGAGACCGAGAAGTTTGGCGACCTTGTCGAAGGCCTCTCCGGCGGCGTCGTCGCGGGTGTGGCCGATGTTCTCGTAAGTCCAGGAGGAACCCTGTCGGGCGGCAAGATAGAGATGCGTGTGTCCGCCGGAGACGACCAGGGCGAGCACGGGAAATTGTAGTTCTTGGTGGGCCTTCTGGAGTTCGTTGTTCTGACGGAGATCGTTTTGTGACAGATCGAGTAACACAGCGTGGATGTGCCCTTCGATGTGATTGACGGCGATCAGCGGCTTGTCGAGGGCAAAGGCCAGCGCCTTGGCGTAGCTGATGCCGACGAGTAATGCCCCGGCCAGGCCGGGACCCTGCGTGACCGCGATGGCGTCGACGGAATCGTAAGTGTGCTGGGCTTCGGCCAGCGCCTGGCGTACGACAGGGACGATGGCGCGAAGATGCTCGCGCGAGGCCAGTTCCGGCACGACTCCGCCGTAGGGCTGGTGCGTCGCGAACTGCGAAGCCACGACGTTGGAGATCACCTGCTCGCCGGAGCGCACCACGGCCGCCGCAGTCTCGTCGCAGGAACTCTCGATGCCGAGGATGATGGCGCCGGGCATGAGTCTATATATTAGTAGAAGTTTCTCGTGGTTTCCTGCGGACGCCTAACGCGTGATGAAAACTTTCGCTACATCGATCGTGCAAACCCTGCGTCAGAGCGGCTTTCAGGCGTATCTGGTGGGCGGATGTGTGCGCGATCTTTTGCTGGGGCGCGAACCGAAGGATTATGACGTGGCGACGAGTGCAACGTCGAAGCAGGTCATGGGGATTTTTCCCGAGACTTATGCCGTGGGGGCGCAGTTCGGGGTGGTGCTGGTGCCGGTGCCGGAGAACGACGTTGCAAGCCAGGTCTCTATGCAGGGTTCTTCGAAATCTCACGCCGTCGAGGTCGCTACATTTCGCAGTGATCTCGGATATTCGGACGGACGGCATCCGGATGAAGTGCGCTTCAGTTCCGATCCGCGGGAAGATGTGTCGCGGCGCGACTTCACCATTAACGGCATGCTGCTCGATCCGGTAAGCAGGGAGGTGCTGGATTTTGTCGGCGGGCGCAAGGATCTGGAAGCCGGAATCATTCGGACCATTGGCGATCCGGAGCGGCGCTTTGGCGAAGACAAGTTGCGGATGCTGCGTGCGGTGCGCTTTGCTGCGCGATTCGGCTATACGATCGAGCCAGCGACGTTTGCGGCGACGCAGAAACTGGCTTCGCAGATTGAGGTGGTATCGCGCGAGCGGGTGCGGGATGAACTGACGCGCATGCTGACCGAGGGGCAGGCGCGGCGGGCATTTCTGCTGCTGGATGAGAGTGGATTGCTGAGGCACGTTCTGCCCGAGATTTCGGCGATGAAGGGAGTGGAACAACCGGCGGAGTTTCATCCCGAGGGCGATGTGTTCGTGCACACGCTGCTGCTGCTGGAGAATCTGCCGCAGCCTTGTCCGCTGACCCTGGCTTGGGGAGCGTTGCTGCACGATGTTGGCAAGCCGCCGACATTTCGGGTGGCGCCTGATCGCATCCGGTTTGATGGTCATGTCGAAGCGGGGGTGAAGATGGCGGAAGAAATCTGCCGTCGGCTGCGGTTTTCAAACGACCAGACCGAGCAGATTCTGGCGCTGGTCGACAATCACATGCGCTTCGGCCACGCGACCCGCATGAAAGAATCGACGCTGAAGAAATTTCTTCGCATGCCGGGGTTCGATGAGCATCTCGCACTGCACCGGGCGGACTGCTTAGCTAGCCATCGTAATTTGAGTACGTACGAATTTGTACAGCAGAAGCGCGCGGAGATTCCGGCGGAGAAGATGCGGCTTGTGCCGTTGGTGACGGGTGAGGATTTGATCGCTGAGGGGCATGTGCCGGGACCGAAGTTTCGCGAGATCCTGAGTGCGGTGGAGGATGCGCAGCTCGAAGGGCGGTTGAACGCGCGAGAGGCGGCGCTTGAATTTGTGCGTCGAGAATTTCCGGTCGGGGCTGTCAGGAACGATGTTTAAGAGCGGGTGAGCGATCCCAATGTTAAAATCGAAACTTCTTTGATTGTTTGAGACGAGGACGGTAGGTGGAACAAGCCGGCTCAGGACTGGAGAAAATTGTTGCGCAGTCTTTGCGGCTGGCCCCGCGGGCTGAGGCGCCGCTGATGGCCTGGCCGGTGGTGTGTGGGTCGGCGGTGGCCGAGCGCACGCGGGCCCTGAGTTTCGATGACGGCGTATTGCGCGTAGAGGTAGCCGGGCCGGGATGGAAAGCCGAATTGCAGGCGCTGGCTCCGCGATACCTGGCAGTGATCAACCGTTATACGGCGGAGGCGGTTCGCAGAATCGAGTTCGTAGTCAGTAGCGAAGACAAGCGTTGCCGCTGAAATCCGATTTCTTGCCGATTTCTTATCCACATTCTTATCCATAACTCTTATCCATACTCTTGTCCATGAAAGTTACTGAAAAAGATGTAGCGTACGTCGCAGAGTTGGCTCACCTGGAGCTGAGCGAGGAAGAGCGCGCGGGAATGCTGCGCGACCTCAATTCCATTCTCGAATACGTCGACCGGCTGAGTGAACTCGACACGTCGAACGTGCCAGCGATGGCGCAGGTTTCCGATCGGTATGGTATGGACGAGGCGAAGCAGGGAAGCGAGCGATTTGCTTATGCGAGCCGCGAAGATATTCTCGAAGGACTGCGGAAGTCGTTGCCGCACTCCGAAGCGCTGGAGAACGCGGCCGATGCGGATGAAGAATTCTTCAGAGTGCCGAAAGTCATTGAACGATAAAGCCACACCCGATTCGGCGAACCCATGGACGTGAAATCGCTCACGATTGACGCGGCCCGTACGGCGGTGCAGGAACGCAAGACGACGGCGCTCGCGCTGACGGAGGCGCATTACGCGCAGATCCAGAAGGAAGACGGCCAGATTGGCGCCTTCCTGACGCTTTCGAAGGAGCGAGCGTTGGAGCAGGCGGACCGCATCGACCGCATGGCGGCGGAGGGCAAGACACTGCCGCCGCTGGGCGGCGTGCCGGTCGGAATTAAAGATGTGATGAGCACGCGCGGTCTGCGCACGACAGCGGGATCGAAGATTTTGGAAAACTACATTCCTCCATATGACTGCACGGCCGTGGCGCGCATGGAAGCGGCAGGCGCGGTGGTGCTGGGCAAGACGAACTGCGACGAGTTTGCCATGGGCTCGTCGAATGAAAATTCCGCGTATCATCCGGTGCGCAATCCGCGCGATCTGAACCGCGTGCCCGGAGGGTCGTCGGGAGGATCGGCGGCGGCGGTGGCGGCCGACATGGCGGTGGTTGCGTTAGGTTCGGATACGGGTGGGTCGATCCGGCAGCCGGCTTCGTTTTGCGGCGTGGTGGGATTGATGCCGACTTACGGGCGCGTGTCGCGCTACGGGCTGATCGCGTTTGCGTCGTCGCTCGACCACATTGGGCCGCTGGCAAAAACGGTGAAGGACGCGGCCATTGTGCTGCGCGCGATTGCCGGGCGCGATCCGATGGATGCGACGTCAGCTGAGGTTCCGGTGCCTGACTATGTTGCTGAACTCGACAAGCCAGTGCGCGGAATGAAGATTGGCGTCGCGAAGGAATATTTCGGCGAGGGGCTAGACGATGAGGTGCGGCAGGCCGTGCAAATGGCGATCGACACGCTCAAGGGATTGGGCTGCGAGATTGTGCCGGTTTCTCTGCCGCATACGCCATACGCGATCCCGACGTATTACCTGATTGCGACGGCGGAGGCTTCGGCGAATCTGGCGCGCTTTGATGGGGTGCGCTATGGTCACCGGGCGCGTGGGGTGAAGACGCTGCAGGAGATGTACCGGCGCAGCCGCGATGAGGGGTTTGGCGCGGAGGTGAAGCGCCGCATCATGCTCGGCACTTATGCGCTGAGCGCCGGCTACTACGATGCATATTATTTGAAAGCGCAGAAAGTGCGGACGCTGTTGACGCGGGATTTCGATGAGGCGTTCCGCAAGGTCGATGCGATTGTGACGCCGACCAGTCCGACGGCCGCATTTCGGCTGGGCGAGAAATCGAATGATCCACTAGCGATGTACCTGGCTGACATTTATACCGTGACCGCGGATTTGGCGGGAATTCCGGGGATTTCTGTGCCGTGCGGAGAAACGCGAGAGAAACTGCCGATCGGGTTGCAGATTCTAGGCAAACATTTTGATGAGGCGGCAATTCTGCGTGTGGCGCACGCGTACGAGCAGGCGGCGTAAAGAGTCCGGTCTTCACCTTCCGCCCATGTCGGGCCTATGTTTGTCGTCCTGAGCGGCGTTCCTTGCCGCGAAGGACCCTTGCAGCTGGTTGAAGATTGCATAGGTCCTTCGCTTCGCTCAGGATGACGAAACAAAGGGTCGTGATTAGGAATTTACTGGAGAGGTGTGAAGTACGATTCCCCAGCGCAGGAACGACACAAGACTTTTCCGTTACGGCGCACTTCCCTGCGGAAGTTGATGCCTTCCCCGCACTGCTCGCAGACTACGCGGTCACCTTTATATCCGGGGAATTCTTCTGGGGGTAATTCGACTTTCACCCACTGAGTGGTGAAGAGGTCGTCGTCGGAGATTTCGCGGTAGGAGAGCATCTGCTGCTGGTTCTTGTCGGCGATTTCGGGATGCAGCTGGCGGGCCAGGGCTTTCGATGATTCTTTGGCGGCGATGCGGATTGCCTTGCCGGTGTTGACGTCTACGAATGTGGCCGCGACTTTGCCCCAGTCGCGGAACTTCAGGGCCCGTTTGCCGAGGCGGCATCCGGTGACGACGGCGACGGCGTCGGTAGCGCAGCGATCGATCTCGACGAAGGTGACGAGGCGCTTGCGATCTTTTCCGCGGGGATCGTCAATGCCAAGTTTCTGGAGGCCGAGCAAAGCGAGGCGAACGCCGAGGACTTGGCCGGCGCAGAGGTGTCCGTGGGCCTGTTCTGCATCGCGGAGATAGTCGTCGAGGGAGTGCACGGGGAAGCTGTCAGCTATCGGCTGTTAGCGTTCAGCTTAACACCTCACTTAGCAGGCAGTGCGTCAGTTTGAAATCTATCATTCCGAAGCGCGTTTTCATCAGCGCGTTTTCATCGCGCAATGAATCCTTGTTTCGCCCGGCGAACAACAGGTTCCTCACCGGGCTTTCAGCCCGATTCGGAATGACAAAACGAACTTTGCTCAAATTGACCCACTACCCACTCGACATCTCACTTAACATCTCACGCCTGAGAGCTAACTGCGGGTTGGCACCAAGCTACTTTCTGCGCCAGCGGATGCCGTCTTTGGTGATTTCTACGAGGATGCCGGCTTCGGCTAGTTCGGCGCGGAGCGCGTCTGAGGCCTTGAAGTCGCGGGCGGCACGGGCGGCCTTCATTGCGGCGATTTTTATTTCTATGTCTGCGTCTGAAAGTTGTCTTGACTGAATTGCTGCGCGTAGTTCGTCGCTGATGTCCTTCTCGCGGCCTTCTGATACGGCCCAGTCGAAGACGCGCTTCATCTTGGAGGCGTCGTCGTCCTCGAGCACGGCGAAGATTTCGTCGAACTTGGTCAACACCGCTAGTAGCGCCGGGACGTCGTCTTTTTTGATCCCGCCACTGTCGAAGGCGGCATTGGCCTGGCGGACCATTTCGAAGATTGCAGCTTGAGCCTGCGCGGTGTTGAGGTCGTCGTCGAGCGCGGACTTCATGCGGTCGATGGTCTGCGCCGCGAGGGCCTGCATCTCAGGGCTGGATCCCGGCGGGAAATTACCAGCGGTCAGGCGCAGGCGGAAATTCCGGAGGCGCTCGACGGAGACTGCGGCCTGCTTCAGCCCGTCGAAGGTGAAGTTCAACTGATTGCGGTAGGGCACGGAGGTGAGCAGGTAGCGGATCGAGGAGGGTTTGTGGCCTTTTAAAACGAGGTCACGGAGCGTGAAGAAGTTTCCCAGGCTCTTCGACATCTTCTCGCCTTCGACCAGCAGGAAGCGGGCGTGAAACCAGAAATTCGCGAAGGTCTTGCCGGTCATAGATTCGGATTGCGCGATTTCGTTTTCGTGGTGAGGGAAAATCAAGTCTTCTCCGCCGGCGTGCAGGTCGAAGGTTTCTCCGAGTTCCTCCATCGACATGACAGAGCACTCGAGGTGCCAGCCGGGGCGACCCGGGCCAACGGCGCTCTCCCACGAGGCTTCGCCGGGTTTGGGAGCCTTCCAGAGAGCGAAGTCGCGGGCGCTGTCTTTGTCGTATTCGTCGACGTCGACGCGGGCGCCATCGAGCATGCCGCTGAAATCTTTCTTTGAGAGCTTGCCGTATTGGGGAAATTTGGCGATGCGGAAGTAGTAGGAGCCGTCGTCGGTGCGGTAGGCAATTCCTTTTTCAACCAGCGCGACGACGAAGGCTGCCATCGCTGGAATGTGCTCGGTCGCGCGGACGAGTGTGGGCTCTTCGATGCCGATCATGGCCGAATCTTCGAGGAAGGCCTTCTCATATTTCGCGGTGTATTGCTGGACGCTGACGCCGTCGTGTGCGGCGTTGCGGATGATTTTGTCGTCTACGTCGGTGATGTTCATGACGTGGCGGACGGCGTATCCGCTCTGGCGGAAGACTCGACGAAGAAGATCGACGGCGACGAATGTGCGGAAGTTGCCAATGTGTCCGTAGTCGTAGACGGTGGGGCCGCAGGCGTACATGCGGACTTCGTGGTCGCGAAGGGGATGGAACTCCTCGATCCGCGAAGACATGGTATTAAAAAGACGAAGCGCCATAATGAGTACGAGCGGGAAACGAACTTGAGATTCAACGAAAGCTAAGTTGACGGAACCAACCTGGAACGAGCCAATCTCATGCGAACTTAAGATTCTAGGGTCGGGGCGAGAGTGGGTCAAATCGGCTTTAGAGAGCCGGGTCGCGAGCTGGAGGCAATAGGTGGGTGTGATCGCGCAGGCGCTGCTGCACCAGAATGACGTAATGCAGCGCAGAGATGATGGTGAAGATAAAGGTGGCTCGAAGAAAGACGGTGCGCGCGATCCAGACCCAGCGGAGGGGGCGAATCTCTAGCAGCAAGACGAAGAAAACCGCGCTGATCTGCGAGAAGGTGTTGGCTTTGCCAAAAATGCTGGGGCGAAAGTTTCGCAGTCCGGCAATCGCGAAGAGCACTGCGCTGGCGGCAAGGATCGAAATGTCGCGGCTGAAGACGAGCACCGTAAATTTCCACGGGATTTTGTGCAGGATGGACAGCACCAGAAACATAGTGCTGAGCAGAAGTTTGTCGGCGATGGGATCGAGATACTGCCCGAGCAGGGTCTGCTGATGGAGTTTCCGGGCGAGCAGGCCGTCGAGGCCGTCGCTGAAGCCGGCGATCACGAAAACAACGAGCGCCCAGAGATAACGACCCTCCACCAGATGAATCACGATGAAGGGAACGAAAACCATCCGCAGCAGGGTGAGTTGGTTGGGGGCAGTGAAGATTTGGGAGAGCTTCACGCATGCTCCTCGGAAGCATGCGATCGGGAGGGAGCGAGCGCGGTCGATGGTTCGAGCTTGGTCTTGGCCAAGAAGCGCTGGGAGAGCGAAGGCAGGCTGCCATCGGGAAGGTCGAGTTCGACGCGCTCAATTCGGTGCATGGGGAAAAATACGACGGCCGGAGTGAAGGGCTCGCCGTCACGGACCATTACCGTGAGATCCTCGAAGGACGCGAGTTCGGCGCCGCTCAGGCTCAGGCCGTTAGGGGAAAGCGCAAGGATCATCCCCCAGAACTTTTCGCGCGGACTGGACAGGGTCGCGATGACCAGAGCGCCGGGTTGGAACGGCTCGCGCGGCGGGGACGGGGGTGGGCCGTTGTCTGGTGGGTGGTTTTCCACCTTAAGATTGTCGCCGGGAGAACGCCTCATTGCAAATCGCCTAATAATCGGGGCTGGGCGGGCCTGCAATCGGGTGTCGCTTCCGGCAATTCAGGTGCAGCCTTGAATGTGATATTGTGCGGCTTTCCGTTACCGGGAACGGCTGACGATCCCGAAGGCCGATTGCTTTTGCTGGACATCCAAACTGCCAATTGGTCTGTTCTCTGACGTAACCGATTCGCGATGGGAGGCGCGACGAGTATGGCCCCGATTCTGCTGTGGCTCATTCTCGTCTTGTGCCTGCTGATCTCCGTGGTCAAGTATTTGATGGGGATCATTATGCGGTTCTCGTTCCCCGGCACGAAGGCGCAGAAGGATTATTCCTACGAACCGACTGTGAGCGTGTTGATGCCTTGCTACAACGAGGGCAAAACGGTTTACGAGACCATCGAGAGCATCAGCAAAAGCAATTATCCGAACGAAAAATTTGAGGTGATTGCGCAGGACGATTGTTCCGCGGACGATAGCTATGAGTGGATGCTGAAAGCGCAGCGCGACTTCACGAATATTCGTATCCGGACCGGGCGGAATGAGGTGAACAGCGGGAAGGCGCGATCGGTTTGCAACGCGCTGCAGCACTCGACTGCGGAGGTCATCATCTCGATCGACTCGGACTGCATTTTTCATCCGGACGCGATTCGCGAACTGACGGCTTGTTTTGCAGAGCCGCGCATGGGGTCAGTGGGCGGGCGCGTGGGAGTGAGGAATCCGAACGACAGCGTGATCACGGCGATCCAGACGATCATTTATTACTCGGCGTTTCAGCTTTACAAGATTCCTGAAAATTGGACTCGGAGCGTGTGCTGCATCAGCGGATGCCTGTTTGCGATCCGGCGGTCGCTGCTGCTGGAGATTGAGCCGGCGATCCGGGCGCGGCACTGGTTCGGCATTCCGGTGAATCAGGGGGAAGACCGGTTTTTGACGCATCAGACGCTGCTGCGAGGCTACGGAACTTACATCAACAATGATGCGTTGTGCTGGACGACGGTGCCGAACACTCTGCCCGTCTTATTCAAGCAGCAATTGCGGTGGCGGCGCAGCATTGTGCGCGATTTCTTCTTTACGCTCAGGACATTGCCGCAACATGTGTGGAAGCTGCACCCGAACACTGTGCTGACGCTGGTGCTGACGCCGCTGGGGGCGGTGATTGGATTTCTGATCGTGGTGACGGCGCTGAGTTCAGATCCGTTGGCCTTGGCCGGACCTTTGCCGTTGGTGGCTGCGCTTGGCATTGGAGCGGTGCTGACCTGGATCATCAAGAAATACAGCGCGAAAGAGGCGGTCAACCATCCGTTGGCTTTCGCGGCGTACGTGGGGTGGTCGATGGTGAGCAGCCTTTTTCTTACGCCTCTGGCGCTGTGCACTATGGACTCGGCCGACTGGGGTACGCGAACCATAGAACAAACTTCAGGACCAGTTCTGCAGAAGACTCTCGAACAGACTCCGGAAAAACAAGAGGTGCCCGTTGGAAACTCCAACACTTAATACGCCGGTTGCGGAAGTGAAGGCTGTGCCGCCCGCGGTCGAAACGAAACGAGCGCCGGTGGGGCAGTCGCTGCACTACAAGCTGGTGATTACGCTCTACCGCATTTTTGCAATCACCGTGTTGTATCTGGTGCTGGCCGGTGTTCTTGCCTATGCCTGGGTGATGGGCTTTTACGCGGTGAACAGTTCATGGGCCGCGCCAGTGATTCTGTCGGCGGCGGACGAGAAGAGCCTCGACTTTCGCGACAAGCTGGTGATCAGCCAGCAGACTATTGAAGACCTGAAAGTGGACACGAAGAAATTGGACAGCGGTCTGCAAGAGATGAAGAAACATCGGGGCGCTCTGCTGGAACTGGAGCCGGAACTGAAGTCGGCGATTGCACGGGAAGAAGCCCACAATCTCACGACTGGCCCGGAACTGGCGACGCTCGACAAGCAGAAGCTTGCCGACAACGCGAAGACGCAAAAAGTTCTGAGTCAACTCAAAGAAGTGGAAAGCAACATCAACAAAGACCTGGCCGCCGGGTTGATCACGCAGGGCGACGCGGCGACACAAATCGCCGCGCTGAATCAGGCTCAGGGAGCCTACACCGACAACAAGATTGCCGAGCTGCTTCTGACCGACAGTGTTCTCGACAAAACTTCGACAGGCACTGCGTCACTGAATGTGCTGGTGAAGCAAGCGGAGTTGCGGTCTGAAGTTGCGCAGCTCGACATTGCGATCAACGTTGCGGAAAAGCAGCTGCAGGAAGAAAACCGGCAAGTCGATCGGCTGAGACAAGCCATCGCTACGGCCAAGCAGAGTCCGTATTACCTGAACGCCTCGGGGCAGCAGCGATTGTATTTTGCGTTCGTGCCTTACGACGACCAGGCCAACGCGGTGGCCGGCGCAGCGATTTACGACTGCTACCTGAATATGATTCTTTGCCGGAAGGTCGGTACGGTGAAGCAGATATTTCCGGGGGAAGAGCAAGCCATCCATCCTATCTTCAAGACGCAGATTCGCGGCTTCCTGATCCAGATGAATCTGGACAACGCGGAGGCTGCGAAATCGAAGACCGTATTCCTGGGCAGTAAGCCTGTTTTGTTTTGAGGAGAGCAAAAAATGTTCCTGAAGAGATGGAAGTTTGTGCTGGCGTGTGTCTCGCTGACGACGACGGCGATGATGACCGCGGCGCCGGCGTTGGGGGCGGACGGCAACGGCGACGATCAGATGGCCTACTGCTCCTACCTGATGGAGCAGGCGCAGGCCCAGCGGGATCTGCTGCGCACGCCCATGGCCCTGGCAGGCCTGACGCAACCGGAGACGGGCTTGCCGACGCAGTTGGTCGCGGGCGCTTCTGTTGGGCTTTCTGAAATCAGAAAGGCCGGTCTGACCATGGACGCAGCTCGGAAAAACTGCGAGCTCTACAAAGCGACAACCGGGGCGCAGCAAGACGTGCAGTACGCTCTGGCCAGCCTGGAGAAGGAAGCACTGCGCAACCGGCTCGCGCTGATTGAGCGGGCCTCGAAGTCTGTGGATGAGCTGATGGAAAAGACGGCGAAAATGGTGGAGGCGCAGAATGCGACGCGCCTTATGCTGTTCACGCTGCAAACCACGAAGATCAAGCTGGACGCAGACCGTGCCGACACGGCGTCGAGGATCAACGCTCTCTATGTGCCTCCGCTGAGCGACAAGCCGCTGAAGAATCTGGTTGCGGAAAAATTGAGCAGTGAGGCCAACGAGCAAAAAGCGCTCGACAAGTTGAACCGGCAGAATAATTGGGATGTGGCTCTTTCAGTCGGCGTCCATCAGCAGGTGAATCCGGTTGCGCAGAATCCACAACCGTACGGGGCAGTCTCAGTGAACTACAACTTTGCAAGCCGGGCGATCAACAAGCACCTCGATCGCGCCGTGGAAGCTTACGACGAATGGAAAAAAGTGCAGGAGGGCGACGTTGCGCGCAGCATGGAGGTGTTGCACCAGCAATTGTTGGACGGCGTCTCGGCGCAGGAATCGAGGCTCAAATCGCTGCAAGAGGAAAGCGTACAGATCGATAAGAATCTTCAGCTCGTAGGCAATCCCGACACTTCGGCTGCGTTCGACTTCCATAATCAATTGACGGCGGCGCAGTTGCTTTTGCAGGTGGAGACTGGCGATGCCAGTTTCAGGATTGACCGGCTTCGTGAATACCTCGCTACGAATTATTGAGGCGCACGTTTGAGGAGCACTTTTGACCGGGAAGTCCGGTATGCTTGGCGGACATGCAACCTGAGGCTGCCAGTCCGGTGATTGAATTTCGAGATGTCTCTTACCGCGTCGCGGGCACGCCAGTGCTTTCAGGATTCAATCTGCAAGTGCAGAGCGGCGAGACGCTGGTGCTGCTGGGCCGGAGCGGATCGGGCAAGACTACATCGCTCAAGCTGGTAAATCGCCTGCTGACGCCCAGTTCCGGGGAAATCCGCGTGAAGGGGGTGTCCAATGCGGAGGGTGACGTCATTCGTCTGCGGCGCAGCATCGGATACGTCATCCAGGACGTTGGTCTGTTCCCGCATTTCACGGTCGAAAGAAATATTGGTCTGGTTCCGAGAATTGAAGAATGGCCGGAGGAGCGCGTTCGTGCGCGCGCGCTCGAGTTGATGCAGATGGTGGGGCTTTCACCAGATATGGCTGGGCGTAGGCCGCATCAACTCTCGGGCGGGCAACGGCAGCGGGTGGGGGTGGCGCGGGCTCTGGCGGCGGATCCTGAAATACTTCTGATGGACGAGCCGTTTGGCGCGCTCGATCCGCT
>Ga0210395_10001709_pt1 | contig 17001 bp, 16 predicted proteins | sample IncBWH4OmetaG_FD_150861 | JGI IMG/M metagenome (GOLD analysis project Ga0210395, IMG submission 150861) | Forest soil microbial communities from Barre Woods Harvard Forest LTER site, Petersham, Massachusetts, United States - Inc-BW-H-4-O ...
AAGGACGTCGATCCGTGGTACCTCATATACGCCGGGGTCCGCGGCGGCGAGGCCCGTGTAGAGTCCGGCCGACTCGGTGAGCATCGCGATGGCCTGCCACTTGCCGTTGTAGGGAGCGTGCGCGCAGAGCGCCGCGGCCAGTTCCGGCCGGTGCCTGACCGGGTCGCGCGCCGTCACCTGCAGTTCGCGGCTGATGCGCAGCGCCGTTCCCGAGTGCTTCGTCGCCTTGTCGTAGCTGCCTTCAAGCTCGGCTCGGACAGCTTCGTCGCGATGAAAGCCGTACCGGCGCTGCAGCGTGCTCACCCGCGCGGCCTCCCGGCTCGCAGGCCGCTCGGCCGGCGCATCGCGGCGTGTCCGCCGCTTGTGCCGGGCCATGAACATGCCGCGAGCCTTTCAGGGAAACCGCGCCTTCAGGGCCCGAGGGGCGCCCGAGGGCACCGGGGCCTAGAAAGATCGTCGCATAACGCCGCGTAACTGACAATACACGAAGAGACACGGAGTTGATCGAAATTTACCGACTTGCCGCCTTTGCCCGGGGGCTACTGGCCAGCCGCGCTGCGCCCGCCTTCAACGGCGCCGCCAGGGGCGGCGGGGGCCGCGGCGGGCGCGATGCCCTCATTCGCCTCCTGGGCCACCAGGTCGAGGAAGGCCGAGGCGCGGCTGAACGTCTCGCCGACGGGACGGCCAGCGAGCCGGTCCTGGTACGCCTGGTACCTGCTCAGCTCCCACTCCTGGCCTCGCGGCGGCAAGGTGGCCACCATGGGCGGCGGCAGCGGTCGCCACGACCACTCGGTGATCGGCGCGTCGGTGACGCCATCTGAGTCACGACGCGGCTGGATGAAGTCGGCGTGATCGGCGTAGTAGCCCATCCGGTTCCGGACGAACCGCAGTCCGGTGAACGTCGTCTCGGTGTCCCGCCGGTGCGCGGCCGGCAGGCTTGCCAGGGCCGCTTCGTACTCGTCCGGGTGGTACCTGATCAGCGTCGCGTCGACGATCGTCACCCACCAGACCGCCTCGCCGATCACGGCGAACGCCTGCCCGCGGTCACCCGCGCGCACCTTGCCAAGCTGATCCGTGGTGTCGCGCATGGCCACGATGGCCCAGCCGAGCGCGCTCGCCTCGGTACCAGGCGCGTTGGGAGACCCGTCGTCCTCCCAGGCCTCGCGGCGGCACGCCTGCTTACCGCGGTTGATCCGGTTCCAGTTCTCCCGGTTCCACGCGACCCGGCAGCGAGCGGAGCAGAACCTGGCGTGCTCCCGCTTCGGCACGAACTCCGTGCCGCAGCGCTCACACCGCCGAGTCTCCATGCTCCCCGCCATCCGGCCATGTTACGCGTAACAGATGCGTCTCCCCAGGCTGGGCGCTCGAATGTTGAAGGAACAGTAGGTAACCAGCAGGCAACGTCCCCCTTCCATGCACCTTTGCCTCGCAGGACGGGAATACTTTGGATGCTGGGCGCAGAGCATTGGACCGCATGATTCACACTTAGTGCTGACAAGGTTGGTAGCAAGGAGGACCGGTGGACAACACCGAAGCAGTGCTGCGACGGGCGCCACTGTTCGACGCTCTTGACGACGAAGGCGCCCGCGCGCTTCGCCGCCAGATGGTGGAAGTCAAGCTTTCCCGCGGCGAGCACCTGTTCTTGGAGGGCGATGACGGCGACGCGTTGTATGTCGTCATCGACGGCAAGATGAAGCTCACGCGCGCCGCCGCGGACGGCCGTGAGAACCTTTTGAGCGTGATCGGCCCGGGCGAGATGTTCGGCGAGTTGTCCCTGTTTGACCCGCGGCCGCGGACCTCCTCGGCCAGCGCCGTCACCGACGCGGTACTCGCGCTGCTCAAGCACGAGGCACTGATGCCGTGGCTGCGCGAGCGGCCCGAGGTCTCGCTGCACATGCTCCGCGCGCTCGCACAGCGACTGCGCCGGGCCAACGACGTGACCGCCGACCTCGTGTTCACCGACGTCCCCGGCCGGGTCGCCAAGAACCTGCTCGACCTTGCCGAGCGGTTCGGTAACCAGGAGCCTGACGGCCTGCATGTCCATCACGACCTCACCCAGGAGGAGCTTGCGCAGCTCGTGGGCGCGTCGCGGGAGACGGTCAACAAGGCCCTCGCTGATTTCGCGGCCAGGGGCTGGCTGCAGATCTCGGCACGCTCGGTCCTTATCCTCGACGCCGAGCGCCTTCGCAAGCGCGCGCGGTAACCGGGCGTTCAAGTAGTCGAGCTGGGCGCGGACCGACTGCTCCGCGGCCGGCCAGAGCGCCCTGTCGACGTCGGCGTACACGACGGCGACTATCTCAGGCGGCGTCCGCGCGCCCGCGGCCATCGCGGCCCGCACCTGGTCCAGACGCTCCTTGCGGTGCGCGATGTAGTAGTCGAGCACACGTACCGGGTCGGTTAGCAGCGGGCCGTGACCGGGCAGCACGACCCGCAGGCCGCCGTCGGCGGCCAGCGACCGGAGCTCGTCAAGGGTCCGCAGGTAATCGCCGAGCGACCCGTCTTCGGCGATTACCGTGGTGCCCCGCCCGAGCACCGTGTCCCCGGTGAGCAGCGCACCGTCCGCGACCAGCACGAGGCTCAGCGAGTCGCCGGTGTGTCCCGGGGTCGCCACCACCCGCAGCTCGCAGCCGCCAGCGCTCAGCACCGTGCCTGCCGCGAAACCTTCGGCGCCGAGCCGGTGCGCCGGGTCAAGCGCGGCCACCGGCGCGCGGGTCAGCTCGGCGAACCGCGCGGCGCCCGCGGCGTGATCCGGGTGCCCGTGGGTGAGGACGATCTGCGCCACCCGGCGATCGCCCGCGGACGCCACGGACAGCACCCGGCGCAGGTGCGCCTCGTCGTCCGGTCCCGGGTCCACCACGAGCACTGACGGCGAGCCCGGCTCGGCGATCACCCAGGTGTTCGTGCCATCAAGGGTCATGGGCGACGGGTTGGGCGCGAGCACGCACCACGCGCGGGCAGTGCCCATCCCGTCGGCTGCCTTGTTTCCGTCGGCGGCCCGGACATCGTTCATAGCGGGTAACCCACCTCGTCGGGGACGAGCAGCCAGGTCTCGCCATCCTCGACCACGAGCCGCGGGCACACCGGTTCGATCGTCCGCCGCTTGGCGAGGAGGTCGGTCACGCCGCCTCCCGCGGCGGTGACGACCGCGAAATCGTTCAGCGTGGCCGCGGTCGGCGGAAGCAGCGAGATATCGCCGGACCGCGCGGCCGTGATGGCATCGGCCGGACGCAGCCAGGCGACCTCGTCCGCCTCCGCCGCGTGAGCGGCGGGCTGCTGGCCGGCCGGCAGCGCCGCCACGAAAAATCGTGCGTCGAACCGGCGCGACTCGCCCTCTGGCGTGATCCACCGGGCCCACGGGGTCAGCAGGTCCGCGCGGATCACGAGGCCCCGGCTGGCGAGCAGCCCGGCCAGCGTCACCCCGCCCTCGATCAGCGCCGACCGGTCCGCCTCCGGCGCCACCGTGATGGCACCGCCACCGGCGGGCCCGGCCAGCAGCACGCCCGATTCCTCGAACGTCTCCCGCACCGCCGCGCAGACCAGCGCTCTGGCGAGTTCGGCGGATGCGCCAAGCGCCGCGCCGAACTCCGCGGGGTCCGGACCGTACCAGCCGATCTCCGGCGCCGCGTCGGACGCGTCCACCGAGCCGCCAGGAAAGACGTACGCGCCGGGCGCGAACTTCATCGCGGCGGGGCGCCGCAGCATCAGCACCTCGACACCGCCGCCCGCCTCGCGCACGACCATGACCGTGGCCGCGTCGCGGGGAGCCGGCGGCACGAGCCGTCCGGCCATGATGTCGGCTATCCGCTGCCGGTGCCGCTCGGAGAACGAGCCGAGCTTGATTCGCAACGCCGCGGGCTCCGCTACGCTACTTCGGCTATCAGCTCGACCTCGACCGGGGAGTCGAGCGGCAGCACCGCCATGCCCACCGCGCTGCGCGCATGGCGGCCGGTGTCACCGAAGACGTCCAGCAGCAGCACGCTCGCGCCGTTGGCGACTTGCGCCTGCCCGGTGAACGACGGCGCGCTCGCCACGAAGCAGGTCACCTTGACGATCCGCGTGATCGCGTCAAGCCCGCCAGCGACGGCGGCGGCGGCGGCGAGCGCGTTGAGTACCGCGATCCGCGCCAGCGCGGCCGCATCCTCCACCGAAACGTCGTCACCGACCTTGCCGGTCCCCTGCAACTTCCCGTCCACCAGCGGGAGTTGTCCGGAGGTGTACACGTAAGCCCCGGTACGCACCGCGGGCACGTAGGCCGCCATTGGCGGCGCCACCGGCGGCAGCGTCAGCCCAAGCTCCGCCAGCCGCTCAACGGCAGTCACTGCTTTGGCCGCTTCATGTAGGCGATGAGCTGCTCGGTGTTGGGCCCGGGCACCACGCTGACGAGTTCGTAGCCCTCGTCACCCCAGTTGTCCAGGATCTGCTTGGTCGCGTGGACCAGCAGCGGCACGGTGACGTATTCCCACTTCTGTGTCATGCCGCTCACATTAGCGCTCAGCGACGGGCGTCTCCTCGCCGGCCGCGAGCTCCGCGGCGCCGTTGCCAAGCGCGCCGTCACCGGCCGCGCCGACGGCCGGCAAGTCGGGTACGGCAGGCACCGCAGGCACCGGCGGGACCTCGGTCGGCCCTAGCGGCGCCCGCGAGATCGCCGCTTCCGCGGCGGCGACTTCCTCGTCGCCACGGTCCTCGGGCTCCTGGTTTTCGGCCGCGAGACTCGACGGCGATGCCATCCGGTCAAAGAACCGCAGCAGTTCCACCGGGACCGGCATGACCAGCGTGCTGTTCTTCTCCCCGGCCACCTCGACCACCGTTTGCAGCAGCCGCAACTGCAGCGCCGCCGGGTCTTTCGCCATGACCGCCGCAGCCGCCGCCAGGCGCTTGGACGCCTGGTACTCGCCGTCCGCCGTGATGATCCGCGCGCGCCGTTCCCGTTCCGCCTCGGCCTGCCGCGACATGGACCGCTTCATGCCCTCGGGGAGCGAAACGTCCTTGATCTCCACGCGCTCGACCCGGATGCCCCACGGCTCCTCGGTCGGCTCGTCGATGATGCGGCGCAGCTCACGGTTGACGCTCTCCCGCTCGGCCAGCAACTGGTCCAGCTCGGACTGGCCGATGATCGACCGGAGCGAGGTCTGCGCCTGCTGCGAGATCGCGTTCATGTAGTTCTGCACGTTCACCGATGCCTTGATCGGGTCGACCACCCGGAAGTACACCACGGCATCCACCCGGACCGACACGTTGTCCCTGGTGATGCCGTCCTGAGCGGGCACGGTCATCGCGACGATCTGCATGTTGACCTTGTCCATCCGGTCACCGATCGGCCGGATGATATGCAGGCCGGGCTCCGCTACCTGGGCCTGGACGCGGCCGAACCGGAAAATGATGCCCTTCTCGTACTGCTGGACAACCCGGATCGACCGGCCCGCGGCAATCAGGCCAGCAATCACCAAGAGCACGATGAGGATGACAATGGCCTCGACCATGCGTACCACCTCCGCATTAGCAGGACCGCAACGGCCTTTGCATTCAGCCTAGTCCGCGTCCTGTCAACCATGCAGCAACCGATCGCAGAGCAACAGTCACCGTGGGACCGTTCCGCATAACGATTTTCAACCGCACTCCCGCGCACGGCGCCCAAACTCGCCCGCGGGAACCCGCACGTAGCGGTCGGCGGGCGGCGATAGCCTCCTAAGGACGCACTGTGACGACCAGGGATCGAGCATGACCGCGAGGGACACGGACTGGGACGGGGTGCGACTGCACGTCGTGACGGGCAAGGGGGGCACCGGTAAGACGACGGTTGCCGCCGCACTCGCGCTCGCACTCGCGCACACCGACCGCAAGGTGCTGCTGATCGAGGCAGAGGGCAGGCAGGGCATCGCCCGGCTCTTCGACCGGCCGCCGCTCCCCTACGAGGAGCGCAAGATAGCCATCGGCCCCGGCGAGGCCACGGACGGCCGCGAACAAGGCGGCGACGTGTACGCGCTCGCGATCGATCCAGAGGGCGCGCTGCTGGACTACCTCCAGATGTTTTACAACTTGCGCGGTTTCGGCAGCGCGCTTACCAAGCTCGGCGTGGTGGACTTCGCCACCACCATCGCACCCGGGTTGGCGGATGTGCTCGTCACCGGCAAGGCCACCGAGGCCGCCCGGCGACGGCAACCCGGCACGCCGCACGGCTTCGCCTACGACGCCGTGGTTCTCGACGCGCCGCCAACCGGCCGGGTCGGCCGGTTCCTCAACGTCTCCGCCGAGGTGTCCGGGCTCGCCAAGGTCGGTCCCGTCAGGGTGCACGCCGACACCGTGGCGAACGTGATCAAGTCACCGCAGACCGCCGTGCACTTCGTCTGCACGCTGGAGGAGATGCCCGTACAGGAGACCCTCGACGGCATCGCGGAGCTGCGCTCCATCCAGGGCATGCAGGTCGGCGGCGTCATGATCAACATGGCCCGGCCGGCGGTGCTCAGCCACGAGGAGCTCAAGGCCGCGCCGGACGTGACCGCCATGGCCGACGCGCTGTCCGCGGCCGGGCTGCACACGACCGAGCCGCTCGCCGCCTCGCTGGCGGAGGAACTGGCCGAGCACGCCCGCCATGTCGAGGTCGCCGACCAGCAGCGGACCGAACTTGAGGCGGCTGGCCAGCCCATCTACGAGCTGCCGCTGATCCTCGAGGGCATCGACCTGGCGGCGCTGCACCGGCTTGCCGCCGACCTCCGTGACCAGGGCGCGGCGTGAGCCGGAAGGAGGCAGAGGGTGACCGTCCTGAACAACCCGCCGCTTGACGTCGACCGGGTCATCGACGACCGGCGCACGCGCATCGTGGTCTGCTGCGGTTCCGGCGGCGTCGGCAAGACCACGACGGCCGCCGCTCTCGGCCTGCGTGCCGCCGAGCGGGGCCGCCAGGTCTGCGTGCTCACCGTCGACCCGGCGCGGCGGCTCGCCCAGTCCATGGGCCTGACGTCGCTTGACAACACGCCGCGGCTGATCGACGGCGTCTCGGACGAGGCCGGCGGCTCGCTGCACGCCATGATGCTGGACATGAAGCGCACCTTCGACGAGATCGTCGAGGCGCATGCCGATCCGGCGCGGGCGGCGCAGATCCTGGCCAACCCGTTCTACCAGTCGCTGTCGTCGAGCTTCGCCGGCACGCAGGAGTACATGGCCATGGAGAAGCTCGGCCAGCTCCGGCGGTCCAACGAGTGGGACCTGATCGTGGTGGACACCCCGCCGAGCCGGTCGGCGCTCGACTTCCTTGACGCGCCGGAGCGGCTTGGCCGGTTCCTGGACGGGCGGCTGATCAGGGTGCTCACCGGCCCGGTGAAGGCCGGCCGGCCGTTCGGCCGGGTGCTGAACGCCGGGCTGTCGGTGATGACCGGTGCGCTGACCAAACTGCTCGGCGCGCAGGTGCTGCGTGACGCGCAGACGTTCATCACGGCGTTTGACACAATGTTCGGCGGGTTCCGCGAGCGTGCCGACGCGACCTACCGGCTGCTCCAGGCACCGGGCACGTCGTTCCTCGTGGTGGCGACCCCGGCACCGGACGCGCTGCGCGAGGCGTCGTACTTCGTCGAGCGGCTCGACGAGGAGCGGATGCCGCTCGCCGGGCTGATCCTGAACCGGATGCACGTCGCGGGCAGCTGCCAGCTAAGCGCCGCGCACTCGCTCGCGGCCGCGGAGACGCTGGAGAGTATTAGCCCGAACGGTCCCGTGGTTCCCGCCGAGACGGCCGATGACACCGTGACGGGCGCTTATACCGTGACCGCCGCGGCACTGCGGCTGCACGCGGCGCGGATGAACCTAGGCGAACGGGAACGGCGGGTGGCCGGATCCTTCATCTCGGCCCACCCCGCCGTTCCTGTCGCGGAAGTTCCTGCCCTGCCAGAAGACGTGCACGATCTCGCCGGTCTGCGCCGCATTGGCGAATCTCTCGTGCGTCAGGGTTAACTGGCTTCGGTCGGCACCGTTACCGACCCGGCAGCGCCAGCGTGCCGCCAGGGACCCGGAGTTAGCTGGCGACCAGCTCGTCGATGCCCTGGCGCTCGTAGCGCTCGCGTGCGCGCTCGAGCAGTTCGCGCCACGACGTGACGTCGGGCCTGCGGCGGAGAAGCGCGCGCCGCTCGCGTTCGGTCATTCCGCCCCAGACACCAAACTCGATCCCGTTGTCGAGCGCGTCCGCAAGGCACTCGGTACGGACCGGGCAGCCCCGGCAGATGAGCTTGGCGCGGTTCTGGGCCGCACCCTGAACGAAAAGCTCGTCAGGATCGGTCCCCTTGCAGGCGGCGCGTGTGGTCCAGTCGGTGATCCACATGTGCCCAACTCCTCTTGATCGCCGGGCGTGCGTGCCCGGGCGGTCTTGCATTGACGGATTGCTAACCGTAAGGGTGTGCGGCCACCCGGTTACGGTTACCGGTTCGTGATAAAGCAACTTACGGAAGTAGGCCCATCGCTGCCAAGACCCGGTATGGCCATTTCACATATAGTCCTGATGGGCTATATACAAGCCGGCGCCTAGTCACCTATCGGCGGCGATTGGACCCTCAGCGTGACGAAACTCCCTGTGTAATGGCCTAGACCAGCCTAGGGGGCGGTAGTACCGTTCCGGGCCGCGTACGCTGTGACACGTGCAGCTCTTGGACTGGATAACAGGCAAGACAAGCGCTATCGGTCGCCTGATCATCATGGCGGCACTCGGTGGCGTGCTCGCGGCGGCGATGGTGCTGCCCGTGGTGGCGGCGACCGGGATAGCGGTCAGGAACACAGCGGACAAGTTCACGACGCTTTCGCTCAACGCGTCGAGCCTGCCGCAGCGGTCGGCCATCTACGACCGGGACGGCCACCTCATCACCTATGTGTACGGCGTGGACCTCGGACCTGGGAAGACCTACAGCGGCATCGACCGGCAGCCGGTGAGCTACAACCAGATGTCACCGAACATGCTGGCCGCGATCGTGGCTATCGAGGATGACAGGTTCTGGCAGCACGGCGCGCTTGACGTCAAGGGCACCATCCGGGCTCTGGTGAACGACCTCGAGCACAAGCCGATCCAGGGCGGCTCCACGCTCGAGCAGCAGTACGTGAAGAACGTGCTTATCCTCCAGGCCCTCGACAACCCGGCGGCGCAGGCCGCAGCCGCCGCGGACAACCTGTCCCGCAAGCTCGACCAGTTGCGGATGGCGGTCCAGATCGCGCACAGCATGTCCAAGCCGCAGATCCTCGCCGGGTACCTGAACGACTCCTACTACGGGAGCGGCGCCTGGGGCATCGAGGCCGCGGCGGAGACCTACTTCAACACCACGGCCGCCAAGCTCACGATGGTCCAGGCCGCCACGCTCGCCGGCATCGTCGAGAACCCGTCGGAGTACGACCCGCTGACCAACCCGGCGACGGCGCTCGAGCGGCGCAACACCGTGCTCGCCCGGATCGCGGCGACGAACCCGGCGGTGCTGACGCCCGCCACCGCGGCCGCACTCGAGCAGCAGAAGCTGGTCCTGCGTCCCGGGGCCGTGCAGAGCGGCTGCACCGCCAACACGGTCGGCAATGACGGATTCTTCTGCGACTACGTGATGCACACGCTGCTGCTCGACAGCCAGCTCGGCCAGACGCCGGAAGACCGCGCCAAGCTGCTCGCCACGGGCGGGCTGAGCATCTACACAACGGTGAGCCCGCAGGACGAGTCCGCCGCGACCAAGGCGGTCAACTGGGTGCTGCCCGCCAAGTCGAACGTCTACAACCCCGGCGGGAACGCCGACACCGAGGTCCTCATCCAGCCGGGCACCGGCAAGGTGCTCGCGATCGCCGAGGACCGGCCCTACGGCACCGGTCCCGGCAAGACCGAGGTCGACTACGCGGTCAACTCGCAGTACGGGGGCGGCGAGGGCGTGCAGACCGGCTCGTCGTCCAAGCTGTTCACGCTGATCACCGCCCTTGAGGCGGGCGTTCCCTTCGGCTTCCAGCTCACAGTACCGGGCACCCAGACGATCGGCGGCTACTACAACTGCGCTGGCCAGCCGGCCGGCTACTACAACGGCCAGTCCGGCGTGTTCAACGTCTCGAACTCCGAGGGACCAGGCACGAGCACCGACTCGCTCTACACCGGTACGACCAACTCGATCAACGTGTTCTTCGCCCACCTTGAGCAAAAGGTCGGGCTTTGCAACGTGGTGAAGACAGCGGTCAACCTCGGCATGACCCGGGCGGACGGCAAGTCGCTGCTCGCTTCTGACGTTTCTTCCCAGGGCACGGCCCTGCCGCCGGCCGACGACCTGCCGGCCTTCACCCTCGGCGTGGTCAACGTGTCGCCGATGTCCATGGCGGCCGCCTATGCGGTGCCGGCCTCGGGTGGCATGTACTGCGCGCCGATCGTCCTCACCAAGATCGTCGACGATGACGGCGAACGCATCCCCACCCCGTCGGCCGGGTGCCACCGGGTCATCTCGACCACTATCGCGGCCGCCGTGAACTACATCCTGCAGGGTGTGCTCACGACCGGAACCGGGGCCGGCCTGGAGCTCGCGAACTACCAGGCGGCCGGCAAGACCGGTACGTCCAATGTGGCGAACGGGGACGGCACGCCGTTCGCCGCGTTCGCCGGATACACCACCGCCCTCGTCGGCTACGTCTCGGTGTTCAACCCGATCTCCCCGACGATCAAGACGATGACCGGGGAGACCGCCTGTTTCCAGGAGGAGTACGGCGGCCAGTACTGTCCGGGCGAGATGTTCGGCGCGAACGCGCCCGGCTCGACCTGGCATATGACGTTCGACCATGCCAACCTGAGCGGCTCCGTTGACTTCCCGCAAGTTCCGTTCGACAGCGCGCTGTGGAGCCAGGGCAACGGCATGGTCGTCAAGCAGCCGCCGAAGCCCAAGAAGGGCGGCGGCAACGGGAACGGCAATGGCAATGGCAATGGGAACGGCGGCGGGAACGGCGGCGGCGGCGGTACTGGAGGGGGTACCGGCGGCGGTCCTGGGGGAGGCCCCACCACCGGTCCGCCGCCAGTCATCCCCTAACACAGGACCGAAGCAGCAGGCAACGCTGGCGCGACGCGGCTAGCCGCGTTTCCGCGGAAACGTCAGCCGAGCTGCCTCCGGACCTCGGCGGCGACGCGCGCGCCGTCGGCGAGGCCCGCCACCTGCGGGGTGACCGTCTTCATGACCTTGCCCATCGCCTGCATCCCCGCCGCACCCGTCTCCGTGATGGCCTCCGCCACCAGGGCGGCGAGTTCGTCATCGGAGAGCTGCGCGGGCAGGTACGCGGCGAGTACGTCGCCCTCGGCCCGCTCCGCCTCCGCCTGATCCGTCCGTCCGGCAGCCTCGTACGCCTCGGCCGCCTCCCGCCGCTTCTTGGCCTCGCGGGTGAGCACCTTGAGGGTGTCGTCGTCCGACAGCTCATGCGCCGCGTTACCCGACACCTCCTCGTTGGTGATCGAGGTGAGGGCCATCCGCAACGTGCGCAACCGCACCTGGTCACGGGCTCGCATGGCATCGGTCAGGTCGGCGCGGAGCCGTTCCTTGAGTTCGTTCACGCAACCTATCCTGCCCGACCGCGCCCGGATGGCGCCCGCCAGTACCCGACCGCCGCCGAGCACCGACCACGGCGTGCTGGTCGCCAAACACGGGCCGCGCACTGCCGGGCACATGGCACCATGGTTAGGTGCGCGCACGAACTTTCACCTCCATCGCGGCCGCCGCTGGCGTCGCCGCTATCGGCTATGCCTCCGTGGTCGAGCGGAACTGGTTCACGCTCCGGCATGAGACCATCCCGGTGCTGCCGCCAGGAGCGGAACCGCTGCGCGTCCTGCACGTGTCCGACACGCACCTGACTCCCGGCAGGCACCGGCTGATGGCCTTCATCAGGTCACTCGCCGCGCTCGACCCCGACCTCGTCGTCAACACCGGAGACTCGATCGCGTCCCCGGACGCCATCGGCCCGCTGATGGACTCTCTGGGCCCGCTGCTCGACAAGCCGGGCGTGTTCGTCTTCGGCTCGAACGACCTGTACTCCCCGAAGCCGAGGAACCCGGCACGGTACCTCTGGCGGACAAGCGCAGGCGAGCACGAGTGGGACGAGCCCGACCTCCCCTGGGAGAAACTCGGCGCGGAGCTTTCGGCGGCTGGCTGGCTCGACCTGGACAACCGGCGCGGGCGGCTGACCGTCAACGGCCTGGACATCGCACTCGCCGGCGTCCACGACCCGCACGCCGGCCGGGACCGCTACGACCTGATCGCGGGTCCGGCGGACCCGGCCGCCGATCTGCGCATCGGCGTGCTGCACTCACCTGAGCCGCCGGTCATGGACCAGTTCGCCGCCGACGGGTACGACCTGCTACTGGCCGGGCACACGCACGGCGGCCAGCTCTGCGTCCCCGGCTTCGGGGCGCTGGTGACCAACTGCGGCATCGACCGGGCACGCGTGCGCGGCCTCTCGACGCACCCGCAGGTCTCCCCCGACCACGGGAAGACCGCGTGGCTGCATGTCTCGGCGGGCCTCGGCACGTCCCCGTGGGCGCCGGTCAGGTTCGCGTGCCGCCCCGAGGCCTCACTCCTCACCCTGACCCCGCGCCCGGCCTGACGGCTGGCTTGCCGCGGCGTGCGCGAGGTGGTCAAGTTATCCGCTAAACTAGCGGAGGTTCTTCGCGGAACCTCTGCAGCGGGGTGTGGCGCAGCTTGGTAGCGCGCTTCGTTCGGGACGAAGAGGTCGCAGGTTCAAATCCTGTCACCCCGACGCTGCACAGCAGGTCGGAGGCCTGTTCCTCATCATGAGGGGCGGGCCTCCTTGCTTTTGTGCGTCAGTGATGCGTCACGGCACCGGGTCCACGACTCGATCAGCTTGTCATGGGCGTCCGCCCACGCCGACGTTCCAACCGAAGCGGAATGGAGTACCGCGGACAACCCCGAACCCGAAGTGCAGAAGGTCGTTGACGTACGGGTGGACGCATCCCCCTACACGGAATGAAGGGAGGCGTCTCTTGGATGCCCACCGCCACTCGCCGAGCGTCATCGTGGGTCAGGCGCGGCGACGGCACCCGGATCCTGGCATTCCACCTGGATAAATCAGAACAAATCACCCATGTATTGCCGTCAGTTTCGACATCGTGGGTCAAAAGCGGCGATATACGCCGCGGATGACCCACGATAGCGGGAAACCCGGAACCTCCCTCCCAGGGAAATGGGGACAGACCAGGATGAGGCGGTCTCATCCAGCCGGTGCCGCGCGGCTAGTCGCCCGGATGACCCACGGTCTCAGGCCAACCCTGGCAGTCGAAGGCAAAGGGGACGGTCGCCACGGCACCCGCTCACCACGGCACCGCACGCAGCCGCCAGCGTTATCCACGCTGAGCACGACAGGTGAAAATCTCCCCACAAAAATCATCTCCACCGCATAGGTTCAGAAGTGATATCCGTCCGCAATAAACACATTCAGATAAGCGGACTACTCCCGTAACAAGGCACAGTGGCGGCACGGTCGAAAGTGCCGCGGCGCCGAAAATAGGCGAGCAAACAGGGCAAAGCGGGCGAATACCGGTCCTTGCGGGCGCTTTCCCCGTTGTGACCTACGATCCTGACACGCCGAGGCCAGGAAGCCGAATTACCATGCGGATGCGGGACTAGCTGGCGGCGATGAGTGCCTTCAACACGTTGCGGGTCCGTTCCCGGTCCTGGCCATGAGCGATATCGGCGGCGATGAAGTCGGTCACCCCGGCGTCCGCGAGCGCCAGGATCTGCGCCGCGACCGCGTCCTCGTCCCCGACGATCGCCACGTCGCCGGGGCCTGCCGCACCTTCCCGGTCCAGCATCGCGCGGTAAGACGGCAGCTGTCCGTAGATGGCCAGCTCCTTGTCCGCGCCCGCCCTGGCGGCGGCCGGGTCGTTAGTCACGCAGACCGGAAGCATGCACACGATCCGCGGGCCGGGCCGGCCAGCGGCGGTGGCCGCGGCCGAGATCGCCGGGGCCACGTAGTCGCGGACAGTGGCGGGCCCGGTCATCCACAGCACGGTGCCGTCGGTCTGCTCGCCGGCCAGCTGCAGCATCCGTGGCGCCATCGCTGCCAGCAGCACCGGCACCCTGCCCGACCTGGGCGTGGACAGTCCGATGTGCGCGCTCAGCGTGCCGCCGTCGACGCTCACCGGAGTGCCGTCTAGCAGCGGCATCAGGACCGACAGGTACTCGCGCATGTGCCGGGCGGGCCTGTCGAAGCTGTACCCGTACATGTCCTCGATGACGATCTTGTGTGACAGCCCGATGCCGAGCGCCAGCCGGCCGGGGCCGACCGCGAGCGCGACGGTCAGCGCCTGCTGTGCCAGCACCGCCGGGTGCCGCGGGTAGGTGGGAACGACGGCCGTGCCGAGCTCGATGCCCGGCACCTGGCTACCCGCCACCGCCAGCGAGGTCAGCGCCTCAAGCCCGAAGATGTTCGACATCCAGAACGACGCGAACCCGTCGTCGGCCGCCTGGCGGAGCTGATCGGCCAGTTTGGCTAGTGCCTGGTCGCCGCTCGTGTCCGCGGCCATGGTGCCGATCCGCATGCGCTGTCTCCGTCCGCCCGCCGCCAGCTTGGGTGCCGTCGGCCATGAGCTCTGATCCTCGCGGGCGGATACCGCTATCCGCAAGCCGCCGTGATCTTCGGGCACACTTCCGCGTTATCGATCTGTAACGCCATGGGGTATGGGCACGTTTTACATCACGAGGGAGCCGTCTTGGCGGCAACTTTGATGATCAACAATTAGTAATCGCATACACACGCAAGGTATTAGCTCTAAAATGATAGGTAACGTGTGAACCGTAGAAGTGGATCACGCGTCCCTCCTATGAGGGAATGCTTCACAGGGCAGGCCCGTGAGCTTAACGCTCAATTTGTTGGCCGCCTGCTAACCAGATACCCGTCCGGTCCAGGGGTAGGGAGAGGAGGCGGACACCACCGTGGTGGCGCACGTGTTTAGCACCCCATATACGGAGGTATCGGCCATCCTTGGAATCGCGCTCGCGGCTGTCTGGCTCCGGCTGTTCTGTACGGGCGCCAAGGAGCTGTGCGGCCAGGCCGCACTCTCCTTCAGCGGCTATCTGCGCCGCCCTCCGGATCCGGATTTCGAGCGCACCATCCGAGACGCCTTCGCGGAGCTTGACGCTGAATTGTCGGCCGTCCTCACCCACCAGTCGTAATCCCGCCCGGGCACAGCAGCGGGCGGAACCGCGGCTAGCCGGCCGTGATGGACTTGCGGCCGCCGCCCACCAGACCAGTGCGCGGGACCGGCCCGGCGATTGGTATCGGCCCGCTTACCGGGGCGGTCTTGCCCGCACCGCGCTTCTTCGGATCGGCGTCTAGGCGCAGGGCCAGCGCCGGGCACATCTGCACGGCCTGCTGTGCGTCCTTCTCCAGCCACGGCGGCACCGCAATCGGCAGGATGACCGGGTACCCCGTCCGGTCCAGATGGATGAGCTCGGGCACTAGGTGAGCGCACAGCCCGTGACCCTCGCACCGCACCCAGTCCACGACCAGCTGTTTGGCATCCGCCGTCTCCGGGCCTTCCGGCAGCGGAAGCATGCCGCGGACCGGCCGGCCGCAGGTGGAATGGAACACGTGCGCCGCGAGATCCTCGGTGAACACCTCGAGGGCAGACAGCACGAACCGGGTGGTGCCGTCCGGGTGCGAGCACGCACCCCGGCCGTTGACGGCGGCGGCCGCACGGCGCGCCACGTCGAGCGCCTCCATGCCGCCCGAGCCGTCCACGATCGCGGCGAGCGCGCGCGCGATGGTCGGCAGTCCGAGTTTGCACGGCCCGCACTGCCCGGCCGATTCACCGGCCAGGTAGCTGGCGATCCTTGACACCTCGCCGAGCGGGCAGGTCCCGTCGCCCAGCGGCAGGACGATTCCAGAGCCGAACGTCCCGCCCGCCGAGGCCAGCCCTTCCCGGCCGATCGGCACCTGGTACGCGGTCTCGGCGTCGAGCCACATTCCGTGGTAGCCGCCAATGAGCACGCCGTCACCGGCGGGCGCCTGGAAGATGTCGAGCACGGCGCCGAGCGGGACACCTGTGGGGCACTCAACGACCGCCGGGTGCTTAGCCGAGCCGCTCACGCTCAGCAGTACGGTCCCCGGCTCCTCCGGCACGCCGACGGCGGCGAACCGCTCGGGGCCGAGCAGCGCGAGGATGGCCAGCTGCGCGAACGTCGAGGCGTTGGACAGCAGGGTCGGCAGGTCATCCACGCCCTTCTCGGCCGCTAGCGTCTTGCGGCCGGGCGGAACCGGCTTCTTGCCGCTGATACCGCGGACCAGCGCGCCCGACTCGCCGGAGATGAACCGGTCAGGCTGCTGTACAACACGCATCATCGACCGCAGGCCGGGCTCGGCGTTGATCGCGGCCTCAATCGACCGGTTGGCGAGCTCGTTGCCCGTCACGCCGACGATGACCTCGTCCGCGTCGATCGCCTCGGCGACCAGCGCTGCCCCGCTGAGGATCAGGTAGGGCGACCTGATCATCAGCATCTTGTCCTTGAACGACCCTGGCTCGCCCTCGGTGGCGTTGACCACGACGATCGTCGGCTGACCGGTCCTCTTCGCCGTGTCGATGACCGCCTGCAGTTTCCGCGCGAACGGGAATGCCGCACCGCCCTGGCCGCGCAGGTCGACCTGCGAGGCCAGGGCGATCACGTCGTCAGCCGACAGCCTCGGCAGGGCACCGAAAATCTCGGTGTGCGCCGCGAGGTCAAGCCGCGCCATCCGGTCGAGGCCAGCCGTCATCCGCGCGGCCCCGATGCGCATAATCGTCGGAACGTCGAGTTCCGCCGCGTTGCTCGGGTTCATCCGCGCCGGTCACCGCCGTACCGGTGGTCGCGGGCTCCCCGGTACCCGGGCATGCCCGGCCCAGGCTCGCGGTACTTGAGCCTGGGATCGGGCTCAGGAAAACCGCCGTCCCACGGCGGTTGCGCGTCATAGGGCTCGTGAGAGGTGTACGAACCGTCGTAGCCGCCGTAGCCGGGCTCGTACCCGCCCCGGTCATAGGCGTCA
>Ga0210395_10001712_pt1 | contig 16997 bp, 13 predicted proteins | sample IncBWH4OmetaG_FD_150861 | JGI IMG/M metagenome (GOLD analysis project Ga0210395, IMG submission 150861) | Forest soil microbial communities from Barre Woods Harvard Forest LTER site, Petersham, Massachusetts, United States - Inc-BW-H-4-O ...
ACACTCCTATCCGTTCTGCATTTTGGTCAACGCCACCGGCAAGCGCTTCGTCGACGAGGGTGCCGATTTCCGCAATTACACTTATGCGAAATACGGCCGCGTCGTGCTGGAGCAGCCGGGCCAGTTCGCCTGGCAGATTTTTGATCAGAAGGTGAAGCACCTGCAGCGCGACGAATATAAGATTCGTCAAATAACAAAGGTGACGGCAAACACCATCGAGGAGTTCGCGCAAAAACTCGAAGGCGTCAACGCCGCCGAGTTCGTCAAGACCATCAAGGACTGGAACGCCGCGGTGAAGACCGACGTGCCGTTCAATCCGAACGTCAAGGACGGCCGCTGCACCACAGGGCTCGCCATCAACAAGAGCAATTGGGCGAATACGTTCGACGCGCCGCCTTATGAAGGCTATGCCGTGACCTGCGGCGTCACCTTCACCTTCGGCGGACTACGCATCAACACCGACGGTGAAGTGCTCAACACCGACTATCAGCCGATCCGCGGCCTCTATGCCGCGGGCGAATTGGTCGGCGGCCTGTTCTACTTCAACTATCCGGGCGGCTCCGGCCTGATGTCCGGCACGGTGTTCGGCAAGATCGCCGGCACCTCGGCCGGCCGCGCCGGCAAGAACTGAAATGGCGATGCCAAGCGGTTTCGGGCCGCGCCGTTTGCGCAGGCGAACTCCCTTTCCCCAAAGGGGAGAGGGTTGGGGTGAGGGGGCTCCAGCGCAGAGGCTCGAACCCCCTCATCCCCACCTTCTCCCCTCTGGGGGGAAGGAGCTTCCTGCGCGTGCTGCCGCGTCGAGTTCTCAAGCCAGGTCCGCATGATGCAATCCACCGCCGCGATCACCCGCGTAAGGACTGCGCTCAACGAACTCGGCGCCACCGAGATCGTGCAAAAGATCGCGCGCGGCGAAGCCACGTGCGAAGCGGTGACGCGCGACTGCGTGGCGCGGATCGCTGAGCGCGATGGCGTCGTCAAGGCGTGGGTGAATTTCGATCCGCAATTGGCGCTCGCCCAGGCGCGCGCGCTCGATCGCTCGCAAAACCGCGGCCCGCTGCATGGCGTGCCGATCGGCGTCAAAGACATCATCGATACGTTCGACATGCCGACCGAGTTCGGCTCGCCGATCTACAAAGGCCATCGGCCGCCGTCGGATGCGGCTTGCGTCGCGCTGTTGCGCCGCGCCGGCGCGGTAATGCTGGGCAAGACCGCGACTTGCGAATTCGCCGGCATGGCGCCGCCAGAGACCACCAACCCGCATCATCCGGCGCATACGCCGGGCGGCTCGTCGAGCGGTTCGGCGGCGGCGGTCGCCGACGACATGGTGCCGGCGGCGCTCGGAACGCAGACCGGCGGCTCGGTGCTTCGGCCGTCATCTTATTGCGGCATCTTCGGCTTCAAGCCGACCTACAACAGCTTCAACAAAGCCGGCGTGAAACCGGCGGCGGAAAGTATCGACACCATCGGTTGGCTCGCCCGCTCGCTCGACGACATCGAGCTGCTCACCGCCGTGCTGCGTATGCAGGCGCCGCAGCCGCCGCGCACCATGAACTCCGCGCCGCGGATCGGCTTGTGCCGCACCGAAATGTGGGACAGCGCGCAGCCGGAGACCAAGGCCGCGGTGGAAGGCGCCGCGGCCGCGCTCGCCCAGGCCGGCGCCACGGTGCGTGAGATAAAACTTTCCGATCCGTTCACAGGGCTGCGCACGATCGCGCGCGAGACCATCAATTTCCACGAACGCGCCGCCTGCATGGCCTACGAATGGGATCATCATCGCGAGAAACTGTCGCCACAGATGGTCCGCTACATCGAGCACGGGCAAACGATTTCGCGGCAAGACTACATAGCCGGCTGGCGCCGCGTCGAGGAATGCCGTGCGCTATTGCCTTCGGTGTTCGAAGGGCTCGATGTTTTGCTGGCGCCGTGCGTACAGGGCGAAGCGCCGAAGGGTCTTGCGTCGACCGGCGACGGCACCATGCAGGCGATCTGGACGGCGTTGCACACGCCGAGCATGACGCTGCCGACCCATCGCGGCCCCAACAATCTTCCGGTCGGCATCCAGCTGGTCGGGCAACGCTACGACGACGACCGGTTGTTCGCATGCGCCCGATGGATTTGGCAAAAAATCGGCGCGCCGGAGATGATCGGCTGCAGGCACGGGTAGAGCGAGCGTATGGAATTCGACAATTCGTTCGACGTTCCGCTGTCGCCGGCGCAAGCCTGGGCGGTGCTGATGGATATCCGGCGCATCGCGCCGTGCATGCCCGGTGCGGCGCTGACCGAAGTGATCGATGCGCAAAACTTTCGTGGCAAGATTGCGGTGCGGCTCGGCCCCGTGGCTTTGGCGTTCGCCGGCCGCGTGCAGTTCGAGGCTATCGACGACGCCAATCACAGTGCGCGGGTGAAGGCGCAGGGTAGCGACGACAAAGGCCGCGGCTCGGCCAACGCCACGGCAACATTCCGCATCGAGCCGGCCGATATCGGCTCGCGCGTTTTCATCCACACCGACCTGATGCTGTCCGGCGCGGTGGCGCAATATGGCCGCGGCGTCGGCATGATCCAGGCGACCGCGGCGCAAATCATCGGTCAGTTCGCCGGCAATTTGCGGGCGCAGCTTGAGCGGCAGCCCGCACCGGCAACGCCCGATGTGCCTTCGCCGCCAATCGTGCCGGAGCGAACGGAGGCGCCGTCGCGCTCAGCGCCGCTGCCGGCGAGCGCTCGGCCATCGCCACCATCGGAAATGCCGCCGCCCGCCGCGAAACCGATATCGGGCCTCACACTGCTCGCCCGCGTCATATGGCAACAGGTCCGCGCTATGTTCAGCGGCCGAAAAGATTAGGTATCATTCGGTGTCATCAGTGAGGGTCCATGGCACCTAGCAAAACGATCGGTAGCGTCGCCGCACTCCTCGTTCTAACCGGTCTGGCCTGCGCCGCCGGCGTCGAGGATTTCTACAAGGGCCGCAACGTTACACTGATCATCGGCTACAGCGTCGGCGGCGGCTACGACGCCTATGCGCGCCTGCTCGGCCGCTATTTTGGCAAGCACATTCCCGGCAATCCCGCGATCGTTCCGGAGCAGATGACCGGCGCCGGCAGCCTGCGCTCGGCGAATTTCATTTATTCGGTGGCGGCGAAAGACGGTTCCGTGTTCGGCACCTTTTCACGCAGCATGGGCATTTCGCCGCTGATCGACAAAGCCGAGTTCGACAGTCGCAAATTCACCTGGCTCGGCAGCGTCACCGACGACAACACCATTTGCGTCACCTGGAGCACGTCGCCGATAAAAAATTGGGATGATTTCCTGAACAAGCCGTCGAAATTCGGCGGCGAGGGCGCCGGTGCCGATCCGGACATCTGGACGCTTTTGTACAAGAACGTGTTCGGCGCCAAGGCGCAGCTGGTCTCCGGCTATCCCGGCACCAACGACACGGTGCTGGCGATGGAGCGCGGCGAGATCGACGGCCTGTGCGGCATATCGTGGAGCACCATAAAATCGCGCCATCCGGAATGGTTGACCAGCCAATCGGTCAACATCATCGTGCAGGCGGCGCTGCAGAAGGAGCCGGAGATTGCCTCGGTGCCGCTCGCCACCGACCTGACGAAGACTCCCGAGCAACTGCAAATCATCAAATTGCTGCTGGTGAGCCAGGCCATGGCGCGGCCGTTCGCGGCGCCGCCCGACATTCCCGCCGACCGCAAGGCGGCGTTGATCTCGGCGTTCGACGCCACCATGAAGGACGCCGACTTCCTCGCGGAAGCGCAAAAGCTCAGCTTCGACGTGCGCCCGGTCAGTGCCACGGCGATCGATGCGATGCTGGCGGAGGTCTATCAAACGCCGAAGGACGTCATCGCCCGCGCCGCCAAGGCGATCTCGAGCGAGGGCCAGTGAGCGAACAGATCGGAGCGAGCGTCCCGCGGCTTGAGGATTTTTCGCTGCTGACCGGTGGCGCCCGTTTCGTCGATGACATTCCCGCGCCCGGCGCGCTGCATGCGGCCTTCGTACGCAGCCCGCATCCGCACGCGCTGATCCGTGAAATCGAAGCGAGCGCGGCGCGGGCAATGCCGGGCGTGGTCGCCGTGCTCGCGCTCGACGATCTCGCTCCGGTGCTGCGGCAGCGGCGCATGATGCGCGTTTCGAATTCCGGCACCAAGCTCGACCAGAGCTGGCCGTTTGCCTTGGCCGACGGCGAAGTGTCGTTCGTCGGCGAGCCGGTTGCCATCGTCGTCGCGAGCGACCGCTATGTCGCCGAGGACGCCGCCGCTGTTGTCGCGGTCGATTACGACGTGCTGCCGGCCGCGATCGATTGCCGGGTCGAGCGCGCGCCGCCGGTGCGCCGCGAACTGGCGACGAACCGGGTCATCGCCTACAAGGTCGCGTACGGCGACAGCGACGCCGCGTTTGCCAAGGCGGCACACGTCGTGCACGAGGACCTTTGGGTCCACCGCGGCGCCGCGCATTCCATGGAAGGTCGCGGCATCCTGGTGCAAATCTCCGACCGCGAAACGCAAGTGTGGGCCTCGACGCAAAAGGCCCACGATCTGAAGAACGCGCTGGCCGACTATATCGATCTCGACGAAAGCCGGCTGCGCGTCGCCACGCCCGACGTCGGCGGCGGGTTCGGCCCAAAACTGTGCGTCTATCCCGAAGACGTCGCCACGGTCGCCGCCGCGACCTTGTTGCGCCGTTCGGTCAAATGGATCGAGGACCGCCGCGAGCATTTCACCAATGCGGCCCAGGAGCGCGACCAATATTGGGGAATCGAGATCGCCGCCGACGCCGACGGCAAGGTGCGTGGCATCCGTGGCCGGCTGATCCACGACATCGGCGCCTACGCGCTGCAAGACGTCAACATCCCGTACAATTCCGCCACCACTTTGAGCGGCCCCTATATGGTGCCGGCGCTGGCGATGGACGTGGTCGCGACCCACACCAACAAGGCGCCGGTGTCTTCGGTGCGCGGTGCCGGCTATCCGCAAGCGGCCTTCGCCATGGAACGGCTGATGGATAGTCTCGCGCGCGCGATGGGCATCGAGCGCGCCGAGTTGCGCCGCCGCAATCTGATCCCGGCGGCGAAGATGCCTTATTTGAAGCCGCTCAAAGCGCGCTCCGGCGAGCAGGTGCGATACGACAGCGGCGATTATCCCGGCTGCCAGGCGGATATTCTGCGCGCCACGGCGTGGGACGATTTCCCGCGCCGCCAAGCCGCCGCGCGCGAGCAGGGCCGCTACATCGGCATCGGGCTTGCGCATGGCATCAAAGGCACCGGGCGCGGCCCATTCGAATTCGGCGGCGTAAAGATTTCGCCGACCGGACGCATCACGGTTTCGACCGGCGCCGCGGCGATGGGGCAGGGGCTCGCCACCGCGCTGGCGCAAATCTGCGCCGAGGCGTTCGGCGTCCAGGCGAAAGACGTCACGGTGGTTTCCGGCGATACGTCGGCCGCGCCGCTCGGCCTCGGCGGATTTGCCAGCCGGCAAACGGTGACGGCAGGTTCGTCGGTGCAGATTGCGTCGCAAGCTGTCGCCGCCAAGGCGCGCAAGCTTGCGAGCCACATGCTCGAAGCGGCGGAAGAGGATCTCGAGATCGTCGACGGCGAAGTGCGCGTCGTCGGCGCGCCGCAGCTTGCGGTCAAACTCGGCGAATTGGCGCGCATGCTCAAAGGCGCGCCGGGCTATGCGTTTCCGAAGGACATCGATCCCGGGCTCGCGGCGGATGCGACTTTCCGTGTCGATGAGCTCGCCTACTCCAATGCCTGTCACGTGGTCGAAGTCGAGGTTGATATCGAGACCGGCGGCGTCACCATCCTGCGCTATGTCGCGATCCAGGATTCCGGGCGCCGGGTCAATCCGCAGATCGTCGAGGGCCAGGTCCATGGCGGCATCGCCCACGGCATCGGCAATGCCATGTTCGAGTGGATGGGTTACGACGATGCCGGCCAGCCGGTGACCACCACATTCGCCGATTATCTGCTGCCGACCGCGACCGACGTGCCGACTTTCGAGACGCTCTACAAGGAATCGCCGTCGCCGCATAATCCGCTTGGCGTCAAAGGCGTCGGCGAGGTCGGCGTCATTCCGGCCGCCGCGGCGATCATCTCGGCCATCGAGGATGCGCTGTCGCCGTTTCACGTGCGCATTGCGCAGATGCCGGTCACGCCGCCAAAACTCGTCGAACTGATCGCGCAGGGTGCGACACGGTAGGCTTTTGACCTGCCGCTGCAGCCGGCGCAAAGTGACGCCCGAAAATGGAGAACCGAATGAACCGCCCGATTGCACGCGTCCTGCTCTGGTCGATGCTCGCGCTTGCCGCAAGCCTGCCGGCGCATGCGCAGAATTTCCCCGATCGGCCCGTGCACCTGATCATTCCCTACGGGCCGGGCGGCATCGTCGATTTTGCCGGTCGCGTGCTGGCGCAGAAGATCGGCGATGCGCTGGGCCAGACGGTGGTGCCCGAGAACAAGCCCGGCGCCGGCGGCATTGTCGGCGTCGACTACGTCGCCCACGCGGCGCCCGACGGCTACAGCATGGCGCTGATGGATCCGGGCATCGTCGCCAATCCGACGCTGCAAAAGTCGATGCCCTACGACATCTTCAAGGATCTTGTGACGCTCTCGGTCGTCAGTTCATCGCCCGAGGTTTTGGTGGTCGCGCCGCAACTCGGCATCAAGACCTATGCCGAGCTGGTCGCTTACGGCAAAGCCAATCCCGGCAAGCTCAACTATGCCAGCGCCGGCGTCGGCACCACGCCGCATCTCGCCGCCGAAATGTGGAAATTGCGCACCGGCATCGACGCCGTGCATGTGCCCTATAAAGGCATCGGCGGCTCGTTCACCGACATGATGAGCAACAAAGTGCAGATGGCGTTTTCCAGCATCGCCGGCGCGCTGCCGTTTACCGGCGACAACCGCATCGTTGCGCTCGCCACCACCGGCACGACGCGCTCCGCGGTCTATCCCGATTTGCCGACGGTCGCCGAGGCGGGCTTGCCCGGATACTCGGTCGATCTTTGGCTCAGCCTTTACGGCACCGCCGGCACGCCGCCTGACATTCTCGCCAAGCTCAACAGCGCCATCAACAAGGCGCTGCAGGATGGCGAGCTCAAGACGTCGTTCGCCAAGTTCGGGTTGACGCCGCGTGGCACGAGCCTCGCCGAGGGCGCCACCTTCACCAAGGACGAATACTTGAAATGGAAAAAGGTCATCGAGGATGGCCACATCACGCTCGATTGATGTTGCCATGAATAGTAGGTGGCCATGAAAAACCCCTGGCCGACGGAATTGCGGCTGCACAAGGATCGCAAGGCGCTCACTGTCGCCTTCGACAGCGGCGAGAGTTTCGATCTCGCCGCCGAATATCTGCGGGTGCGCAGTCCGAGCGCCGAGGTCCAGGGCCATTCGCCGAGCGAGCGGCGTACCGTCGGCGGCAAGGAGGCGGTACAGATCCTCGAAGTCCATCCGGTCGGCAATTACGCGGTGCGGCTGACATTCGACGACATGCACTCGACCGGAATCTTTAGTTGGGAATATCTTTTCGAACTCGGTCAAAATCGAGAAAAATACTGGCGGGACTATCTCGACGAGCTTGCGGAAAAGGGCCTTTCGCGGGCATCGGCGGCGCATTGACGGCAGCGGCGTGCAGCCGTCGCGCCGATTTTTACATTTTTATTGCGGAGAATTATTGCAATCGGCGTAATAGTTCCGTTCAGCCCGCCACGTAGATTTACGGACGCGCGTGGCATACGCGCACTCGAGCATGACATTTGTTGCACGAGGGGCGACTTCACTTAGGGAAAGGACAAGTCGTGCGCACATTGCTGTGGAATTTCCTTGCCAATGAGCAAGGGGCGGCCGCCATCGAATACGGCCTGTTGGCAGCAGGCATCGCGGTCGCCATCATCGCCGTGGTCGCGGCGCTCGGCACCAACCTGAATACGACGTTCTCGACCGTCTCGACGTCGCTGAAATAACAAGCGTTCGCTCCGGCACCCGTCGCAAAACCCGTCAACGATCGGTCAACTTCGGTTCGGCATCATCGCGGCAGTGTCGGGGTGGGGTGTACGATGGGGCACCTTCCGGCATCAGAACGGCCTTGGTCCTGCTCCCTCGGGACCGGGCCGTTCGCTGTTTCCGCCATTGCTTTGGCTACGCCCTTTGCTCCTTTGTCTTTTACGTGTTGCATCAACGGCTTGCGGGACCACCGCGCGCCGGCATCGGTGCCGCTGCAAAGATCATGAGCGCGCCTGTGCGCAGCAAAAGCTGGCAAGACACCACCCGGAAACGACAACGATGTCGAAGCCAGTCCGCGGCGCCGCGTGTTCGTTTCTTTGCCCGCATGGTTGATGGATTGTTTTTGCTGCCGCGGCACCGCGCAGAGCCGCGAAAGGCGTAGCGCGTCAGGGCCCGAACTTCGTTGGCACGGGCCGCTTTTTTTCGTCTAAGATCGCGATAGCGGCCGAAAAGACGCCGCCGATTAGGGAGGAGACCCAAATGAAGTCGCGTACTTTGACTGTATTGGCGCTGGCGGCCGGCTTGTTCGCCGCAGGTCAAGCTTTTGCTCAGCAGCAGCCCGCGCCGGCGGCCCCGCCTGCGCCGCCAGACCTGAATGCCATTCCCGACAAAATGCCGTTCAATATTCCCTTTGGCACGGCGATTTCGATGGACCGCGCACAAGCGCTGGTTAAGGCGGCGGTCGACGAGGCCACCAAGCGCGGCTGGGCGATGAACGTGGCCGTGGTCGATCCCAACGGCGATCTGATTGCCTTCGGGCGCATGGACGGCGCCCAGCTCGCCTCGGTGCCGATCTCCCAGCACAAGGCACGCGTCGCGGCGCGCTACCGCCGCCCGACGCGGGCATTCGAGGACGCCGTGCAAAAGTTCGGCTTCAATTACATCCTCACCCTGGACGACGTCATCGCCTCGCGCGGCGGCATTCCGCTGGTCGAGGGTGGCAAGATCATCGGCGCCATCGGCTGCTCCGGCGGCACCGGCTCGCAGGACGAAGCCACCTGCACCGCGGCGGCGGGCACGATCAACAAGTAGTTCACGACGAGAAGCAGACCGGAAGGCGAGGGCGGCCGCCGGGCCGCCCTCGTTGCATTTGCAGGACGGTTCGCCACTACATTGCCGGCGTGGGAATCGCGTCGCGTTGGATTTGAATTGGCGGCGGCGTTTCCCGAAAGTGCGCGAAGGACGTAGCGACGACGCGCCGCTATGCCGGTATTTGACCCATCGCGGACATGCGGTACAAACGTCGCCAGCGCGGGCGCCTTCGTGAAAACCGAGCTGACCGGGGTCGCCGCGGAGGTATGAATGAGACAGCGCGGCCGAACAAGCAATCAGGCGGGTAAGAAGCGGCCCGCAAAGGCTGGCCCCTTGGGGCGGCGTAAGGCCCGAAAGCTCGGCAGCGGGCAGGCCGATGTTGCGCGGCGCGGCGACAGTGCCGCGACGAGTGCGGGGACCGTTGCGCAACTCCAAGACGAGATTGAACGCCTTGCCGAGCAATTCACCGCGACATCCGATGTGCTACGCATCATCAGCGCTTCACCCGGCGAACTGGAGCCGGTGTTCCAGGCCATGCTGGAAAGTGCGATACGGATCTGCAGGGCCCAATTCGGCACGCTGTTCCGTTTCGACGGCGAGCTGTTTCTGTTTGCGGCGGAGTTCGGTACGCCCGACGAACTCGCCAATTTTCAAAAACGGCGCGGGTCATTTCCACCGTTGCCGGGCACCATTCTTGAAACCGTCATGCGGACCAAAGCGGTGGCCCATATTGACGATGACGCCGCCAGCACGAACCCGAGCGCGCCGACCAGGATGGCGGGGGCGCGTTCCATGTTGGGCGTTCCAATGCTCAAGGAAGACAGGCTCATCGGCGCGATCGTCATTTACCGCCAGGAGGTGCGCCGTTTCGGCGAGAAGCAAGTGGCGCTGGTGCAGAATTTCGCCTCCCAGGCGGTGATCGCCATCGAGAACACGCGTCTATTCAACGCATTGCGGGAGAGAACCGCCGAGCTCGAGCGGTCTTACGCAACGGTCCGGCAGCAGGCGAGCCAGTTGGAAGTGCAGTCGCAGGAGCTTCGGCAATTGAACCAGCAGCTCGAACAGCGCGTCGCCATCCAGGTCGGCGAAATCGAGCGACTCGGCCGCCTTCGCCGGTTTCTGCCGCCGCAGGTGGCCGATCTGATCATCTCGTCGGGGTCGGAGAAGGAACTGGAGAGTCACCGGCGGCAGATCGCGGCGTTGTTCTGCGACCTGCGCGGCTTCACCGGATTCTCGGAAAGCTCGGACCCCGAAGACGTGATGGCGCTGCTTCGCGAATATCACACCGCCATCGGCAAGATCATTTTCGAGTATGGCGGCACGCTGGAAAGATTTGCCGGCGACGGCGTCATGGCGATCTTCAACGATCCGGTTCCGGTCGAGAATCCGGCGCTCCAGGCGGTGCGCATGGCGCTCGACATGCGCCTGGCGATGGCAACGATGATCGGGCGATGGCGGCGGCTTGGCCACGATCTCGGTTTCGGCATCGGTATCGCCGACGGTTATGCCACGCTCGGCACGATCGGCTTTGAAGGCCGCTTCGACTATGCAGCCATCGGCACGGTGTCGAATGTCGCGTCGCGGCTGTGCGACGAGGCGCAGCCCGGCCAAATCCTGATCAGCCCGCGAGTCCTGCTCGCGGTGGAAAGTGCCGTCACGGTGGAGTCCGTCGGCGATTTCGTGCTCAAGGGCATTCGGCGGCCGCTGACGGCACACAACGTTCTTGCCATCAGACAGTCGGAAGATTGAGCCGAGGCGCCTGGTTGCGGAAGGCGCTTTTTGTATAAATTCCGGCCGTTACCGGACCGCCGTGGCGCGGCGGCGAAGTCGCTTGGGGAGTTTCAGGCCGAGCGCCTTTGCGGTGTGCAGATTGACGACGAGCTCGCACTTCTTCGCCCGCTTGACCGCGATATCGGCAGGCTTTGTACCGCGCAAGATTCTGTCGACAATGCCGGCCGCATCGCCAAACAAGTCGCGAAAGTCGGGTCCGTAAGAGATCAGGCCGCCCGCCTCGATGTGATGCCGGAAAGCCTGCATCACCGGCAGCCCGGCACCCGCGGCGATCGTGTTGATGCCGATTTGATGATGCGTCACGAACGGATCGGTGCACACGTAAAGCGCGTCCACCTTGCCTTTCATTCCCTTGATGGCGGCAGCGATCTGCGGTTCGCGGCGGATGTCGCGCGTGATCGTATCGAGCTTGAGCTTGCGAGCCACTTTTTGCAGGGCGTCCATCTCCAGCCGGACATTGGCACTGGCGCGATTGCCTATGATCCCGAGCTTCTTCAAGCCGGGAACAGCCTGGCGCAACAGCGCAAGTCTTTTGCCGGCAAGATCGGTTTGTCCATTCGACAGGCCTGTGACATTTCCTCCGGGATGCGCGAGGCTGCGGACCAATCCAGTGCGCACCGGATCTCCAGCCGCGGCAAAGACGATCGGGATCGTTTTGGTTGCTTTCTTGGCGGCGGCGACCGCCGACGTCCCGGCAGTGACGATGACGTCCACGCCGTGGTCGACAAAGTCCTTTGCGATTTTCTCAAAACGGTCCGGCTGGCCGTCCGCCCAGCGATAATCGATCTCCAGATTGTGCCCGCTGATCCAGCCCTGCTTGCGCAATTGCTGCTCAAAAGGCGCAATGAATTCGCTCCAGGCCGAATGTTTGGTCGCGCCGAGAAAGCCGATGGTTGCCGGCCTTTCCCAACGCTGGTGTTTGACGAATTGATGCGCTGTCATAATGCCCCCTTCTAACGTCGGCTCCTCGGGTCGCACGGCCAAGTGGAAGCCGAATTGCCCAACAATTACTAAAGTCTGCCGCGGTTGATCGTTCGTCAAGGTACTTCAGAGCGCCATACCGCCACAGTGACAAACAGCACAGCGTATTTGCGAAACAGCCGCTAGCGTGTCGGCGACGACCGCGGCGGCCCAAGGCAGGACTGCCGCAAGTTTGGTGCGGGCTGTGACGTGGTCCCGCTCCGGTCATTCGCAACCGGTATCGTGCTATGCAAGCATCCGATTGTTTGCGTCCTTACCGCGGCCTTAACGGCACGAATCATTTCCGTGCCGTCGCGGCAGCCACGATTTGCAACGCAATTTGCAACGAAAACACACGTTCACGTATATCTCGAAATCAAACTCAATCCAAGGCGGCACGAGTTTGCATTTGGCAAACTTGTGCGGCGACATAAACGTTGCGGACATGACCGGGATAGGTTCACAATGCATATAAACGGACACGAATTGATTGAACGTCAGCCGCGAAATTGCGGTGTTGCCTCCCTGGCGGCGGAGGTAGCAGGCAAGGGGCGAGCGATGCCTGACAGTGCAACGGCCGTGCGCAATGGCAGCAAATTGCTGGAAAAATGCGCACTGTTCAACGCGCTGGACGAACAGGGGCGGCGCGAGCTGATCTCGCATGCCTGGCCGCGCCACGTCGGCGCGGGCGAGCCGATCTGCCGCCTTGGCGATCCCGGGCACAACATGATGGCGATCGTCGTCGGAACGGTGCGGATCTCGCTGCCGACGGCGAGGGGCCGTGAGATCATCCTTGCTGATCTGCCGGCGAGCGAATTGTTCGGCGAGATTGCAATGCTCGACGGCAAGCCGAGATCGGCCAATGCCACGGCGCTGACGAAATGCGAGCTCTTGGTACTGGAACGTCGGGATGTCTTGCCGATCCTCGAAAAGTATCCGGCGGCGTGCCTGAAAATGATGGAAATTCTGTGCGGGCGCATCCGCCGCTCCGACGAGCGCATGGCCGACATAGCCTTTTTCGATCTGCCGGCCCGCTTGGCCAAAACGCTTTTGCACTATCCGAGCCAAGGCCATGGCCCTGCCAAGCTGTCCTTGTCGCAGCGGGAATTGGCCGAGATGGCCGGCGGCACGCGCGAAAACGTCAACCGTTGTATGCGCGATTGGCAAAAACGCGGCATTCTGAAATTGCAAGACCGCTGGACCATTATTCTCAAGCCCGAGGTGTTGCGGGAGTTTCTCGGCGAAACCTGATCGCCGGCGAAATTGCTTCGCGTTTGATCCCCGACCACACCGCAATATCCGATCGCGCCGGCGTGCCGAGGCCACTTGGCGGGACGGTCAATCGGCCGTTGCCGCCGTAAGCCCGTGCCGATGTCGCATTTTCACTGTGACGTGCGGCACACGGAGGCCATCGTTCCGGCGGGTAATCTGATCGCGCTATCGAACGGCTCGCTCGCGGCCTCAAAGCGCGAAACCGCGGGCGCAACAAAACAATGGAGGTTCCCGATGACTCATTTGCCCATGACGCGCGACCTTCAGCCGCTGACGAAGTTTAACGGTCGCCGCGCGACGGCAACCGAGGCCGCCTGGCATCGGATTGTGGCCGCGGTGACGAACCCGGAACTGATTGCCGTCGCCGCGTTCTGCGCGATCGGGCTCGCAATCACGATCAATGTGCTGCTTCATCATCCCGATGTCAGGCTGACGATCGAGCAACTCGATCTGTTCCCTTGATGGTTTGAACGGTGCGCGAAGGCGATAAAGTTCGAGCCTGCTTCAGCGCCGCGTCGGCTCGATCGTCTTGTCCCAGCCGGCGTTCAGGACCTGCTGATCCAATGGCCTCTTGAGCAGCCTGAAGCGGTTCGGATCGAGCGCCGCCGCCGGCTGCCCCGGCTCCGTCGGTGCCAGCGTGGGCGAAGCCGTCTCCGCGGCCGGTCTTTGCAGGCTCGGTTGCTCGCCGATACGGCCACGCCAGCGTTCGACGACCGACGCCAGCGAATGCGGAGTTTTACCGCTTGCCGGCGAGACTTCGCCCAGATTCACCGTCTCGCTCTTCGGCAACACATTGTCGGGCAATTGCTTGAATTTCAGCCGCGTCGGCAGCGCCACGCCTTCGCCGAAGGCCAAGGCTTCGCCGGTGCCGAGCGACGGCAGGAACGCCAGGAGATTGGCCGCCGTATCCGCGACCGCCGAACGCAGCAGCGATTGATCGCGCTCGTTGGTCATGCGCATGGCAAACAGCGTGCTGCATTGCGACAGGATGGTCGGATCGAGCTCGGCGGGCCGCTGCGTGACCAGGCCGAGAAAGACGCCGTATTTGCGCCCCTCTTTGGCGATCCGCGAGATGGCGCGCCGGGTCGGCGCGAAGCCGATATTGTGGTCGGCCGCCATGTAGCGATGCGCTTCCTCGCACACCAGCAGCACCGGGTTGGTGCCGTCGCTCCACAGGCCGAGGTCGAAAGCCATGCGGCAGGTGACCGAGACGACGGCGTCGACCACCTCGGACGGAAATCCGGCCAGCTGCATAATCGTCATCGGCTTGCCGTTCGGTGGCAGCCGGAACAGCGTCGCCAGAATTTCCGCCATGGTGTCGCCGCCGACATTGGCGTTCTCGAACATGAAGGCATAGCGCGGATCGCCGCAAATGCTCTCGATGCGGGTGATCAGCTTGTGATAGATCATGCGCGAGGAGCGGTTCTCGAGCTTGCCCATCCGCGAATCAAGCAACGTGATCAGATCGGCGATGCGATAGGGCACCGGGATGTCGAGGGTGTAGCGCGCGCCGACCTCGCCGCTCTTGGTGTTCAGCCGGCCCTGGGCGGAGAACTGCTGGGCATACATCGATTTCGCCAGCGGAATGACCTCGGACAGAAAGTCGATCTCTTCATCGAGGCCGGGCCGGCCGCCGAAGAACACGTCGACGATCTCGTCGAAATTGAACAGCCAGAACGGCAGCTTGAGATTGCTCGGATTGAGGACTTGCGAGCGGTCGCCGAAGCAGCGGCTGTATTCATTGTGGACGTCGAGAATGAAAAACCGCAGGTCGGGGCGCGCCTCGACGATCTGCTGCAACAACAGCGCCACCGCGCTCGATTTGCCGACGCCGGTGGTGCCGAGCACGGCAAAATGCTTGCTCACCATTTCGTCGACGTCGAGGCGGGCGGCGATGGCGGCATCGAGCTGCAGATGCCCGATATCGATCATGCGCGAGCTGCTGGAATGGAAGATCAGGCGCAGCTCGCGCGCGGCGATGAAAGTCACCGTATCGCCGATCGCCGGATAGGTGGTGACGCCGCGCTGAAACCGCGCCGACGCGGAATCGTAATTGGAGATTTCTCCGATGAGCTCAAGCTGCGCGGTGGCGATTGGCTGGTCTTGCGGTGTCGGACCCGGCTGCAGCGAGACGTCGGTGATGAGGCCGATGAGCAGCGATTTGTTGGCGCAGACACCGAGGAATTTGCCGACCGTCGCTCGCGTTTCCTCGGGGCCGTTGGGCGAGGCGCCGGTAAGCCCGACGCTGGCGTGGCAGCCGCGGACCGAATTGACTTGACCCAGGAGAGCGACCTGCGGCATCGGCTGTCACCTTATTGATTGCTAACCGGGATAGTCCCGCGAACGCCGGCTTAGCTTCGTTTTACAGTGGCATAGCGGGCTGGAAATTCCGTTAATTCGGCAACGTCAATGCGGCTTTATCGCCGTGGAACTCGTGCACGGGGCGCCGGATTTGCCCGGATTTGTGCGGCTAAGCCTGCAGCGCCGCCGCTTAAGCAAGAATTAGCCAAATCCGTTTGATGCCAAGTCCGTTTGATGCCACGCCCGTTCGGTGCGCTGCGCGACCCGCGCCGCGAACTAGCGCCGTGCGCGCTGCGGCGACTGGTCCCGCTGCGTGGCATGGGAGCGGGAATTGCCGGAACCGCCATGCCGTGCCGTCGTCAGGTCTTCCATGAAGATGGGCCGGGAATAATAGTAGCCTTGCGCATAGCGGATGCGGGTGGCGGCTTGCAGGAAGGTGACTTCTTCCAGAGTCTCGACGCCTTCGGCGATCACCGTCATGCCGAGCGGCTCGCTGAGCGCCTCGATGGCCTTCAAGATGCTCTGGCTGCGCGAGCGCTTGTGAATATCCGTGATGAACGAGCGGTCGATCTTGAGCTCGTCGGCGGTGATGTCGGCCAGCGCCGCCAACGACGAATAGCCGGTGCCGAAATCGTCGATCGAGACGCGGGCGCCGATCTCGCGCAGCATCGGCAGGACCTGCGACTGAAACAGGCTTTTGGCCACGAACGCGTCCTCGGTGACTTCGACGATGAAGCGGCCGGCATAGCTCGTCGACTTCAGCTCATCGCAAAAGTCGCGCATGAATTGGATGTTGCAGGCCTGCTTGGCCGCGATGTTGATGCTGACGGTGACGTGCGGGCCGAATGCTTCGTCGATCAGATCCATCGAACGCACGATCTGATCGAGCGCCAGGTGCGCCATATCGTCGATCAGGCCGAGCTCGGTCGCCAGCCCGATAAATTCGCCCGGAGCCTGGATCTCGCCGTCCTCGTCGCGCAACCGAATCAGCGCTTCGACGCCGACCACTTCTTGGCTGCGGATATCGACCTTCGGCTGGAACGCGCAGCAGAAGCGGCCATCGCGGACAGCGAGCCGCAGCCGCTGTTCCTGCGCCATTCTTTTGGTCATCGCCCGCCCCATGTCGGAATCGAACAGCGCGGCGCCGCCCTTGGCGCCCTCCTTGATTCGATACATGGCGGTGTCGGCGGCGCGGCGCAGCATCTCGTAATTGCGGCCGTGCTCGGGATAGACGCTCAAGCCGATCGAAGCCGAGGTGAATATTTCAAACCCTTCGATCAGAAACGGCTCCTTGAGCTGCTGCAGCAAGCTGTCGATGAGCGCGGCCAGATCCTCGTCGCAGGCAAGAGGATGCACGACCAGCAAAAACTCGTCGCCGCTGATGCGGCTGAGAATATCCGACGGGCGGACATTGGTGGCGATCCGTTGCGCCACTTTCACCAACAGCGCGTCGCCGATGGCGTGCGTATAGTAGTCGTTGATGTGCTTGAAATTGTCGATGTCGAGAAACGCCAGCGCGAACCGTGGCGACGGTTCCGGGCTGGTCAGCAATTGCTCGACGTGTTCCTGGATCAAGGTGCGGTTCGGTAATCCGGTCAGGTCGTCGAAATAAGCGCGTCGCGACAGCTCGACC
>Ga0210395_10001713_pt1 | contig 16993 bp, 18 predicted proteins | sample IncBWH4OmetaG_FD_150861 | JGI IMG/M metagenome (GOLD analysis project Ga0210395, IMG submission 150861) | Forest soil microbial communities from Barre Woods Harvard Forest LTER site, Petersham, Massachusetts, United States - Inc-BW-H-4-O ...
CGACGGCTTCCCAGCCAGAGCCGTCGGCAAAAGCTCCATGCACTAGAACCACGTTCTTAATATTCTGTTTCACGATCATTCTCCTTTGCAGTAAAGATCCACTCGGACCGATTGATTGTCGATGTCGGACGCCTTCGCACCAAACCGCCCCTACTTGTGCGCAGAACGTGCCGCTCACTTGACGGTAAAGACTTACTAGCTATTAGTTGGCGTGAGCCGAGGCAGCAGCATCTTCGATGAGCTTGGCTGCTTCCTTCGGGTGAGACATGTAGGCCACATGGCTGGCATTCACTTCGACAGTCTTGGCATTGGCGCGCTTGGCCATCATGCGCTCCTGTATCGGATTGATCGACCGATCTGAGCTGGCCACCATGTACCACGCCGGCTTGTTCTTCCAGGCGGGACTCGTGACTTTGTGGGTAAACGAGTCGGTGGAGATCGGCACCTGCGATATAGCCATGTAGTGGGACTCGGCTGGGGGAATATCCGCTGCGAAGTCAGCCGCGAAATGCTCCTGTTCTATCCACCAGTTGCCATTGCTATCCGGCTTGAATGCCTTGGAGGCTTGCGGCACGGCCGTTTCGATTGACGCACAGCTCTCACCTTCATCGAGCGCAAATGCGGCGATGTATACCAGTGCCGCAACATTTGGATCGTTGCCGGCTTCGGTGATGATGGATCCGCCGTAGCTGTGGCCCACCAGGACGACCGGCCCGCCCATGGCGTCGATGGCGGCCTTCGTGTACTTTTGGTCGTCGGCGTAGGAGGTCTCGGGAGGCTGCGCTACCGACACCGTGTAGCCATCCTTCTCAAGGATTTTCGCGACGGCTTCCCAACCGGAGCCATCGGCGAAGGCGCCATGCACCAAAACCACGTTCTTGATGCCGGTAGGCGCGGGACCCGCCGCGGCAGCATTTAGAGCGGCACCCATCAGCATAGAAGCGAGTACAGCAACGGCATAAAGCTTCGTCATGACGTTTCTCCAGTTAGATTTCATTTTGTTCTCCTTCCTTCTTCTCGGGCGCGTCAGCTGTCAATAAGGCCGATGGATGGTCCGCTTTGGAATTGGCCGATTTTGCTGGGGCGATACCGCATCCATACCCCGATTTCGCTCCTCACTGTAAAAGCGACTTTCAAATCGCGTAAGCCCAAATCGAGGCGAAACGTAGCGCCTCTTTCGGGGGAGCGCACACTCGATCACCAGTGCATCAAAACTAGTCGCCGTTCTATTGACCTAAAGGCAAAGTTCTAGGTGGCTTCGGTGAGGTGGCTTGTGAGGTACTGAACTGGTGCTTCGCACGCCTTCTTGCGGATGGCTGAGCTAGTTTCGATGATTTGAGACGGAATAAAGCTGTCTGGAGGAGCAACTCAATTCATACTTCCAACGATATGATTCCGCGCTTGACTGCAATGGTTACCGCATGAGTGCGGTCATTGGCACTGAGTTTAGCAAGAATCGCCTTGACATGGCCTTTCACAGTCTCTTCAGCAATGGAAAGATGCGCCGCAACAATTTTATTGGCGTTGCCTGCAGCGATTTCAAGGAGCACTTCCAGTTCGCGCGCGGTAAGAGCGTCCGCCGCGTGATGTTCAGCCATGGCAAGAGCAATCTCAGGTGGAATTCGCTTCTGGCCCGCGTGCACGCCGCGGATTGTATCTACGAGATCCTTCCTCAGAGTGCTTTTGAGCAGGTATCCACAGGCTCCGGCATCGAGAGCCTGGGCGGCCTGGACGTCCCCTTTGTACGTCGTCAGCACGACGATGCGAGCATTGGGAAATTCTTTTCGAATTGCGATGGTCGCGACGATGCCATTCATCTCCGGCATCACTAAATCCATGAGTGTTACGTCAGGATGCAACTTGCGGAAGGATTCGATCGCCTCACGACCATTGCCAGCTTCGCCGACCAAGACGATGTCAGCGTGATTTTCGATGATTGCCGCTATCCCCTCTCTGAGAATAGGATGGTCGTCAACGGTTAGAACTTTGATCGGCATCATCGGGCATCTCCTCATGCCACAATTGGCGGAGCGTTCGCCACAGCGACCCGTTCCCCTGAGCGTTGTAGGCAACGGATCCGGGAATCCTTAATTCTAGCTCAGTCCCAACTCCGGGCCGGCTCCAAGTTTCCAGGTGCGCACCGATTTTCGCGGCGCGTTCCCGCATTCCTCGCATTCCCCAGTGGCCGGGTTTGCCGCCGGCCTCGATAATCTTAGGATCGATGCCGGAGCCGTCATCACGAATCCGCAAACGCAAGTGCGACGGATCGTATGCTATTTCAACTTCGATGCGTTTTGCACCCGAGTGGTGGAGCGCGTTGACCAGTGCCTCGTGTGCGATCCAATATGCTTCGTCTCGAATGAGCGGGTTGAGCTTGCGCACGTCCCCCTCCACCACAACGCTGAATTCAACACCCTTGCTGACAGCAAGGTCCTTGATAACGTCAGTAAGGGCTTCTCGCAAGGTCTTCGTTTGTGCGTTGAGGCGCAGATTCTTAACCCGATCTCGTCCTTGCACGAGTACTTCGTCGGCTCGGTCAAGGACTTTCTCGATCATCTGACGGGCGGGTTCTGACGCGGGTATCCGGTCGGCCACGGCTTGGAAACGTAAAATTAGGCCTTGTATGCCCTGCAATAGAGTGTCGTGCAACTCCCGCGCAATTCGCTCTCGTTCACCGAGTCGCTCCTCTATCCTCGCTCGAATCTCTGCCTCCATTTGCTTGAGCCGAACAAGATAGAGCGTCCACAGGATGCTTACGGTCGCAACGATGCACAATAACCTGAACCAGAATGTGCCCCACCAGGGTGGCAGGATCGTGATCCCCAATCTCACGCCAGGCTCGTTCCAAACGCCTTGCCGGGTTGCGCTCTGTACATGAAATGTGTATTTGCCGGCAGGCAAAGTCGTGTAGCTCGCGACCCTTCGGTCACCGCCAACCTCAATCCAATCACGATCCAACTTTTCAAGTTTGTATCGATAGCGGTTTGCGTCTGGATTGAAATACGTGAGGGCAGCGAAACTCAGTGAAAAGATGTTTTGGTCGTGAGTCAGTGTGACATCTTTGGTGTAGCTGATGGACTTCGCGAGCGGGGAGTTGACGCCAACCTCTACCGAGCGCCCGGCCAGTTGGAAATCGGTCAGAACGAGGGGCAGAGGGTACGAAGTACTGACGACCTTGTCGGGAAAGAAGGCAACCCCGCCGGCAAATCCACCGAAAAACATCTCTCCGCTAGCACTCTTAAAGCACGCATCCCAACCGGTAAAGTCATTGCCAGGCAGGCCGTCAACCGTAGAGTAGTTCGTAAATCTGTTTGCGGCGGGATCGAACCTGGACAGCCCGCGGTTTGAACTCATCCAGAGCATACCGAACTGGTCTTCGAGAATGCAGCTCACGGCGTTGCTGGGCAAGCCATCCTTCACGTAGTAGTGGGTGAATGTCCCGCTTTCGCGGTTCAGCTTGTTCAAACCATTTTCCGTGCTGACCCAAAGGTTTCCCGAATGGTCTTCATAAGTCGAGGTAACGGCATTGTCACTCAAAGAATTGGGGTCATCCACTCTGTGCGCATAGACGGTGAATTGAGCGGTCTGCGGATCGAAACGGTTCAAACCGCCCCAGCCGCCCATCCAGAGGAACCCGCTTTTGTCCTCAGTAAAATTGGCATACACCTCATCGTCATTCTTAGTGTCTTGCTTGTAGACAACGAAGCTCTCGTTCCGAGGGTCAAATCGATCAAGACCATTGTAGGTTCCGACCCACATGGTACCGCCATGATCGATCAGCACCCGGCTCACGATGTTGCTGCTTAAACTGGATGGATTGTCTGGCTCGTGCAGATAGGTCTTGAAACGTCCTGTCCTCCGATCGAAACGGCTCAGTCCGGCGCCGTAGGTTCCGATCCAGAGTCCGCCGACCCTATCTTCAGTGATCGCGACTACATCGCTCGACAGTCCTTGTCCGGGAGGTTGGTACGAAGTAGCTGCTCCTGACCGTCGATTGATGCGATTTAACGCTCCTGTCGTCGCCATCCACAAAACGTGGTCGTGGTCTTCGTACACAGCACCTACGATTTTTTCGCCGTGACTGCGGGGGTTATTTCGAATGACACGCAGAGGCGTGAACGGTGCCGTTTCAGTACGGAAAAAGTTGGGCTCGCTAGTGAGCAAGCCTACCCAAACATTTCCTACGCGGTCCCCAAGTAGCGACATCACACGGTCGTCTGCAATGCTCTCAAGATTTTCTGCAGAATTCCGGTATCGGATGAAAACGCCATGCTCTCTGTCAAGTTTCAATAACCCCGCGCCGAAACTGGCTAACCAAAGCGTTTGGCTGTTATCTTCAGTCGCCGCCATGAATCCGGCAGGCAATTCTTCTCCAGACTTCCGATCAAAGATTGAATAAGGAATCACGGTGTTTGTGGATCGGTTCAGAACAGCTAGTCCGCTACCACTACTGTTCGTGATATACGTAATCCAAAAGACGCCAAGGTGATCTTCATAAAATGAAACTACCCTTATCCCCTCACTCAGGCGGACTCGCGAGAGAACTCTTCCACTCTCACGATCAAACTCCTCTAAGTTCTCCCCGTCCGCTATCCAGAATCGGCCTGTCCTGTCTTGCAATGTATATCTGACCTCATTGCTGCCGAGGCTGGACGAATTTGCGGGATCGCGGACATAATGGAGCATCTGGGCCGTATCCGGGTTCAACCGAAACAAGCCACTTCCCGTTGCCAACCAAAGCATCCCGGTCCGATCCTGACTGATTTGGCTGACATAGTTCGCCACTTCGCCGGCGTCGATCCGATAGTGAGTGAAAGTTTCGTGAAGGCTGTCAAATCTGTCCAGAAACTGATCGCAGCCTACCCAAAGCGATCCCGAACGATCCTTAAATAACGAGTGGATATAAACACAGCTGAGGCTGTTCTCGCGCGCAGGATCGTGCGTAAACACTTTGAATTCATATCCGTCGTACCGATCCAAACCATATTGAGTCCCGAACCAGATGAATCCTTGATCGTCCTGTACGATTTCAATAGCTTGGGTTTGGGAGAGTCCTTGAGCGGTCGACAGCCGGGAGAATCGAATATCGTCGCCATCGATTGCTGGAATTCGCACGGAGCGCGGGCCGCTACGACGCATTTCTGAGGAAGCATTCGGTGAAGCGATCGCGGTGGAACGCGACGGAAACAAGGGAATCAGGAGTAATACAAACGCAGAGATAAGCCTCCAGTCTCGAAGTGTTGGCCGGCGTGTTTTTCGTTGGCAAAGTTGCACGTGCAACTCTTCTGGGCAAGCCATAACTGACGATTTCTTCCATCCGTCATCTGGTCGTCTCAGTCGCTTCATGAACCCCAGCCACAGAATTCATCAGACTCTACAGGATTGAAATGTTATCGGAATTACGGCTCGTCTACCAAGTTGCCCTCCAGCGCCTGTTCCGTATTTTGTTTAACACAGGGGCAAGCAATGATCGCTCTTCTAGTCTGTGCAGCGCCCCCCTCAAGAGGGTCGCTTGAGACCAACCCTTTTGGGGCTATCGATTGCGCCGGGTGTCCGGATAAACTGCTCGATTTAGAGCCGTTCCTAGTCCTTCGGCACCGCGAACGGCCTCAAGATTGCAGTTTTCTTGGGCGTGGCAGCTACACCCCGAGACAGAGGATTCACTGCTCTGCAACGCCTATTCTCCATGTTTCCCAATGGATGGCCTGGCGCGGCCCTGCTCCTCCTTAGGCTGGCCGCCGGCATTCTGATGATTTATGACGGAGTCCTTGCTCTCCGGATAGGACCTGACTTGCAAACCACGATCCTGCAATCGGTGGCGATTGGAGCCGGTACGCTGCTGATATTGGGGTTGTGGACACCTATCGCCGGTGCGCTGGTCGTCCTCGTTGAGATCTGTTTCGCGTTTCTCGGAACAGCTCACGTGAGAAGTAACGTTCTATTGGGCGTCTTGGGGGCAGCACTCGCTGTTCTAGGACCGGGCATTCGATCCATCGATGCGCTTCGCTATGGCAGAAAACGTTTTGATATTCGTGATCCATAGCTTCCTCGCGACAGCGGTCGGAATCGCTGCGGCTAATACATCACAGTGCCTCGAACGAATTTCCGTCTTAAACAAGAGTACATATGCTAGCAGTGACTCACGCGGAGGTGTGCGTCCTTCATCCCCCAAATGGTTAGGGGCAGGCTAGTACACCGGATCTCATCCGCGGGATGAGATGGATTCGTGCAGAGACGACAGCTTGCCACAATCGCGATCATAACTACTCCCGTATGACGGGCTAGATAGAAATTGTCCCGGGACTGAAGTCGGCTTCGGGAAACGATCCCGACTTACATTCCATCACTAGTCCGCTCCCTTTTCCGCACGTGGAACTTCATCATTCAGTTGGCTGTGCGCCAGTTGTGTGCCGGATTTCAGGTTCAAGCATTCTCAAGGTGGTACTCAGGCGCATTTGGATTACGAATCATAAAGGACGTTATCATTCATACGGTCGGACGGAAATCCATCGGAGGGGTCCGCTGTTTCTGTCCTGGTGATGCATGAAATCACAATTTGAAGTCAAAGGGTTGCTCGGCCCTGGTTCCGCTTTTGTAGTTGGGCTGCCAGATCCATTCCATTTGAAACAGGAATTGCAGTCGGCGAAGTCGATCAAGCTCGCAACTGCGTTTGCGCATTGGTCCGGGTGGAGGCATTTGCTTCCTCACGTCAAGAAGACAGCGGGAACCGTCAAACTTCTTACTGGATTATCGTTCTGCCAAACTGAACCGAAGGTTCTGTACGACTGGTGCGAGCGTAGCCAGGAGGGACGAGTTGAAGCACGGCTCTTCGCCCGGAAGCAAACGACGTTTCATCCAAAAGTGCTTTTGGTCAAGAATTCACGCAGAGCGTTTGTCGTCGTGGGCTCGGGAAACCTGAGTAACGGCGGTTTTCTACAGAACATCGAATGCGGACTCTACTCCGACGATGAGACGGTGTTTGCGACCCTTGACGCCTGGTTTGAGAAATTGTTTTCGGACGATTCACTAACCAAGCAATTGAGAGAACCCGATATCAGGCATTATAAGAAACGGTTCGATGCCGCAAAGACCGCAAATAAAGTGGTAAGGGATCTTCAGAAAGATGCGGAAGAGGAAATTGGCGAACAGCATCGGGCGGGGCTCGGGAACTGGAAGCAGGCTGTGCGGTTGGCGAAAAAGTTTTTCGAATCCAGACGTTTTTTGGAACACTACCAGCCTAAACGGGCCAAGACCGCGAAAGAACTCAAGTCTGCTCTGCGCTATCCGAGGTTCGATTTCGACGAAGAGGGCCTGGAGGATTACTACAAAATCCATGCGCTCGGGCACCTTATTGAAGTTAGAAAACCGCGCGTGTGGGCACAGCGGAAAAAGCTCCAAGCAGGACTACGTTACCTCGTGGATGATTCCGCACCCATCGAAGCACGCCTTCATGCGGTGATGGATGGCCGCTACAAGGTTGAGGGTGTTGGCTTGAACTTCTTGACCAAGGTACTGGCGGTACATGATCCGTCGAGATTTACAGTCTTCAATCAGCCCATCGCAAAGACGCTCGAACACTTCAAATACGAACGGACGCGGGGATATACCCAGGCACAGCGTTATTTGGAATTCGCTGATCTTATGAGACGTTTTCTGAAGGAGTCTGGTGGCCGATCCAGCCTCGATTTGGACAACTTCTTTTACGAATATTGGAACCGACACTTAAAAAAGAAGAAGAGGGGTGAGCGCTAGATGGCAGAAAAAAACAAGCCGTCTCGCCTTGCTATTGAAGAGGCCATCCACTTGCTGCAAGGTTTCCGCGGCGCCGACCTTACGCAAACAATCTATCAGATTGAGAAGTCTCTAAAAGGAGCCTCCGCAGACAGCTATACATCGGTCTTGGCAACGAGTGGAGCCAAGGCCGAAGTGCTCGGCGCGGGGGGTCTGATCAAGCAACTGGCAGGACAAATTAATGTAGTCATTCACGCGTTAGGCATACTCCTGTGCCTACCCCATATGCTCCGCCCCGGCGAAATCATTGACTATGTTTCGCTCGGAGCTGGAAACACCGGGAGGGCGTTCGATCTGGAAACGAATCTGCGCGTCGCAGAATTCAAGTTCATCCGGTGGCAGGGTGGTCCGGAATCAATCCGGCAAAACTCTCTCTTCAAGGATTTTTATGAGATGGCGGAGCACAATACTCCGAAAGAGAAGTATCTTTATGTGCTTGGCACCGAACATGGAGAGAAATTCTTTAACGGTGGGCGGGCGCTCTCCAGCGTTCTGCGAACCGCGGCTTTGCGCAGCAGATTCAGCGAGAAATTTGGAGATCAGTACCGCACGGTGCGCGACTACTATGTGCCAAGGAAAGAACAGGTGGTGATCCAGGATGTTTCGCCGTTTGTACCGGAACTGGTTGCCGTGGCTGCGGAGGTTACTGAGGCTGCAGAGGAGTGAGGCAATGCCTCTGAGCGTCGGAATCCTTATCATCGGTTCATTGATTTGGGACGAGAAGCGGGGACGGCCGGGATGGCGGGCTAACCGATTGGATACGACCTCGGTAAAAACCGTAATCGCTCCGATTCGATACGGTCGCTTGTCCGGAAAGGGCAGAGGTTTCACGTACACAATGGTATTTTCCCGTTCCACGGGGCCGGGTCGCGCCGTTGTAGTTGCCTGCAAGCGTAGCGTTTCGACAGCGGCCGACCTCTCTGCCGAGGCGGAAGCACTCTGGAAAGCGGAGCAACCGGGCGCTGGGCCTGGTCGTATCGCGGATTATTGGGGATGCGTCGCCCTGTTGCCCAATCCGGACAGGACAATTCCGGAAGACATGCTCAAGTCCTGGGCAGACCGCGTCAAACGGGAAGCAGACTACGGCACGGTGACGCAAACCAAAGCGGAAGGCCGACTGATTGATGAAAACGGAGTGCTCCTCATTGACTGGCCCAACCTCCTTGAGAGTGGCGAGCCTGTGCAGTTCGATCTCTTGCTTACGACGGCGAATGATCCGGAGATCAGTTCGACGAAGCCGGGCTATCCTGATGTAAGTCAAATCGTTAGTGCCTGGAACGCGGCTGCGATTGAACATGCCGAATATTTTTGGAGAAACACTGACAACGGCATAACGACGTTTCAGGATGATGAGATTCGCGCGGGGCTTCGGCCGCGTCAACAGGAGCCGGTGTGACGCTCGATGAAATAGTGAGCGACTATATTCGCGAATATCGCGCTGCGGCGCGGGCGGAGATGGATACTTTCCGCAACGAGAGAAGCAGGTCAGCCGCGATCCGAAGAGCAACCCTCTGCGAATTCCCCGATGGCAAACGGCATCCGCATCAATATTTAATTCCCCAAAAGCTGCTGGAACTAGCGGAGGGGCGTCTACAAGCGGCTGCCAGGCGGCTCAGTGCGGCCGCCGACTTCGACGCCCTGCACGAAGCTGTGAAGCGCGAGATCGGATCGGTTCATGGTATCGGCAAGCTGATGGTCTACGACATTGCGCACCGCATCGGCGCATACCTTGGAAAACCGCCCACGTTGATTTACTTACACCGAGGAACAAAGGAAGGTGCGGCTGTTCTGGGCTTCCGCGGTGAAACGCTCGATCCAGCTAAGCTTCCATCAGCATTTGCGCGACTGGCGCCGGCCGAAATTGAGGACTGCCTCTGCATTTATAAGGATCAGCTTCAGGGTGCGCGCGACGGTCAGCGCCGTAAGACTAGATGCACCGTTGCAAGAAAGCAACGATGCCTTGGAGAGTGATTTTCGGGTCTTGTTTTCTAACTCGATAAAATACATTATCGGGTTTAAACAGTCCGGGCAGGGTAGTGTCAGATCTCGTCCCTATTAGTAAAGAGAAATTAACTCCCGCGCAGTTCAGCGAACTCGAAGACGTTCCCCCTGAAATCGAATAGCTCGCCAGATTCACGAATAAGAAAACCCGGCGCGCATATAAGAATGACGTGCAGGAGTTTGTTCTTTACACTGGTTTGCATGATCCTGCCGCTCTGCGCAGCGTCGCTCGGTCGCATGTCATCGCATGGCGCAAGCATCTGGAGTCGCGGGAACTGTCGCACGCCAGCATCCGGCGCAGGCTCTCGGCGCTGTCCTCGCTCTTCGACTACCTCAGCGAACGAAATGCCGTGGCCGGCAACCCGGTGGACGGGGTCAAGCGGCCGATGGCTAACAATAATGAGGGCAGCACTCCGGGGACACGCTGAAGCGTGTAAGGGACCGCGCGATTCTTGCCACCCTGCTCTATCACGGCATCCGTCGCGAAGAGCTTTGCCTGCTGCGCCTGCGCGACATGCAGAGCCGCCAGGGCGTCATGCACTTCCGCATCAAAGGGAAGCGCGACAAGATCCGGTTTATTCCCGTTCACCCGATGGTGCAAAGGCTGATTGAGGAGTATTTAGCAATCGCGAAACACGGTGAGGGCCAGGATGGCGAAGTGCCCGAGAGTGCTGTGTTGGATGGTCCCCTCTTCCGCCCCGTGAAGAACAACCGTACAAAGACGCTGGAGAAACATCTGGAGCCGGGCTCCATCTATCGCAATATCGTCCAGAAGTACGGTCGCGCAACAGGCATCAACGCTGAAGTGATAGGGCTGTGTGTACATTCGCTGCGGGCGACGGCGGCGACGAACGCGCTGTCGAATGAGGCCGACATTGCGAAGGTGCAGGAGTGGCTTGGCCATGCTAACGTGTCAACGACTCGCCTCTACGACCGGCGCAAGACCCGACCAGAGGACAGTCCGACGTTTCATGTGAAGTACTGACGGCGCCCGTGACCTACCCTGTCAGGATTTCGCCTTCTGGGGGATGAAATGAGCCACAACGTATTTTGGTGGATCGGGGCCACGTGTACCATGAGCACATTTGTATTGCTGTACGTCCAATCCACGGTTGGAGACGACGATCACAGCGTCCGCGAGAAGCTGCTCAATTGGTATCGGTACGTTGACGAGGGCGACTGGACACGGATTCCGGTGTTCGCATTGCGTAGCACCGAGCGATTCTTTGCATTCCTGTTTGGCTCGTCGATCATTTCCGTCAGATCCCTGGTCACTGCGGGGGGCTTGGCGTTCTTCGTGAGCTTTCTGGGATACTATCTGTCCCAGCTGGAAACGCAGGTCCACGAGCCGTGGCATGCACTTACTTTTACGCTGTCGCTCCTTTTCTCATCGGGAGACTGGTCTCTGTTTCTGGTCACTGTGCTGGTGGATGTCGCTTCGCTCGTCGTAATGCGGCTCTACATCAGAAACATCGTGGAGCACTCCAGGCATAACGTCGTTTTCGATTTGCTTTTCATGGTTTTGTTCTCGCTGGCGGCAGTGTATTTATCGATGTTTATGGTGTCATTTTTCCCAATGATGCTGGAGAGCCATTTCGGGCTCAAGAATGCATTCGCGTTGTTTCGCCGCATGGAGTATTGGCTCCGCGGTTCGCACGGTCACGATTCTGATTCAACGATAGTGATGCGACTGTATTTCCTTCCCGCGGCGTTCTCGGCATTTGTGGTCACGTCAATTTGCGCAGTTTCCGCGTCTGTATACGCAACCCGGCCTCTGACTCAGAAGCCGCTGGCCAATCTCCTGGAAGGACTTGCAAAGTCCAAGCTGAATCTCATGGCGCTTGTGACCGGCTTTATCGGAGCGGTGTCGATGTTGGTGGGACTATTTCAGTCTTAGGACCAACATGGCTGTCAGGACCACCACTCCCTCAGATCCTTCAACTCGCGCAACCGTGGCGGAAGGGAAAAATATAAGGACGGACGCCACACGATCCCGTCCGGGCGAACTAGTGTTATGGCCGCGCGCCTGACGCTGTTCGAGAATTCCGCTTCGAGCTCTGGGCTGGTTGATACACCGGAGAAGCCGAGTCTGAAGGTCTGCATCGCCCTGGTGTACTTCGCTGGCTTGTCTGGAAAGATTATGCACAATAGTCTCCCGACAACGAGTTCGGAAAGACTGAAGTCGTGATTGTAGGGTGCGCGCAGAAACATTAGCGCGTCGAATAGATAAGCAAAATCGCCAAAGCGCTCTCCATCGGCCAGAGAACGCTGAATCTCATTTGCAATACGCTCTGAGGGCATTGGCGTCGCTCTCCTTGGTTTCGGTGATTGATTGAGTAACCCCTTTGAGGTCTAAACAAAAAACAATTGCGCCGTCCTTCGTCCGGTACACAAGTTCCGAGTCGTTCGGCTGTGTGGGAGTGCCCCACTTTGTTCCAATCTCCTGTCGGCTCGCGCCGAGTTCAGGCAGATCGCGTGCCACGACAAAGCGTACTTGCGCCGTCCCCTTGGCTGAATCTGCGTTTCCTTCGTTGACTGTCGGCAAGGCCTTCACGACTACGCTGCTGAAAGCCAATACGAACAGTGCAAACCATGTTGCGTTGATCCAACTCGGGATATATGGAGAGGCGTTCGGAGCGAATGCTTTCTTGTTCTGCAAACTGATCATGGAATAAATCGTGCCAAAGATGCAGAGAACGCCCGCTGATAGGGCTCCAACCAACAGCCATGCTGGCCAGGCAAAGTGTTTTTCAGGCAGCAAAATGGCTCCCAGTGGTATCAGGATCGCCAGAGCAGCGAGCATGCCCGACAGTACGACAAGACTGTTGGCAGAGTCGCGTTCGGTAGCCTCGTCCCTGTTAAGGTAGCGCGATACAGCATAATCGAGGATACAGATCAAAGGGAATGCCCCAGCAGCAAGCAGGCTGGAATAGTTCATCGCCATCCACTCCTAACTCCGGGAAACGTGTCCTTTTACCGATAAGGAAGAATCGCTGTTACGTTCCCTCGCACAACATGATAGCCAAAGTCCGGATCTTCGCGTGAAATGATTCACGTTGCTTCTGGCACCGCAATTTTGCCTAGATAGTACACGTGCCCAGACTCAACAAACTGCCAGTTAAGGCAGCCTTTAACGTAAAGCTCCCAAGTAAGTAATAAGCCGGATTATCACGTACCGAAGATACAGCCAATGGGCGTCCGGGATGATGGTGGGGATTTTGCGAGAGTGATGCGCGGAGGCAACGATGCTCATCAGTAGTTTGCGCAAATGGCAGCCTAACCCTGGCAGGGAAACAGACCATCAAAATCCCTATGGCTGATTTGGTACCTTCCTAACTTTTACCCGCAATTGGTTGATCCGTACCGATGGTGCCCGGTGGGCTTGGAGATCTGATGTCCGGCGCTCTCCGTACTCGGGTCAGCTATTGGCTTTGCGCTTGGCATAACGCGGTGAGCCCGGCAGCCCCCCTGCCCTTGCGAGAGCGTCAAAACACGGCTTCATGAGCACGGCGAGATCCTCCTCAAAGTCACTCAGGATCGTGAAAGGCAGAGTCAAGAGACCTTCCCTGATCCCAAGGCGATCGCGCCCAGGGGCGATTTCGCGCATATCCTTGATGTCCTCATACGAGAGGCTCGCATATTCCAAATCATCCCGCAGGCTGATGCAGATGCCCGCCGGAGTTGTCCCGCCGATGCGCTTCAGCGCTTTGAGCAGCGGGGGCAGTATGGACAGCACTCCTTCTTCCCAATCGTGCGCCGGAATCACACGGGAGTGCAGAAGCGCCCAGTTGTGCAGCTCGTGATCGACGGCTTCAATGATGCCGCTGTGATGAAACTGAATGTATTGCTGACAATAATCGATCTTTTCAAAAAATAGCAGCATACCGTCGCTATTGAACCGCCTTTCCAGCCGCCACGCGTCTCGCCAGTTGGTGGCCGGTTCCCAGGCATTCAACTCATCGAGCAACGCCTCATCTTCCCAGAGCGTCTCCAGGTCATACGCGCTCGTTTCGTCGAATGCGCCAGCGGGAAAGATGTGGAGCGCGGTGAAGCTTGAAAGGGACAGCTTTGCGGGCGTCCTCCCGAAAAAAATATCTCCGAGTCGCAGCTTCTGTTCGGCTTTTGGATTCCCCACGCGCTTGTCGCGGTAGGCGATGCATTTGCGCGCGAAGGTCTGCTCTTTTTCCGGAAGGGAAGAATACAGATGCAGACCGCCGTGTATCGCGAGTTTTGTCCCGATGATGGCGTCTCCGCCAATATCGGCGGAGCCTTCAAACACCGCCCCAATCGCAGTAGCAGCCTCGGGACCGGCTGCTACTGCTGGGCTTTTCCCGGCGGTTTCCCCACATTTAACTCATTAATTTCAAAGTCGCCGGAAGTCCGGACTTCTTTTGCGCGGAAGCCCACTCCCTCCGCGACGGTGATCTTGCCCAACTTCACGCGGGCAGCCTCAAGTGTGCCGATGTCAAACCCGATGGGTCCCTCCGAAGCGGCCTTCTTAAGAACGTCCGCGAGTTCGCCCGCGAGGGCTTTTACCAACGCCTTGTCGTTCTCGGGAAGATCGTCAACGATTTCGGCAACGACTGCGCGACGGGCCGCGGAGCCGGGATTGCGCTCAAGAGCGTCAACGTCTCCCGACGCCCAATGCGCGACCTTTTGCTTCAACGCCTTGTATGCGTCTTTTACTGCCTCCCCGACTGTGGTCTTCAACGCTTCTTCAGAAGCAATGCTTAGCACGAGTGCCGTGATGCTGCCGACTGTCACAGGATCGGTCATAGGGTTTCGCTCCTTCGGGATTCACTGAAACTGTTGTTATTCGCCTGCGCCTACGCCTTCGACTCCGTAGAACTTGGCGAACAGACCAAGGCCCCAGCCGAGCGTATACAGCACATAGCTCGCCCAGGTCGCGTAATTCCGGTATCTTTCGTCTTTATCCCGTTCCTCGACCGCTCTTTCTCGTACCGCATGTACAAAGTCGGCCGCGTTCTTCTCGAATGCCATTCCTCGCAGCGTGAGCGGCATGATTTCGCTGGTCGTTTTCACCGGATCGGGTGGACCGGCGCCCGCGCCTTCCAACCTCTCCGCCGCCGCATTGATAGCGTCGTTGAATTGGTTGGACTCAGCCAATAACTGGCTGAGTCGGTCGCTGTCCTGAGAATTGGCAGGCAACTTCTTCAGCAAATCCGACGCCAGCATAAGTTGTTCGTAGTTCCCGCCTAGGTTAATGTGTTCCTCTTCCAGCCGGACGTGATTCATGTCCCCCTGCCCGCTCACCTTGTTTTCTATTCGCTCCAGCGTGTTGGCGTTTCCAAACTCGTGGCGGAGAATCTCCATCGAGATGCTGCTGGTCCTGAAGCGGTATTCCGCCGTGTCAACCGCGCCGACCGTGTCTTTCCAGTGCTCGACGATTCCTTCCTTGGTCACGAAGGTGAAAAACACGATGAGAGCGCCGAGAAAGGTAAGCAGATGCGCCCGCTTCTTCAGAAACTGCCGGAATTTTCCGTGCATGGCGGACTCCCCGGAAACACGTCCTGACAGGTAATGATAGCCGCTAGGGTACAACAATACGTCGGTTCAGATGTAATGGACGAAAGGCAATCTCACCGACGCGCGTGTCGTCGATGAATACTCTCAGAAATGGTAGGGCCGCAAATCTGGATTGATGGTTTTCGGGGCGATATGCAAAAAACCCCTATATTGTAGGGACCGTTTGCTATATCGCTCCCTCGATGCCTTCGGTGACATCGGGAGTGGCTGCCGGTATCGCGGTGCTTTCTAGCGCCTTGCTGACGACAGCGGCGTCGATTTGAGTGTGCTTGTTGTCCACCGCATGAGCTATAACTTTCGAGGCCGTCGTGAGCAGCACGCGTGGATGCAGTAGTTGCCGGTTCTTGAGCAATTCTTCAATGCCATCTTCGGTGAACGGCTTGATACTCCCCTTCTCAGCGGCATTGACCCGGTAGTGGTCAAGGTGGGCGACAATAATTTCACGGGCCTGATCCTTGCTAGGCAAAGGCAACTCAATGGAATTTGGCGATGCGGGGTCCAGGCGCGCAATGGCCGAGAGCCCCGCCTCTCCCCACGCCTGCGACAGGCTCACCGACGCTTGCTGGTGTGTCGTCAGGACACACGAAAAGAAGTTAAACGCGGTGTTAGCGTATCCGCATCGTAGCTATTCATCGACAGGGTCGTAGTAGCGACCTCATCGTTCTCCGACCCCGGCGAATTCTCAAGCACGAAAATGATGGTGGGTCGCAGCCGGCTCACATCCTGATTGAGCGCTTCCACCAAGAATGTTCCTGTTCCGCATGCCGGGTCCAACACGGTCTTGGTTGAATCGTATTGGCAGCGTTCCAGCATGTAGCGCGCGATCTCCGGCCGGGTAAACACTTCACCCAGCGCCCGTCGCTTACCAGGGTCTAGGTAGTGGTCATAGACGCCTGAAAGGATGTCACCGTGGATGGCCTTGAAGTCCCAGCGTGACAGTAGATACATCGCATGCAGCAGGGCTGAGCTGAGGTTTTCTTCTGAACTATCCAAGGCCCAATCCAAGATGTTTTGATCGCGACAATTTTTTGGAGCGGCGGAGCTCTGTGAGTTCGTTTCCTTCAGCAATGCCTGCATCGGCTTGGAATAGTAATCTGCATACCGCGCGAAAACTTCCACTCCGCCATTGCTGATGAATCGTTTCAAAAAACCGTGGTCTTCCGAAAATCTGACCATGAGCATACGCGAGACGATCAGCGAGGCAGTTTCATAGATAAACGATTCAGCTACCTTGCCGCTATCCGTCAATTTGCTGCCGGTGCGGCGGGGCTTTAGCAGAGAGATTTCGCCTTCAATACCCATTCTGGCGGCGTACTCACCGAGTAGGTGCTTTTCGATGCGCAGTGCATAGACGTATGGCTCTATATCAGACGTGAACTTGTCATGCGCGTCCGGGTACTCCGTGATGTCCTCGGTTGGAAGGGTGCGCGCGATCCGTTCATCAACGATGTTCGTGAATTCGATTGGAAAGCCTACCGAATTCCAGTCATAGACGGCTGGCCCCCAGCGAGTCTCCATTTCTTGCAGTAATGTATTAGCCGTGGTCAGGTCCGGCACCACCTTGGTGTCCACCAATTGCGTCACGGCAGCACTGAGAATGGAAGCAATTTCCCGGATCGTGTCCGTGAAGTGATGCTTGCCCAGCTCATCGATA
>Ga0210395_10001717_pt1 | contig 16973 bp, 14 predicted proteins | sample IncBWH4OmetaG_FD_150861 | JGI IMG/M metagenome (GOLD analysis project Ga0210395, IMG submission 150861) | Forest soil microbial communities from Barre Woods Harvard Forest LTER site, Petersham, Massachusetts, United States - Inc-BW-H-4-O ...
GATGCGTCGCGAAGCCCCGCTTAGAGCAACCGCTCTAAGTCTCAGCCACCTCACCTGGTCTTTGAATCGTCCAACTACTGCCTTCAGAACTTGTCATCCGACCACCTCCTTTCCGGTGTAATCGCAGATTAGTACGAACCCGCTCTGCGCGTCAACTCGCACGAAAGTGGGTATCGGAGACGGCAACAGGAGATGTTTCGATCCTCGGTCAGCCGTGGCATGGTCACCGATTTCCGAGGGTCGCAATCTCTCCCAGGCCCAACAAGCTGGCATCTGCCGTCACCAGCGTCAGATCGAGTACTTTGGCGGTTGCCGCGAGGAAGCGGTCGGCGGGATCGCGGTGCGGCAGAGGCAGTTGGCGAGAGACTGTCACAATCTCATGAGTGAGCGGAGCTTCTCGAAACGATTTGGTCGCATCGGCAACCCACTCACCCAGGTCGTCATGAAGGTGCAATCGTCCCTTGGCGTGCAGGATCAAGGCCTCCCATGTGCTGATCGGCGAGAGCCACAATTCGTTTTCCGGGTTCCGCAACTCGAACCGGGTTTTCTTACCGAGACGACCCGCGTCGTCGAGACTCCACAGCCAGATATGAGTATCGAGCAGAAGTCTCAATCGCGCAGTACCTCCCAGTCGCTTTCGTCGCTGGCCGGGGACACGATGTCTCCCAGAATTTCCATCCGGCCCTTCATCGAGCCGATCCAATCCCGGTTGTCGGTCGGTGCGGGAGGAGAGACCTCCGCGATGGGACGCCCCCGACGAGTCACCCGGATCGGCTGCTTGGTTTTCTGCACCTCATCGAGGATTGCCAAGCACTTGGCTTTGAACTCGGAGATAGCTATTTCCTTCATGTGACTTATATATTAGATCATAGTCCAATAGGATGGTCAACTGGCCAACTTTAGCCACTACATTGGCGCAGGATTAGTTTTCGCAATTGTTCAGTTTTGCTCAGACGGCTCACAGGTCCCGATTGTAGATTCACTGGTATAGAGACGGGAAAAGACGTTTCCGTCCCGCGTCATCCGTCTCCAGTGGCGCAGCCTTAAAATCGGCGCGCCACCTTCTTCCTTTGGTTCGCACCCTGCCTAGCGGGGCACCAGGCCCCGGGCAGATGATCTTGGAATGGTTGGGAAAAAACATGAACTCCCGCAGCCTTCGTCGCCTCACTCTCTCGTTCTTACCGCTCCCACTGCTACTAGCTAGCGCCTTTGCCAAGTCCGACAACTCCGTCACCCTGGGAACAGCCGGCAGCTATTCGGTACTGGCTGGCTCTACCGTAACCAATACCGGATCCAGCGTCCTTAGCGGAAACCTTGGGGTGAGCGCCGGTTGCGCAGTCACTGGATTTCCTCCCGGCCACGTCGGCGGAACCATCAACGCTTGCAACGCATCCTCCAGCAAGGCCCAACGCGATCTCACCACCGCGTACAACGTCGCCATGGGCCTGACACGCACCGCCACCTTGACTGGACAGAACTTGGGCGGGATGACCCTCACGCCCGGTGTATATTTCTTCGCCAGTTCCGCCCAGCTCACGGGCACGCTCACGCTCAACAACTTGGGCAACCCCAATGCGGTCTTCGTTTTTCAGATCGGTAGCACCCTCACGACAGCCAGCAACTCCTCCGTCATTTTCAGCAGCAGCCTGACCGACTCGAACGTGTATTGGCAGGTGGGCAGCTCCGCCACGCTGGGCACAACCACGTCGTTTCAGGGAAATATTCTCGCGCTCACCAGCATCACTATGAATAACGGAGCCAGCATCGGCTGCGGGAGCGCCCTGGCCATCAATGGAGCCGTGACGCTGAACAACAACGTCATCGGAGGCGGCTGCAGCGGCAGCACGTCGACTGTTCCAGAACCCGGCACCCTGGGCTTGCTCGGAACCGGACTCGCAATTCTGGCCGGCGCTGCCCGCCGTAAACTGCGGGTCTAGCGCCAGTCCTCACGGCAGCCCGAACGCATACACAGCGCTGCCTGCGGCGATCGCCACATATTCTTTGCCGTCGACGGCAAACGCCATGGGCGCGGCGTAGACCGCCCCGCCCATCTGAAAATGCCAGAGAGGCTTGCCCGATTCCGCATCGAACGCGATGAAATTCCCCTCCGCGTCGCCCGAGAACACCAGGCCGCCGGCAGTCGACAATACTCCCGACCACGTCGGCGATGTGTGCTCAAACTTCCACTTCACCTGTCCCGTAGCCGGATCAATCGCCTTCAGGAATCCGCGATACGGCTCAGCTTCTTCCGACGGAAAATAGGCGCTGCCGTAATAAGCGTGCCCCGCTTCATAGGGCTGCGGAGCCGTGCTGAAAATGTCGCACTGATCGCGCGCCGTGACATAGAACAGCGCGGTCTGCGGATCGTAGGTCGGCGGGAACCAGTTCGTCGTCCCCAGCGCCCCCGGACACACCGTATGCCCCTCAAGCGTAGGCGAAGCTTCCTTCTTCGCCACCGGACGCCCCTCCGCATCTTTCGAGTCACTCCACGTCGTCTTACCGTACTCGTTCGCCGATATAAGTTTTCCCGTCGAGCGATCGAGCACATAGAAAAATCCGTTGCGGTCGGCTTGTGCGATCAAATGCTTGCCAGCCGTATCGATCATGATCGGAACCTGCGTCGCATCCCAGTCATGCTCATCGTGCTTGGTGAACTGGAAATACCAGTTCATCTTGCCGGTATCGGCATTCAGCGCCAGCAGGGAATTGCTGTAGAGGTTGTCGCCGGCGCGTCCCTCGCCGCGGTTCGACGGCGCAGGATTCCCCGTCGGCCAGAAAATCTGATTCGTCGCCGGATCATACGTCCCCGTATTCCACGCCGGAGCGCCGCCCACTTTCCACGAATCGCCTTCCCAACTTTCGTGACCAGGTTCGCCCGGCCCCGGAACCGTGTAGAACCGCCACTTGCGCTCGCCGGTGGACGCGTCGTAAGCGTCGATGAACCCGCGCACGCCGTACTCCCCGCCAGAGATTCCGATGACCACGAGATTCTTCACCGCCAGCGGCGCAACCGTGAAACTGTGCCCCGTGCGATAGTCCGCCGCGACCACGTCCCACACCACGGCACCGGTCTTGGCGTCGAGTGCGATCAGGTGCGCGTCCAGCGTGCCCAGAAAAACCTTGTCGCCCAGAATCGCCAGCCCACGATTCACGTGCCCGCAGCACGGACGAATGTCAGAAGGAATCTGCCGCTGGTACATCCAGATGGGCCGCCCCGTGCGCGCATCAAGTGCGAATGCGCGGTCATCCTGCGCCGTGGCATACATGATTCCGTCGACCACCAGAGGACTCGTCTCCAGCTTTCCGGTCGTCGCGGTTTGATACACCCACTTCGCCACCAGCGTGCGCGCATTGGTGATGTTGACTTGATCGAGCGCGCTGAAGCGCTTGCCAGAATAATCGCCCGAGTACGTCATCCAGTTCTGCGGCTCCTTCGCGGAATTCACCAGCCGCTCGAACGTGACCTGCGCGAGAGCGTGGCTTACGAGCACGGCCAGCATCGATCCGACCGCCAGAATTCTCACCGCGGCCCCCAAAGCGCCGTGGAAGAGCGGCCCTTTAAGGGCCGCGTTGCGAAGGGAAAAGAACAAGGCCTTTAGGCCCTGTGGGCTACTGGGGCTGAAGCCCGCTGGTGCGAGAGCGCGTGGACGCAGCGCTAAAGCTCCGCTCTTCCACGGTCGTGCTGGCGCCCGAAAAGATCCGTCATGACTTCGCGCCCCAATCTCGTCCTGCCGCCGCCGGCTCATTTCGCCCCCACGCTGACCAGATAGGCCACAATATCCTCCAGTTCCTTGTCGCTTAAAGTGTCCACCGTATATTTCGGCATCGCCGAATCCCGACTCTTCGAGAACGACAGCAGCTTGCTTTTCTCCAGCAGATGAATCTGCTCATCCATGTCCATGATCTGCACGCTGAAGCTGTCTTCATTCAGGGTCACACCCTTGATTTGCTTTCCATCCGCCGTCGTCACGGTCACGCTCAAGTATTCCTGCGGAAATTCCTTGGTCGACTCGGTCAATCCCCAGGCCAGCCGCCGGCTGGGATCGCGCACCGACTCAATGATCGCCGCGCGCGTCCGCGACCCGCCCACTCCCGTCAATTCCGGCCCCAGCCGCCCGCCCTTGCCCTCGACCATGTGACACAGAGAACAGTTGGCGTCGCCGTAAAACAATTCCTTGCCATGCGTCGCATTCCCCAGCGCTTGCGCCGGAGCCTTCACTTCCTGGCTGCGAATGTAGGTGACGATCTGCCAGATCTCCTCGTCAGTCATGCCCACGCCCTGCCCGTTGGTCCCGTTCGCCGGCATCGCAGTCCCGGCAATGCCGTTGCTTATGACTTGAAACATGTCCGAGTCGGAGTGCGCGTGCTTCTTCACCACCCGCGTCAGATCCGGTCCCCGCCCTCCGCCGCGAGCCCCCAGCCCGTGACACAGCGCGCAGTTGATGCGGAATTCATACTCCCCCGCCTTCGCCGCCTTGGCATCGCCCGCCAGCGGATTCTGGCTGCCCGCTGCGCGCGCTGCGATTCCCAGAAACACGAATCCGACGAATCCGAGGCACCATCGTCTGAACATGAATTCACCTTTCAGGAATTTGCCGCATTCTACCCCATCGATTCGAGGTTGCAGCTTTGGAAATCTTGGGCGTCTGCAGAAACGACACGAATCGCCCCCACCCGTACATGGCCAGCGGGCATCTGCCCCTTACACCTTCGGTTCTCTACACTAAATTCCTCGCTTCAAGATGCCGATATCACTGAGAGGTGGGATTGTTTTCCCTAGGCGGCTAAGTTATTGATCCATCAGCCTTTCCAGCGGAAGGCGCCGGGCTGGGGAAGGCCCAGGTGGGCCAGCACGCGATAAGCGAATTCGCGCGCCATCTCATCTAATGAAGCAGGGCCGTAATAGAACGCCGGAATCAGCGGGAAGATGGTGGCTCCGGCGTCGGCGGCCCGGTACATGTTGCGGATGTGAATTTTGTTGAGCGGCGTCTCGCGCACGCACAGTACCAGCGGACGCTTCTCTTTCAGTGAGACGTCGGCCGCGCGCTCGATCAGTTGCGAGGCGACGCCGTTCGCAATGCGGGCCAGAGTGCCCACGCTGCATGGGATGACGATCATGGCGTCGGCGGGATAAGAACCGCTGGCCACGTTCGCCCCGATGTCGGCGTTCGATTGTTCTTTGATCTTGGAACTCCGGATCTTGGAACTCTGAATGATTTTGGAACTCTGACTTTTGCGCGAAGCGCCGTCGCCGAGGATACGGCCGACCAGATTGGATCGGCCCTTGATCTCCAACTCCTCGGCCATAACCCGAAGCGCGCTGTCGGACGCGATGAAGTTTACCGTCGTGACACGCTCGTCGCGTGCCACGGCAAGCAAAAGCTGTCGCAGGAAAATGGCCCCGCTGGCGCCCGTGGTCGCGATGGTCAGATTCTGCGGTGGATGGTTCATCCCGCTCAGGAGCATAGGGAGGCCGCGTCGCAGAAGTCAAGGTGAGCAAGAGCCAGGAGCTAGTAGCTAGAAGCCAGAAGCTGAAAAATGTCGTCAACCACCAATCTCCGATCCCGCCGCAGCGCCGCCCAGTTGCATGCGCTCGCGGGGGTGGAGCGCGAAATTCGCGCCCAGGATTCGCACAACCGCAGAAAATATCTGCGCGAGTTCAACGCCGCCTTTCGAAGTTACGAATCGGTTCTCGACGCGCAGCAAATTCAGGGCGCACTGCACTCCGCCGACGTAGTTCTGATCGGTGACTACCATGCTCTGCCCGCTGCGCAACGCCACGCCGCATCACTGATCGAGCAGCGCGCTCTTGCCGGGGACCGTCCCGTTGTGCTTGGAGTCGAAACCATCTTCGCTCGCGACCAGCACATTCTCGACGAATGGTGGCGTCGCGAAATCGACGAGGCCGAACTCCGCCAGCGCATCCGCTTCGACCTCGATTGGGGATACGACTGGACCCCATTTCACGAACTGCTGGTCTCTGCCCGCGATCACGCGGAGGGCGTCTACGGTCTGGATTGCATGCCTCGCGAAGATCTGCGCAAGATCGGCGCCCGCGACCGTCACGCCGCCGCCAAGATCGCCGAAATCCGTCAACGCCATCCCAACGCCGTCATCTTCGTGCTGTTCGGCGAGTCCCATCTCGCTCCCGGCCATCTCCCCGCTGCCTTGCGCCTGCAAATGCCCGGAGAAAAAGTTCTCACCATATTGCAGAACATTGACGCGCTCTACTGGCGCGCCGCCGGAGAGCGCGCCGAAAAAGTGGAGGCCGTCCGCGTCAACGACGATGTCGTGTGCGTATTCAACTCGACGCCGCTCGAAAAGTACGAAAGCTACCGCCTGTTTCTCGATCAGTGGAGCCGCTGCGACAATAGTCCTGACTTCGCGCCCACTTTCTACAACCTGATCGACAGCCTGGCGCGCTTCCTCGAAATCAATCGCTACTCCCCGCACAACGGCACCCAGCCGAAGTTTCTGGTCGACTTGTTGCCCGAAGTTTATGGTGGGCCATCCGATGCCATGCTGCGTCGTTTGCTGTCGCGCAACAGCATGGACGAAGAGCGAGAGTCGATGCTGACCATGGTTGAGCAGCGTGGCAGCGCTTACCTGCCGCAAGTGAATGCATTCTATGTCCGCGAATTCCAGATGATTCACGCCGCCGAAGATGCCGCGCGCTTCCTGCATCAGGCCTGTCAGGGATTGCCGCACCGCCTCATCGCCGACGCGAATCAGGGAATCGACGGCGAGGTAAATCGCGGCCGCAAGACCGCCGCCGACGATTTTTACGCGCGCGTAATCGAACACGCGGTCGCCTATTTCGGTTCGCGCGTGCTGTGTCCGTCGCGCCCGGCGCCCGACGACAACTCGTCGTTATCCCGTGCAGCCTGCGAAAAAATGGCGCAGGCAGCCATTCGCTGCGAGAAATCCAAGTCTGAATCCGCCGCGCAAGACTTGGGCTATCGCATGGGAAATCAGATCTACGATGCCTATCTCGCCGGCAAAGTGAAGCCTAGCGGCCTGCGCCGCCTCTTCCTCGCTCACCTCGATGAGCCGGGATTGGCTCGCAAAGTCTGCACTGCAGTGATCGCCAAACTGCGCACCGCGTCCCGGCCACTCACCCGCGCTGCCCATGCCTGAGTCTGCAATCGTTCTCAAGATGCTAATCTAGACTCCGCCCGGCCGAATGCCGAATGGCGACTGCAGACTGCTGAGTGCTTCGTGAACCAGGAATCCATCCGCAAACTGTTCGAACAAGTACGCAAGGGCAAGCTCACGCCCGACGACGCAGTCTCGCGTCTGCGCCATATGCCCTTCGAAGATCTCGGCTTCGCCAAAGTCGATCATCACCGCGCCCTTCGTGCCGGAATGCCCGAAGTCATCCTCGGACAAGGCAAGACCCCGGCCCAGGTCGCAGAAATCTTCGCCCGCCTCGCGAAACACGAAGGCAATGTCCTGGCCACGCGCGCCAGCGAAAAACAATTCGCCGCAGTGAAGAAAAAAGCTCGCCGCGCCGAATATCATAGCCTCGCCCGCGCCATCGTTCTGCAGCGCGATCCCACAAAATACGGCAAGGGCATCGTCGCCGTTGTCTCCGCTGGCACCAGCGACATCCCGGTCGCTGAGGAAGCTGTGGTCACCGCCGAAGTCATGGGCAACGAAGTCCAGCATTTCTACGATGTCGGCGTCGCCGGCATTCACCGCCTGCTGGCCAACCGCGAGGCCCTCACCCGCGCCCGCGTGGTGATCGTCTGCGCTGGCATGGAAGGCGCCCTGCCCAGTGTCGTCGGAGGCCTCGTCGGCGTCCCCGTCATCGCCGTCCCCACCAGCGTTGGCTACGGTGCGTCGTTCGAAGGACTGGCCGCGCTGCTCGGCATGCTCAATTCTTGCGCGTCGAACGTGAGCGTGGTTAACATCGACAACGGATTCGGCGCCGGCTACGTCGCCTCGCTGATCAACCGCCTAGCCTGAAGTCTTAAGGAAGGAGCAAATCATGCCCAGCACGCTCTCGCCAGAAGTCCAGCAACTCATCGACCGCCCCAACTTCGCCCACCTGGCCACGCTCATGCCTGACGGTTCCCCGCAGTCCGTGCCGGTCTGGGTTGGCCGCGAAGAAGACCGCATCGTCATCTGTACCGGAGAGAACTCGCTCAAAGGAAAGAACACAAGACGCGACCCGCGAGTGGCGCTTTCGATTGTTGACTTCACCAATCCCTACGAGGAAGTGCAGATTCGCGGCCGCGTAGTCGAGCGTCGTCCCGATCCTGACCTGAAAACAATGGATCCCATCTCGCACAAATACACTGGGACGCCATTTCCGCTTCGTGCTCCGGAAGGACGAGTTGTCCTGATCATCGCGGTGGAAAAAGTGCGCTACACCAAGCTGCCGTTTGCACACACTCCGCCGAAATAAAAAGGCGCGACTCGTCACTGTTTGGTGTCGAGCCGCGCCCTCCCTGCCACCGCTACATCAACCCTTATGACTTGCCTTCGACCTGCAGCTGGTTGTCGACGCTGAACGCGCCGAAGAGCTGGTTGGCTCTGATTCCGGCGACATCCTTCTCCATCTTGGTATCGACCGAGCCGTACAACGTCACGTGCCCGTTGCTCACGATAATGCGAATCGGACGCGCTGGATCTATTGCATACTTGTTTAGAACCGGATCGCCATAGATGACTCGCAGCGCCCGCAAACGCAGCCCATCGTCAAATTGCGAAACCGGCTCGACCGAGACGTTGTCGATCACGTCCTTTACGCCCGGCATGTTCGCGATGTCGGAGAGAGCTTCGTCGCGGCCAACTCCAGTGCGATCCTGGCCCTCGACCGTTACCACTCCGTCCTTTACCCCGAGCGCGAAATAATCAAACGTGCTGTCATAACCCACTCGGACGTAGCGCAGCTTGGTCGCCAGTTTCTGCTCCAGTTGCGCATCGGGTACATTCGGGCCCTCGACCGTCAGCAGATTGCGAACACCTTGAGCATTCGTCGTCTTGCGCGCCAGTTTCGCGGCGTCCAGTTTGATCTGGTAGAGATCGACCGTGCCCGTAAGGGTTACGATCCCGTCTTCCACGCTTGCCCTTACATCGCTGAATTGCTTTTTCGACGCCAGCTTCTGCGTCACCGCGGTCTGAATCGGATTGTCGTAGCGTGTCGCTGCCGGGGATTGAGCCAGCGCCATCGCGCCCATCAACCCTGCCGTCAGAAACGCGCCCACCAACTTACGGAATGAATCTGTCTTTCTTGCTGCTTTTTTTGTTGCACTCATTTTTGTCACAGTCATTTGAGGTCACCTCCGACCCATTGACGAATCTTTACGAATTAACTACCTGGTTAATTCATTCGATGCGTAGGCCCCCGCCAGAGATGCATGGAGATGCATGCGAGAGCCGGCAGACACTGCCGCACGATCGTGCAACTTTTCCTGCGCTGGCGTGTTTATAAAGACGTCGCGGAATCTGTGTCTGCGCCACGAATTTCCTCTCGCCGCGGCACTTCTCTGCCCGAAAGCTTCGTGCGGCTCATTCGCCTGCATGGGGCAGGCAACTCACGAAGGTTCGTCGAATCGTCCCAGTTTGAAACCCTCCACTACGGGATTACCCCCGTAACTTTCGACTCGGTACCATGCGTTCTACCATGCTCTTGGACGCGCATCTTCGAGGGGGCGATTCGCGGTGGGTAAACGTGTCTCTGAAACAGGTCGGGCCGACATTTCCCGCGCCAGCCGGCTCAAACATGCCCTGGAGAGCGGAGCTCCGCCTGCGTTTGTAGAACCGGAAAGCGCTTTCTCGCCGGCGAACGTATCGTGCTCGCAACCTTCCTGTCCTCTGCCTCCGCCTCCCGATCCTTTCCGCACCAATGAACACAAGGCCGAAACCCGATTGCGGTTTCTGGAACAGATGTTCCAGGCCCTGCCCGACGGATTGAGCATCGCGGACTGCTCTCATCGCGTGCTCTGGGCGAATGAAACCTTCGTGCGCATGTTCGACTACCAGGCCGCCGAGGTGGCCGGACAGCCCCTCGAAAATCTAGTCGTGCCTCCAGACCGATTAGCCGAGTCGCGGTGGGTGACTGAGGCGCTCGCCCGAGGCGAGCACATCACTCTGGAAACGCAGCGCAGAAAAAAAGACGGAACTCTGCTCGATGTCTCCGTATCGTGTGCGCCTCTGCTGCTCGACGGCAAGATGGCTGGCTTCTACGCGGGCTACCACGACATTTCCGATCGCAAGCGGGTCGAGGCTCTCAGTTCCGCGCTCTACCGCGTCGCCGAAAAGAGCAGCAGCGCTCACGATCTGCAGCAGTTTTTCGCTGCCGTCCACGGGATTGTCGATGAGCTGATGTACGCGCGCAACTTCTACATCGCACTCTACGATTCCTCCACTGAATTGCTCAGCTTCCCATATTTCGTCGATGAGCAGGACTCCGCGCCCACTCCTAAGAAGATGGGTCAGGGCTTGACCGACTACGTCATCCGCTCCGCGCAGCCGTTATTGGCTACCCCCGAAGTCCTGCAAGCCATGGAGGACCGCGGCGAAGTGGCGCGCCATGGATCGCGTTCCCTCGATTGGATGGGGGTTCCACTCAAGGTCAACAGCCATGCCTTCGGTGCGCTCGTGGTCCAGACCTATTCCAAAAACATCCGCTATGGCGAGCGCGACAAAGAGATTCTCACCTTCGTGGCCCGGCAACTGGCCAGCGCGGTTGAGATCAAGCGCAACGAGCAGGCACTGCGCCGCTCCGAAGCGCGCTACCGCTCGCTGGTGCAGAGTTCGGTCTACGGCATTTACCGGTCGAGTCTGGAAGGAAGATTCCTGGACGTGAATCCGGCGCTCATCACCATGCTCGGATACGCATCGGCGGAAGAAGTTCTCCTGCTCGATCCGGAGAAGGACGTATTCGCGCACTCCGAAGAGCACACGCGCCTGAATGAAGAATTCCGGCGTTCGGGACGCCTGGACGGGATTGAAGTCAAGTGGAACCGCAAGGATGGCAGCGCCATCATTGTCCGCATCAGCGGCCGGGCCGTGAGCAGCGCAGACGAGCCTGCCGATGTACTGGAGGCCATTGCCGAAGACGTCACCGACCGCCGCGTTCTTGAAGATCAGTTCCGCCAGGCGCAGAAGATGGAAGCTGTCGGCCGGCTCGCAGGCGGCGTAGCCCACGACTTTAACAATCTGCTGATGGTGATTGGCGGCTACGCCGAAGTGCTGCTTGCCGGGCTCGATGCGGATCATCCCCTGCGCGAGAAGGCCGAGGCTATCCAACAGGCCTCCGACCGCGCGACCACATTGACCAGACAGTTGCTGGCCTTCAGCCGCAAGCAATTGCTGGAACTCAAGGTTGTTGACGTCAACGCAATTGTCGAAGACATGGATCGCCTGCTTCGCCCCCTGATCGGCGAAAACGTGGAGTTCAGCGTCCGGCTCGCTCCCGAGGCGCCTCATACCCGGGCCGACGCCGGACAACTCGAACAGGTGCTGATGAATCTGGTCGTCAATGCCAAGGACGCGATGCCCGCCGGCGGAAAACTCGCGCTCGAAACTCAAAACATCGTCGTCGACGAGGGACAGCGCCGCTCCCAAACCTTCATCCGCCCCGGCCCCTACGTCATGCTCTCCGTGAGCGACACCGGCATGGGCATGGACCGGGAAACTCAATCGCGAATCTTTGAGCCGTTCTTTACCACCAAGGAGAAAGGCAAAGGCACCGGCCTCGGCCTCTCGACGGTTTATGGCATCGTGAAGCAGAGCGGCGGATACGTGCTGGTGCAGAGTGAAAAGGGACGCGGCGCCGCCTTCCATATTTATCTGCCCCGCGTCGAAGGCGTTGCCGAGAAGCATATCCCAGCCGCGAAGCCGGAGGTCTTGGGAGGCACGGAGACGGTCTTGCTGGTGGAAGACGAAGATTCCGTCCGCCAGTTGGTGCGGGACACGCTGGCCGCCAAGGGCTATCAAGTAGTGCCGGCGGAAAATGGCGAGGCCGGCATGGCCGCCGCTGCCCGCCATCAGGGCAAGATCGATCTCATCATCACCGACGTGGTCATGCCTGGGATGGGTGGCCGCGAATTGGTCAAGCAACTCGCGCAGCTCCGTCCAGAAACCAAGGTGCTTTATCTCTCGGGCTACACCGAAGATGCGATTATCAACGAAGGTACCATCGAGCGCGGCGCCGCCTTTCTGCAAAAACCATTCACCCTCCAGAATCTCTCCCGCAAAGTAAGAGAAGTCCTGGGATAAGACTCTTCGCGCGAGATATTGACGACACTCGCCTTGCGTCTCGGCCCGCGAATCATCCATCCCCTTGCAACTTTTTTCTCACCTCGGCGTCTTATCTGGTGGAAGATAGAGACGGGACGAATCTGTCTGCCACGGATTCACGTATAAACAACAGGGTTTCGCAATGCTCATCAAGAAGGCCGAAGACATCCGATCATCCGAAATCACTCCGAAAAGCTTATATCTGAATCGCCGCCAGTTCCTGACCGGAGCCGCGATTGCTGGAGCCGCCACAGCCACCGGCCTCGGCGTCCGCGAAATCGTCTCGCCCTCCACCTCTGCGTTGGCGGCAAACAAAATCGACGGCATCAAGAAGAGCCCGCTCAGTACCACCGAAACCATCACGCCCTACAAAGATGTCACGAACTACAACAACTACTACGAATTTTCCACGAACAAGGACGAACCCGCCAAGCTCGCACAGAAATTCCGCACCCGCCCCTGGAAGGTAAAGATCGAAGGCCTGGTCGACAAGAAGCAGGAACTCGACATCGACACCATCCTCAAGATGGCGCCTCCCGAAGAGCGCATCTACCGCCATCGCTGCGTCGAAGGCTGGTCGATCGTCGTTCCCTGGGTCGGCTTCTCGCTGAGCGAACTCATCAAGCGCGTGAATCCCACCGCCAAAGCCAACTTCGTCGAATTCACCACCATTTACGATATGTCCCAGATGCCCGGCCAGCAGCGCAGTGTGCTGCAGTGGCCCTACGTCGAAGGCCTGCGCATGGACGAAGCCATGAACCCCCTGGCGCTGCTCTGCTTTGGCATGTACGGCGAAGATCTTCCCAATCAGGATGGCGCCCCGCTCCGCATCGTCGTTCCCTGGAAGTACGGTTTCAAGAGCGCGAAAGCCATCGTGAAGATTCGCTTCACCGAAAAACAGCCGCTGAATACCTGGAATATTTCCGCTCCCACGGAGTACGGCTTCTATTCCAACGTGAACCCGAATGTAGATCACCCGCGCTGGAGTCAAGCCAAAGAGCGCCGCCTCGGCGAGTTCAGCAAGCGCCCAACGTTGATGTTCAACGGCTACGCCGATCAGGTCGCCAGCCTCTACACGGGAATGGATTTGAAGAAGAATTTTTAAGGCAGACCTCAGACCACAGACCTTGGACCTCAGCCTTCAGACCTCGGCGTTGACACTGTAGGAGATTCGTCTGAGGTCCGAAGTCTGAGGTCCGACCCCGGTTTTCCTATGCTCCGCTACCTCAAACCCGCAATCTTCCTGACCTGTCTCGCGCCCCTGGCCTGGCTGGTCTGGAGAGGCTTCCACTCCGCCCTGGGCGCCAATCCCATCGAGACCATCACCCACAACACCGGCGACTGTACCCTGACCTTCCTGCTGATCACGCTTTCAATCACGCCGCTGCGCAAACTCACCCGCCAGTATTGGTTGATCAACCTGCGCCGCATGCTCGGCCTCTTCGCCTTCTTCTACGGCACCCTGCACCTGATGACCTACGTCTGGCTCGACAAATTTTTCGACGTCCACGAAATGCTGGCCGACATCGCCAAGCGCCGCTTCATCACCGCCGGCATGACCGCCTTCGCCCTGATGATCCCCCTCGCCCTGACCTCCACCAAATGGTCGATCCGAAAGCTAGGCGGCAAACGCTGGCAAACCCTCCACCGCCTCATCTATTTCAGCGCCGCCGCCGGAGTCATCCACTACATCTGGCTGGTCAAAGCTGACCTGAGGAAGCCGCTGGAATACGCTGCCGTGCTGGGCGTGCTGATGTTGTACAGGATCGCTGCCTCGATCGCCTCGCGGCGGGCTCTACCCAGAGTTCAGACTGCCGAGCGGAGAGGGCTGTCGTCGTGATGCCGCGCCAAAAGCAAAGAGCGCGGCTGTGCCTGTCCGCCGCGCCCTCGTGCCGATGCTGGCTCTTGGCTTAGTTGCGCTTCTTTAAGTCCTTGTGCGCATTCGCTCCCGAACGCAGTATCGCCAGGTGCGCCTCTGCCGCGTTCGCCTTGGCGCTGGCGTTCTGCTCGACGATGGTACCCAAGCCAACTAAGTTGGGGTCAGTGCTGACCACAACGGAAGTTGAGGCGTCGACCGAGTAGACCGTCAGGAGGTAACTGTTATCCCCGGGCGTAACCGTGCCACGGCCCGTAACGCTCGAGTCCGCAGTGTAGGTTGACGTGAACTTGTTGCCGTAAGACAGAGAGCCGGCATCATTGGCGTCGATGATTCCCGGAGAGAAGCTTCCGCTGGTGTCGGCGAACTCAACGATGTCGTCTTCCTGGGTGCCGATGCTAAGGTTAAACCCCGTCAGATTCATTCCATAACCTTGGCCTGAGACCAAGGCCGGGCTGTTCCCTTGGAGATACGCCGCGCCGTCGGTGATTCCGCCGTTGTCGATCTCGAGCAGCAGCAGGCCGCCGCTGGAAGGGTAGGCTGCAAACTGGCAGTTAGAGCACGCCAGTCCGCCATTGCCGTTGACAAAGCCGCCTGTGAACGCCAGCACTGCGCGCCCGCCAGTGAGCGGGCTGTAAGTGCCTGTGATGCCAGTCGTTATTTCGCCCGCGGTGCCGAGGTCACCGATATCTTGAACCGATGTCTGGGTGATATTTCCGTCTCCGTCGGTGTTCATGATCCCTGCGGTCGCGAAGGGCCCAGCCAGGGACATATCGAAGCCCGCCAGGCTGAAGATGTTGTTCCCGCTCGAGACCGAGGCCGTTTGCGTATAAGCGTCCCCGGAGACGATGGGGTTCGTGTCAACCTCGATGAACTTCAAGTGTGTTGCGCTTATGGGGAACACGGCAAAGTTATAGCTCACGCTGTTTACGCTAAGAATTGCCGTGCCTGGGCTGGATGCTAGGCTTACTGACGACCCCGACGTGATGGGCAGGCCACTCGTGCCCCCGGCAGAACTGCAGTTGTCGTTGAAATCTTCTATTCCGGTAGCTAGCCCGTTCGTGTCAAGTTTAAAGGCGCCGGCCGCGGCATAAGGAATCACGGCATTTCCGCCGACGTTGATGCTGCAAATCACCGTGCCCACGCCCGAGGAACCGGTAAAGTTGAAAGCGTAGGACTGTCCGTTGATATTCGCCTGCGTTACGTTGGCTTGCAGGTCGAGGGTCCCGCTTCCGCTCCCACCATTGTCGAATTCCGTGATCAGCCCATGTTCGCTCGAGGAGAGCACAAAGTCGAAACCATAGGTATTTCCCGTGTCGGTTTGCAGAGTGAGTACTCCACCTTGGCTCTTGGCACGCCCATCCGCTCCTACCGAATAGGAGCCCCCGGTGACGTTCTGGCCGAGGATGGGGCCTGTGTCGGTCCCGTTGACATCGATTACTCCGCCCGCGCTAACGGCTCCTTTGCCATCAGCGATGAAAGTGCCGACGATCATCAGAGCGCCGCCGAGGCTGTCAGTGCCCGTTACCGAAAAGACATAAGTCCCGTTCAGATTAGTATCGCTGAAACCTCCCGTGGGAGGGGGCACGGCGGTTGGGTTGCTCCCGCAGCCCGCGAGAACGGCAAGAGCTGAAAGAATAACGGGCAGAACCAGGCGATCACGTAACGACATAACTTCCCCCTGACGAAATATTTGGCGCAGAGTTGGGTTTTCTAAACTCAGGTTAGCACGATTGAGTTTCCGCTAGCTTCAACCCGTATCCAGAGAATTAGTAGCGCGCGCCGAAAAATATTTCGGGGCTTTACCTCTCTTTACATTAGCCGCCCAAATGTTTTGTTATCAAATGCTTTGTCATCCTGAGGAGGGCGTTCTTTGCCCGACGAAGGATCTATGCAACTGGCCCGGAGTTGCATAGGTCCTTCGCTTTGCTAAGGATGACGAAACCACGAATTGACTCAGGGATGCACCTCCGCCTCCACCCCTGCCAGTGAGCGCAGCGATTCCCTATACGGCGCGCGCGCAATCCCTTTTTCCGTAACGATAGCCGCTACGTACTTCGCCGGCGTCACGTCAAACGCCGGGTTTTCCACTCCCACGCCGTCCGGAACCATCTGCCTTCCGGCAATGTGCGTGACTTCTTTCGGGTTCCGCTGCTCAATCGGAATCTGGCTGCCATCCGGGCACGCCAGATCCACCGTCGAAATCGGCGCAGCCACATAAAACGGAATCCCGTGCTCCTTCGCCAGAATCGCCACCGTGTAAGTTCCAATCTTGTTGGCCACGTCGCCGTTGGCCGCGATGCGGTCCGCGCCCACCACAATCGCCCCGATCTTTCCCTGGCTCATCATCACCCCGGCCATGTTGTCGGAAATCACCGTGGTCGGGATGCCGTCTTTCATCAGTTCCCACGCCGTCAGCCGCGAGCCCTGCAGAAACGGCCGCGTCTCATCAGCGTAGACGTGGATTTTCTTCCCCTGCTCTACCGCCGCCCGGATCACTCCCAGCGCCGTCCCGTATCCCGCTGTGGCCAGCGCTCCCGCGTTGCAGTGCGTGAGCACTCCGCCCTCGCTCGGCATCAGCGTCGCCCCGTGACGTCCCATGGCCTGATTCGCCGCAATGTCTTCGGCATGCATGCGCCGGGCCTCTTCGATCAGGTCGTGCTTGATCTGCGGAATCGGCCGAATGCGGATGCGCTCAAACTTTTCCTGCATCCGCCGGATCGCCCAGAACAGATTCACCGCCGTGGGCCGCGTCTTCCCGATGAGGTCGCAGATCTGGTCAAGGTCACGCTTCAGATCGGCGTTGGATTCCGCCCTGGAATTACTAACCCCCAGCGCAATTCCC
>Ga0210395_10001718_pt1 | contig 16968 bp, 22 predicted proteins | sample IncBWH4OmetaG_FD_150861 | JGI IMG/M metagenome (GOLD analysis project Ga0210395, IMG submission 150861) | Forest soil microbial communities from Barre Woods Harvard Forest LTER site, Petersham, Massachusetts, United States - Inc-BW-H-4-O ...
GCCCGACGGGCAGACCTACACCATCGAGCCAGAGCAGGCCGCCCAGTGGGCCAATCCGGCGCCCGTCCCGTCCGCCCCTGCGGTCCCGGCAACCACCATTGGGGGTGCCTGGCCACCGGTGCGCGCCGGGCTGGTCGGCACCGCTTCATTGAGCGCCGCCGAGAGCTGGTACATCCTGTACAAGAAGAGGGATTCGGCAACGGCGAGCATTCGCGTCGTGAACACCACCATTGACGGGTCCATCTCCTGCGGCAGCATCCTGGTCCAATTGTGGGGCGCTACCGGCACCAGCGACTCGATCAACTACGCCTACCTCAGCGCCAACCAGGCCTACAGCTTCAGTGTCCCCGGCATCGAGACCGGCGACCCGGAGGGCCGCTACTACCTCGAAATCACCCCCAACTGCAATAACGGCCTGCCCGACGGGCAGACCTACACCATCGAGCCAGAGCAGGCCGCGGAGTGGGGGGCGAACTCGCGCGCGCTGCCGGTCGGGCCGAGTAAGAAGGCGGCGGCCGGGCCGCTCACCGGAGGCGTCGACTACGTTGCCTCGGCGGCGTCGAAGGGGGCGCAGGACTGGGCATACTTCACCACCAAAGGCACGGCTCTCATTCGGATGGATGACACCTCCGCGAGCAGCGCTGGCTGCAAGTTGGTCGTGACCTCGGGGAACTCGGCTATCGCGCTCAGCCCGGGGCAGGTGGCCGTGCTGCATGTCGCGAGGGCGGGCACCTACTATCTAGAGCTCACGCCGAACTCCGGGTGCGCGCCCAGGTCAGCGCTCAGCGCACTGCTTGAGCTGTCCGGTTCTGTTAGAGGTCCGGTGCTCACCGTCACGGATCCGGCGCTCGCGGCCGGGGTCGTGAGGAAGGCCTACGGCGCGACGATCCACGTGGCGGGCGGCAAGAAGCCGTACACGTTCGCCGCGCTGACCGCGCTACCACCCGGTCTCAAGCTGAACGCCAAGACCGGCGCCGTCACCGGCAAGCCCACCAAGGCCGGCCGGTACACAGTTCTGATCAAGGTGACCGACGCCGCCAAGCCGGCGCACAACACCATCACCGTGCCAGTCACGATTACCATCACCTGACGAGGATCGCTAAGCGTACCCGTCACCTCTCTTTTCTTTCCAGTTTGAAGGGCGAAGGTGCCTCGTTCCGGATACCCGTGGGAGTATCCGGAACGAGGCCGATCAGTTATCGAGTCTGTTCTCCTTCGCGACGCTCTAGAGTCCCATCACTCTGGCATAGCCTTTGACTTGCGACTTCACGGCCAACCGCCTGTGGTCAGGCTGCCCTGTCGGTACTCGTCGATCAGTCCGCCCGGGACGCTTCGCAGCCAATGGACGCCATTGGGTCCTTGACTCGCTAATGATAGGCCAGCGTTCTCGAAGGCGCCAAGCAATTGGGGAATGACCACATCGGCTTGTGGGGTTCCTCGTCCATGCGTTGTTGCCGTAAAAATCGAGGCGATCGAGCAAGTCGGCGTGCTGCTGTGTGAATCCCTGCCAGGAGAAGTTGGGTGGTTTGCGCGTCCCGCTGTCACGTTACCCAGGTGCACAGGGGCGTTAAGCCTTCGGTCGCTTCAAGGTTCTCCTTCAAGTCGGCCTGTCTGACGGCCACCGTTAACGGATCGCTAATGCCACCGTCAGGACGGCGCGTCATACGCCGCCCGCATGCGGTCCGCGAATTCGTCGACCACGGCCGCAGCTGCTCGGCACAGCTCCTCACCTGACGGGTTACCACCGACTTCCCACGTCTCCCATCGCAGGTCAAGCACGCTACTAACTCTCGGAACCGCCTCTAGCGCGCTCTTGAAGCGTTCCCGTAGTTTAAGTCCCAGCGGGTCCTCGCGGAAGTACTCGCCCGCGCTCCGATCGACCTGCCACATGCCCTCGAAGAACTCACCAGTTGAGGCCACAACGCCGCGGAGATAAGAGTCCACCGCCAGGCACCGCTCCCACTGCTCATTAAGTTCATAGCGCAACAAGCATATTAGCGAAGGAACCTCTGCGGCTTGAAGCTGATAGTATCGTCTAGTGTATTCATCAGAAATAACATAAGATGACTGAACATCACAGCGCACCGGAGATTGTGGTTCACCGGGATCATGATGACGACTGGAAGCGGATCGGGCTCGCCGACGACTACGGGCCCAAGATCTAGCTGATCCTCGCGCAGCTTCATCGCCTGGCAGATCAGACCGGCACGCCGGTGGGTGCCTGAAAATCTGGGATCGCGGCCGACAAATCGATCGCAGGACAGCCCGAAACGGCGTCAGCCGATTGGGAGGTCAGACCGGAATCCCAGGATTCCAACCTCACGCCCGAACCACCCAAAAACCGGGGAGGCAGGAGCGGGAGCATTTATCCACATCCTCCCTGCCGAATACGAGCGGCGTTGCAGCCGTGTCGGCTCCGCGCGTAGAGCGCACCGAATACAAGGTTCTGCGCACGGGGATCGCGGACGAACAACCTGGGTTACCGCCGAGCGGAGGGATTACGCGCCGAGCACTGGACCAAGATGTCAATGGTAAGAGGAACGCCGACACCTAGACAAGGAAGGTGACAATGGCCGCTGCAGTCTTCGGGTTCATTGGAGTACTTCTCGGTTCCCTCACGACGTCTGTCCTGGCGATCTATTAGGAGAGGCTGATGACCCGACGGGAACGGTCAGCGCGGGACGAGCAGTATGAGCGTGACCGCAGAACCGCGCGCGACACCTTCCAGCGGGACAGTATCCTTGCCCTCCAAACTGCCATCTCAGACTTGATCCGTGCGGCCTACCAGGAACTTGACCGAGTCCTTGCCGAGTTCAACCGGACTGGCTCCTGGCCCGCGCGCCAGTGGGAGACCCCCACAGCCGTCGGCTGGTCCGATGCGGTACTGCGCCTAGAACTTGCGCGAGCCCGCGTATTCGATGACCAACTGCGCTCTCTGGCCGCCGAACTACGGACCCGGGCGGGCGACAGCATATGGGCCGGCAACCTCAAAGCTGCCAAGGAGCACGACCAGGCCATCGAACCCCTGCAGATCCGATTCAATGAGGTCGTCACTAGTATCCTGCCATCTCTGTATTAGGACCGACCACAGGCAGACAGCCGAAACCTCGGTCGCGCCCAGGTCGCGGTATTCGAGAAACTTCCGCGGCAGCCCGCGCGCAGACCACCCAATTCGGAGCGCGCCCACAGGCACGGCGACTAAACGGGCAGTCGCGCCGAACACGTCGATCGAAAGCCAGACCAGCACGCCGACCGGTAGCGGATATGAGAGCCGGCCCGCGGGGCCTTTGAGCGCTACAACTCGACCGTAACGCCTACAGCGATTCTTCAATAAGGCGGATCGGGCGCGCCGGTTCCTACTCGGCGGTCACACTCCGTGACCAGACTAGCGGCTCCTCGCAGTTCGCGATGGCCGGGCAGCGCGGGTATGGAGCACGGACAGCGAAACGGAAAGCAAGGCACCCAGAGGCCATATTCACCCAGGCTGGGACCTGGGCGGTGGCATGGTCGTTCACGAGTCGTAGACGGAGTGGTTTCCGACGCGGAGCCACACTACGACAGTCTCCCCGTTCACTTCTGCCAGCCGGAACAGCGCCCGGCCGTCCGGTGAGGCGAAGCTCCAGGTCATTGAGTAGCTCGCGCCGATCCGGTGAATGCGCAAGGCTCGTGGCCAGGGCACGGCACCGGTATGCGCGCCTGCGTCCAGGGCCGGCCGCAGGAGGGTGTGCACTGCCACCACGAACAGCTTGCGGTGTTCAGCTGGAAGCCGCCGCAGATCGATCAGAAACCCCGCGGTGCGAAGGTACTTCACTCCGGCAGGTCGAGGTCGGCGACCAGTGCGTCCATCGAATCGTAGGCCCTGCCCTCTGGCACATCGTCGCCGGGTCGCGACGGGTACCTGGCCTCGTGCACGGCCCAGTACAGTTCGGCCTCGCGCTGTTCCAGTGCCTTCAGGGCGCGGTACTCCTCCAAGGGGACCACGACGGCCTCAACCTGGCCCGCGCGAGTGATCACCTGATGGTCTCCGACGTCACCGTCAAAGTTCAGGGGATTCTCGGTCATGTAACTACATTACCCGTGAGCCAGGCTTCCGCGTGTCCAGACCCAGATCATGGCCACCTGCCCCCGCACCAGCGCGATCTCCCGATGCACGGTTCGCGGCGGCTGACGGGTTCAGGACCGGAACAAGAGGTCTAGATCCGAGGGCGACAGGGGTTCAAGTAAGCCGTCCAAGGTATCTCGGTGGTGGAGCTGAGGGGATTTGAACCCCGACTCCCTCGATGCGAACAGAGCAAAAGTTCGAATAAGTGATCTGGCATGTGGTGTACGCGCTGGTCAGCGAATTACTTACGGCCATGTTGGCCGCATCTGACCGTACGTGCATGTAGCTGGTCGCTCCCACTTCCCTCCCAGAGTCGGACTCGCTCAGGGCTCACGCCGGGGACATCCCAGTGACATTGACCTCCGCGGGGCGGACTACGTTGCACGCGTGATCCTCGCCGCCCTGTTTGAGGAGATGCCATCAACAGGTAGTGAGGAATGGGCGATGTCTAAGGTCTCGCGCCTAGATCGCCCCAGAACCGGACCGGTTTCTCCACGACCCAGTAGACCCGACACGTGGGCACGACTGAACCCTCCTAGGATGAGGGAGCACCATGCGGGTCCTTACCCTGCCCGATCGCAGCATGCGCGGCGTCTAGGCGCGCCTCTAGGTCCGCAATCAGTGGTTCAAGTCGCTGGGAAAGCTCATGTGGTGTATGAGCTGAGTACATATCTGGATGGCCCGCAATTATAGCCTCCATGCGCATCCTAATGTCGGAGACGATTGGAAACCTATCTCGGAATGCAGAATCCAAGGCTGTTTCGACTGCCTCCATTACCTGGTTGGCCGAATACCCGAGGGAGGCAACGTCGGGGCGCAAGCCATGCTCAATTCGCACATCCTTGCTGAGCTTCCAGTACCGTGCCCGGCATTTATCCAAACGTTCCTGAATAAGCCGCAGTTGTGCCATGCCGAGTCGATGTCCCGCTGTCACGCCGAGTTCGGCAAGCGAACTTAGTTGTACGTTCGTCAATTGTGCGGCTTCGAAAGCACCCCTTTGGTATCCATTTTCCGCCATTATGAGGCCGCGATCGGCGCCAGTATCGGAAACGATCTGTCGCAAGGCAAGCACGTGTAGCTTGGAGACTCGATCATTCCAATGCTTGCATTCGACCAGCCAGAGAAGATCAAAGCCGACATGATTGGAGCGCACAACGACATCGATGTCGTGCGATGTCCGCGCGCCTTTCACCACTTCGTTTGTTCTAGCCTCTAGGCCGATGCTGCGGAAGAATTCAGCAGTTTCCTCTTGGTAGTCGTGCCAGTCCGTCATGATCCCATCCTTGCGTTAAATCATTGGTCAGTACTTTGGTTCCACGATTCCGGGAAAGTTGACAGCCCATGAGCCTCGGACTTCAGCAGCCTTTTCCCTGAGTAGTCCCGCACGCCCCGAGGGTGGCCTATGCATCGTCACGCAATGATGCCTTTTACGGCTGAATTGGTTTTTCGGCGTTAACCGTGTGGTGGCGTGCCTATGGCCTGTAGTTCGAGGGCCGGGGCGGTCATAAGATTCTGCGCCTGTTACGGCAGTATGCCGAGACGTTCGGCTAGCTCCTAGCCACGCATCGGCAGCTTGGCGGCAGCGTCTGATGGGCAATGCCGCAGCCCTTACCGCACGTGAAGAGCAACTCTCCGCCGGGGGATTCCGCAGCCATACGGAAAGCATCCCTAGGCGGGGACCAATCTTGAAGCTCGGGTCTTCTTTCTCCCATACGTTCCACTGGTGGACGGTCAGGAGAATCCGCGGTAGGTAGCGCATGTCTAGTGCGCTCAAGAGAATTGCCAGTTGTCGGCTGCCGTCTAGCGATCGGATCTCGTCGGTCGTTAGCGGGTCAGGGCTCAACGTCACCTTGCCGTTCGCGGCCCTGCTTCCTGACATCGTGCGGATCAATTGCTCGGCGGGTCGTAGGGCCAGCAACTGATATTGGCTGTAGAAGACGGAGGCGCATCGGTGGACACGTCCGCCAGTCGGCAGCGGCAATCCGCCGTCCCAGGCGCGGTACGAGGTCGTCCCTGGATCGACCGAGAGACCTTCGGCGGCTGCAGCGACAACTAGGGCGATCGGCGAGCGATAGTTGCCATAACCGTCGGCGGCGGTCGGCGCGACCGGTACAACTGTTGATGGCTTCGGCGAGCGTTGGACGATACCCAGCAAAGGGACGACTGCCCGGCGGCGGTGCAGCTCTTGAAGATGTTCAGGACGAAGGTCCACCCCACGGGCCTTGGCGCGTTTAGCGAACTCATCAGGCGTCAGGAGCTGGTTCTGCGTGAACGCCAGCGGGAGGCTGAGCAGATGACGGGGTTCGACGACGTGCACCAGCGGTGGCTGGCCCCACGGCATGGGCAGGGACATCCGCCACGTCCACCGCGCAGCCTTGGCCACGGTCCCGCTCACCACGGACTCGCACACCCCGGTCCCGCTCCTGTCAAGCTCCCAGTTTGCTCCCAAAATCGGACACGAATTGCGGGAGGAAGCGCCGGAAATCATTTGACAAGCCGCTGACCTGCGGCTTCCGGGTGGAGCTGAGGGGATTTGAACCCCTGACCCCCTCGATGCGAACGAGGTGCGCTACCGGACTGCGCTACAGCCCCAGAACCTGAGCCAGCCTAGCAAACTTTACGGCCTGCTCGCGCCAGGGGCGCGTTGGATGGCCCGGATGCTCCTGGCGCGGGGGCGCTAGTCGCCGACGGCGCGGAGCTTGCCGTCCGGCGACTCGTGCGCGATGTCATCCCCCGCGTCATCCCCCGCCCGCGCGGTGATGTCGATGATCTCGGCGTTTGACGGGGTGTACCTGCCCGCCAGACCCGGCGCGAAGTCGCGTCCGGGGCCCATGTCCTCGTATTGCGCGGCGGGGGCGGCGGGCCGCGCCGGCACGGCCGAACCCTGCGCCGCGGCCGTGTCATGCCGCACGGACCGCTGAGCACGGGCGTGAGCCCGCGCGCGGGCCTGCGCCTGCGCTTCCCAGGCGGCCCGTTCGGCGTCGGCGTGTGATGCCTCGCGGAGGATGAGCAGGTATCCGGCGAGCATGAGCGAAGGCGGGATGACGACCCACATCGCGGCCAGCTTGAATACGGCCAGGGAGATCGCGGCGACCTCGAGGACGATCAGCATGCCGAGCAGGCGGCGGCGAGCGGAGAGCATCCGGCGGCGCGACTCCTCGGGAGTCAGCGGTGGCGGAGCCTCCTCCTCCTGCTGAGGCAGGTCTTCAGCCGTGTCTTCGAAGGGCTCCTCCACCATGTCCTCCCGGCGGTCATCTACCTCGTCGCGCTCGGATTCGGCGTCGGGCGCGGTCAGGTCTTCGGGAGTCGCCTGGTCAGCGAGATGAGTCGAGCCAACTGTCCGGTCGCGCCGAAGCCACCGGGGGATAAGCACGCACGCCCAGATGACAACGATCGCGACGTACAGGATCGCGCTGCTCACCGGGCCCTGGCCTCCCTTCGGTCGTTTCCGCGCCGGGCTGGATACGCGCGCTGCCCACGAGAACACGCGAGCCCGCAGTGATATCGGCAGGCGCCTGTGACGCAGCGTAAAGGCACCGGTTGCGGATAACGAAGCACCCGCGCGGCGTGTCGCGCAAAACGGCTACGCGCCGGGGCGCCAGGCGCCGGATCGTGAGGCGGCTAGGGAGCTTCGCCAGCGCGGCATCATGCCGGTCGGCACCTCCTCGGTGGTGATCGCGTAACACAGGTGGTCACGCCAGGCGCCGTTGATGTGCAACTGCCGCACCCGGACGCCTTCCTCGCGGAACCCGAGCTTTTCCACGACCCGTCGGGAGGCGGCGTTCTCCGGCCGGATTGACGCCTCGAGCCGGTGCAATCCGACCACGCGGAAACAGTGGTCTACGGCCATGGCCAGTGCCGTGGGTATGATCCCGTGCCCGGCGAACGACTCGTCGATCCAGTATCCGACCTGCCCGGACCGCGCGGACCCCCAGACGATGGAGCCGACGGTGAGCTGGCCCGCGAACTGCCCGCCGTAGGTGACGACCCACGGCAGCGCCTGGCCCTGCCTCGCCTCGTGCCGCATCGTGCGCACCATCGCGACATAGGGCCCGATCGACGAGCGGTGCAGCGGCGTCTCCGGGTTGGATGGTTCCCATGGACGCAGCCACGAGGCGTTCCGTACCCGGATCTCGCGCCAGGTCCGCGCGTCGGAAACCCGCACGGGCCGCAGTACCACCGGCGCATCAAGCAGTTCCGGCTCGGAAAGGGTGGCCGGCCACCCGCGGATACGTCCCACGGCTGTCAATCATTCCCCTGCGAGGCGCTTCATGCCATTTGATCAAGCTTAGGTGCTGACACTACGCGATCTCGGCGGGACGGTCTGCCTCCCCGGGCGAGCTAGCGTTGCCGCTTTCCGTGTCGGCACGCACGTGGTCGCCGCCGCGGATCTGATCGACCGCGTGGACGAGTATCGGCCGCAGCACGTTCATCCCGTCCCTGACTCCGCCGGAGGAGCCGGGCAGGTTGACGATCAGCGTGCGTGAGGCCACGCCGGCGAGCCCGCGGGACAGGATCGCCGACGGCACGCCTGCGGCCGCACCGGCCGAACGCAGCGCCTCCGCGATGCCAGGGATCTCCCGGTCCAGGACCCGGCGGGTCATCTCGGGCGTGAGGTCGCCGGGCGTCAGCCCGGTCCCGCCGGTCGTGACGGCCACGTCGTACCCGGCGGTCACCGAGTCGCGCAGCACCTGTTCCACCGCGTCCCCGTCGGGAATCACCAGCGGCCCGTCCACGACATCGCAGCCAGCCGTCCGCAGCAACTCCACGAGCACCGGTCCCGAACGATCCTCGTACACCCCGGCGGCAGCACGGTTCGACACCGTGATCGCCAGCGCCCTGATCATGACCGCCGCCAGGAACCGGATTTGCCGCCGTCCTTGGACTCCAGCCTGACGTCCGTGATTACCGCTCCCTTGTCGACCGACTTGATCATGTCGATGAGGGTGAGCGCGGCGACGCTGACAGAGGTGAGCGCCTCCATCTCCACACCGGTCCGGTCCGCCGTGCGGGCTTCCGCGGTGATGTAGACCCCGGAGTCCTCGACGGTCAGGTCGACGGTGACGCCGTGCAGCCCGAGCGGGTGGCACAGCGGAATGAGGTCAGGGGTCCGCTTCGCGCCCTGGATCCCGGCGATCCGCGCGACCGTGAGCGCGTCGCCCTTGGGCACCCGGCCCTCTCGCAGCGCGGAGACGGCTGCCGCCGACAGCAGTACCCGGCCGGACGCCCGCGCCGTCCGCACCGTAACGTCCTTCGCCGAGACGTCAACCATGCGCGCTCGGCCCGCTTCGTCGAGATGGGTCAGGGGTGTCGCAGGAGCAACATCGCTCATGTGCGCAAGCCTACGCGTGATGCAAGCCCTTGCGGTCTTCGGGTTGTAGAGAGTTATCCCGAACGGATCCCAGCTCAACCTGGCCGGGAGGCCCCAGGGGGATGGCGGGCGGGCACGGGGGGAAATAGGGGGGCCCAGGGGGATGGGGGGACAGGGCAGCCCCCCATGCGCAGGAGGCCAGCGGCCCCGCCTCTTGACGCTCAGATACCGATGGTATTAGATACCGTTGGTATGGGAACGAGGCCAAGCCGAGAGCAGCAGGTCGCGCGGAACCGCGGCCTGGTACTGGCCGCGGCTCGTCGGGTATTCCTGGCGCGTGGCTACGCCAGCGCCACGGTCGACTCGATCGCCGAGGAGGCAGGCTTTTCCAAGGGAGTGGTCTACTCCCAGTTCGAGAGCAAGGCCGACATGTTCTTTGCCTTGCTTGAAGCGCGGATCGCCGAGCGCGCCGAGCAGAACGAGCGGCTGGCGAGCCAGCTCGACGGAAGGCAACTCGCGGAAGCGGTGCCGGAACTGGCCCTGGCACTGCGGCGCGCTGAACCCGAATGGACGCACCTGGTGCTGGAGTTCAGGCTGCATGCCGCTCGTGTGCCCGAGCTGAGCGAGCGGTACTCCCGGTTGCACGAGCGCACGATCGACGCGCTGGCCAGCGTATTCGCCCGGCTGCACGAGCGGGCTGGCAGCGTACCGCGCTATCCGGTTCGTGTCCTGGCGCAGCTGGCCCTGGGCATCAACGTCGGCGCCTTCCTTGAACAGCTGGCCAACCCCGCCACTATCGACCTGCCGTTCCCGCACGTCATCAGCGAGCTTGCCATACAGCAAGCGGGAGACGGGAGCCAACCCCATGACCAGGTTTGACGAGCTGCGCGCTCGCATCCAGGCGGATATCTTCACCGGGCTGCCGGCCCATTTCAGCCGGCTCAGCTGGGGCGCGGACCGGCTGCACGGCTGGCAGCGTGACCGGCTGCGGGCGCTGCTGGCCTGTGCCCTGTCCAGATCGGCGTTCCACGCCCGTCGGCTGACCGGAATCGACCCTGAGCACTTCGAGCTCGCCGATTTGCCGTGCCTGCCGGTGATGACCAAGGCGCAGCTGATGGCCGACTACGACGCGGTGGGCACCGACCCGCGGCTGAATCGCGAAGAGAGCGAGCGCGCCCTCGCGGCCACGGGAACCGAGCCGCGGCCGCTGCCCGGCGGATACCTGTGCATGACGACGGGCGGCAGCTCGGGACACCGGGGCATCTTCGGTTACGACCCGTCCGGCGTGGCGGAGTTCGCGAGTTTGATCTTCCGGTCACGGCTCGCCGCCCTGGGCGCCGCCCCGGCCCAGATACCGGAGATCAGCTTCGCGATGGTGGCCGCGCCGTCCGCCGTCCACGGCACCATGTTCGTGCCGTCCATGCTGGCAGGCAGCCCGATCAAGTTCGCGTTTGTGCCCGTCACCTTGCCGCTCGAAGAGATCGTGGGCCGACTGAACCGGCTACGGCCGCAGGGGTTGTTTGGTTACCCGAGCATGCTCGCCAGGCTCGCCATTGAGCAAGAGGCGGGCCGCCTCGCGATCACTCCGCGGATGGTCAACAGCACCGCGGAGACGCTGCTGCCGCACTTCCGGGCAGCGATCGCGCAGGCCTTTGGCGCGCCGATCGTCAACACCTTCGCGACCTCCGAGGGCCTCGTCGGAACAAGCGCGCCGGACGACCTGGTCATCACGATGGCCACTGACAGCTGCATCGTCGAACTCGTCGACGACGCGTACCGGCCGGTCCCGCCCGGCGTCGCCTCGACCAAGGTCCTGGTCACTAACCTGTACAACCAGCTACAGCCGCTGATCAGGTACGAGCTGCCAGACTCGTTCACGCGCCAGCCAGATAGTGCTTCGCATGGCCACCTACGGGTGACGGTAGTCGGGCGGTCCGACGAGATCCTGCACTATGCCGAGGCCGACGTCCATCCGGTTGTCTTGCGGTCGGTCCTGCTGGCGCAGGCCGGGGTCGTCGACTACCTGATTACTCAGATACCGCGCGGCGTCGCGGTGCTCGCGTTGCTCGCGAGTGACACCGACCTGACCCGCCTTCGCGAGGGCCTGCGAGCGGCGCTGCTGCGGGCCGGCCTGCCGGCCCCGGAGGTCCAGGTCGAAGCGGTGACCTCGCTCCCGCGCCACCCGGAGACGGGCAAGCTGCGACGCGTGATACCGGCCTGAGAGCCTCCTAGGGGAGGACGAGGACCTCTACCGTGTCGCCCTGCGGCAGCCGGGTTTCCTGTTCCGGTACCACGATCAGCGCGTTGGCCTTGCCAAGCGCGGCGATTTGATGCGAGCCCTGCCCGGAAAGCGGCGTGACGATCCCGTCGCCGAGCACGCCGCGCAGGTAGGACCGCCTGCCCTCGGGAGAGCGCACCGGCGCCGCCAAAGTGGCCCGCACGGTGGGCAGCCGCAGGTCGTCCGCCCCCTGCAGCGCGGCGATCGCGGGCCTGACGAACAGCTGGAACGACACGTAAGCGCTCACCGGGTTGCCCGGCAGGGTGAAGATCGGCACCTGGTCCTCGCCGAGGGTGCCGAAGCCCTGCGGCATTCCCGGCTGCACCGCCACCTTGGTGAAGGTGACGGTGCCTAGCTCTTGCAACGCGGCCTTGACGACGTCGTGTTCGCCGCCCATGCTGACCCCGCCGGTGGTGACCAGCAGGTCGGCGTGGGCAAGCTGATCCTGCAGGGCGGGCAGCACGCCCGCCGGGTCGTCGGGGACGACCGAGCGGCGGTCGGCGAGCGCGCCGGCCTCGCGCGCGGCCGCCGCAAGCATGTAGCTGTTGGAGTCCCAGATCTGGCCGGGTACCAGCGGCGTCCCGGGTTCGGTGAGCTCGTTGCCGGTGGACAGCACCACGGCCCGCGGCCGTGGCCGGACGCGGATCGCGGCTCGCCCCGCCGACGCCGCCACCGCGATCTGCATCGGCCGCATCCGCACGCCCTGCCGGAGGAGCGTCTCGCCGGCTACCGCGTCTCCGCCTGCCCGCCGTACCGCGTTGCCTGGGTCGACGCGACGGTAGATCTCGACGTGTTCGGCGCCGCCGTTCGTCCACTCGACAGGCACCACGGCGTCCGCTCCAGCGGGCAGCCGCGCCCCGGTCATGATCTTGATCGCGGTGCCGGGAAGGAGCCGGTAGGTCGCCGTGTCACCGGCCGCGATCTCGGCTGTGACGGGGAGAGTCACCGCGGTTCGTTCAGAAGAAAGTTCTGTATCCGCGGCCTGGATCGCGTAGCCGTCCATACCCGAGTTGTCGAACGAGGGCAGCGACACGGCGGCGGTGACGTCTTCGGCCAGCACGCACCCCTCGGCCGAGGCCAGTCCGACGCTGACGGCGGCCAGCGGGGTGATCGCCTGCAGGATCGCTGACTGGTGCGCCTCGACGCTGATCGGCGGCCGGTCCACGATCCCGATGGCGGCTCCTGCTCCGGTCACGGCATCCCTTCGAGGTACTTTCGCAACCAGGGGATGAACTCGCTGGACAGGTCGGGCCGCTCGGCGGCGAACATCACCAGGGTGCGCAAGTAGTCCAGCTTGTTGCCGGTGTCGTAGCGACGGCCGTGGAACAGCACGCCGCGCAGTTCGCCCTTGCCGGCCAGCACCTTGAGGGCATCGGTGAGCTGGATTTCGCCGCCCCGCCCGGGCGGTGTTTCGCGGAGCACATCGAATACTGCGGGGTCACACACGTAACGCCCGATGATGATCCACCGGCTCGGCGCCGATCCAGGGACCGGCTTTTCCACCAGGTCGGTGATCATCACCACGTCGTCGTCGCTGGTCGGCGCTATCGCGGCGCAGCCGTACAGGGACACCTCTTCGGGGTCGACCTCCATCAGCGCCACGACGCTGCCGCCGAACTGCTTGCGGACGTCGATCATCCGGGTCAGCAGCGGGTCGCGCGAGTCGATGAGGTCGTCGCCGAGCAGCACCGCGAAAGGTTCATTCCCGACGTGCTGAGCGGCGCACAGGACCGCGTGGCCAAGGCCCTTCGGGTCCCCCTGGCGGACGTAATGCACCGTGGAGAGATCGCTGGACTCGCGGACCAGGGCCAGCTTGTCCCAGTCCTCCTTCGCCGCCAGCGCTTCCTCGAGTTCATACGCGCGGTCGAAGTGGTCCTCGATGCTCCGCTTGCTGCGCCCCGTGATGAGCAGCACATCGTCCAGGCCAGCCGCCACGGCTTCCTCGACGACATACTGGATGGCAGGCTTGTCGACGACAGGCAGCATTTCCTTGGGCGTCGCCTTGGTCGCGGGCAGGAACCGCGTTCCCAGCCCCGCGGCGGGCACCACGGCCTTGGTTACGGCTGACGTCCTGGAATCGCAGCTATCGACCATGCGTAAAGCGTAGTGGCACAGGAGCGACGTGTACGACACACCCTCCTCCGGGGGATCCGCTGGTCAGCAGGGGGAGTCCGCGGGGCCGCCGGCGTCCGGCGCGCATGCCCGCAAGGCGGGCTTGCGGCGCCGGCTGGCACAAGCCCGCGCCGCCCTGCCGTCCGCCGACAGGCACGAGTCCGGGCGGCTCATCCGCGATCACATCCTGCAGCTGCCGCAGATCGCGGCGGCGGGGATCATCGCGGCCTACTATTCGGTCGGCACCGAGCCGGACACCAGGAGCCTGATATTCGCGCTGTGGAAGCGCGGCAGTTACGTGGTGCTGCCGGTCCTGCTCGCCGACGGCGACCTGGACTGGGCGTCCTACGAGGGGCCAGACTCGCTGGCGCCAGGGCCGCGCGGGCTGCTCCACCCGACCGAGCCGGCCCGCGGGGTGGGGACCGTCGCGCGCGCGGACGTGGTGCTGGTGCCAGCGCTTGCCGCGGACGTTTCAGGCAACCGGCTCGGGCGAGGCGGCGGATCGTATGACCGCGCGCTGGCGCGGGTCGGCCCGCAAGTTCCGGTGATCGCGCTGCTCTACGACGACGAACTGCTGCCTGCGGTGCCCGTTATGCCCCACGACCAGCAGGTACGGGCGGTGGCGAGGCCGAGGCACGGGATCACGAGACTGCCCCTTGAGGAATCAGCGGCACCCGCAGATAGTTACCATTAGCAGTCTGCTAGTGCGAGTGCTAATCTAGCGAACCGAATTGGTCCTTCTCGGAGGTATCCGTGCCCACATACCAGTACGCGTGCACCGAATGCGGTGGTCAGATCGAGGCGGTGCAGAAGTTCACCGACGACCCGCTGACCGTGCACGAGGCCTGTGGCGGGCGGCTGCGTAAGGTCTTCTCGCCGGTAGGCATCGTGTTCAAGGGCTCCGGCTTCTACCGGACGGACAGCAGGAGCGGCTCGGCGTCTTCGTCGGCGGCCGCGTCGTCCTCCTCTTCCCCGTCGTCCGGCGGTGCTTCAGATTCGTCGTCTTCGTCTTCGTCCTCGTCGGAGAAGGGGTCTTCGCCGGAGAAGGGCGGGGGCGAGAAATCCACTTCCTCGGGCTCTTCTTCCGCTGGTTCCTCCTCGACTTCCACCGGCGCGAAGGTCGCCTGACCGCAATGGCTTCGGTCGCCGACATCGGGGTCATCGGGGGTTCTGGTTTCTACGAGTTCCTCACCGACGCCGACGAGGTGAAGGTCGAGACCCCGTTCGGCGAGCCGAGTGAGGCCGTGGCCGTGGGTGAGGTGGCCGGCCACCGGGTGGCGTTCTTGCCCCGGCACGGGCGGGACCACCGGTTCCCGCCGCACAAGATCCCGTACCGGGCGAACATGTGGGCGCTGCGGTCGCTTGGCGTGCGGAGGATCCTGGCCCCGAGTGCGGTCGGATCCCTGACCACCTCGTACGGTCCTGGCACGCTTGTCATCCCCGACCAGCTGGTGGACCGGACAAGTCGCGGGCAGACGTTCTATGACGAGTACGCTGTGCACGTCCCGTTCGCCGACCCGTACTGCCCATCCGGGCGGGCCCACGCCATCGCGACGGCACGCGACTTCGGCTGGGTCCCCGCGGGCTCGGGGACGCTCGTCGTTATCGACGGCCCGCGGTTCTCCACCCGGGCGGAATCGCACTGGTACGCGGCCCAAGGATGGACGCTGGTCGGCATGACCGGCCACCCCGAGGCGGTTCTCGCCCGTGAACTCGCCATGTGCTACACGACGCTTGCCCTGATCACCGACACCGACGCCGGCGTCGATGAGGGCGAGGGCGTCACCCAGGCCGAGGTGTTCGAGGTGTTCGGCGCGAACATGAGCAGGCTCAGGGACCTGGTGGCGGAGATCATCGGCTCGTTCCCAGCCGAACGCGAGGACGATCTTTGCGCGCACGCGCTCGACGGGATCCGGCTGCCCTTCGAACTGCCTTAACGCGCGTTACGCGGTGGGCTGGCTGTAACGCAAGTCCGTCGTGAGGCGTTTTACATGCTTTGCGACCTAATCGCTCTTTCGCGGCGGTAGCAGTCGAGGTAATGTCGGCGCCGTGAGTGCCTATGAGATCCCGGCCGCCGGTTCGGCCGAGGTGCACGTGCTCAACAACCGATACGTCGGGCGCGGCGGCGACGACGAACGGGTAAGCGGCACGGCGGACGTAACCGACGTCGTGTTCAGCCATCACCACCCGGATCACACGGTGAACGCGGCCCTCTTCCCCGCGGCGGCCCTGACGGCCAGTCGCGAGCTCCTGCTGTCGTTCGCGGCCGTGATCATCCCTGGGCACGGCGCACCGTTCCGCCCGCAGTCGTGAACCCATGCGGCCGAATACACGTGTAACGAGTCAGCGGTCTAAGGCGTTGTCCATATGAGGTGTGACCCTCTTGCGAAGTCCCGGCCTGGCCCCGTGGGCCGGGACTTGCGCTGTCCGGCACTGCCCGGCTGTCCCGCACTGCACAGCCGCCCGGGCACCGCTCTATGACAGCGGGCAGTGGCAGGTGAGCGAGTCTGTGACGACCGTGATCGAAGCGCGATTCATCGGGCAGCGAGCGCGTCCCATCGTGCGGCAGTTGCGGCAGGCTGGACTCGTTCCCAAGGTCGAGTGGTCGTATGAAAGGCGTGTGCCCGCCGGAACGATCATCGCGATCAAGCCTGAGGGCGACCTCCTACCGGGTACCGTCGTCACCGTGACAGTCGCCGCCCTCGAGTCGGAATAGCAGGACCGATCGTGGCTGACTGGCCGCTGATTTCTGATCTCGGCCCGCTTGGGGCGCTGCCGACAGCGCCTCGTCTTGCCCGCGGTTTCATCGGGGTGGTGCTGACCGGATGGGGCATGACCGGGCTGGTTGAAGTCACTGAACTGCTCGTCACCGAGCTGACCACCAACGTTGTCAGGGCATCGACAGGAGTCGACGGGAACCCCCGGTATGACAAGACGGGTAAGCTGCCGCTGATCTGGGTGCGCCTGCTGTCCGATCGTTCCCGGCTGCTTGTCGAGGTGTGGGACAACCTTCCCGAGATGCTCGGCGCGCCGGCCATGCGGCACGCCGAGTTCGCCGAGGAGTCCGGGCGGGGCCTGGAGATGGTCGACTCGCTGTCAGAAGACTGGGGATGGGAAAGCGTGCCCGGCTGGACCGGCAAGCGCGTCTGGGCGATGCTGCCCGTG
>Ga0210395_10001721_pt1 | contig 16949 bp, 16 predicted proteins | sample IncBWH4OmetaG_FD_150861 | JGI IMG/M metagenome (GOLD analysis project Ga0210395, IMG submission 150861) | Forest soil microbial communities from Barre Woods Harvard Forest LTER site, Petersham, Massachusetts, United States - Inc-BW-H-4-O ...
GGTGGTGTCAGCCCCAGTGGTGTCAGCCCCAGAGGCGTCGGCTCCAGCTGGTGTCGCTGTCACTGGACGTCTTCCTTTCCGCACGGATGCCAGCACGCCCACCAATGGCCCGACTCGTGCTGCTCGAGCGGCGGGCTCTGGAGCTGGCAATCCTGCTGTGCGTCGGGACAGCGCGGCGCGAAGGAACATCCGGGCCCGATCGTGGACAGGTCCGGCGGCCGCCCGCCGATCACCGGGAGCAGCACATGCGGTTCCAGCTCGACCCGCGGGATGGCATTCAGCAAGGCGCGCGTGTACGGCATCCGGACATGAGAGAACAGGTCGGTCGCCGCGGCCCGTTCGACCACCCGGCCGGCGTACATGACCAGCACTTCCTCGGCGTAGGAGGCGGCCAGGGCGAGGTCATGGCTGATCATCACCAGCGCCGTGCCGAGCTCCTGCTGCAGGCCGAGCAGCAGGTCCATGATCTGCGCCTGCGTGGTGACGTCGAGGGCGGTCGTGGCCTCATCGGCGATCAGCAGCCGAGGCTCGCAGGCCAGCGCGATCGCGATGACAACACGCTGGCGCATGCCGCCAGACAGCTGGTGCGGATACTCGTAGAAGCGCCGTTCCGGGGTGGGCAGGCGCACCATCCGCAGCAAATCGACGGCTCGCTCGTGCGCCTCGGCCCGGTCGAGCGGGAGGTGACACCGGATCGCCTCGGTGATCTGCGTGCCGATCCGCATCGTCGGGTTCAGGGACCGTTCCGGGTCCTGGAAGACCATCGCCGCGTTCCTGCCGCGGTGGTCCCGCAGGTCCTTTTCTCTGCAGCCGACGAGTTCGACGCCGTCGAACCGGATCGAGCCGGACACCTGAGCGGTCCGCGGCAGCAGGCCCAGCACGGCGTAAGCGCTGACGGTCTTGCCCGAACCGGACTCGCCGATGATCGCCAGCGTCCGGCCCGGCTCGACGGTGAAGCTGAGGCCCTGTACGGCGTTGACGACGCGGCCGCGAGAACGGAACTGCACGCGCAGGTCGGATACGTCGAGCAGGGCCGTGCCCGGCTGGGACCCGGGTCCGGCGGGGGCCGTGCCCGGCTGGGATCCGGGTCCGGCGCGTCCCGCGCCCGAAGCGACCCGTGGCCCGAGTGATCCGGCCATCAGCGCACTCCCCACAGGGCCCGGAGGCCGTCGCCGAGCATGTTCAGGCATACGACCGTCACGAACAGGAAGATGCTCGGCACGATGACCAGGCTCGGGGTGACCGACAGCATCGTCTGCCCGGCCGCGATCATCTTGCCCCAGCTCGGCTCGGGATCCGGGATGCCGTAGCCGAGGAAGTCGAGCGCGCCCTCCAGGATGACCACGACGCCCGCGCCGAGCAGGCTGAAGGTCAGCAGTTGCGGCATCACATTCGGCACGATGTGGCCGAGCAGGATCCGCCAGGTCTTCACGCTGGACAGCCGGGCCGCGACGACGAAGGGCTGGTCCCGCAGCCGCAGTGTCGCCGCTCTGGTGATCCGCCCGAAGGCCGGGATGCTGAAGACTGACAGCGCCAAGATGACGTTCAGCTCACTTTGACCGAGGCTGTCGACAATGGCCAGGGCGAGCACCAGCGAGGGAAAGGCGATGAACACGTCAAGCACCCGCATCAGCACCGACTCCAGCGCCCCGCCGCTGTAGCCGGCGATCAGGCCCAAGAGCCCTCCGACGACCAGGCCGATGACCTGGACGGCGGCGGCGACCTCGAACGACACCCGGCCGCCGTACAGGATCCGGGACATGATGTCGTTGCCGACCGGGTCGGTACCGAAGATATGGCCGGGTGACCACATCGGCAGGCTGCTGTTCAGGATGGACCCGCCGACCGGTTTGGGCACCGGATAGACGAGCGGCCAGATGAAGCAGAAGAACAGCAGCAGGGCCAGCACGAAGGCAGGGATGGCGACCTCGAGCGAGCGCACCAGCTTGCCCGTCTGGGACAGCCGGCCGCCGGCCGCGATGTCGCCGGCCGGCGGCGCCGGGGACAGTGCGTCAGCTAGGGGAACGGCCATGACGGATCCTTGGGTCGAGCACGTCGTAGAGCAGGTCGGCGGCGAGGTTGGCGAGGACGACGATGGTGGCGAAGACCAGCACGATGCCCTCGACGAGGGGCACGTCCCGGTTGTTGATTGACTTGAGTAGCTCGGATCCGATGCCGGACAACCCGAAGATCTGTTCCACGATCACCGTCGCCCCGATGAGGGTGGCGAGGTTGAGCCCGATGACGGTGACCAGCCCGATGGCGGAATTCCGCAGCGCGTGCCGGGTCAGCACCTGCCCGCGGCTGAGGCCCTTGGCCAGTGCGGTCACGGTGTAGTCCTCGGACTGCATCTGCTCGAGCAGGTCGGCGCGCAGGAACCTGGTGTAGAAGCCGATCAGCGGGACGGCGAGGGTGATCGCCGGCAGGGTCAGGTCCCTGATGTCCCCTCCTGTTCCCGCCGCGAGCGCGGGGAGCCAGCGCAGGTCCACGGCGAAGACCAGGATGAGCAGCAGGGCCAGCACGTACGGCGCGATGGAGAGGCTGCCCATGGACAGGGCCATGCTGGCCCGGTCGGTGACGCCGCGGGGCCGGCGAGCGGACACGATGGCCAGCGGCACCGAGACCACGAAGGTGATGACCAGTGCGTACGCCACCAGTTCGATGGTTACCGGCAATCGCTGCGCGAGAATCGATGCGACGGGCTGGTTGTAGTACAGGGAGGTGCCGAGGTCGCCGTGGAGGACGCCACCGAGCCAGTGCCCGTAGCGCACCAGGAACGGCTCGTTGAGGTGCAGCTTGATGGACAGGGCCCGAACCTCCTGCGGGGTGGCGTTCGCCCCGAGCAGGGCCGAGGCGGCGTCGCCGGGCAGGGCGTTCAGGACCACGAAGGTCAGGAACGTCACGCCCCACAGGACAGGTATGGCGATGAGCAGCCGCCGGCCGACCACGCGCAGAGCCGGCGAGCCGGCCAGGCGGTGGTGCAGTGGCGCACCACCTGCCTGCCGGCTCGGCTCGCCGCTGGAACTCCCTGGCTGCCCTACGGTGACCGAGGTGTTCATCGTGATGGCAATCCGCGCATTATCACCCGTTGTTGTTGTAGACGTCCTGCCACAGGATTCCCGGCAGCACCACGACGGACGGGATCGCCGTGGTCAGCCCCGGTCCGCCGACACCATGGTCGGCGATGCTGTAGCCGGCGATCGGGAAGAGGAACGGCCCGTACGCCTCCTTGGCGATGTAGGCGTTCAATGCGGCGTAGTCAGCCGCCCGCTGCGTGCTGTCGACGGTCGACGCCGCGGCGTTGATCATGTTGTCGACGTTCTTGTCGAAGACGCCCGTGAACGGAGAGGTCGACGCGAACCGGAAGGAGACGCCGACGCCGGTGCCCGGGTCGTACGCCCCCGCCGTCTGCAGGAAGGACTGCCACTTGTGCGACTGGAAGACGGCGATCAGGCCGGTCAGGTCGTAGGTGTGCAGGGTGACCTTCATCCCGGCCGCCTGCCATTGCGTCTGCAGCGCCTCGTCCAGCGACTCGGCCACCGGGCTGGTGATGGTATCGAGCGTGATGTTGATGCCGCCCACCGCCTTGACCAGCGCCTGGGCCTTCGCCAGGTTGTAGCCGATGTAGCCGGGCACCGTCGGCTCGTAGAAGAGCCCGGCCTGGGCGGTGAACGACTCGGTCACCGGATAGGTGTTCTGGAACAGCGCCTTGTCTATCTGGGCCGCGTTGGTGGCGTAGTAGATCGCCTGCCTGGCCTGGATGTTATTGAACGGCGCGGCCTTGGTGTTCAGCTGGATGTCGTACGGCGACGTCGACGGCTCGGCGGTGACCTGGAAATGCGACTTGAACGTATTGACGAGCTGCGGCGTCGACATGCCCTCATAGGCCTGAGCGGAGCCCGCCAGCATCGCCTCGTACGCCGGCTCGTCGGCCGCGACGGTCTTGAAGGTCAGGTTGTCGAGGTAGGGCTTGCCCTGCTCCCAGTAGTGCGGGTTCTTCTTGAGCACCAGCTGCGAGCCCGGCGTGTCGCTGACGACCGTGAACGGCCCGGCACCGACCGGCGTGAGCGCGAACGCCTTCTCACCCATCTTCTGGAGGGCCGTCGGTGAGGCGATCCAGTTGAAGATGGCGGCCTGCAGGCTGTTGATGAACGGCGCATCGACATAGCTCAGCGTGAGCGACAGGCTGTACGGTCCGGTCTGCTTGATGACCGGCGCACTGAGGAAGACGGGCTTGCAGGTGCACGTGCCGGCGAGGTCGCGCTTCCAGTTGAACACGACGGCGGCCGCGTTGAACGGCGTTCCGTCGGAGAACGTCACGCCCTGGCGGACGGTGAGGTTCACCGTCTTACCGCCGTTGGCGTACGAGTATCCGGTGGCCAGGTCGGGGATCAGCTTCCCGCCGGTGCCCAGCTCGAACAGGTCCCCGTAGATGGCATTCATGTAGCTCTGGTTGGCCGCGCCGTCGGTATCGGTGGCGGGGTCGAGGCCCGGCCAGGATCCGGCGAAGCTGGCGCCCTCAAGCACGGTGAGCGATCCGCCGTGCTTCGGCGTCGCGTTCGTGCTCGCTGAGCTCGTACTCGTGCTCGTGCTCGTGCTCGACGATCCGCACGCGGCCAGGCCGACCGCCACGACCGCCCCAAGGCAGACGGACGCCACCCGCACGGCCGACCGCCTGATATCGCGTCTCACAAACGTCTTGGGTCTCACATCGATGCTCCCACCTATTGAGATGCTCCCGCTATGGACAGGCGGCTGCGCTAGGCCGCGCCGCCCGGATCTTGGCCGGCGCGGTCGGCAGACCTCGGTGCGGTGAGATTGCCTCACCTGGTGACGCGCTTAGCTTCCGCGACCTGTCAGGTGCCCGTCCACAGTGCTTCCGTGGGATGAAAGGGAGATGCCGGCCCACTCGATCCGGTGGCGATCTGTGGCCAGTCTGTGGCCAAGCCGTGTCCGAGGCTCCAGGCTGCGGCCTCCTCGTTCACCTTCCTCGTGCACCCCGGATTCACCTGGCAGTTGGGCGAGCTTTGCTTCAAATCACTTAGTTCTTGCGGAACCGGGTCCGAAGTGCCAGCATGATTTCAGGCGTATTAACTGACCTCCAGTCATCAGCTGGCTTCAAAGCGTTGACAATGTCATGGCTTCGGTGATGGCGGCAAGGGCGAAGGTAAGCATGCCGGAACTACTCGATTCCGCAGCGGAGGCGAGCGCGCAGGCAACTCGCAAGAATGCCGCCGGGCGGCTGCTGGCGGTGCTCGACGCCTTCGGGCCGAGGAGCCGCGCGCTCTCGCTGAGCGAGATCTCACGGCGTTCGGAGCTGAGCCTGTCCACAACTCATCGGCTGGTTCACGAGCTGCTGAGCTGGGGCGCGCTGGAGCGGGACCAAAACGGTCGCTACTCCATCGGCGTGCGGCTGCTCGAACTGGCGGCGCTCGCACCGCGCGGGCTTGACCTGCGGGAGGCGGCGTTCCCCTGCCTGGACGAGCTGCACCATCGCACCCGCGGCAACGTGCACCTCGCGGTGCGCGACGGCATGCAAGTCGTATACGTAGAGGTGATCCGCGCATGCGCCACCCACCCGACCAGCGGCAAGGCCGGTGACCGCTGGCCCATGCATGCCACCGGCACCGGCCTGGTGCTGCTCGCGTTCGCCGACCGGGAGTTCCAGGAGGAGGCGCTCCAGCGCCCGCTGGAGCGATACACGCCGCTAACCATCACCGACCCGGCCCAGCTGCGCCGGAAGCTCGCCCAGGTCAGGCAGTCCGGGTACGCCGTCTCGGTGGGACAGATCACGCTGCCGGATCTCGTGGTGGCGGTGCCCGTCCATGACCCGTTCGGCGGACTGGCCGCGGCGATAAGCGTGGTGGTCGAGTCCGCGCGAGCCAAGCCGCGGGTCCTGGCGAGGATGCTCGCGGACGCCTCCACCGAGATCACCCGTAGGCTGGCCGCGCAGTCTGAGCAGCACGCGATCGGGCCACGGCAGGCCGGCCAAGGGCTGGCCGGGCCCGCGAGGCCCACCGCCCCGCAGCGGGGTGCCGGATTCGCGCCGGTCGCCGGCGCGATGTCCGGGCGCATCGGTGCGCCCGCCTGACCTCAGCGCACCGGCTTGACGCCCAGCCACCGGAAGGCATTGTGCCAGGTGATGTCCTCCAGCACATCCGGCGGCAGGTCCAGCGAGCGAAGTGTCCGCCCGGCCGGGTCCTCGCGCGGCATGGCCGGGAAGTCCGAGCCGACCAGCAGCCGGTCCGGGCCGAGATAGTCCACCAGGAAGCGCAGCGCCCGGCGGTCAAAGACCAGGGAGTCGTAGTAGAACCGGCGGGCGAACTCGATCGGCGCCGGTCCGTCGTCCGGCATGATCGCCCGCTCGGGCACCTTTGGTTCTTCGTTCCAGCTACCGCTCCAGAAGTACTGCGCGCGCGGCAGCATCAGCGGGAAGCCGCCCGCCGCGTGGCTGAAGGCGATCCGCAGCCCCGGGCACTTCGCGGCCGTGCCGCCGGTGATGAGGGACGCGGCCGCCATCGCGCCCTCAAGCCCCACCACGTAAGTGCCCATCGCCTTGGGCGGCAGCCGGCTGGTCGCGGCCGGCATGGCGTGCACGAAGACGGCCAGGCCCAACCGGCTGGCCGCGGCGAAGAACGGCAGGAACCGCTCGTCCCCGATCGAGACACCGAGCACGTTCGAGGCGATCTCCACGCCAGCGAGCCCGAGGTCACCGATCGCGGCCAGCTCGGCCGTGGCGGCGTCCGGATCCTGCAGCGGCACCATGCCAAGCCCGATCAGCCGGCTCGGCTCGGCGGAGCACAGCTGCGCGGTGGCCTCGTTGACGTGCCTGGCCAGCGCCAGGCCGTCGGCGGCCGGCAGGTCGTAGCGCAGCAGCGGCGGCATAGGCGTGAGCACCTCGGCGTCGACGCCGACCGCGTCTTGCGCTTCCAGCCGGCGCTCCGCCTCGAAGAACACATCCCTGGCCCGGAACCGCATGGCGCCGAAGACCAGGAATCGGTCGGTGCTCCCCTCGACCGGCTCCATCTGCGGGAAGCATGCGGGCGCGCCGGGCGGGTAGTCGCGTGGCAGCAGGTGGGCATGGGCGTCGACGAGCACGGGAACCTCCGGGAAAGGCCCGCCCCTGGGCAGGCGTGAGCTAGCGGGCGGGGTGGACGGATACGTGAATCGCGTGCTCGCCCGGCACGTCGCCGCCGAGCGTCTGGATGGCCAGTGCCCCGTCGTCCAGGCCGAACGTGTGGGGTATGCATCCTCTCCAGCGGGAAGCGGCGGGACTCGATCAGCGCGATCGCGTCCGCCATACCCCTGGCGTCCACGCCGAAGGCGCCGCGGATCGTGAGCGCGCGGTTGATGATCAGGTCGGTCCGCACCGGTATCTCGCGCTGGCCCTTGAGCCCGGCCAGGACCACCCTGCCTCCCTGCCGGGCGGCCAGCAGCGCGTCCGAGACCGGCCCGGCGGCCAAGGGCGTCAGCTCGAGCACTACGTCGGCCATCGCGCCGTTGGTGATCTGGCGGACCCGCTCCACCGTGTTCTCGGCGCCGTCACCGTCGACCACGATGGTGTGGTCGGCGCCGAACTCGCGCGCCACCGCCAGCTTGTGCGCGTCGGCGGCCAGCCCGGTGATGATGATCGTCCTCGCCCCGGCGGCGCGCGCAGCCACGACGGAGGCAATGCCACGCTGGCCCGCACCGAGTACCAGCACGGTGTCCCCTAGCTGCACCTCACCGAGGTGGCAGGCCCAGCGCACGCCTGCGCCCAGCGCGTTGTACATCGCGGCCAGCTCGGCCGGCAGGCTCTTGTCCATCTTGTGCAGCACCGAGGTGGGCGACAGGTACATGTACTCGGCCAGCCCGCCCCACAACGCCGGCTCGGTGTCCACGCTGGTCACCCCGTGGCCGTACTTGCGGTGGCGGCAGAACTGGTACCGGCCGGTCAGGCAGTCCTGGCAGGACCGGCACGGGACGATCACCTCGACCGCAACCCGGTCGCCCGGCTGGACATCCCAGCGTTCGGCGGCGCGCTCGCCGATCTCCTCGATGATCCCGAGCGGCTCGTGGCCGGGGATGAAGGCCGGCCTGGGTCCGCCGAGATGGCCCCGGAAGGTCTCGACGTCGCTGCCGCAGATGCCGTTGGCCTCCACCCGGAGCAGACCATCGTCCGGGCCGATCCGCGGCCGCGGGAACTCGCGCAGCTCGATCTTCCCCGGGCCTGTCTGGACCGCGGCGCGCACCATGTCAGTCATCTGCTCTCCTGTTCGTTAGCTACGGCCCCCTCACCGCGAGGGCGGGGTCGGACCAGTGGCCGGGCGCCTCGGGGAGGCTCCGGGAACCCCGCTAGTGCTCGTGCACGATGACGCCCCGGATGTTCTTCCCGTCGGTCAGGTCCTGGTAGGCCTCGTTCACCTGGTCGAGCCGGTACTTGCGGCTCACGAGCTCGTCCAGCTTGAGGTCGCCGGACCGGTACAGGCCGAGCAGCATCGGGATGTCATAGAGCGGGTTGCTGTCACCGAACAGCGCGCCTCTGATCTCGCGCATGTAGCCGATCAGCAGGCCGGCGTGCACATGCACGGCGCGCTCGTCGAAGTGCCCGACCGCGGTGATCGTGACCTTGCCACCCTTGCCGGTCATCAGCACCGCCGCGTTCACTATCTCCTCGGTGACGACGCCCGGCGTGCAGATGACGTGATCGGCGAGCTGGCCCCGGGTGGTCTCAACCACGAAGTCGTGCGCCTCCTGCGCGGTGGCGAAGGCGTGCGTCGCGCCGAAGAACTTGGCCATGTCGCGCTTGAACTCGACTGGGTCCACGACGATCACGTTCTTCGCGCCCGCGTACCTGGCGCCCTGCACGGCATTGCTGCCGACCCCGCCAGCGCCGAAGATGACCACGGTGTCCCCGGCCCGGACTCCGGCCGCGTGCACGGCCGAGCCCCAGCCGGTCGGGACGCCGCAGCCGACCAGGCATGCGACCTCCCACGGGATGTCGTCCGCGACCGGTACGCAGGCCCATTCCGACACCACGGCGTACTGGGAGAAGGTGCCAAGCGAGCAGAACCCGCCGAGATCCTCATCGCCCAGGTGGAACCGGAAGGTACCGTCCAGGAACATGCCGCTGCCCGCGTTGAGTCCCTTGACGCACATGTTCTGATGGCCGGTCGAGCACGGACGGCAGGCGCCGCAGGCGGGGATGTAGGAGCAGATGATCCGGTCACCCGGCTTGACCCGGCGCACGTCCGGTCCGATCGACTCGACGATCCCGGCGCCCTCGTGGCCGCCGACCATCGGGAACCGTACCCGGGCGTCACCCGAGGTGATGTGGTCGTCGGAGTGGCACAGCCCGGACGCGTGCAGCCGGACCCGGATCTCGTGTGCCTTCGGGTCGTCGAGCTGCAGGTCCACCAGCTCCCAGCCGATGTGCGGGCCGCGGGCGATAGCGGCGCGGGTGGTGATCCTCATCGAGTCCTGTTCCTTCCTCCTCGGTGCGCGTGGGCGCTAGTGCTCGTGGATGATGACGCCGCGGATGTTCTTGCCGTCCAGCATGTCCTGGTAGCCCTGGTTGACTTCCTCGAGCGCGTACCGGCGGGTGATTAGTTCGTCCAGCTTGAGGTCGCCGGCCTGGTAGAGACCGATCAGGAGCGGGACATCGAACAGCGGGCTGCAGCCGCCGTAAATGGAGCCCCGTATCCGGCGCTGGTAGCCGATCAGCATGCCGGGGTTCTCGTCGATCCAGCCGTTCCCCACCGCGGTGATCGTGACCTGGCCGCTCTTGCCGACGACCTGGATGGCGTCGTGGATGACCTGGTCGTGCAGGATCCCGACGGTGATGATGGCGTGGTCGGCCAGTTCTCCCCAGGTGGTCTCGACGACGAACTCATGCGCCTCCTTGGCGGTGGCGAACGTATGGGTGGCGCCGAACACCCCAGCCATCTCCCGCTTGAACTCGACCGGGTCCACCACGATCACGTTCTTCGCGCCGGCCAGGCTGGCGCCCTGCACCGCGTTGCTGCCGACGCCGCCGGCACCGTAGATCACCACGGTCTGGCCGGCCCGCACGCCGCCGGCGCGCACCGCCGACCCCCAGCCGGTGGGCACGCCGCAGGCCACCAGCGCGGCGACGTCGAACGGTATGTCCTCTGGGATCCGGATGACGGAGAACTCCGATACCACGGCGTACTGCGAGAACGTGCCGAGCACGCACAGCCCGCCGAAGTCCTCGCCATCGGCGTGGAAGCGGAACGTGCCGTCGGGGAACATGCCGGTGCCCGCGTTCTTGCCCGCATCGCATAGGTTCTGCCTTCCCGTCGAGCAGTACCGGCACGAGCCGCAGGCGGGGATGAACGAGCAGGTCACGTGATCGCCGACGGCGACCCTGGTCACGCCCGCCCCGATCGCGTCGACCACTCCCGCGCCCTCGTGGCCGCCGACCACCGGCATGCGCATCGGCGCATCGCCCTTCTGGATGTGGTCGTCGGAGTGGCACAGCCCGGCCGCGTGGAACTTGATCCTGATCTCGTTGGCCTTCGGCTCGTCCAGCTCGAGCTCGATGATCTCCCAGGGCTGGCCCGGCGCGCGGCAGACCGCGGCCCGGGTGGTCATGCTCATTTATGAACCCCTCTTCCCCGGCTGTTGCGGGTAGCGCACGCACCGGCTGGGTGCGGACGTCAGATCGCCCGTGGCGAGTCCACGATGAAGCCAGCCTTAGTGGCCGCGCCACACCCCTTTTCACTTCGCGGAAGACAAGCTTGGCCGCGACGCACGATTGTTCCTGCCGCGCGGGGGCACCGGCTTCTGTGACGCGGAAGGGCATGTTCCCCCGGAACTGCTCGGCGTGCTAATTTCCGCGACGTCCGCACTAGGTCGCGGGCCCGGCCGGGACCGGCGGCTCGTCTAGAGGAAGGACTCGGCGTGATCGATAAGTTCCGATCCGACGTGACGGCCGCGGTCGCGGCGATCCCCTCGGGCGTCACCCTGGCCGTCGGCGGATTCGGCAGCTCAGGTCGGCCGGACACGCTCCTCGACGCCCTGTGTGACCTCGACCGCCGCGACCTGCACGTGATCGTCAACAACGTCGGCGGCGACTTCACCGGCATAGGCCGGCTGCTGCTCGAACGCCGCATCCGCCGGCTGACCGCCTCGTTCCCGGTCTTGCCGGAATTTTACGACGAGTACTTCGCTGGCCGGGTGGAGCTGGAACTGATCCCGCAGGGGACGCTCGCGGAGCGGCTGCGGGCAGGCGGCGCGGGCATTCCCGCCTTCTTCACCCCGTCCGGGGCCGGCACGATGCTCGCCGACGGCACCTTCCCGCTCGGCTACCGGGCCGACGGACAGGTCGCCGACCGGATGCCGGAACGGGAGCGCCGCGAGTTCGGCGGCCGCGAGCATATCCTGGAGTACGGTATCGTCGCTGACTTCGCCTTGGTGAAGGCGTACCAAGGCGACCGGAAGGGCAACCTGCGCTTCCGGCTGTCCGCACGGAACTTCAATCCGCTGGCGGCGATGTCGGGACGGCACACGTTCGCGGAGGTAGAGCACCTCGTCGGCCCCGGCGAACTGGGTCCGGACGACATTCACCTGCCTGGTGTATTCGTCGATGAGGTGCTGCAGAAGTCAGAACTGTCCCCCAGGAAGCCGGCGATGGCGGAGTTCTCCTCATGACACAGGTAGCGGCCCGGGCCGCGATCAGCGGCCGCAGCCGGGACGGCATTGCGCAGCGGCTGGCCGCGGATCTGCGCGACGGTTATGTCGTCAACCTGGGGGTCGGCATCCCGCTGCTGATCCCGCAGTACATCCCGGCGGACGTCGAGGTCATCCTGCACGCCGAGAACGGGGTGCTGGGCCTCGGCCCGCTGGCCGCCCCTGGCCACGAGGACCCAGACCTGACCGACGCGGGCAAGCAGCCGGTCACGCTGATCACCGGCGCGGCGATCGTCGACTCCGCGATGTCGTTCGCCGTCGTCCGTGGCGGCCACCTGGACGTGACCGTGCTCGGCGCGCTGCAGGTCTCGGCCCGTGGCGACCTGGCGAACTGGTACGTGCCGGGCAAGAACCCGGCGGTCGGCGGCGCCATGGACCTGGTCGCGGGTGCGCGCGAGGTCTGGGTCGTGATGGAGCACGTCGACCGGGCCGGGCGGCCGAAGATCGTCGGGCAGTGCACGTTCCCGCTGACCGGGCGCGAAGTGGTCACCCGCGTGTACACCGATCTGGCCGTGTTCCATTTCGTTGACGGCGAGCTGCGGCTGACCGAGTGCGCGCCGGGCGTCACGCCTGCGGCAGTTCGCGAGCGGACGGGCGCGCCGTATGCCGAGGACTTCCACCCAGAAGGGTAACGCCACGTGTCCACGATTGATGTCAGCAGCCTCACCGCGTTCGACGTGCACACCCACGTGCACCGGTCGGTCCGGGCCGGCCAGCCGCCCGATCCCGGCGGGCGCGAGGACATGGGCGAGTACTTCCGGATCGGCACCATGCCCCGCTACACGGTTCCCGAGCTAGCCGACTACTACCGGCAGCGCAACATGGCATGCGTCACGTTCACCGTCGACAGTATCTCGCAGACCGGCGACGAGCCGGATCCGGACAACTTCGAGGTCGCCGAGCTGGCCGCCGAGCACGCCGACGTGCTGATCCCGTTCGCCAGCATCGATCCGGCCCGCGGCGCGGCCGGGGTGGCCCAGGCGCGACGGCTGATCGCCGACTTCGGTGTCCGGGGATTTAAGTTCCATCCCGGCACGCAGGCCTTCTACCCGAACGACCGGATGGCCTACCCGCTGTACGAGGTCATCGCCGAGCACGGCCTGGTGGCGCTGTTCCACACCGGCCAGACCGGGGTCGGCGCGGGTACCCGCGGCGGCGGCGGGATCCGGCTGAAGTACTCCAACCCGCTGTACCTCGACGACGTGGCCGCCGATTTCCCGGACATGGACATCATCATGGCCCATCCATCGTTTCCCTGGCAGGACGAGGCACTGTCGATCGCCACCCACAAGCCACGGGTCTACATCGACCTGTCCGGCTGGTCGCCGAAGTACTTCTCTCCCCAGCTGGTGCAGTACGCGGGCAGCCTGCTGCGGCACAAGGTGCTGTTCGGCACCGACTTCCCGGTTATCACGCCAGAGCGCTGGATCCAAGACTTCGACAACCTGAGCATCAAGCCCGAGGTCCGGCCGCTGATCATGAAGGAGAACGCGGCCAGGCTATTCGGGCTGAGCGGGGTCTGAGCGGGTCTGAGCCCGCCTAGGCGGGTGTCTCGTCCAGCACGATCAGCGGAAGCGGCCCGGCCAGGTCCTCCGGTGCGGCCGGCGCGTAGGCGAAGTTCTTCGCGCGCGCGCCGCCGTCGACGACGAGGTCGGTGCCGGTGATCAGCCTGGCGTAGTCCGAGCACAGCCACGCGACCGCGTGGCCGATGTCGGTCGGGGTCCCGGTCGTCCCCATCGGGACCATCGGCGCCCGCTCCCCCGCCCACCGACTCGGCCGCCGCCAGGGCTCGTCGCCGGCCGGCCCGCCGAGCCCGCCACCGCGGCCGTGCGTCAGCACCCCGCCCGGACCCAGGCCGGCCCTGGCCCGCTCGGCGAGCAGTTCCGGGTTGTCGGGGTTCGGGGCCGTGGGGGTGAAGCTGTTGACCCGGATGCCGTACGGCGCGAGGTCCATGGCGGCGGCCCGGACGAAGTTGTTCACGCCACCCTTGTGGAACGCGTACGCGATAACGCCGACGGTCCCGGACCAGCCGTTAGACGAGGAAATGCAGACGATCGAGCCCTTGATGCCGCGCTCGGCCATCGCCCGGCCCACGTGCTTGGTGTTGAGGAAATAGCCGAGCGAGGAAACGCGAACGGCCCGCTCGAAGTCGGCCGCGGTCTCGTCGAGCACCCCGCGGCCACCGAGCAGCGCCGCGTTGTTCACGAGTATGTCGATGTGGCCCCACCGGGCGAGCACGCCCGCGATGTAGCTCTGGACCGCCGCCTCGTCGGTCACGTCACCGGGCGCAGCCATCGCCTCGCCGCCGTTGCGCTCGACGCGGGCGATGCACGCCTTGATCGCGGCCTCGTCGACGTCATTGCAGGCAACTTTCGCACCGTACCTCGACAGCGCCAGCGCGACGCCGCTGCCGATGTTGGGCCCGACGCCGGTGACGAGCGCGACCTTGCCGTCGAGTGAGATCTCCACTGTCAGTGCTCCATTTCGGCTGGGTAGGCAAGTTCGATCCGGTCTGGCCGCACGCCCAGGGCCGGGGCGAGCATGGCGCGCATCAGGTCCTTCGGCACCAGGCAGTCCGCGCACGCCGACGGGCCTGCCACGATGGTTACCTCGGCGCCTTCCCCCTGCACCGTCACGTCCAGGTGGTAGTCCTCGGTCCGCAGGCTCTGCCTGATCATGTCCAGCGCGGGCTGGTCAACTGCCACTCGGCACTCCTCCTACAGGTGATCGGCACCTTTCCAGGCGACCAGCACGGACCGGCCGGACCAGGGCGCCCAGCCGAACGGGCGGAAGACCATCGACATGGCCGCGTTCGCCGTGCCCGCGACCAGGATCGGGATGGCGTCGGCCGACGGCATCATCGCGAACGGTCCGCCGCCGGACTCCGTCCCGGCGTGCTCGCCCTTCCCGGCGGCGATCATGTCGGCACGGTCCCGCACGGCGTGCTCGAAGAGCCACTGCTGCACATCGGCCCGGCCGTAGCCGGCGCCCCCCAGCAACTGGGCGTGCTCCGGGCCGAGCACCAGCCCGCCGCTTGAGTGCGGGCCGCCGACGTAAGCGCCCAGCCGCGCCAGCGTGTCCGCCAGGTCGCGGAGCACGGCCGCGGCGCTGTCGGTAGACCGGTTGTCGACGTACTCGCAGGTCCTGATCAGCATCGCGGATACCGCGTCCGCCCCCGGCGCGGCGCCGCCGACCACGCTGAGCGGCTCCCACGGGGACAGCTCCTCGTTCTCGCCGAGGCAGATCGACCACCGGCCGGGCAGGCCCTGGGTCGCTTGCTCAAGCTCTTGCGGGCGGACGCCGAAGCCGTTGCGTACCATCAGGCCGATGGCACGGGGGATGGTCGCGTTCGCCCGGAAGCCCGGGCCGAACGCGCCGCCCGCGCAGTTGATGCCGAGCCGCGACCGGACCGGGCCGTTCACCACGATCAGCGGTGCGGGGCCGCTCGTGGACTGCCAGGCACCGCGGCTGGCCTGTTCCTGGGTCACCGCCTGCCAGGCGGCGAGCACCACCGGGAAGTACTCCGGCTTGCAGCCGGCCATGATCGCGTTCGCCGCCGCCTGCGCCACGGTGATGCTGCGGCCGAGATGCGGCTGCGAGCCGATGATCTCGGCCGGATCGCGATCGGTCGTGGCCAGGCAGGCCTCGATGTCGGACCGGGTCGCGGGTACCACCGGCAGGCCGTCGGTCCAGCCCTGTTCGTAGCAGTACTCGATGGCGGCCTTGGCTTGCGCGACCGGATCGGTGACCGGTGCCGTCATGCTGACGCGGCCACGGCCGGCTCGGTCACCGGCTGGGTGAGCAGCGCGACGATAGCCGGCACGGCCTGCACGGCGCGGGCTCGCACCCCGTCCGGGGTCAGGTTGGCCACCGGGTGCGCAGTGGTGACGTACCGGTAGCCGGGCGCGCCACGCAGGTCCGCCATGGCGTCAGCGCTGACGGTGAACGCGTCACTGCAGATGACGACCGCGGGGATCCCGCTCTGCTCGAACAGCAGCCCGTCGGCGACCGCGGACGCGCTGCAGGAACCGCAGTCGCCGACCCCGGTGACGACGAGGTCGCACTCAGCGCGAAGCTCAGCCATCATCGGCTCCGGCGCCGTCTCTACGATGTTGGGCTTCATCCTGGCCAGCACGGTCTGCACCCCGTGCCGCAGCGCCAGTTCCCGTCCGACCTGGGTCAGGAACTCCTCCGCATTGCGCTTGGTGTTGGCCAGCAGGCCCAGCCGAAGCCCCGACAGGCTGGCTGGGCGGGTAGCCAGAACCGCCGGGTCGCGCTCGGAACTAGTGGCTGGGCCGACAGTAGGATCGATGATGGATTCGAACACAGCTGTCTCCTGGAGGTGCAATCTCAGGACGGTGCGCGGCGCGTGACTTCGAACCGCTAAACCTGAGGTTACGGCCGACACGGCGCCCGCGCCCAGCGGCCTTCCGCGGGATGGCAGGCTATGACCTTGGCACCGCCGGCGGCGCCGCCGGGTCCGGGATCGGTCCCAGCTGCTCTGTGTCAGCCCCAGATGTCGTGGGCGGTTTCGACGATGAGGCGGAGCTTGGCGACCTGCTGGTCGTAGGTCAGCGCGTTGCCCTCCACGGTGGAGGAGAAGCCGCACTGGCCGGACAGGCAGATCTGGTCCAGGGGCACGTACTTGGCCGCCTCGTCGATCCGCCGCCTGAGGTCGTCTTTTGATTCGAGCTCGGGGCGCTTGGTGGTGACCAGGCCGAGGACGACCTGCTTGCCCTTGGGAACGAAGCGCAGCGGCTCGAAGCCGCCGGAGCGCTCGTCGTCATACTCCAGGAAGAACCCGTCGACGTCGAGTTCGGAGAACAGGGCCTCGGCCACGAAGTCGTAGCCGCCGGAGGCGACCCAGGAGGACCGGAAGTTGCCCCGGCACATGTGCGTGGTGATCGCCATCCCGGCCGGCTTGTCCCGGACCGCGGCGTTGATCTGGCGGATGTAGCGCAGGTGCATGTGCTCGGCGTCCTCGCCGCGCTCGGCGATCTCGGCCCGCTGAGCCGGGTCGTTCAGGTAGGCCAGGGACGTGTCGTCGAACTGAAGGTACGTGCAGCCCAGCGCGCTGAGCCGCTGCACCTCATCCGCGTACGCCGCGGCCAGGTCGGCCCAGAACTCCTCCATGTCGGGGTAGACCGCCGGGTCGACGGAGGCGGGGCCGCCGCGGTAGTGGACCATGTTCGGCGACGGGATGGTCAGCTTGGGCACCGCCGTGGTGACATGGGACTTCAGGAAGGTGAACGCGTCGG
>Ga0210395_10001722_pt1 | contig 16949 bp, 15 predicted proteins | sample IncBWH4OmetaG_FD_150861 | JGI IMG/M metagenome (GOLD analysis project Ga0210395, IMG submission 150861) | Forest soil microbial communities from Barre Woods Harvard Forest LTER site, Petersham, Massachusetts, United States - Inc-BW-H-4-O ...
GCAAAGTAGGATTCAGGAAGTGAGGGCATAATTAAGTAATTTCCCAGCGGCCGTAGATACCGCAGGGGAGAATCTTCCCATCTGTGGCAATGGGCAAGCCTACCTCGCCGGCGGTGATTGTGCCGCCGCGGTCGGACAACAGCCCGGAGAGCAGATTGGCGACGACGGTGGGCGAGAGGCGCGCGGTGTAGGCGTTGATGAGAAAAAACAGCGGCTGGTCGCTCAGGATTTTTTTGCACTCGGTGAGCAGCGGCCAGAGGTGGTCTTCGAGCCGCCAGAGCTCGCCTTCGCCGCCGCGGCCGTAGGTGGGCGGATCCATGATGACGGCGTCGTAGCGGTGGCCGCGGCGCTGCTCGCGGCGGACGAATTTCAGGCAATCGTCCGCGAGGAAGCGGATGGGCGCGTCGGCGAGCCCGCTGAGCATGGCGTTTTCGCGGCACCACTTGACCATGCCCTCGGCGGCATCGACGTGGCAGACGCTCGCGCCCGCGGCGGCCGCGGCGCAGGTGGCCGCGCCGGTATAGCCGAAGAGATTGAGCACGGAAATGGTTCGACCTTGCTCGCCACCGGGTTTTTGGCCGGCGGTTTTTATTTTCTGGGAAAGCCAATCCCAGTTCACCGCCTGTTCGGGAAAAAGCCCGGTGTGCTTGAAGCTCGTCGGGCGGATCTTGAAGGTTAGGCCGAGCGGCGTGTAGCGCATGGTCCACGACTCAGGCAACGGGCGGCGAAATTCCCACCCGCCGCCGCCGCGCTCGTTGCGCTGGTAGAAGCCGTCCCAGTTTTCCCAACTCGCGCCGGGCGCTGCGCCTTGTCGTGGCCAGAGGACTTGCGGGTCGGGACGCACGAGAGTGAACTTACCCCAGCGCTCCTGTTTCAAGCCGTCGCCACAATCGAGGAGCTGGTAGTCGTTCCAGCGGTCGGCGAGGAGGAGTCCGGGACGTTGGGTGGGCGCGGGCATGTGCAGAGAAACCAAGAACGGATGGCGGCAATTGTCGAGCCGCGTGGATTTACTGCCCCGGAATAAACCTGGCGCGGACGGTCTCAGACTTGCATGAGATTTTTATGGCTTTTGCTCATGGCCGTGATGGTCGTGCGGGCCGAACCGCCCGCGGTGAGCCCGGCCGAATCAATACGGTTTGCCAGCGGCGCGCGGCAGACCGCGTTGGTCGAGCTCTATACCAGCGAAGGCTGCAGCAGTTGTCCGCCGGCGGAGCGCTGGCTCGCCGAGCTGCGCGATGAACCCGGCTTATGGCACGACTTCGTGCCGGTGGCGTTTCACGTCAACTATTGGGATAATCTCGGCTGGCCCGACCGTTTCGCCTCGCGCCAGTTCACGCAGCGCCAGTATGCGCTCGCCGATTCATGGGGCGGAGGCTCGGTTTACACGCCGTGCTTTGTGCGCGATGGCGCGGAGTGGCATCCGTCGTCCGCGCCCGTGACGTCGGACAAAATCGCGGGCTTGCTCGCCGTGAATTATGATCCAGCCAGCGGCCATTGCAGCGTGAAATTTTTGCGGCCGGAAAAATCTCCGGGCAGCTATGAGGTGCACGCGGCCCTGCTTGGCGGCGGCCTGTCCTCCAACGTGACGGCGGGAGAAAATGAAGGGGAGACGCTGCCGCATGAATTCGTCGTGCTTGTCCTCGTCGATGCGCCGATGCAGTCGGATGGCGTCGCCGCGACGGCGGAGCTGACGCTGCCTCAACCGGAAACCAAAAATACCGCGCGCCGCGCATTGGCGGCGTGGGTCACGCGCCGCGGCGAACTCGCGCCCCTGCAGGCGACGGGCGGCTGGGTGCATTGAATGCTCAGAGCGCGGCCGTACAGGGTGGAGCGGCTTGACCCCAAGACGCTCAGAGCGCGTTGAGCCTCCTTCGCTAAAGCTTCAGAGGCCAGGGGTCGACGCGCTCCACCCGTATCATTCTATTGGAAGAAATTAAGTGATGAAACGACGCTCTCTCGCACGTCACGGGTGGCGCAGGCGGGCGAGATCCTCAAGATGGCGGATGGCGAGGGCGGACCAGCCCGTTTGGTGGCTGGCGCCGACACCGCGGCCGTTGTCGCCGTGGAAATATTCGTAGAAGAGCACGAGGTCGCGGAAATGCGGATCGTCGGCGTAGCGCTTGCAATCGCCGTGCACAGGGCGCCGGCCGTTGGCGTCGGCGAGGAAGATCGACCCGAGGCGGCGGGCGATTTCCTGGCCGACATCGCATAAGTTGAGCATGCGGCCGGAGCCGACGGGCATTTCGACGAGCAGCGAATCGCCGTAGTACATATGATAGCGTTCGAGGGCTTCGACCAAAAGATAGCCGGTGGGAAACCAGATCGGGCCGCGCCAGTTGGAGTTGCCGCCGAAGAGATGGGAATTGCCCTCGGCCGGCGTGTAATCGAGCCGCAGTTCGTAACCATCGGCGCGAAAAACGAAAGGTGCCCGCTCGTGGCATTTCGAGACGCTGCGAATGCCATAGGACGAAAGGAATTCCGTTTCATCGAGCAGGTAGCGCAGCACGCGCACCAGGCGTTCGCGCGAGGGCAGGGCGAGCAGGATTTTGCGGTGGCCTAGATCGCAATCCTCGGCGCAATAGGTGATGTGGTGCGAGAGATCGGGCCGGTGCTTTTGGAACCACTCGTAGCGCTTCTTGAAACCGGGCAGGCGGTCGATGAGGTCGCGATCGAGCACCTCGACGGCGATGAGCGGCAGCAAGCCGACCATGGAGCGCGTTTTGAGCGGCATCGTGTAGGAGCCAAAGTCGATCTGGTCGTAATAAAATCCGTCCAGCTCGTCCCACAGGCCGGTGCCGCCGGCGGTGTTCATGGCATCGACGATCTGCACGAAATGTTCGAAAAACTTCGAGGCCATGTCCTCGTAGGCGACGTGGACGTGGTCATCGTGGTAGGCGAGCTCCAGCGCGATCGCGAGCATCGTCGACGCATAAAACGCCATCCAGGCCGTGCCGTCGGCCTGGCGAAGCTGGCCGCCGCCGGGGATCGGTTGGCCCCGGTCGAACACGCCGATGTTGTCGAGCCCGAGGAAACCACCGGCGAAAAGATTTTTTCCGTCGGCGTCCTTGCGGTTGACCCACCAGGTGAAGTTGAGGAGCTGCTTTTGGAAAGTGCTTTCGAGAAAGTCCCGGTCGCGGTGGCCGCGGGCCGCGGCGATCTTGTAAACGCGCCAGCAGGCCCACGCGTGCACGGGCGGATTCACGTCGCCGAAAGCGAATTCGTATGCGGGGATCTGCCCGTTGGGGTGCATGTACCATTCGCGCAGGAAGAGCACGAGCTGCTGCTTGGCAAAGTCCGGGTCGACGCGCGCCATCACGATCATGTGAAAGGCGTGGTCCCACGCGGCGAACCACGGATACTCCCACTTGTCGGGCATCGAGATGATGTCGCGGCTGTAAAGGTGGCGCCAGTCGTGATTGCGACCCTGCTGGCGGCTTTTCGGCGGCGGCAGGGTGGCGGGATCGCCCTCGAGCCAGTGATCGACGACATAGTAGTAATATTGTTTCGACCAGAGCAGCCCGGCGTAGCCCTGGCGGATGACGTTGTGTTCGTCCGCCGTCGTGGTGGCGGGGATGATCGTGCCGTAAAATTCATCCGCCTCGCCGCGGGCCCGCGTCATCTCGCCGGCAAATTTCTCGCCGAAGGTCACCGGCTGATTTTTTTCCGGAATATATAACTGCAACTCCACCGTCTGCTCGCCGCCGGCGGGGATTTCCAAGACATAATGCAGCGCGGCCTTGGTGCCGATTTGCTCGGGATTCACCGCGGCACTCTCGCCCTTGACGACATAGCGATGAAACGCGTCCTTCACATACGGCGAGGCATTGGGTGAATTAAAAAGCCGCTGGTTGTTGGTCTCGTTCTCGGTAAAAAGGGGCGTGGGGCGGATGCCGCCGGAGGACGGGGCGAACTGCAGCGCATAACGGCCGAGCGTTTCATGCTCGGCGGAAAGCGTGTCGGCGCCGGCAAGGCGCAGCTGCGGTTTCTGTTTAACGCCCTCGCGCGTGCAGCCAAACGTCCACATGTTGCGGAACCAAAGCGTCGGCAGGAGGTGCAACACCGCGGCCTCCGCCCCGCGATTGGCCACGGTTAGGCGGATGAGCAGGTGGTCGGGATCGACTTTTGCGTAGTCGGCGGACACGTCGAAGTAGCGGTTGTCGTTGAAGACTCCCGTGTCGAGCAGTTCAAACTCGCCGGCTTGCAGGCCGCGGCGGCGGTTTTCTTCCACGAGCCACGCATACGGAAACTCCGCCTGCGGATATTTATAAAGCCCGCGCATCCACGAATGCGTGGGCGTGGCATCGAGATAATAATAAAGCTCCTTCACGTCCTCGCCGTGGTTGCCCTCGGGACCGGTCAGCCCGAAGAGGCGCTCCTTCAGGATCGGGTCGCGGCCATTCCACAGCGCGACCGAGAAACACAGGCGGCACTCGCGGTCGGTGATGCCGAGCAGGCCGTCCTCGCCCCAGCGATAAGCCCGGCTGCGCGCGTGGTCGTGCGGAAAATAATCCCAGCAGGTGCCATTGGGGGAATAATCCTCGCGCACGGTGGCCCACTGGCGCTCGGACAGGTAGGAGCCCCAGCGTTTCCAGTTTTTCGTGCGGTCGCGGTCTTCGGCGAGGCGTTTTTCCTCGGCGGTAGAGGGAGTGGCGGGGGAATCTTCCGGAGTAATCATGGTGAGATCAATAGACGGGGTGCGCGCTGGCACCGCTGCCCGCCACGATCACCACCACCCAGAATATGAGAAAGACAATGGGTATTCCGATCGGTGCCGCAAGTCCCAGGCCGCGAATGGCCGGTTTGCTCTGCACCGGGATGTCGCTGGGCAGGGTGATGGATGCCGCCTGGGCGCGCAGGAGTTTCATCGACCAGATCGCGCCGGCCAGGGTGACCCAGATGATGACGACGCAGGAGATGGCCACATAAGGCAGCAGTGCGATCAGCACGCTGTTGGCGGCCGCATACGCCGGCAGGCGCGACGTGGGCGGTGCGTTGAGCGAGATGGCGAAGGCGGTGAGCATGAAGGCTTGGGCTGCCACCAGCCACGAGAGGCGCTGGTTCACGAGGTTGTCCTCGTGTTCGATGCGCCGCCGGAGAGCTTCGAGTTTTTCGTTCATGAGGGAGTGGAGTTAACCGCCGGTTAGAAACTGGGCCAGCCAGAGGCATTCGCCGACCGACCAGGCTTGGAACGGACAGCCGCGCGGGGTGTGCGGCGGCTTGCCGTCGGCGATTTCGGAAATGTGCCCGAGGCCGGCCTCGGGCAGATTGGCGAGCAGCGGCTCCAGGAAACGCCCGCGGGCGACCTGGCCATTGCCGGGGGTCGTGCCATTCGCCCGCAACCACGCTTCGACGAAAGCGGCGGTGAGCCACGGCCACACTGTGCCCTGGTGATAGGCGCCATCGCGTTCGAGGACGCCTCCGCGATAATACGGCCGGTAGTCGGGGTGCGCCGGATCGAGCGTGCGCAGGCCGAGCGGAGTGAGCAGGCGCTGCTCCACCACGGCGACGACCTGGCGGGTGCGCGCTTGGTCGAGCAAGGGAAACGGCAGCCCGCCGGCGGCGAAAATTTGGTTGGGGCGGATGGTCGCGTCATTGGTGCCGGTGACGAAATCCACGTCGATCACATCGTAGAGGCAGCCCGCGGCTTCATTCCAAAAACGTTCGCCGAATGACGCCTCGGCCGTGGCGGCCAGGTGCAGCCAGTCGGGATTCCAGTCGGCGGCGCAGTGCAGGGCGTTGATCCAGAGCGCCTGAACCTCGACGGGCTTGCCGATACGCGGCGTCACGACCCAATCGCCGACCTTAGCGTCCATCCAGGTGAGTTGCACTCCGGGCGCGCCGGCAAAAAGCAGCCCGTCCGCATCGGCGTGGATTCCGTAGCGCGTGCCGTGGCCGTAACCGTGCAGGATCGCCTCGGCTGCGGCGTGAAGGCGCTCGCGATCCGCGGGCGCGAGGCGTTCGCCCATGGCGGCTTTCAATTCATGCACCGCAATGATGAACCAGAGCGAAGCATCGACGGAGTTAAACTCGGGGGTTTCGCCGCGGTCGGGAAAGCGGTTGGGCAGCATGCCTGCTGAAACCGCGCCGGACCACTCGAGTAAAATTTTTGCCGCCTCATCCACCCGTCCGGCCGCGAGGCACACGCCGCGCAACGCGATGAACGTGTCGCGACCCCAGTCGCCGAACCACGGATAGCCGGCGATGATCGTGAGGCCGGGGCCGCGCTTCACGAGATAGGCGTCGGCTGCCCGGTGCAACGGCGTGGCGAACGCCGCGCGGCGCGACGATTCCGCCGCCGCCCAGCGGCTGGCCAGGGCCCCGGCGCGCTCCGCGGCCAGTTCGGCGGCGAGGGCCGCATCCAGCCCGGGCGCGGCAAAAATGAGCACGGCCTCGCGGGAAGATTTCAGCGGCAGCCCAAAAACTCCCGGCGCGGCGAGATCCTCCAGGCAGTCGAGCCCGCGGGCTTCTTCTTCCATGTAGTGAAACTTTAGATACCACGACGGATCGTGCACGTAGTCGCCGGTCGCGCTCACGGCGATGGCCGGCACGCCGTCGTACGGTGTCCAGGCCCAGCCGCCCCAGGGCGTGCCTTCGGGCGCGAAACGGAACGCGCTGTTTTCATGGTGCAGCCCATGCGGATCGCGGCCCGAGAAAAACGGGCGCACTTCGAGCTGGGCCAGGCCCGGGCCTTCGAGACGCCAGCGCGCCACCGCCGCCGGCCGGCCGTGCGGCACAAAAATCTCCTGCACGATCGCCAGGCCGTCCGGCAGCCGGAAACGCCACGTGGGCCACGGCTCGTAGGTGAACGATTCGATGTATTTGCAGCCCTCGGGAGCAAACACCCCCGGGGCATAACGCTGGGTGCTCAGCGCATATTTGCCGGCCGGCGTGACTGCGAACACGTCCATGCCGTTGACCAGCACGAAGCGCCCGGACGGTGGCGTCGAGGCCACTTGCAGCAGCGCGTGATAGCGCCGCGTGCGCACGCCGTGCGCCGTGCCCATCGCGAAACCCCCGAGGCCGTCGGCTTCGAGCCACTCATGGTCGAGCGCGGGAGGATTCATTTTTATCCGCCGGTCTCGAAACCCGGATAAAGGGTCATGCCGCCGTCGACAAAAAGCGTCGTGCCGGTGATGTAGTCCGACTCATCGGAGGCGAGCCACACCGCCGCGCGGCCGATTTCGTCGGCTTCACCGATGCGTTTGTAAGGAATGAGCTTGAGCAGCGATTTGTAAGCTTCGGGATTGTCCCATGCGGCCGTGTTGATCGGGGTGCGGATGGCGCCGGGGCCGATGCTGTTCACGCGGATTCTCCAGGGGGCGACTTCCTGCGCGATGCTCTTCATCATGAGCATCACGCCGCCCTTCGACGCCGCGTAGTTCACGTGGCCCGCCCACGGGATGACTTCGTGCACGGAGCTCATGCAAATGATCTTGCCCGCGGCGCAGGAAACTTCCTTGCGCACGCCGCGGCGCTTGAATTCGCGCACCGCCTCGCGCGCGCACAGGAACTGCCCGGTGAGATTGACGTCGATGACGAGCTGCCACTGGGCCAGCGAAAGCTGATCGAACGGCGAATCCTTCTGGATGCCGGCGTTGTTGATCAAGATATCGATCGTGCCGAATTCCTTCCGCATGCGATCGAACATCGCGACCACCTCATCCTCCTTGGCCACGTTGGCCTGGTGGATGATGGCGGTTGAACCGCAGGCGCGGATTTCGGCGGCGACCGCCTCGGCGTCCTCCGGCCCGGTGACGTAGTTGACCATCACATCGGCGCCGGCGTTGCCGAGCGCGATGGCGACGGCCTTGCCGATGCCGGAGCTGGCGCCGGTGACGAGGGCCTTTTGCCCCTTGAGTAATTTGATGACTGAACAAGCCGGCATGGCCGGCTCGGGAAACGTGTCGTGGACGAATTTGGCGTCAAAGTTTGAATCCATGGCGGGATGGGTTGAAACGCAAAGGCGGCATGCCTACGCAAGATGCACAGACTACCGGTTTATTTCGCCGAAACGAAAGGTTTTTGTGCTTTGGGACCGACTGCGGTTAATCGAAACTTGGTTTTGAACCGCGAATTCACGCGAATGGACGCGAATGGACGCGAATGGACGCGAATGGACGCGAAAAAAGGCAACCCTAGCACCGATAGATAGCCTTTCGGTCATTCCGAGCGAGGAATCTCTGCTTAAAGTCATCGGCAGGGTCGGAGGGCCAAACTCACAGCATCACTGCTGAATCTAATAGGCCGATCCCCTAACCTTTCATTCGGCTTATTTCAACCCGCCGGGATTTTCGCGGCATATTTCGTGCTCACAACAACTTAGTGCGAAAGCATGAAAAAGTTACAAAACGGAGTGTATGGTGTCACCAATAAGGCGGCATTGGCAGCCCAAAGAATGGGCTGGTCGGCGCTCTATCTGAGCGCTTTGTGGGTGGGCACTGCCATCACGCGAGTATTTTTCAAACGCGAGCCGTGAGGCAGGAAAAGGCTGAAAGGCTGAAAGATTGAAGAGCTGAAGGACTGAAAATTGGGTTGTGCCGGGATTGAAAGACTTGCCCCCGATCATATTTAGGCTGTTCGATCAGTTCGCATTGGCTACAGCGATTTGTTAGACGGCCAATGATTCATTTGTGCATTTCAAGCGACAAAATCTGCATCCGCATTGCTCTTCATGCTCAGGCCGCTTTATCTCAACGCGGCATTTATCGCCAAAAATGCGAGGGAGCTCTTTGAACGCGATTTGTGTGTCTTGCAGCGAAGCTATTCCAAGCCGATACTTGCCGAGCGTTCGATGGCGAAAAAACAGCCGGGCTTGGTGGCCATGATCCGAAAACGCGCGAGCATGAACATCGGAGCGCGGGCGAATGCGAACCTGCTCAAAATCAGAAATAGGAGCCCTGAAATTATTTGGGTGGTCGTTGATAAGCTGCTCGAGCGGCGTATGGTCTAGTTTCTCGAGCCGAGAATGGTTCTTCTTCGTCGAATCCAATACCGACTCTAAACCTTTTCCGACCAAAGCATTTATTCCTCCACGAGCCGCAAGTGCTCTAGCACCGGCAATACCTTCAGAACCAGAACCAGCCCAGATGAACAGCAATTCTTCCGGGCGAATAAAAATCCGGTAATGCCGATTACGCTTACAATAGAAACACGCCAAGGCATGGAAATATATATCAGTGATTTCCATAAGCGGCAGAGTTGTCCGGATTAGCTTTGGCGTTTGAAAACTGGAATTTGGCGGCGCTCGGCGCCGGCATTCACAACAAATCCTTGTCCACTTTGCGTTCGAGGACTTTTTCGAATTCCCGGCGGAGGGCCCGTTGTTTGCCGCGCAGGCCGGGCATGAGCGCGAGCCAGTTGTAAACTTCCTCGCGGAGGTGGCCGGGCATGATGGGCTTGATTTCGCGCACGCGGTCGAGCGCGCGCACGCAGGCACCGGCAATCTGTTCGCAGGCGAGCTGCGCGGCGGCCGAGCTGTGCTGGCCGGCGAGGCGCACCACTTCGTCGAGGCGGCGGCGGCGCACGGAGGTGGTCTTGTAGGTGGCGAGGCTGTCGATGACGACGTTGGCGGTGCGCGGATAAAAACTCGCCATGAGGTTCCACGGGTCGGAGCCATCGCCCGCGGCGCGGAGATCGGTGCGCAGGATTACGGCGGGGATGTCGGCGAACTTGGCGAACATGAACTCGACGACGGTGCCGGCATCGAGCTCGGTGCCGTCGAAACAAAAAAGCGCTAAGTCGCAGGCGAGGAGCGCGCGCAGGTCCATGTCGCGGATGTTGCGGGGGGTGGAGCTGCGCAGTTCCAAATCCTGCGGGAGCAGGCAGCGGTAGCCGCCGTGGGATTTTTCGTAAATGGCCTCGGCCAGCCAGGCATTGCCGATGAGATGCTTGAGCGTGAAGAGCTCGCTGGCGAAATAGACCGTACAACTGGATTTCATTTTCTTCATGCCGGCGGGGCGGGATCGAACCAGCAGCTAGCGCCGAAAGCGCGCGCGGCTCAACGCTTTTGTTGCACCGCGGAGGACGCGAAGTGCGCAGAGGAGTCGATCCAAACCCCCGGATCAACCACTGATGAGCACTGATCTCGGGTGTGGAGAACTGATCTATTTGAATTCATCTCTGCGTCTTCCGCGTCCTCTGCGGTGAAAAAGCTACGGTTTGAGTACGAGCGTGTGCTCGGTTTTGCCCGGCAGGAATGGTGTGGGGTCGCCGTGGACCCAGGCTTCGTGACCGGCGCGGTAGAATGGCGAGAGCGGATGTCCGCTCTGGCCGCCGGGCATTTCGAAGATGCCTTCGTCTTCGTGGCCGGGCGAGACGACAAAGCGCTCGCTTACGCCATACTGGACCGTCTGCACCCGGGGCATATCTTCATCTCCGGGCAATGGATCCTCGGGCATGTCGAGAAAACGCGCCAGCGGGCGGGGCAGGAAGCGGCTGAACGGATGCTGGATGTGCGCGAGGTTGGCGCGGCCCCAGGTGGCGTGTTCGGGCGGCACGCCTTGGCGGTGGAGATCATCCATCACGGCGTCGGCCGCGGCCAGCAGCAGGTCGTCCCAGCGGAGAAACTTGGGATTGAGCAGGTGCGGCGGTTTTTCCGTGAGCAGCGCCCATAGCGACGGCTCGTAGTTGAAGCGGGTGTAATCGAAATCCGGATAGGCCTCGACGCACGGCGCGAAGATGGGCGTGAACACAAGTTGTGCGACTTGCAGGCGAAACGCGCGGACGAGCCGGTAGCTCACGGAGTCCGTGCTCGCGCGGCCTTCCCACTGGCTGGCGAGGCGGAGCAGCTCGGCGCGGGATGATTTATCGGTGACGGCTTCGGGCGTGAGCGTGGCGAGAAGAAGTTTCTGCCAGCGCGCGAGGAAAAGCGCGCGGTCGTCGAGCTCGATGGCGAGGAGGTCGCGTGGCGTTGCATGCTCAAGCAAAGCGAGGTCGTCGCGGATTTGCGCGGCGCGGTAAGGCCGCTCGTAGCCGCCGTCGCCGATTTTGGCGAACGCGTTGCCGCCGATCATGCGTTGGTTGGCGCTCCAGAGGCGGCCCGAGGCGGGCGCAAGAATCTGTGGTACATCATCGGGCGCGAGCAGGCCATCCCAATAACGGTCGCCGTAAGTCCACGAGACGGGCAGGCGCCCGTCGAAGCCCACGCGCTTGGGCAGGCGGCCGGCGATGGTCCAGCCGATGGCGCCGTCGGCATCGGCCACGACAAAATTTTGCGCGGGGATGCCGGCGCGGTGCGCGATGGCGAGCGCTTCGGCCGCGGTGCGCGCGGTTTCGAGCTGAACGAGAGAAAAGTTCGCCGCGGCGGGCTCGTGCGCGGTCCAGCGCAGGGCGAGCGGGCGACGGCTGCCATCTTGCCCGATAATGGGTCCCCACTCGGTCCACGACACGTCGAGCGTGACGGGAGCGGAGCCTTTGACGAAAATGGTTTCCTCGCGGGTGTCGATTTTGGCGAGGCCGTGCTTGGTTTGGTAGAGCGTCTCCGTGCCCATGGCGAGATCGACGCTGACGAGGTCGCTCGTGTCGGCGTAGGCGTTGGTGAAGCCCCAGGCGATGTGGCCATTGCTGCCGGCGACGACGACGGGCGCGCCGGGAAGCGTCACGCCGGTGACCTTGTTGGTTGAAGGTTCAACGTTCAAAGTTGAAGGTTGATTAGCGGGCGCGCCCTGCGAAGCCTTGGCGAAGCAGGGCCACACGAGCGAGGCGCGATACCAGATGTTGGGCACGCGGGGCGCGAGGTGCATGTCGTTCGCGAGGAGCGCGGCGCCGTTGGCGGTGTGCGCGCCGGATAATGCGAAGGCGTTGGAGCCGGCAAAAACAAATTCATCGTGCGGTGCGGCCGGGGCGGGGGAGTTGAGCGCGAGCTGGCGGAGATCGATGATCTTGGCCGAAGGCACGGGCGCGAGCGGCGCGGTGCTGCCGTCGAGCGCGGCGTCGTCAGGCGTGCTGAGCGGCGCGAAAAACTTCAGCCCTTTGCCGCCGTAGGTGTCGCGCAGCGCGGTGAGCGAGCGCTCGTAATTGCCGGTATCCTGCAGGTCGAGCATCATGGCGTAGATGACGAGCACGCTGTCCTCGGGCTTCCACGGTTGCGGGTCGGTGCGGAGCACGAGATATTCAAACGGTTTGGCGCGCAGCGCGTGAAGGCCGGCGTTGACGCCGTCGGTGTAGGCGGTGAGGAGCGCGCGTTCGTCGGGCGCGAGGCCTGCCAGCACGGTGCCGGCGCGGGCGCGAAATTGATGCATGCGCGCGACCTTGTCGTGGTCGAGGGCGGATTTGCCAAAAAGTTCGGCGAGCTCGCCCGCGGCGTGGCGGCGCAGCAGGTCCATTTGGAAAAAACGGTCCTGCGCATGCAGGAAGCCGAGGGCGCGCGCGACATCGGCGCGGGTCTGGCCGCTCACCGTGGGCACGCCGAGCGCGTCGCGCTCGATGGTCACGGGCGAGGTGAGGCCGGGCACGGTCGCGGAGCCATCGAGCTGCGGGAGGCTGGCGCGAAGCTGAAAATAAAACCAAACGCCCGCGCCGGCGGCGCCGAGCACGAGAAGGCTGAGCACGCTGGCAAGGAGGCTGAAGCGCTTGGCGATGGCGGTATTCACAAACCGAAGGAAGTGCGGATGTCCGCGACGAGTTTTTCCGGCGGCTGGGCGACGTCGAGCGTGAGCGCGTCGCGCGGCGGCTCGAGCGCTTCGAATTGCGACCGGAGCATGTTTTCCTTCATGAAATGGCCCTGGCGCTGGTTCAGGCGCTGGAGAAGGAGCGCGAAGTCGCCGTTCAGGTACACGAGTTTCACGCGCGCGGGGTCGGAGACCGCGGCCTGGCGGTAACTTTCCTTGAGCGCGGAACAGGTGACGACGGCGTTTTCGCCGCGCGCGAGGCAGCTGTCGATGTGCGCGCGGATGGCGGCGAGCCACGGTGCGCGGTCCTCATCGGTGAGCGGGATGCCGGCGGACATTTTGGCGATGTTGGCGGGCGGATGAAAATCGTCGGCATCGCCGAAACTCCAGCCGAGGTCGGCGGCGAGTTTTGAGCCGATGGTGGTTTTGCCGCTGCCGGCCACGCCCATGATGAGCACGACGAGCGGCGGGCGCAGCTCCCACGCCCGCGCCGTCACGGGGTCGCGGCCTTCGTCGAAGTCGATGAAATCGAAGAAGGTCTGGATGGGTTTGCTTTGGAGATGGTATTCGGCGATGCGCTGGCGGAGCCGGACCGTGGCGGCGTCGCGCCAGCCGCGTTTGATCATGAAGGCGTTCCAGATCTCGCACTCCTCGTCGGTGCGTGGAGTGCCGTGCGCAAGCGCCCAGGCGAGAATTTCCGCATCGCTGCCGCCTTGCAGGGTGCGCGCAGTGAGGTCGGCGTGGCTGATGCGGAGAAAGCGGCAACACCGCGTGTCGAATACCCCGGGCTGCGCGTCACCGAGGTTGGCGACATAATCGGCCGGCAGCTGGCCTGCGGCGTGCAGGCGAATTTTGTCCAGCATGCGTCCAAAAAAAACGAGGCGACCGACTTGTGCGTAGGGACTGCGGAGACCGGGGACGTGAGGCATGGTAATCGTTCTCGTACTCTTACTCGTTCTCAAAATTATTCGAGAACGATTACGAGAACGAGAAAGAGCACGATCGGTTTGCGCGGTGTGAGGGCGTCTGGCCTGCTTCAAGCAGCCTCTTATTCGCGCCACAAATAGATGGCGGTGCAAAGCGCGGCGAACATCACGGTGGGCGCGATGACCCACAAGGGGTTGAATGGCACGTGCCAGCGATGGATGGCCCAAACGACCAGGACGCTTTTTATGGCGATGAGGATCCAGCCGATGATAAGTAGCTGCTCGACGCGGCGATTGCGCGGCGTTTTTCTGGTGATGGTAACTTCCTCCACGAAAGCATTTTCATAGGTTCGGGGCGGCTTGCCCGAAATCAACTGGAGCAGGTTGGCGAACATCGCGGCAACAGCCTAGTCAAAATGTCCCGAAAGGAAAGCCCGGGCTGCAACGACGGCTCAGCCGGTTTTTTCAACCGCCTGTTAGCCCCGGAACCTTTTTGTGCTATGTTTCGTCATATCCCTTCGAACGATTCTCCATCATGAAAACAACCCACTTACTCCTGGCTGTTCTCGGTCTGGCTTCATGCGTTGCAGTGCGCGCCGACGATACCAAGCCTGCCTCCCGCGTTGATGTCGTTTACGTCAACCCCGAAAAATTCACCGACGTCAAAGACAACTATTACTTCACCGACGAAGGCCGCGACGAATATCTCAGCACGCTCAAGCAACACATCGAGACCCACGCCAATAAATACATCCCGGCTGGCCAACACCTCGCGTTGCGTGTCACCGACGTAAAAATGGCCGGTGATTTTGAACCGTGGCGCGGGCCGAATGCCGAGAATGTCCGTATCATCAAGGATATCTACCCGCCGCGCATTAATCTCGAGTTCAAGCTCACCGATGCGAACGGAAAAGTTGTCAAGGAAGGCGTGCGCAAACTCACGGACATGAACTTCCTGTCGGAGATCAATGACTATTTCCCGGATGATACGTTGCGTTACGAAAAGAAATTGCTCGATGATTGGTTTTACAACGAATTCGGCGAGGTGAAGGGCTGAGGCCGGCCAATGTCTGGGGTAATTGCTCCATTTATTGTAATTACAGGTTGGCTTTTCTGCCTTTGAAGACGTAGGGAATAAACCCCGCCTGTGGTCGAATGTGCGTTAAGTCATGCGTCTGCTTGACGGATAATAGACTTGCGTTTGCCCGCGGCCTCTGCGTCCCTCGCTACCTCGTTAGAGAAAGCGTTAGGTGTTAGGATCTGGTGAGTCGTTGGCTGAGCGTAGGCTTAAGTGATGATTTGAAACCCACGGTGGGAACGGAACTGGCAGCGGACGGTGGATCTACGAATTATCACATGGGTAACTCCAAACTATACGTCGGCAACTTGTCCTTTAAGACCAGCGAGACCGACCTGCGCACGCACTTCAGCCAATTCGGCACGGTATCCGACGTTTACGTCGCGATGGATAAAATGACGGGCCGCCCACGCGGTTTCGCGTTTGTCACAATGGGCACGCCTGAAGAGGCGAAGGTTGCCGCAGAAAAAATCAATGGCGTCGAATTCGATGGCCGTCCCCTGACCGTCAACGAAGCCCGTCCGAAAGAAGAAGGCTCCGGCCGTTCCTTCGGTGGCGGCGGCGGTGGCGGCGAACGTCGTGGCGGTGGTGGCGGCGGCGGCGGTTTCTCCCGCGAACGTCGTTACTGATCACGCCTAAATCAAATTCCAAGACGAAGCTCCTCGCGGGCTTCGTCTTTTTTGTGTTTGGAAGAATCGTGCCGCCGCCATCCACTGCCGTTGTCGAGCAACACCTCGCCGCCCTGCGCGCATGCACGCTTTGTCCGCGCATGCACAAGCCGGTGGTTGTCGGCCGGCCGGTCGCGAGCCGCGTGCTGCTCGTCGGCCAGGCGCCCGGGGACAAAGAGCCGAAACTCGGACGTCCGTTCGCGTGGACGGCGGGCCGGACGCTCTTCAAGTGGTTTCATGAAGCGCTCGGCTGGAACGAGGACGAGACGCGCGACCGCGTCTATTTTGCCGCCGTCTGCCGCTGTTTCCCCGGCAAGCGCGCTGAGGGTGGCGACCGCGTGCCCGCGCCCGACGAGATCGCCCATTGCGCCCGCTGGCTTGGGCGCGAGTTCGACCTGTTGTGTCCGCAGCTCGTACTGCCCGTGGGCAAGCTCGCCATCGCGCAGTTTCTCGGCGAACGCCCGCTGGCGGGGGTCGTCGGCGAAAAATTTCGCATCACCTACGCCGGGCACATGGCCGATTGCGTGCCGCTGCCGCATCCCTCGGGCGCGTCACCCTGGCATCGCATGGAGCCGGGCAAGACATTGCTGCGGGCCGCGTTCGCGCACATCGCGGCGCATCCTGCGGTCAGAAGATAACGGCTGCGCGCGGTCTGCGCACAAAATCATTTAGGCGCTGGCGCCCCCATCCCGGCCTTTGCGGCCAGGGTCGTGTAAGGATACTGCTGATAAAAATCCTGGGTTGCCTGGGCGCGCGCTCCGGCATCGGTGGTGAACTTGCCCTGCGTGATGTAATCGTGCACGCGTTGATCGACCCAGCGTTGCATGAATTCCTGCTCCACTTCGGTCGCGACGGCTGGATTCGGCTTCGGTTTGTGCGAACGGTGGCAGCCGCTGAATACGACGGCCCCAGCCAGCAGTGAGATCAGGATTTTCTTCATGAGGGTTTGTGCGACAACGTTGCAGGAAACGTGATCAATCTACGGCCAGACCGCCAGTGAATCTTTTTGGTTTCGCTTTATTGGGAAATTATTAGATTGGTAGTTCATGGGTGACGAATCTTCACCGCCGCGACCTCTCAAAACTGATGAGCAACTAGCTCCTCCGCCGGCTACGCCTGCGTCCACACCCGTGGCGCCGCCCATTAAACCTCCGGCGTTCCCGCCAATCGCTGCGCCTTCCGTTTCTAGGTCTAATCCCGCGTCCCCGGCTCCTGCCTCTTCAACCTCGCCGGTCGCACCTCCGCCTGCTCCGTCTGCACCCGCCACGGCCAAACCAGCCTATAAACTCAAGTTTCGCGACGATCCTACTCCTGCTGCGTTGACAACGGCTGCACCAGTTTCGCCCTCACTGCCTTCACCGGTTGCTGAAAAACCGTCCTCCTTCGCTAAAGCTACGGAGGACAAGCCGGCCGTTCCGGCCAGCCCCGCATCTCCCGTAACTGAAGAGCCCAAGGAAAAATTAAAACTCAAACTCAAGCCTCGCGAAGGGGAAGCTCCTGCGGCTGCACCGACAATGGCTGTGGCCAAACCAACGGCGAGTCCACCTACGCCCGGGGTTCCCCCGCCATCTTCCAAGCCTGCTTCACCATCGCAACCTTCACCGATCGCTGAAAAGCCGTCCTCCTTCGCTAAAGCTACGGAGGACAAGCCGGCGGCCCTCGCGCCTGT
>Ga0210395_10001723_pt1 | contig 16948 bp, 17 predicted proteins | sample IncBWH4OmetaG_FD_150861 | JGI IMG/M metagenome (GOLD analysis project Ga0210395, IMG submission 150861) | Forest soil microbial communities from Barre Woods Harvard Forest LTER site, Petersham, Massachusetts, United States - Inc-BW-H-4-O ...
TCGCACCTAACAGATGGGCCGGGGAACCTAGCGACTCCGCTCGCTCATCTATGTGCGGCAGAGCCCCGACTAAGCCCGGAGCGCCGAACTGACTCTAGGTTGGTAACGGCAGCTCACGTCCTCAGGCACCGTGATAGATGCGGTCGATTCCGACTAGTTCGACATCGGGGCGGGTGGCGGCTTGGTCCGTGAGGGCCGTGGTGAAGCCGGTGCGGCTGAAGAGCAGGATCTTGGGTGGCTGGTCGACGCGGTGGCTTGCCAACATGCCGCGCAGGTGCTCAAGCCGCCGGAGCTGGTCGGCGCCGACGGGGTCGCTTGTCGCCTTGGCTTCACCGATCGCGCTGATCCGACCGGTCGGGCTTGGGTCGTCTGTGACGACAATGTCCAGCTGGTGCCCGCCTTGGTGCTCCCGGCAGGCGATTTCGGTGGGGCGGACCGCGCTGGGCGCCCCGCCGAGCGTGGCCTCGTCGGCGTACAGCAGGCACCACTGCCGCGCCAGGTCCTCGAAATGGGGGCCGTAGATCTTCTCGGCCACCACAGGCGCGTTTCGCCGCCATACCCGGTCTGCGCGGCCCGCTACCAGTTCCGGCTCGTACCGCGCCGTGATGAGCTGGTGCAGCCGGACCACCGGCTCGGTGATCCGGAAGACGGTTCGCTTACCACGAAGGGCATCGTCCAGGTGCTCGATTAGCCCGATGTCCTCCAGCCCGGTGACAAGGTGCGCCAGCGCGCTGGACGGGCGCGCGAGAGCCGCGGCGATCTCGGAGCGGCGGCTGGCGCCGGCGCTGATCGCTGCGAGCACCGATGCATACGACGTCGGGTCAGCGATGGAAGGTTCCTCGCGTAGCAGGAGCGTACCCTCGCGGAACATCGCGCTCGCTGCGTTGAGAAGCCGCCGCTGCACCCACCGGTCGAGCTCATCCAAGGACCGCGGGCCGGCCCCGCCGCACATGTCTTTGTAGGCGGGCGTGCTGCCGGTCAGTGCGTTCAAACGAAACGCGAGCTCGGGATCGTGCACCACGTCCCAGAACTCAGCGGACTCGCGGAAGGGGAACGGACGCACGACCAGTTCCATCCGCGCCCGCCCTCGAAGCGGGGCACCGCTGCCGAGCAGTTGGGTCATGGTCGTCAGCGCGCTGCCGCACAAGATCAGCCGGGTCCTGGTGCGTTGCCGAGCGTGGCCGAGCGGGGACAGCGCCTGCTGCAGGTAGGAGGGGAGCGCCGGAGTGGCCACGACCAGGTATGGGAACTCGTCGATGATCACCGCGGTGGGCCGCTGCTCCCCCAGCCGGAAGATCTCGTCGAAAGCCTCCCGGTACCCCTGGAATGCGACCGGCTGGCCGAGTCCCCGGTACACCGCATATGCCGCCCCGAGATCGGCCAGGTTCTGCGCCTCGCTCTGCTGCGTCGCCCCGAACATGAACCCACCGGTCTCCAGGGCCAACAACTCAAGCAGCAACGTCTTTCCCTGCCGCCGCCGCCCGTAGACGAGCCCGAGCGTCGCCCCCTGCTCGTCGGAGGAAGCGAACTCCGATAGCTCCGCCCACTCAACATCCCGGTCAAACAAGCGCTCCGGCTTCGGCGCCACGTCAGCCACTCCCAAGAAATTATAACTTCAACTATGATATGTAAAACTATCATAGTTGATTGACCCATTCGCTCCGAGGCCGGCCCCACTGAAGCGCCCACGTGCCGTATGGTGAGCGCATCAGGCGGTCGGTGCCTCAGCACAGTGAGGGCGCATGGTGCTGCGCGTGCTCTCGCTGGTGCGCAGCGCGGCCCTGTGCGCGGACGAGGTTCATCTCATGTCGGCGCGGGCCGAGTTGCCCGACCTCACGGAGACTCTGTCGGCGATCGCCGCCTTCGTGCGTTCTTCCCAGGGACTGTGGCGAGAGGAAGCGGCGGAGCTGATGACCGGTAAGGCAAGCCGCGGGGCTGTTGCCGGATCGCCCTTCCGTCTCGCGTCGTGAGGCACAGCCGGGCTGGCAGTATGCCGAATGCGCAATCTGTCAAGTCGAAAACCAAGATCATCCGTGAAATACTTGGTAGCAAGCTAATTAAAAGCTCGGAACACCGATTCGAACGAAATAACGTGACCCGAAAGTCGGGCGTTTTGTCCGGTATCGGCGGTTCCGGCTGCTTGCAACCATGACTTTCCTCTGACTCGTGATTGGCTCACTCGTGCGGCGACCAGTTCATACCGCGCGCTCTGGCCGCCGCAGGTTCCCCGCTCGATCCGGCACACGATGGAGGCGTTCACCTCAAAGCCCATCAACGAGCCACATGGCCGCGCGTCCGTCAGGCCCGGTGGATGATGTGCGCTTGTGCGGGACGAGAGGGTGTCCGCAGGGTTTGTACGGTGGCCGTTAGGCACCGCACGGGGGTCGGGGCGCAACTCCAGTCATGCAGGGTTCGGGGGTCCATCGTGCCGTCAGGGCACCGCGCAGGTTTAACCCTTCCCGGGCTTGAGCGGTACGGCGGGAGCACAGTGAGGTGTGTGACTTAAAAGGTGCCTATCACTGGTCTGTCGTGACCCGCATTCGATGTGTAGCTGCTGTTGCCCGCTATCGTTGTGGGTCATGGGAACTGAGGACGGCAGCGACGTCGAGGTCGCCGTGTCGGATTACGCGCAGATTGGGTCGCTACAGAGTTGGCTTAGCTCAAGCCCGGGAGTGCAGGTCCTTCGGAGCCCGGGCACGGCGGGTGCCGGGGAGATGGGCGCCTTGGATGTGCTGACCGTTGTGGCGGGAAGCAGCGGCCTCGTCGCCGCGCTGAGAATGATTCCGGAATTTCTCAGATCTCGGCGATCCGGTCTTTCAATTACCGTGACTGTCAAGGGCGAGAAGTTCGCGGTGACCGCCAGTAACGTCAAAGATGTGATGCCGATTCTGGAGCGTTTGCTTGATGAGTAACAGGACGCCTTTGCATGACTACAGACGCTCCAAAGCAGTGCTTATAGGAACCTCAAGCTACGCGCATCTAGCGCCGCTTCCTGCTGCGGCTAACAGCCTTCAGCGGATGACCCGCTTGCTGACAAGTGACTTGTGCGGCTGGCCGCAGGACCGGGTCTCGGTCTTCAGTGATGAATCCGGACCTGGAGACCTCCCGGATCGACTCATCACGACATTTGAGGAAGCTAGGGATGTCGCGCTGTTCTACTTCGTCGGACACGGCCTAGTCGACGTAGAGGACCAGTTGTGTTTGGGCTTGGTCGGCTCGCGCACTGAGCCGCATCGGCGGGCGTCTACCAGCCTGCAGTTCCATTCGGTCCGGCGAGCTATGCTCGGCAGTCCGGCAACGACTAAAATTATTGTTTTGGATTGCTGCTTCGCGGGCTTGGCCAATAGGCCATCCAACACGCTCGGCACTTATGCAGATCTGCTTGACAAGACTGCAGGAACGGGCGCTTATACCATGGCGGCATGCGGCTCATACTCAACCGCATGGTATGAGAAACGGGCCAAGAAAGAACCTCAGACTTATTTCACTAAGTATCTGGCTGACCTTGTCCAAACCGGTATTCCAGGCGAGCCTGCTACGCTCCGGCTGCGAGTTCTGTTCAGACAACTGTGCGAGAATCTGGCCTCTGAACATCGCCCATTGCCAGAAGATCGCAACATAGACGCCGCCTCTGACTTCCTATTCGCGCATAACGCCGCCTTTCTCCCGGCAGATACCTATAGTTCATTGAGAGCGCTTGAAGGACAGCAAGAGCAGCTTGAGGGCCTCAGGGTTATGATGATGGGCATGTCTCGGCGAAACCAGGTTCTTGTCCAACGCCAGCTGGCACTGATCGACAATCTCGAGAAACGCGAAGAGGACACGGAACGACTCAGCGAGCTGTACAAGATAGACCATTACGCCACACGTATGCGCCGTACTGCGGAAAACCTGATCTTTCTCGCTGGTTTCGATCTACCTGTGCCGTGGAATGAGCCAGTGGCGCTCAGTGGCGTGCTCAGAGCAGCGGCTTCTGAGATTGAGCACTACAATCGGGTGACACTTAATGTAGCGCCTGGAATCATGGTCCGCGGTGAAGCGGTAAACGACGTTATCCACTTGGTTGCCGAGCTTATCGAGAACGGGACCCTTTTCTCCCCGTCACACTCCCAAGTGATCGTATCGGGACGACCTTTCAGTGGCGGTGAAGCGGTGCTCGAGATTACCGATCGTGGTGTGGGAATGAGAGCTGACCGAATGGCCCGCGCCAACTGGCTGCTTACTAACCCCCCAGTCGAAGGCCTCACGGTGTCCCGCCAAATGGGTCTATTCATAGCCGCCAAGTATGCGGCCAAGCACAAGATAAGGATAGAGCTGTATCCAGGGGCCGAAGATAGGGGCGTGACAGCATTCGTATGGCTTCCCGAAGACATACTCAGCCGCGAAGAAGGGCAAGAGCTCTGCTCTACGGACTAGGGATAGTCGAGCCGGTTCACGGCGCGCCGTTCGTCGGCTGGCGCTCAGGCCAGAGGACTACCGTAAACGACTCCCTGCAATGAGGGCAGGTTAGCAGCGACGGGCGAGTACCCTTTCTTCATGGGCGAACAGTGTTAGAAACGTTGTGGCATAATTTCACGCGACTTATGAAAGGTGCTCGTCGATGACGATGGGTCCCGGGAAGTATGAGTTTGACGTCGCAGTCTCTTTCGCTGGAGAAGACCGCGAGTTCGTTCAAGATATCGTTGATCGGCTTAAGGGCGCGGGAATAAGTGTCTTCTATGACACCGACTATCGGGCTGAGATGTGGGGCGAAGATCTGGTTGAGTATCTTGATCAGATCTATCGCACAAAGGCTAGTTATACAATGATGTTTATCTCTCGCTTCTATGCGGAGAAGATGTGGACAAGCCACGAGCGCCGCAGTGCTCTAGCTCGCGCGCTTGAACAAAGGAGTGCGTATATTCTTGCGGTTCGCTTGGACAGCACTCCTCTTGAAGGTCTGCGTCCTACTGTCGGCTACCTCGATGCGCGGCAGATGGGATCCGACGGGATCGTGAGAATAACTCTTGCTAAGCTTACGGGTTCGGTAGTAGCTGTTCTAATTTCGCGCGTACCGCGAACGGAAGTCGAGAGGCAGCAGGTTCTCTTGATGCGTCCCGGAGGTTGGGAGTATCTCTACTTCGTCGGTCAATTGCTACATGAGCGGAACAACGTCGAGGGTAAGTCTCGGGATCATGAGATTCATTACGCTCCGGCCAGCCGAGAGGTAGTTGAGAGATCGGATATCGTCTCATTTATTAGCCTGAGAGCCAACGATGCCCAGAGTCTTATGGGCAAGCTTTCCGATCTGGTTAACAGCAGAGTTGCGCGCGAGCGCGCTTTTGGCCCGGACGGCCAACCCGCCGATCCTGAAAGGCTTGCGCATCTTGCCAAGCGTTGGAATAGCGTCTACGAAGAGTTTATGGACTGGGCGGCCCGAATACGAGGTGTCAGCGCACCGTCCGAATTCCGAAACTTGCTAGAGCTGCTCGCCCGATATGCTGACCCGCCCGTGGAGCAGTACCGCGGCTTCGTTGATGAGTTCGTAGCTAAAGTTGATGCGTTGCCAGCGGCCCTTGCCGCAGGGGAAACGGTGCGACTGGAGATTTCTCTTACTCTTTCTCTCCCGGACGAGGTTACAAAGCCCTATAAGGATGAATTTGATCGTCTTACCTGAGTTTGGTCATTTCCTTAGTGCCTGAGAGGGACTGTAAATACAACTTGACAGACCCGATCGAATGGGCTCGTGAGTCCCCGCAAGGTCCACGCCGACCAGGTCGACATCGACACACCGCTCGTCCGCGAGCTTGTGGCCGCGCAGTTCCCGCAGTGGGCCATGTTGCCGCTGGAGCCGGTCGACTCCAGCGGATTGGTGAACGCGGTCTACCGCCTCGGTACCGACCTGTCCGTACGGCTGCCGCTCCGGCCCACGATCACCGACGAAGTCCGGCGGGAGCAGGCGAAACTCGCGGCACTCGCGCCGTTCCTGCCTGTGGCCATCCCTTCTGTCGAGGCGATCGGCTCACCCACCGGCGCGTTCCCGGGCGAGTGGTCCGTCCACCGCTGGCTCACCGGTACGAACCCCTCCCCCGGCGCGCTCGCCGACCCACGCCGGCTGGCGACGGACCTCGCGGCGTTCGTCGGTGCGTTCCGGCGGATCGACCTGCCAGACCGGCCGCCGGCGTATCCGGGCGAGCGCCGGACGCGAGCTTCGATGGTCTCGATGGACTCCTCGACGCGGAAGGCGATCGGCGAGCTAGATGGCCTGATCGGCACTCGCGCAGCGCTGGCGTCGTGGGAGGAGTCGCTCGCGGCGCCATACGACGGGCGCGAGGTGTGGGTGCACTCGGACCTGAAGCCGAACAACTTGCTCGTATCGGCGGAGGGCAGGCTGACCGCGGTGATCGACTTCGAGACGTGCGGTGTCGGCGATCCGGCGTGCGACCTGTTCCCCGTGTGGTACCTGCTGCCCGCGAACGTCCGCGACGAGTTCCGTGCGGCGCTGGACGTGGACGACGTGACGTGGCTCCGCGGCCGCGGGCGCGTGCTGTCCCAGGCCCTGGGCTATTTGCGGGACTACAGGGACACCGGCCCGGCGCTCGCGAGCTACGCGCGGCACGCCATCGGCGAGGTGCTCGCAGCTTCCCGGTGAGCTGTCTGCTCGCCGGGGTGCAGGAACCTGGAGTCTGGTGATTTCCTCAGTGCCTGAGATCTCGCCCGTTCTTGAGGTCGTCGAGGATCTTCTGCTGTTCGGGGTAGATGGCTGGCGGGAAGGCCTGGACGGCTCCGTTGACCGCGATGGTCGCCGAGCGCAGCGGGCGGAGCTGGCGGATGACGTTGCGGATGGCCGGGCCGGTGCGGTCCTGGGCCTCGCGGGCGACGGCCAGGGCGGTGAACACGATGGTCAGGTGCGCCTCGATCGCGTCGCGCTTGCGGGCGAACATGGGCTATGCCGACGTTCGGGTTATGCCGATGTCGTAGTCGTTGTGCCTGCCCGGGCTGGCTATGCCGGTCCCGAAGGTCGGCATAGCCAGCAGGGGCGAGGTCAGAGACTGTTGAGCCAGGCGAGGATGTCGGGCTCGGGCCGGTAGGTTCCCGGGGTGGTGTCGGGAGGGCGGGTGCGGTCGATGGCGGCTTGCTTGATGGCCATGTCGGCGTGCAGGTAGGCGTCGGAGCTGGCGGTGTGCCGGTGGCCGAGCCAGAGCGAGATCACGGCAACGTCGACCCCGGCGGCCAGCAGGTTCATGGCCGCGGAGTGTCTGAGGCTGTGCATCGTTATGTGCTTGGCTGCCAGCGACGGGCAGGCTTGCGCGGCGAGTGCCAGGTATTTGGCAAGCCGGTGCTCGAGGGCGTCGCGGGACAGGTGCTGGCCGGCAGGTCCGGGGAACAGGGCTGATCCCTTGCGGGTGAGGCGTTCGGTGAGGTATCCGGTCAGCACGGTCACGGTGGCTGGTGTCAGTGGCGTGGCCCGGCGCCGTCTGCCTTTGCCGAGGCAGGTGACGTGCGGTCCGGTGCCGAGGTGGATGTCGCTGGTGGTGAGGCTGGTCAGTTCGCTGATGCGCAGCCCGGTCTGGATGGCGAGGGTGAGCAGGGCGTGGTCTCGCCGCCCGGTCCAGGTGCCCTTGTCAGGTGCGCCGAGCAGCGCGTCGGTCTCCTCGGGGGTGAGGTATTGCAGGACGGGTTCGGGGCTGCGCCGGGCCGGGATGGCCAGGACGCGGGTGATTGTGTCGGCGTGCTCTGGGTGATCGGGCAGGGCGTAGGCGAGGACGGCGCGGATCGCGCTGAGCCGGGCGTTACGGGTCCTGGCGCTGTTCCCGCGCTGGGCCTGCAGGTGGTCGAGGAGGCCGGCCACGGCGTGTGCGTCGAGCATGTCCAGTTCGAGTTTGCCGGCGGGCACGTTCGTGGTGGCGGTCACGTGCTTGATCAGCAGCCGCCAGGTGTCGCGGTAGGCAGCGATTGTGTTCGGGCTCAGATCGCGCTGGGCGTGAGCGTAGTCAGTGAAGTACTGCTGCAGAGCGGGAGCGAGAAGTGTCATCGCGGGGTCCCCTCGCCGAATGGAAGGTCGACGGGCAGCGTGGCGAGCCTGCCTGCGGCCAGTGCCATCAGCTCGGGGGTGGCTGAGATATACCAGTACGTACGGGCAGGGCCGGTGTGTCCCAGCCACGTCGCGAGCAGCGTGAGCGTGCGCTGGGCGTCGGTCCCGGAACGGTAGGCAGCGGCGATATGCGCGGTCGTGAACGAGTGGCGGAGACTATGCAGGCGGGGTGTGGCTCGCCCCCGGGGCTGCAGCCCGGCAGCGCGGGCGAGCCGCTGGAAATACAGCTCGATCGTGGACCGGTGGTAGCCAGTGCCGTTCCTGGTGACGAACAGCGGGCTGTCTGGCGCGGGCCGGGCACGCCGGCGCGCGGGCAGGTCCCGGTAGGCGTCCAGTGCGGTGACGGTGGAGGCATGTAGTGGCAGGAGCCGGTCGGCTCCGTGCTTGCTGGCCCGGATCAGCAGCAGACCGCCGCCAGAATCAGTGTCCGCGGTGATGTCGGGCACGGCCAGGCGCAGTGCCTCACCGATCCGCATGCCCGTGGCAGCCAGCAGGCCGACGATCGCGTGCATGGTGTCGGCGACGAAGCCGTGGCGGAATGCACTGGGGCAGGCTGCCAGCAGGGCATCGAGATCGTGCTGAGAGTAGATGTAAGGTTCGGCGCGGCTTGAGGTTGCCGGCAGCAACCCGGCGGGGATGACCGGCACGGCAGGGTCGCGGGCGTTCTGGTAGGCCGCGAACGTCCGTACCGCGCCCGGCCGCATACCCCACCAGACGGGAGCAGCCTGATGCGGGAGCCGGGCCCAGGCCACCGCGTCGCCGATGGTGAACGATTCGGTCTGCCCGCGTTCGGCCAGCCAGTCGGTGAATCCGCCGGCGAGGTACTCGAGCTTGTCGAGCTGGAACCCCAGCGCGCGGCGCATCGCCAGGTAGTCATCCAGAGATTCACGCAGCGTGCTCATGAAGGCATCCGTCCCCACGGCAGCGCCAGGACCCGCAGCGAGTCCAGGTCCGTCCGCGCGTAGTTGATCGTGACGTCAGCGTGGGAGTGACCGAGAAGTTCACGGGCCTCGTCCAGCGATCCGCCGGCCGCCACGACCCGGGTGGCCACTGTGTGACGCAGCCGGTGGGCGTGGATGGTGCCCAGCCCGGCGCGGGCGGCCAGCCGGGCGACGATATCGGAGATCCCCTGACGGGTCAGCCGGGTCAGCGGCGGACGGGCTCGCAGGAACACGGCCCGGTCGGTGCTGGCCGGGCGGATTCGCAGGTAGTCCACGAGCGCCGCGCCGACATCGGCTGGCAGCGGCAGCGTCAGCCGGCGTGCTGGCTTGCCGACCACGCTCAGCCGGCCGCCGGCCCAGTCGACGTCGTCGAGCATCAGCCCGGCGACCTCGCCGGCGCGTAACCCCAGCCGGGAGAACATCATCACCACGGCCAGGTCCCGGACACCCGCCACAACGCTCGTGTCGGCGGCGGCGGTGATCGCCTGGATCTGTGCCGGCCGCAGCCCGCGGGGCAGTCCTGGCCAGCGCGGCGGCGGACGCAGCACCCCGCCCGACATCGGGAAGGCGATGCGGCCCGTCGCGAACGCCCACCGCAGCAGCGACCTGACCGCGGTGACCAGATGCCGCCGCGAGGACAGCGAGTATCCCGGCCCGCGTGCTGCGACATACCTGTTCGCCTCGTCGCAGCTGGCCTGCGCCCAGTCGATCCGCCCGTCCGCGGTGACCAGACCGGTCAGGAACGGCCCGGCCCAGCGCTGCTGGTCGGCGACAGTGCTGGCGCGAATACCACGCTCGGTCAGCCAGCCGCCCCAGGCGTCAAGCTCGATCCCAAGTGGCGCCGCTGGCAGCCGCGGTGCAGCTGTCTCGCTGAGCATGCCGCAGGCAATCAGGTACTTGCGCACCGTGACGATGCGGTGAGCCGAAGAAGGGTGGCGGACTGGCCCGCTGGCCTGCGCAGTGACGAACCGCTCCAGCAGCTCATCGCTGACGTCGCCCGCAGTCAGCGCCGCCGTCCCCATCCACGCGCTCAACCTGGCGATGGTCTCCGCGACCGACATCACCGTGCCGGCCGCATAACCTTGCAACTTCATCCAGGTCACCAGCTCGTAAACCACGCCCGGGAGCGGGCCGGCGAGCAGCCGGGGCACTCCACCGCGACTGCGGATCACCGGCCCCGCCGGTGCCAGCACGCCTGCCTCCGTGAGATACCGCCTGGCAATCGGCAGATACTGGAACGCTGCCGGGGTCCGGCTGCCGATGCGTTCCTGCTCGCCCCCGATGTACTCCTCGATCACGTGCCCGTCCAGGTCAGCCAGCCCGACACCCCGGTCGGCCATCCACCACGAGAAACGGGCAAACGCGTGCTCGCACCGCACAGAACGTGCAGCCGAACATCCGCTGCGCCTGAGCCAGTCATGCAGCGCATCCATGTGCACCGCGAGCGGGCCAGTGCACCTGACAGAACCTGCTGTCATCACAGCCTCCTTCCGAGAGTTACTCATGGAAGGAGGATCACGCGCGGTTCCCGCCCTGGCTATGCCGACCTTCGGGACCGGCATAGCCAGCCCGGGCAGGCACAACGACTACGACATCGGCATAACCCGAACGTCGGCATAGCCCATGTTCGTCCGCAGGCGGGATGCGATCGAGGCGCACCTGACCATCGTGTTCACCGCCCTGGCCGTCGCCCGCGAGACCCAGGGCCGCACCGGCCTGGCCATCCGCAACGTGATCCGGCAGCTCCGCCCGCTGCGCTCGGCCACCATCGCGGTCAACGGCGCCGTCCAGGCCTTCTCACCCGCCATCGGCCCTGAACAGCAGGAGATCCTCGACGGCCTCAGGAACGGGCGGGATCCCCGTGTTTCCGGGTGAGGCGCAGTCAGGCCTCCCTGGACTCGCTGGTCAGCACGCTGCCGTTCTTCTGGCCAGCCCCGCGTGCACGCCGTTGGACCCGGGTGCGGGCCAGGGCGGTGCGGAGCGCGGCACGGCGGCTCTCGTCGCACGACGAAAGATCACGGGCACAGTCGTCAAGTCGTCCATGATCGTGTTTCCGCTACCATACTAAGATGCAGTCGTTTGTCTCCGTCGCTACTGGACCACCATCGGTAATCCGGAGACATGACAGATCTCAGGCACTAAGGAAATGACCAAACTCAGGCCAGAGGCACGATATGACTATCGAGGCCATCTAGGAGTCGCCCAACGGGCAGCAATCGATCTAAGACAGCCACGCGTCATAACATGCTGATGTCGTTAACGGCCGCAGACTTTCTCTGAGTCCAAATTCAACGTTTTCCCGAACGTTTACTTCGCGACTGCCGTACTGGCTGCTGTCTAACAAGCAGCCTTTCGTTAGGAAGCTGGGGCTCGGGTGCCGGTTTTTCCCTGCCAAGGCGGAGTAGTCCTCGCCTTTGAGTTTCAGGCTGATCCTTAGAGCTAACCGGAGCCACCTGCATGCTGGAGGCGGCGCGCTGGATGTCGGCCTGCATCTCAGCGGCGGTCTGATACCGGTCTTTCGGCGACTTGGCCATCGCCTTGAGCACGATCGCGTCCGTCCACGGCGGGATGTCCGGGTCCAGCCGGGTCGGCGGGATCGGGTTCTGCCGGACGTGCTGGTAGACGATCGCCACCACGGAGTCGCCCTGGAACGGCGGCCGACCAGTGAGCAGCTCATACATCAGGCAGCCGGTGGAATACAGGTCGCTGCGCGCGTCTACCCGCTCGCCCCTGGCCTGCTCCGGCGACAGGTAGTACGCGGTGCCGATTACCTGCGCGGTCTGCGTCATCGTGGTCTGAAAGTCGTTCACCGCGCGGGCGATGCCGAAGTCCATCACCTTTATCTCACCGTTGCGGGTGACCATCACGTTTCCGGGCTTGATCTCCCGGTGCACAATGCCCGCCTGGTGGCTGTACTCGAGGGCGCGCAGGACGCCGCTGATGATCTCAAGCGCGCGTTCCGGCAGCAGCCGGTGTCCCTCACTCAGCAGGTCCCGCACCGTGCGGCCGTTCACATACTCCATCCCGACGTACGGTACCGGCGTCCCGGACGCGATGTCCTCACCGGTGTCGTACACCGCCACGATCGCGGGGTGGTTGAGCGACGCCGCGGACTGCGCCTCGCGGCGGAACCGCGCCTGGAAGATGGCGTCCCTGGCGAGATCGGCGCGGAGGGCCTTGATCGCGACCACCCGGTCAAGCCGGATGTCGCGGGCTCGGTAGACCTCGGCCATGCTGCCCCGCCCGACGACACCTTCCAGCTCGTATCTGCTACCGAACAGCGGGGGCTGTGTCACGCGCCTGTTGAGACTACGATGCCGCCCTAGTGATGGCTGCGCCGGCTCAGCAGCGCTTTCCGAGGGCGAGATGGGGTGCTTAGCCAAAGCAGCCGCTTCGGTCACCGTATCCTCAAGCCTGCGCTCGGCGGAGTCGATGGCGTTTTGAAGTTCCCGATGTTCCTGTGAGGTCATAGCACGGGACGCTTGCGCTTTGAGGCGTTCTAGTTCCCGTGCGCGTTCTGCGGCTGCGGCCTGAAGCGCCAGTATCTGAGCATCTGCAGCCCGTATCCGGGCGTCTGCTGCTGCTGTTAGTTCTGCGAGGCGCTGGGTGAGCACCACTACTTCCCGTTCTGGGTCACGGTGCGTTTCGGGGCCAGCGGCGTTGCGGGCAAAGAACCAGTGATGTGCGTCCCTGATACCGCTTTGCACCGGTTCGGGAAGGTTGGCACGCAGCATTCGGGCGCGCAACTCTGTAAAAATCTGGTCAATAGTGAGCTGCGAAGGCTTCCCCGGGATGCCGGTGCGGACGACATCGATGAACGCGCTGGTGAAGTAGGTAACTTTGCCGGAGAGCGGTGACTTGGCTTTCTCGTACTGCTTGCTGGCCCCGATGAAATAAAGTCCATCGACCGGCTCGACATCGATGTCTGCGGACTGGAACTGGTAGTTCGCCCTGTTCCCCAGTTCAGCGTGGCAGCAGTCGAGGATCACCAGCTTGGTGACCGCCGGACTGCCCCGCAGTATCCGGGCGATCGCCTCGTACATGATCGCTGTGTGTGGCAACAGCTCAGGATCGGCGCTGCTCTCCTGGACCGCTAGTGCCAGTTGCCCGTTCGAGGTACGCATGCCATGTCCCACGTAGTACAGCAGCAGTACATCCTGGACACCTTTGACCAGGTCGACGATCCTCCGGGCCAGTTCGTGCGGGGCCGACACATCCTGCAAGCTCTCCACCCTGTCGGCCGACCAGCCGCACAAATCGCTCGTAAGTACCGCGGCCATCGCTGACGTGCAACCTGACGCTGCCGGAAGGTTGGGAATACCCGGGTCACGGTAGACGGCGTTGGAGATGAGAATGGCCCGCGACCGCGAAAGATCACGGCTCATCCGCTACCCCACGCACTGACCGGGAAGATGCCAGAGCCGCAGGCAGCACCGCCGGCCAGTTCGGCCAGAACCAAGTTGCCACACGCGCCGCCCATGACCTCAAACCCCCCGCCGCCGGAGGACCCGCATTTCCGCATGACAGGTCGCCAGACGAAGTACGATTCTCCCACTTATCTTAGGAGCAGTCTCATATTCAGGACAATGCGAACCTAGTGCAGCGCAATGGTAACTCGCCCGGCACGTCAAGTGCTGATTCAACGCGATCGACCGAACAGACATGAGGAGCAGGGATGAGGGAGGATGGTGCGCCAGCTGAGGTCGAGGTTCAGGCAGACGACCCTGACGACACCGAAATGGTGTACGCCGAACTGCGTGGCGTGCCCGGAATCACTGTGACCGCAGTGCCGACGCCACCCGCACCAGGCGAGCAGGGGGCCGCCTTGGACGTGCTCATAGTAGCCCTGTCCAGCGGTGCTATCACAGCGTTCTTGCAGATCATCAAGGTTTTGGTCGAATCACGCGGTCCGAAGTTCAGCTTGAAGATCCGCCAGGGCAAGAACAAGGTGGAGTTGACCGCGGACAACATCGACAAGGTTCTGCCCGTCATCCGGGAGCTGATTGCCGGAGGATCGTGATATTTCCAGCCTCGGGCCAGCCTGATCGGGAACGGCTCCGCCTCGTCGCGCCATCACCTGCTGGTCCGCCGCCACCTCAAGACCGGCGAGCTGGCCTTTCGCTACTGCTACGTGCCCGAAGGGGACTGCTGACCAAGACCCGGCTGATCCGAGCGGCCGGGCTGCGCTGGATTGGTCATGCATCGGGAGGGGTCAAAGATTCGAGCAGCTCCGCAATGTCGAGGGCTGGTATCCGGTCAAGCCACAAGAGGGCAAAGAGCAGGACAGCGGCGCCTTGCAGCTCCATGTCTCGAAGCTGCAAGTTAATCCGTGGCGGGATCGTGATGCTATGCGGTCCGTTAGGTTTCGGCTGAGTTCTCGAGGCGCACCGATGAGCTCGCGACGCGCATATCCGAGATCGGCAAGCTGTTGATGTAGGCCCCACGGATTCCAGCCTTCTCCGCTTCCGACAGTGATGTCGGGGACCGCAAACCGATCCTTCCGTTCCACCATGGACGCGACCCGGAGATCGTCTTCTGCGTTGACCTATCCCGATACCGCTACTATGCCGATGTGCTGACTGTGGGTGTTTGTCCTTGAAGGGGGCAGGCTAGCGTGGCTCGGCATAGTTACAGGCTTTCGAGGAAGGCGAGCATCTTGTCGGTGGGGCGGTAGCGGCCGGGTTTGGCCGCGGCGGGTGTGGTCAGTGACAGGGCCTTTTCCTTGATCGTGATGTCGGCGTGGATATAGGCGTCGGTGGACCGGACGCCGGCGTGGCCCAGCCACAGCGCGATCACTGAGGTATCGACGCCGGCTTGCAGGAGCGACATGGCGCAACCGTGGCTTCTTTCCGCACTCGGCGTGTTCACAAGATTTGTGTAGCGATTCGGCTGGAGCCGTTTCGGCCCTGACCCGATCCGCGGGCTAGGGAGAAAGCGGCAGCGTGGAGGAGGTAGTTGAACGGTGCAGGTGGCAGGCTCACTGACCCGCCGCTGGTGGTTATCGAACACGGTCATTAAGCAGAGAGAATGTGGCGCAGGGCATGCGGGTGGATCCGCTTTCCGCGCAGCGACGGGCAGTGCCGGGCGGCCGTGGCGGCGTGGGTGGTGACCCGCAGCGCGACGGCGTCGCGACTCAGCCGCCGCCCGGTTCGGGTCGGGAACAGCGGGTCGCCGGGCTGTCCGGCTCGTTCACGGAGCCATAGCCGCAAGAGCGTCTCGGCGGGGCCGGCGAGGGCACGGCTCGCTGCTTTCGCCCCTTGCCTTCGCAGCGGACGCTGGGGCCGGTCCCGAGCCTGACGTCGCCGCAGTTCAGGCTGGTGAGCTCGGAGACCCGCAGGCCGGCCTGGATGGCCAGCAGCATCAGGGCCCGGTCTCGCCGTCCTTCCCAGCGGCCCTGATCGGGCGCGGCGAGCAGCGCGTCGACCTCGGCGGCGGTCAGGAACGTCACGACCCGCTTATCGCAGCGTTTGCGGGGAATCGCGAGCACGCGCTGGATGAGGAGCGCATGCTGGGGATGGCGCAGGGCGGCGTAGGAGAACAGCGAGCGGATCGCGGTCAGCCGCAGGTTCCTGGTCCTGGTGCTGTTGTGCCGCTCGTCCTCGAGGTGGTTCAGGAACGCTGAGATGACGGCGGCGTCCAGGTCGTCCCAATCGAGCCTGGCGGGTGTTTTCCTGGTCTGGCGGTGCGCGAAGGTGAGCAGCAGGCGCATGGTGTCCCCTATTGACCGAACTTGAGGTTGATCTTTCAGGCTTAGGCGATGTGAGGACGGCCTGGCGGCTACCGTCTCGATCGTGATCTCAGAGGGGGATGCGCCGCGGGACCTTGCGGCACTGGTGGTTCCTTTGACCGGGTCGGTGCAAGACACCGGGGACGTGTTTGTGCCGTATCGGCTGGCCGATGCGGCTGGGGCGGTGGTGGAGCCGGTGAGCGCGTTCCTGGCGGAGTTGCAGGCCTCAGTGTCGGCGATCACGAAATTCCCGGGTGTAGGGCGGTGACGATCACGTAATTCCCCAGCCCGTTCACGTAATTCCCATGGGGAGCATGGGCGTGTCGGGCTGGACCTGGCCATCACGGAAGTTGAAGCATTCCTCTCAACCTGGACATCCGGGGCGGGAGGCCCGATGGCGAGGAGAACGTTCGACGTGGTCGACATCATGGAGATCCTGGTCCACTGGTATGCGGGCCGGAGTAAGAGCGAGGTCGCGCTGAGCCTGGGCGTGGACCGCAAGACGGCGGGGAAGTACATCGCGGCGGCGGAGGCGGCCGGGATGAGGCCGGGCGGGCCGCCGGTCAGCGAGGAACGGTGGGCGGAGCTGGCGCGGGAGTGGTTCCCGGAGCTGGCTGATACCAGGTTGCGGCAGGTGACCTGGCCGGCGATCGAGGCGCATCAGGAGTACATCACCGGGCAGCTGAAGGCCGGGGTCACGGTGACCACGGTGCATCAGCGGCTGCGCGATGAGCACGGGCTGGCGGTGAGCATTTCCAGCTTCCGCCGGTATGTGGACGCGAACGTGCCGGAGGAGACGCGCCGGTCCAAGGTGAAGGTGCTGCGCCCGTACCCGGCCGAGCCTGGTGCGGAGGCGCAGATCGATTACGGGCGGCTGGGCCGGTGGCTGGATCCGGTGTCCGGGAAGCTGGTGACGATCTGGGCGTTCGTGATGGTGCTGGCGTGCTCGCGGCACCTGTTCGTGCGGCCGGTGATCCGGCTGGACCAGCAGGGGTGGAGCGAGTGCCATGCGGCAGCGTTCGCGTTCTTCGGCGGGGTCCCGGCCCGGCTGGTGCCGGAAAATGTGGCGGGCCACATTTTCCGGCTTATGCTCCCGGCCTGATTATGTGACCGCCAGGCAACTTTCTCCTGTCCCTGCGGCCTTTCCCGTCGTCCTGGCGGTCACATAATGGTTCAGAGCGAGTCGAGCCAGTTGAGCAGGGTGTC
>Ga0210395_10001725_pt1 | contig 16940 bp, 14 predicted proteins | sample IncBWH4OmetaG_FD_150861 | JGI IMG/M metagenome (GOLD analysis project Ga0210395, IMG submission 150861) | Forest soil microbial communities from Barre Woods Harvard Forest LTER site, Petersham, Massachusetts, United States - Inc-BW-H-4-O ...
GAAAGGCTGGTTGCGGCGTTAAGTTCGGCCCCGCCGATCAGGCCACGCGGTTCCGCGCTTTGCGCTCGGTCAGGCGCTCGAATTTGAGTTCGGCGGCGGGACATGGCCGGCCGAACAAGAAGCCCTGCGCATGCGTGCAGCCGGCGGCGTGTACCAGCAGCAGCTGATCGCCGGTTTCGATGCCCTCGGCCACGGTGCCGATGCGCAGGCTCGAGCCGAGCCCGGCCACCGCCGACACGATCGCCGCGCAATCGGCATTGTTGGCGAGCTCATGGACGAACGAGCGGTCGATCTTGATCTTGTCGAACGGAAACATGCGCAAATAACTCAGCGACGAATAACCGGTGCCGAAATCGTCGAGCACGATGGAAATGCCCATCAGCCGCAGTTGATGCAGCGCCTCGACATGCTCGACATTGTTTTGCAGCAGCACCGATTCGGTGATTTCGAGTTCCAGGCGCTCCGGCGGCAGGCCGGTCTCATTCAGCACCTTGCAGAAATTGTCGACCGGGTTTGCCTTGCGAAATTGCACGGCCGATAAATTGACGCCGACCTTGACGTGCGACGGCCAGCTCACCGCATCGCTGCACGCCTTGCGCAATACCCATTCGCCGATCGGATGGATCAGGCCGCTCTCCTCCGCCAGCGGAATGAAACTGCACGGCGGGATCATGCCGCGTTGCGGGTGGCGCCAGCGGATCAGCGCCTCGATGCTGGCGGTCTCGCCGGTCCGAATGTCGACGATGGGATGGTAGTGCAGCTCGAACTCGTCGTTGGCCAGCGCGCCGCGCAACTCGACCTGATGGGCGCGGCGGGTGCGGGCCTCGACCCCCATCGCGTCCTCGAAAAAGCGGTAGGCGTCGCGGCCTTCGGCCTTGGCTTTATAGAGCGCCAGATCGGCGTTCTTGAGAAGCTGATCGACCTCAGTGCCGTGCTCGGGCGCGAGCGCGACGCCGATGCTGGTGCCGATATTGAGCTGATGGCCATCGAGATCGTAGGGCGCCGCCACCGCATCGAGCAGCCGCGAGGCGAGGACGATCGCGGCCTGGCGCTGATCGCCGTCCACCGTCGCCAGCACCGCGAATTCGTCGCCGCCGAGCCGGGCAACCACGTCGGTTTCGCGCGTGCATTCCGCCAGCCGGCCCGCCACCACTTTTAAAAGCTCGTCGCCGACCGGATGTCCGAGCGAGTCGTTGACCATCTTGAACAGGTCGAGGTCGAGCACGAAGATCGTGAACCGATTGCCGTGGCGCCGCAGACGGGCCATGGCTTCTTCCATTTTCTCCAGCAGGACGGCGCGATTGGCGAGGCCGGTCAGACCGTCGTGCCGCGCCATGTAGGTGATCTGGGATTCGGCGTGCTTTTGCGCCGTGATGTCCAGATGGATGGCGACCCAGCCGCCGTCTGGCATCGGCCGGTGATTGACGGCGTAGGTCCGCCCGTCACGCAGGCCGATTTCGCTATAATACGGCTCACGTCTGCGAACGTCGGTCAGGCACTTCTTGATGTACGCGGAGCCGTCGGCGGGGCTCTGACCGTTCGCGATGCGGGCATCCAGGATCGACCGTAACCTGGTGCCCGGCGCCGTCTGTTCCGGCGTCAGCCCATACATCTCGCCGTAACGCTCGTTGCAAACGATCAGATGCTCGTCGCCGTTGAACATGCACAATCCGTACGGCATGTTCTTGAGCGCGGCATCGAAGCGCAAATTCTGCGCCTCCAATTCGGCTTCGCGCTCGCGCAACGCGGCGGTGCGTTCCTGCACCAGCTGATCCAGCCCGCGGTTGAGCTGCCCGAGCTCGGCGACCATCAGCGCGATCGAGCGATCGGTACGATCGCGGTCGTTGTCCGACTGCTCGTAGGCCTCGGAGACGAGGGTCAACAGCGCCTGAAGCTCGAACTCGCCGGAGCCGTTCGCTGCTTTGGCTAGTTGTCTGGCGAGCAGCTTATGCACTCGCGTAACCTGCCGGCTCCGCGAGCGTGGTGCCGGTCATCGCCAGCACCGGATCGGAATCGGTGCGCTCGCCAGGCGCGGCCGCCCGGCCCGCCGTCTCGCTCCCAGACCGTTGGGCCACACGCATGGCGTTCTCGCCGCCGCACCAGAGCAACTGCAGAGCGTACAGGTCTAAAGGCGAGGCCTGAAAATTCGGTTTATCGGGGGGCCCGCTAATTCACCGGACGTAAACCTTGCTCAAATCCATAGCCTTGCTCAAATCCATAGCCTTGCTCAAATCCATGGCGTTTTGGAATTCCGCCGTCGTTATCGCGATCCTGAGAACGTGGCGAGCGGTTTTGCGCTCGGGTCGCCGCGTCCCTGTTCGGACCACGCCATGACCCGGCCCGTTGCATCGACAAATAAATCAGGGTGTGCATCAACTTGCCGTAACCGCGGGGAGCCTCGCTGGGAAATGCTTCGTTAACGCTGCCGTCAACTCCGGCGCGACGCCGCCGTGCTCGTTGCTCGGCGGCGCCCGGCGCTTCAGCGAACCGCCGGCTCACCTTGAGAATTCGGAGGCCTCAATCGTGTTTAAGCTCAAAGGCGGGACCGCCGTCGTCACCGGAGCGGCCGGAGGAATTGGGCGCGGCATCGCCGTCGCGCTGGCGCGGCGCGGTTGTCACCTCGCGCTCGCCGATATCGACGACGCGGCACTGGCGCGCACCGCCGCCGACATCGCCGGCAACAAAGCCGGCGATAAGATACGCGTCAGTCGGCATCATCTCGACGTCGCCGACCGGGCGGCGGTCTCCGCTTTTCCGGCGCAGGTGACCGGCGAGCACGGCGGCGTCGACGTCCTTGTCAACAATGCCGGCGTCGCGCTCGGCGGTAATTTCGTCGAGGTTGCGGAAGCCGACTTCGACTGGCTGTTCGGCATCAATTTCTGGGGCGTGGTGCAGATGACCCGGGCCTTCCTGCCGCTGATGCAAAAGAGCGAGGAGGCGCGGCTGGTCAATATTTCGAGCCTGTTCGGCTTGATCGCGCCGCCCGGACAGACCGCGTATTGCGCGAGCAAGTTTGCCGTCCGCGGTTTTTCGGAGTCACTGCGCCACGAGCTTGCCGGAACGCGCGTCGGCGTTACCGTCGTGCATCCCGGCGGTGTCGCCACTTCGATCGCTCGCAACGCGCGGTTTCCAACCAGCTTATCCGCCGTCCAAGTCGCGAAGCGGCACAGGCTCGCTGACGCCTTCCTGACCATGCCGCCGGAAATTGCCGGCGAAACCATCGTTCGCGGCGTCGAAAATAGAAAACCGCGTGTCCTGGTCGGCTCGGACGCCAAATTTGCCGCACTCGTCGAACGGCTGATGCCTGTGACATACTGGAACCGGATCGGACGGAGATTGCAGGAATGATCGCGTGGCTCGTCGGTATTGCCATCGCGTTGGTCGGCGTCATTCTCGCCGGCCTGGTTCTGTTTACCGCATGGACGGCCCGGCGGGTGGAGAGGGCGCTGCCGCCGCGCGGACGCTTCATCGACGTCGACGGCGCGCGTATCCATTATCTCGACAAAGGAACCGGACCGACGCTTCTGCTTGTTCACGGCCTCGCCGGCCAGATGCACAACTTCACGCATTCGCTGCTCGGCAAGCTGATGCGAGACTTCCGCGTCGTCATTCTCGACCGCCCCGGCAGCGGCTATTCCACGCGCCCGACGGAAGAGTTGGCAGCGATCAGCGCTCAGGCGCGCGTGATCAGCCGTTTTTGCGAGCTGCTCGCCCTGGAGCGGCCGCTGATCGTCGGCCATTCGCTCGGCGGAGCCATTGCGCTGGCGCTGGCGCTGAACCATCCCGAGCAGGTCGCAGGCTTGGCGCTGCTCGCGCCGGTGACGCACGAGCCGGAACATGTGCCACCGCCGTTTGACGGAATGGAAATTGCGTCACCATTGCTGCGCCGCCTCATCGCCTGGACACTGGCGACGCCGCTGTCGATGATCAATCGCGATCGGGCGCTGACCACGCTGTTCGGTCCGCAGCCGGTCGTGGACGATTTCGCCACCAGGGGCGGCGCGCTGTTGAACTTGCGGCCCAAAAGCTTCATCGGCGCGTCCGGCGACGTGATGGCTGCCCGCAGCGAGCTTGCTACGATGCCGGCGCGATATAAAGACCTGACCATGCCGGTCGGCATTCTGTACGGGGCCGACGATCGCATCCTCGATCCGGCGCTGCATGGCAAAGGACTGGCGGCAAAAGTGACTGGCGCCGATCTGGAGTTCATTGAAGGCGGCGGCCACATGATACTGATCACCTCCGCCGATCAGGCGGCTGCATTCATTGCGCGCATGGCGCGGCGGGTCGCTCCGGCGGCGAGCAAACTCGCGCCCGTGACATAAAGCGCGATGCGGGAAAGCGCGATGCGAAACAGCGCCGTGACGCGAGAAAACGGGAGCGTTGAGCCAGCGTGCGACCAATGACGCCAGAGCATTTTGACATCATCATCGTCGGCAGCGGGCTTTCCGGCATCGACGCCGCCTATCACCTGCAGACATCATGCAGGCGAAAATCCTACATCATCCTTGAGAGCCGCGACGCCATCGGGGGCACCTGGGACCTGTTCCGCTATCCGGGTATTCGCTCCGACTCGGACATGTTCACGTTCGGCTATTCGTTCCGCCCTTGGCAGTCGAGCGCTGCCATCGGCGACGGCGAATCGATCCGCACCTACATCCGCGAGACCGCGGAAGCCTACGGCATCGACCGCAAGATTCGTTTCCGCCATCGGGTCACCCGCGCGTCGTGGTCGTCGGCAGACGCCGTGTGGACCATCGACGTTGAGCGCGGAGCAGAGCGTGAGCCGGTTCGCCTCACGTGCAGTTTCCTGTTCGGCTGCACCGGCTACTACGACTATGGTGGCGGCTACGCGCCGGATTTTCCCGGCGCCGAGACATTCAAAGGGATCATCGTCCATCCGCAGCACTGGCCGGAGAAACTCGATTATGCCGCCAAGCGCGTCGTCGTGATCGGCAGCGGCGCCACGGCGGTGACGATCATTCCGGCGATTGCCGAAACGGCGGCGCAGGTCACGATGCTGCAGCGATCGCCGACCTATATCGTAGCGCGGCCGGCGGAGGATCGGCTCGCCAAGGAGCTGCGGCGTTACCTGCCAAAGCGGATCGCTTACGCGATCGCCCGCTGGTACTATGTGTTGTTCGGAATCTATTTCTACAATCTGTCCCGCCGCAAGCCGCGCGAGGTGAAGAAATGGATCATCGGCCAGGTGCGGCAGCATCTCGGCGCCGGCTACGACGTGCTGACGCACTTCAATCCGCGTTATAATCCATGGGATCAGCGGCTGTGCCTGGCGCCGGACGCCGATTTCTTCGGCGCGATCAAATCCGGCAAGGCGGATATCGTCACCGACACGATCGCGAGCTTCACCGCGAGCGGCATTCGCCTGGAATCGGGCCGCGAGCTTAATGCCGACATTATCATCACCGCGACCGGCCTGAAGATGCTGCTGCTCGGCGGCATCGGCGTCTCGGTCGACGGCAAGCCGGTCAAGTTTGCCGAGACGATGAACTTCAAGGGCACCATGTTCAGCGACGTGCCGAACCTGTTCGCGGTGTTCGGCTACACCAACGCGTCGTGGACGCTTAAGTGCGATCTGATCTGCGCTTACGCCGCCCGGCTGATCAATTACATGGATCGGCGCGGCTATGTCGCCTGCACGCCGCGCCGGCACGATCCCTCGGTCACGCCGGAGCCGCTGATCGATTTCTCTTCCGGCTATATCCAGCGCGCCATCGACCAATTCCCGCGGCAGGGCTCGCAGAAGCCTTGGAAGCTTTATCAGAGCTACGTGAAAGACCTGCTCAGCCTGCGCTTCGGGTCGCTCGGCGACGGTGCGCTGGAATTCGAACGGCGTCACGAGAGCGCCAAGGCCGCATAGGCGGACGCGATCGATGGGGACGGCTCCAGCGCAAACGATCGGGGATGGGCAAGCTGCGGAGCTGATCCGCGGCTTCAGTCTCAGTCGCCTCAGCCAGGCGTTCTTGAACGATCCTTACCCGACATACACGGCGTTGCGTGAACACTCGCCGATCCACCGCTTGCCGGATGGATCGTTCTTTCTGACCCGCTATGACGACGTGTCCCAGGTCTATCGCGATACGTCGACCTGGAGCTCCGACAAGAAGATCGATTTCAAGCCGGCCTTCGCCGACAGCCTGCTCTACGAACATCACACCACAAGCCTGGTGTTCAACGATCCTCCCGTGCATACGCGGGTGCGCAAGCTGTTGGCCCCGGTCTTCACGCCGCGGGCGCTCAAGGCGATCGAGCCCAGAATCGAGGCTTTGGTCGATCGGCTATTGGACAATGCCGCGCGCTCCGGCGTCATCGATTTGATCGACGATTTTGCCGCCGCCATCCCGATGCAGCTCATTGGCGATCTGCTCGGCGTGCCGCAGGGGGAAAGAGGCCCGTTGCGCAAATGGTCGCTGAGCATCCTCGGCGCGCTTGAGCCGGTGCTCAAGCCCGAACAGTTCGACGCCGGCGTCAGTTCCGTCGCCGAGTTCAAGGAATATCTGACCAGGCTGATCGCGCGGCGGCAAGAAAACACCGACACCGATGGCCGCGAGATTCTATCGATCCTGATCAACGCCAGCGAATTTGCCGCCGATGCCGCCGCGACCGGCGGCGAGCGATTGTCGGAATTGGAGCTTCTCCACAACTGCATCTTCCTTCTCAATGCCGGCCACGAAACGACAACGAACCTGATCGGCAACAGCGTCGATCTACTGCTGCGCAATCCCGATGCGCGCGCCGACCTCGCTGAAAATCCCGAACTCATCGACACGGCGATCGAGGAATTCCTGCGCATGGAAAGCCCCAATCAGCTCGGCAACCGCCGGGCTGTAAGCGACACCAAGCTTGGCGACGTCGCCATTGCGGCCGGTAGTTACGTCCATCTCTGCATCGCCGCCGCCAATCGCGATCCCGCGCAATTCCCCGATCCCGATCGCCTGGACATTCGCCGCTCGCCAAACCGCAATCTGGCCTTTGGCCTCGGCATTCACGCCTGCGCCGGCATGTCGCTGGCGCGCATGGAGGCACGTATCGCGATCAGCAAGCTCGTCCAGCGTTTTGCGACGATCGAGCGCGCCGGCGAATTGGTGCGCGGCGGCCGCGCGCGCTTTCGCGGCTTTCTGCATTTTCCGGTCGCGGTGCGATAGTACCGGTACGGCTTGAGGCGAGAGGCGGCCAGACTGCTCCCGCCCCCGAAGCTCAGCCGTCCGTTGATTGGCTAATGCCCCTCGAAGCTCACCAGCGTGCGCACCGGCACGCCGAGCTTCCTGATCTTCTCGGCGCCGCCGAGGTCGGGCAGATCGATGATGAAGCAGGCGGCCAATACCTGGGCGCCGATGCCTTTGAGGAGCTTGACCGCCGCCTCGGCAGTGCCGCCGGTGGCGACAAGATCGTCGACCAGCACGACCCGCTCCCCCTCCAATACCGCATCCTCGTGCATCTCCATTTCGTCGATGCCGTATTCGAGCGAATAGCCGATGGTCACGCGCTTGAACGGCAGCTTGCCCTTTTTGCGGATCGGCACGAAGCCGGCCGACACCTGATGGGCGACGGCGCCGCCAAGGATGAAGCCGCGCGCTTCGATACCCGCGACCTTGTCGATCTTGCGGCCGGCCCAGGGATGCACCAGTTCGTCGACGGCGCGGCGGAACGCGCGGGCGTTGCCGAGAAGCGTGGTGATGTCGCGAAACATGATGCCCGGCTTGGGATAATCCGGGATGTTGCGGATCGCGGCCTTCAGATCATTGTCAAAATCCAACGCGACGCTCGTCATGGTCTGACCCCAATCTCGCTTGCCGGAACTTTCGGCGGGCACGGGCCGCAACTGTGGCGAACCATGGCGGCCGACGCAACCGCCATTGCGAAGGACGAGGCAGCGCCGTTAATGCGTTCTGGAGGGCCGCTAACGCCTTCCGTCAGACCCTAACTGACCGCCGGATGGTGCACGTCGTGCCAGACCCGCCGCTTGGTGAAGTAGAGCAGGCCGGTCAGGACGATGAGGTAGACGAACACCTGGAAGCCGAGCCGCTTGCGTTCGTCAAGCTTAGGCTCCGCTGCCCACATCAGGAAGGCGGAAATGTCCTTGGCATATTGATCGACGGTCGCCGGCGTACCGTCGGTGTATTCGACCTGGCCGTCGCTCAGCGGCTTCGGCATGGCGATGGCGTGACCCGGAAAGTATTTGTCGTATTGCGTGCCCGGCGACAACGCAAACCCGGCCGGCGGCTGCTCCTCGTAGCCCGTGAGGATGGCGTGAATGTAGTCCGGGCCGGCTTCCTGATATTGCGTGAAGGCATCAAAGATGAAGCGCGGGAAGCCTGCTTCGTGGCTCCGCGCTTTCGCCAAAACCGACATGTCCGGCGGCAGACCGCCGCCCAGCGCCGCGCGGGCGGCCTGGTCGTTCGGGAACGGCGGCGGAAAGTAGTCGGCGAGCTTGCCGGGCCGCTGGAACATCTCGCCCTTGTCATTCGGGCCGTCGGTCACCTGGAAGCTCGCCGCGACCGTCGCCGCCTGCGCTTCGGTGAAATCGGGCCCGCCGGGATCGGCGAGATTGCGGAACGCCAGAAGCTTGATGCTGTGGCAGGTCGAGCAAACCTCGCGATAGACCTTGAAGCCGCGCTGCAGCTGCGCCTGGTCGTAGGTACCGAACGGCCCGTGGAATGACCAAGACAACCGCGGCGGCGCCTCGGCCTCCTGCGCGAGCGCAACGCGCATGCCGAGCACCGAAAGCGAAACCGCGAGGGCGACGGCGAGGACGATGCTGCGATGGACGTTCATGGCCGGCCTCCTAAACCTTTGCAGCCGACGGCTGCGGCGGCGCCAGCACCGATTCCGAGATCGAGTTCGGCAGCGGCTTCGTGGTTTCGAACAATCCAAGCAGCGGCAGGATGATGAGCAGGAACACGAAGTAATAAGCCGTGAGGATGCGCGCCGCGATCACGTAGCCACCTTCGGGCGGCCGCGAACCGAGATAGCCGAGGCCGATCACCACCAGGAAGAAGACGATCAGGAATTGCCGATAGAGCGGCCGGTACTTCGCCGAGCGCACGCGCGAGGTATCGAGCCACGGCAGGAACGCTAGCAGCACGATCGAGGCCAATAGCGCGATGACGCCGAGCAGCTTGCTCGGGATCGCGCGCAGAATGGCGTAGAACGGCAGATAGTACCATTCCGGCACGATGTGGGTCGGCGTCTGGCCGGGATTGGCCGGGATGTAATTGTCGGAATGACCGAGATAGTTCGGGATGTAGAACACGAACCAGGCGAGGAACAGGCAGAACACACCGATGAAGAACGCGTCCTTGATGGTGGCATAGGGCGTGAACGCGACCGTGTCCTTCTCGGCTTTGGCCTCGACGCCGGTCGGGTTGTTCTGCCCGACCATGTGCAGCGCCCAGATGTGCAGCACCACGACGCCGGCAATGACGAACGGCAGCAGGTAGTGCAGCGAATAGAATCGATTCAGCGTCGGATTGCCGACGGCATAGCCGCCCCACAGCCAGGAGACGATCGGATCGCCGACCCAGGGGATCGCCGAGAACAGGTTGGTGATAACGGTCGCCGCCCAGAAGCTCATTTGCCCCCAGGGCAGCACGTAGCCCATGAAGCCGGTCACCACCATCAGCAGGAACAGAATGACGCCGAGGATCCACAACACCTCGCGCGGGTCCTTGTACGAGCCGTAATACATGCCGCGCACGATGTGGGCGTAAACGGCGACGAAAAAGAACGAGGCGCCGTTGGCATGCAGGTAGCGCAACAGCCAGCCGTAGTTCACGTCGCGCATGATCGACTCGACGGAATTGAAGGCGAAGTCGACGTGCGGCGTGTAATGCATCGCCAGCACAATGCCGGTGACGACCTGCGCGCCGAGCATGAAGGTGAGAATGCCGCCGAAGGTCCACCAATAGTTCAAATTGCGCGGCGTCGGATAAACGATGAAGGAGGAATAGACGAGGCTCGCGATCGGCAGCCGCCGCTCCAGCCATTGCATGAGGGAGCTTTGCGGCTTGTAGATCGAATGTGCGCTCATGGTCGAACCTTATGCGTTGGGCGGCTCAAGCTTCGCCGATCCCGATCATGGCATCGGAGACGAATTTGGCGGCAGCGCCGGCCGAGCCGGCGGCAACGGATGGGAAATCGCGCCGCGAAGGCCGCGCTGCGGAGATTGTGGTCACCCGTCCTACCCTCGTCCGTCTTGCCGGCCCACACTCCATCCGCGCTGCGAACCGCCCTCCCCCTTGCTGTCTCCCCCGCGTGCGGAGGAGGTAAGGAGGCGGCGCGGCGGCGGAAGGCCCGTCTCATCCGACCTGGGGGAGATCAGAGGCGACGCAATCCGGCGGCGTTTTATTGGCACCCTTACCGAGAGAGTGCAAGTGCGCCATCCACGGCAGCGCTGCCGACGTCCCACGGCCGTGCCGCAGGCCAACGGTTCCTGAATTGCCGATCAACCGGCCTCGACTCCCGTGGGTAAATCGCCCAGTCATGCCCCCCACACCGTCCCGATCCCGCCATGCGCATCGCTCTCTACGAACCCGATATTCCGCAGAACACCGGAACGATTCTTCGCCTGTGCGCCTGCTTGGGCCTGGAGGCGCATATTATCGAGCCTGCCGGCTTCCCGACTACCGACCGCGCATTCCGCCGCGCCGGCATGGACTATCTCGACGCGGTCGCGCTCACACGGCACCGGTCGTGGCAGGATTTCGCCGCCTGGCGCAGCCGCGGCGGTTATCGCCTCCTGCTGTTCGACCGCGGCGCCGCGCGCTCCTATCTCGACTTCGATTACCGGGCCGACGATATCCTGCTGTTCGGCCGCGAATCAGCGGGCGTGCCGGCGACGGTCCATGACGCCGCCGATGCGCGCTTGAAGATTCCGATGCGTGGCGGCTTGCGCTCGCTCAATGTTGCGGTCGCCGCCGCCTTGGTGGCCGGCGAAGCGTTGCGGCAGACGGGTGGGATAACATAACGAGACTTGCGTTCGTGCCGCAAACGCAGGCGGGCGCGGCGGCCGCAAACCTGCAATTGCGACAAATCAATATAATCGCTTCCGCATGTGACACCCTTGAAAAAAGAGGCGTGGCTGTCAGTGTCATACGGGGAGCGACGATGGATTTAAGCTTGATCGAAACGCGCAAATCCGGCGCCCGCGCCTGGTTCGAGGCGTTGCGCGACCAGATCACGGCCGCCTTCGAACGGCTCGAGGATGCGCTGCCCGCCGGCGCACCTCTCGCCGACCGCACGCCCGGCCGCTTTGTGCGCACGCCGTGGAATCGCACCGATCACAGCGGCGCGCCCGGCGGCGGCGGCGTCATGGCGATCATGAAGGGCCGGGTGTTCGAAAAAGTCGGCGTCCATGTTTCTGCAGTGTTTGGCGAATTCGCTCCGGAGTTCCGCAAGGAGATACCGGGCGCTGCCGACGACCCGCGCTTCTTCGCCACCGGCATTTCGCTGATTGCCCACATGCAAAACCCGCACGTGCCGGCGGTGCACATGAACACCCGCTTCGTGGTCACGACCAAGTCGTGGTTCGGCGGCGGCGCGGATCTGACGCCGGTGCTGCTGCACCGGCGCACGCAGGAGGACCCGGACACGGTCGCCTTTCACATGGCGATGAAGTCCGCCTGTGACGCTCATGCCGCGGTCGCGCCCTACGACAAATTCAAGACTTGGTGCGACGAGTATTTCTTTCTGAAGCATCGCGGCGAGGCGCGCGGCATCGGCGGCATCTTCTACGACTGGCTCAATTCCGGCGACTTCGACGCCGACTTCGCCTTCACGCAGGATGTCGGCCGCGCCTTTTTGCGCATCTATCCGGAGTTGGTGCGCAGAAATTTCGCCAAGCCTTGGAGCGAAGCCGAGCGCGACGAGCAACTGGTGCGCCGCGGCCGCTATGTCGAGTTCAATCTGCTGTACGATCGCGGCACGATCTTTGGCTTGCGCACCGGCGGCAATGTCGAATCGACCCTGTCGTCGATGCCGCCGCTGGTGAAGTGGCCGTGATCGGCCGGTGGTGTGCTGTTTGTCATAGTGGCAATCGCAAATCCCGGCATCCTATAGTCGCTCCAAGCGCAGGGGGTGATGATGTCGAGCGCACCGAATGATGGCGCACCCGCACCGCAGGGATTTTGGCAATCGTTGAAGAGCTTGGTGATGCGGCAATTGTCCAGCATCACCATCGTCGGCGTGCTGGGCTTGCTGACGACGTTGATCGTCGCCTACTTCCAAAACATGTCCGCCTACCAGGACAAGGTCACCACCCAAGCCAAAGATGACATGACGTCGGCGACGCAGGTGTTTGCCGAAGCTTCAACGGCTCTGTCGTCAGCAATCTCTCTTCAGCTGCAATTGATCAATTATTTCTATGCCGCCGTGCCGAACGGCGTCTACAAGGACGACGGCGCCTATCCGACGGCGAGCGCGCGAGCAATGTACAAGGACTACATGGATACCTACACCAGCTTGCATCAAAACTACAATCTGCTTGCGCGCAAGGCTGAAATCTACCTCGACTGGCCCAGTGATCTGTCCCATGACGCAGCCACGAACACCGGGCCGAATGTCGATCCGTTCAACATGTCGACGCTCGGAGAATTCGATTTCGACTGCGAAAAATACCTGCCGAATTTTGCTCCGGACAAGGTGCGAGTTCCCCTTACCGACCAAAATGACGGAACCACCGCCACGCTCGATTGGAACAGCGCGAAACATCATGTGCTGACAATGCAATATTGCTTCGACGTCACGCACAAAAGGCTCACCGGGCTCCTAGAATGGGCCTCGAAAAGCACCATCGCTCAGGCGGATTGGGACTATCTGACGAATAAAGACACGCAGGAGCTTTTCCAGAAGACGCGGGCGAACAACCAGACGCTAAGGCTCAATGCGTTCGTCGGCTTGGCGATGGGTCATATCGAAGCGATCCGCGCCCGATACCGGCCTAACGGCTACTGGTGCAGTGTTCCGATCGTGCCGCAGTTGATCGGGAAAAAGTGCGCCCCGGTGCGGCTCGCAAGTTGACCGGAGCCGGCGCCCTTTCTTCGCTGCGCTGCAGCGCAGATCATCGGTAAAGTCATTGGCAGCCGTCGCTTTCGGCCATTGACTTGGCCGCACGCAATCAAGACAACACAAGCGAAACGCCCGCCGCGTCAACGTCAGCACGCAGGAACCCGCATGGACCTCGGCATCGCCGGCCGGAAAGCCATTGTCTGTGCCTCGAGCCGCGGCCTCGGCCGGGCCTGCGCCAAGGCCTTGGCGGAGGCCGGTTGCGAGGTCGTGATCAATGGCCTCGACCGCGAGCGGCTGGCCGCTACCGCGGCGGAACTCCAACGGACGACCGGCGCCAAGATCATTCCGGTCGCCGCTGACGTCGCTTCGGCGGATGGGCAAAAAGCGCTGTTCGCCGCCTGCCCCGAGCCGGACATTCTGGTCAACAATAATGCCGGTCCCCCGTTTCGTGATTTCCGCGAGCTCGACCGGGCGAAAATGCTCGACGGCGTCATTGCCAACATGGTCGTCGCCATCGAGCTGGTCCAGAAAGCGATCGATCCGATGATCGCCAAACGGTTCGGCCGCATCGTCAACATCACCTCGGGATCGGTGAAGGCGCCGATCGGGGGTCTCGATCTGTCGTCGGGCGCACGCGCCGGCCTGACCGCCTTCTTCGCCGGCGTCGCCCGCAATGTCGCCGCATCGAACGTCACCATCAACTTCCTGTTGCCCGGTGTGTTCGCAACCGATCGGTTCCAGACCTATGTCGAGACGACAATGAAGAGAAAAGGCGTCAGCGCTGACGCGGCACTGGCCGAACGCGTGGCCGCTGTCCCGGCGCAGCGGATCGGCGACCCCGACGAGTTCGGCGCGGCCTGCGCGTTTCTCTGCTCGGCGCAGGCTGGCTACATCACCGGCCAAAGTTTGTTGATTGACGGTGGAGCTTTTCCGGGGGCTTTCTAGAGCATGATCCCGAAAAAGCCTGTCCTCGGACTTGATCCGAGAGTGGAAACCCGGTTTTCGAAAAAGATGATGCTCTAAAGATCGTGCTCTAACGCAAAATCCAGCCTTCATCCGAGGAGTCTTTCCATGAAACTTGTCCGCTTTGGCGCCCCGGGGCGCGAGAAACCCGGCATGCTCGATGCGCAGGGCCGCGTGCGCGATCTGTCCAAGATCGTGCCTGATATCGCCGGCGCCGCGCTGTCGCCAAGCGGGCTTACCAAGCTGCGCAAGCTCAAGCCGGAAAAGCTGCCGCTCGTGCGCGGCACGCCGCGGCTTGGCCCGTGCGTCGGCCGGGTCGGCAATTTCATCGCCATCGGGCTGAATTATTCCGACCACGCCGCCGAGGCCGGCATGCCGATTCCGAGAGAGCCGATCATCTTCAACAAGGCGGCGAGCTGCATCAGCGGGCCGAACGACGACACCATGACGCCGAAGGAATCCACCAAGCTCGACTACGAAATCGAGCTCGGCATCGTCATCGGCAGCCGTGCGCGCTACCTCGCCAAGACCAAGGCGATGGAGGCAGTCGCCGGCTATTGCCTCGCCAACGACGTTTCGGAGCGTGATTTTCAGATCGCGCGCAGCGGCGGCCAATGGGGCAAGGGTAAAAGCTGCGAAACCTTCGGCCCGCTCGGGCCCTGGCTCGTCACCAAGGACGAGATCCGCGACCCGCAGCGGCTCGACATGTGGCTCACCGTCAACGGCGAAACCCGGCAGAAGGGCTCGACCCAGACCATGATCTTCGGCGTCGCCCACCTGGTCTGGTACTGCTCGCAATTCTTCGTGCTCGAGCCGGGCGACGTCATCATCACCGGCACACCGCCCGGCGTCGGGCTGGGAATGAAGCCGGAGCCGAAATTTCTAAAGCCCGGCGACGTGGTGCGGCTCGGCATCGACGGGCTGGGCGAACAGCAGCAGAAGGTGGTGAAGTTCAAGGCGTAGTTTCCTCCCCCGCGCGCGGGGGAGGTGGCGCGCGAAGCGCGCCGGTAGGGGCAAGTACTAGGTCGCTCTGCGCTGGTCAGCGCCCAGCGCCGCGCCTTCCGCGATCCCGGATCGGGCTACGCCCGTCCGGGATGACGCCTACGGCGTCACTTGATCGCCTGCGGATTGAGCGGTGAGCCGGTGCCGCCGGTGATGATCAGCGGCGCGCCGCAGAAGAAGAACTCGTAGATGCCGTCGGCGTCGCAGTCTTCCGCCAGCTCTTTGACATAGAACATCTCACCCATGGTCAGTCCCATGGCCGGAATGACCACCCAATGCCACGGCTGGTTGACGTCCTTGGTCTCGTTCGGTCGCACCTCGACGCCCCAGGTATCGGAGCAAATCCCGGCGATTTTCTTTTCCTGGCACCAATAGCAATTCTCAAAGCGCACGCCGGGCGCAGGACCGCCCGCATAGGCGCCCCAGTCGCCTTGCTTGAGGCAACGCTCCATCTGCCCGGTGCGCAGGATGACGAAGTCGCCGCGCCGGACTTCGACATTCGCCTCCTTGGCGCATTTGTCGAGCTCGTCGTTGGCAATGGCCTCGCCGTCCTCGAGCCATGGCACGCCGCGCAGCCGCGCGACGTCGAGCAGCACGCCGCGGCCGACCATCTTGTTCCTGGTATGCTCGATGCCAAGCTTGCCGACGCCGCTGCTGTCGACTTCGCGCGCGTCGAAACCGTTATACATCTTGTCTTCGTAGAAGATGTGGCCGAGCGAATCCCAGTGAGTGGCAGCCTGCACCGGCATATAGATGGCGTCGTCGGCATAGCGGACGCCCGGCACCTTGTCGTGGCGGCCGGCGATCGCGTCGGTGCCGGTCGCCAGCATGGTGTGGATCGGATTCCAGCGGCCGCCGAACAGACCGGTCTGCGGGCCGCGGCGGTCGAGTGGAATACCCAGCGCGAACACCTTGCCGGTTCGGATCAGGCCGGCGGCGCGCACGATATCTTCGGGCGTGATGTGATTGAGCGTGCCGATCTGGTCGTCTTTGCCCCAGCGGCCCCAGTTTTTGAGTTTCTCGGTGGCCTCGGCGATCGCCTTACGGCCGACAGTAATATTCATTCCAGCCTTCCCCCTGCACAGAGTGTGCAATTGTGCACAGGTTCTGCGGCGGAGGCCACGCACTGGAAGGTGTAGCTCAAAATCACCGGCGACGCTGTTCGCCAAATGGGCAGCGTCCCGTCACTGCGGCCAAAATGCCGGTATTGTCCCAACGCGCGCCGCCGCCAAGTCGTTCCGCTGTATCGAGTCGGCACATCTCTGGTGGCATTCTTTGATCTGCCTCAAGTCGCGCTGCGGTGGCCGGCGAACTGGCGCACGATGCGGCTTTACTGTTCGCGGCCGATGGCTTGATGTAACCTCGCTGCTGAAGCCCCATCAGCAACATCGGACCCGCCATGAAACGACGTGATTTTCTGAAAGCTTCGGCGGCGCTCGCGGGCGCGGCGGCTGGCGGCTTTTCCTGCGTCGAATTTGCCGACGCGGCGTTCGAAACGCCGACTGTCGACAAGCTCTCGGTGCGCGTCGTCGTCGATTTGACGCACAACATCTTCCTGCGGCCGACGACGTTCAACGGCATGGCGTTGCAGCCGCCGCCGCGAGCCAAGGACTATACCAAGGAACTGCACACCCAGTGGGGTCTCTCGCTCCTTCTCGAATCAGCCAAGGGTAGCGAACCGCGCACTTTGATGCTCGATTTCGCCTATACGCCCGAGGCGCTCCTCAACAATTTCGAGATCGTCGGCGCCGACGCCAAGCGCATCAATGCGCTCGTCGTCAGCCACGGCCACTTCGATCACTATGGCGGGTTGATCGGCTTCCTCGACAAATACCGCGCCTCGTTGCCCGCCGAGGTCAAGCTCTACGCCGGCGGTGAAGACAATTTCTGCCATCGCGTCCAGGCTACCGGCACACCCGGCGAGTTCAGCGATTTCGGTTATCTCGACC
>Ga0210395_10001726_pt1 | contig 16936 bp, 16 predicted proteins | sample IncBWH4OmetaG_FD_150861 | JGI IMG/M metagenome (GOLD analysis project Ga0210395, IMG submission 150861) | Forest soil microbial communities from Barre Woods Harvard Forest LTER site, Petersham, Massachusetts, United States - Inc-BW-H-4-O ...
GCGCCGACGAAATTCCAGGTGCCGACGAATATCCGGATCAGTTCGGCAACCGCGATGGTCGCCATGCTGAAATAATGGCCGCTGAGGCGAAACGTCGGCAGCCCGATGACGACGGCGAGCGCGATACTGAGCACGATGCCGGCCGGAATGCCGGCGATCGGCGACCAGCCGAACAGCGTGTAGAACAACAGCGGCATATAGGCGCCGAGCCCGAAGAACATGCTGTGCCCGACCGACACCTGGCCGGCATAGCCGCCGACGATATTCCACGCCGACGCCGAGATCGCCGCGAGCAGAAACGCAACCCCGATATCGCGCGCGAAGGCGCCGGAGAAAACAACAGGAAACAGCAGCAGCGCGGCTGCCAGCAAAGCGATGCGCACGCGTGAAGAAAGAATAGTTTTCACGCTTTCCCCATCAGACCTTGCGGCCGCAGCCATAAGAGCGCGACGAACAGGCCGTAGACGACGATGTCCTTATAGATGGCACCGAGCCAGAACGCGGACGCCGCCTGGATCAAGCCGATGATCAGGCCTGCATAGAGCGAGCCGAGCACGCTGCCAAAGCCGCCGAGCGCCACCACGACGAAAGCGATGAGGCCAAACGTTTCGCCGACCGACGGCGACCACGGATAGGACGTCGCCATCAAGGCGCCGGCGATGCCGGCCGCGCCCGCGGAGAGGCCCCAGGCCAGCGCCTGCATGCGGTCGGGCCTTATCCCCATCAGCATCGCCGCGGTGCGATCCTCAGCGACGGCCAAGAGCTTGCTGCCGACCGTGGTGCGGGTGAGCAGAAGATGCAGCGCGACGGTCAGCGTGATGGCGACAATGCCGGCGACCAGTTGCGCGATCGGCAAATAGATGCCGGCGAGATTGATGGTGCCGGACATCGCATTCGGCGGCAGCGACACGAAATTCGCCGAAAAAATCCAGAACGCGGTGTAGCGCAGCAACAGCGCCAGGCCGAATGTGGAGAGGATCTGCGCCAGCATCGGGCCGCGGGTGACGTGGCGGATGAGCGAGAAGTAGATCGCGACGCCAAGCGCTGCGAGCGCCACCGCCGCCGCAATGGCGAAGATCGCGGGCCCGCCGCCGATCCAGACCACGACCATGAGTGCCGCATACATACCGAGCATGACGAATTCGCCATGGGCGAAATTGATGAAATTCATCATGCCCCAGATCAAGGTCAGACCTGAGGAGAACAACGCATAAATGGCCCCCAACAGGAGGCCACCCACGATCACTTGCACTGCAACCATCGGCTAATTCGCCCGACCCAGCCACACCTCGAGTACCGCAGTCTGGCATTGGCCACCGTTTCGGGCCAGATCAATTCGTGCCCAATTCGCGCCAATGCGGGTAAAATGCCGGCGCGACAAAGGAGGCGAGTTTGGCTGAAACCTACGACGTCACCATCGTCACGGTGCGGCCTGGAACCCATCCGCAGGCGCTCGCCGTGCTTGGCAAAAGCTTGGCCGACGATCAAAGCCTGCTGGCGTGCTGGTATTCCGACATCGGCGCGGTCAATCAGATCCTGATCATCCGCAAGGCTGCCGATGCAGGCGCGACGCTCGATGCGCGCTTCGCCGCGCTCAACGCGGCCAATCCGTTCGGCATCGGCGAATATATCGTCGCCATGGCGATGGACACTTACGTTGCGTTCGACTTCATCGCGCCGCTGCGGCCGGGCGAATTCGGTCCGTGCTACGAGGTGCGAAGTTATGTGCTCAAGCCTGACGGCTTGGCGGCGACCATTGAAGCGTGGCGCAAAGCGGTGCCGGGCCGCATGGCGATCTCGCCGGTGCTCGCCGCCATGACGTCGGTGACCGGCGTGGTGACGCGCTTCTTGCACGTCTGGCCCTACAAGAGCTTCGACGAGCGCGCCCGGCTCCGCGCCAAGGCGGCGGCCGACGGCGTGTGGCCGCCGCCGGGCGGCCCGGGCCACTTGGTGTCGCAGCAGGTTGATATTTATTTGCCGGCGCCGTTTTCGCCGATGAAGTAGGACCGCTTCTCATAAATCGAGGTCGATAGATTCGCAGTTGGAAGCGGACTCCCCATCCGCGTAGAAAGCGGACTCAGTCGAGCTTGATGCCGACCGCTTGAATAACCTTCTGACGGACATCGGCCTGAGCGCGCATGAATGCGGCAAAATCTTCCGGCGATTTGCTGGTTGCAGGCTCCACGCCGGCAGTGGTGAGCTTGTTGCGCACGGCTTCGCGGCCAAGCACCACGGCGATCTCATCGTACAATTTTTTCACGATCGCCGGCGGCGTTTGCGCCGGCGCGACGATGCTCTGCCAGATGCCGAGGTCGAAGCCGGGCAGCGTTTCCGCGACCGTAGGTATCTCCGGCGCCAGCGATATGCGTTCGCCGCCGGTCAGCGCGATGATTTTCAGCTTGCCGGCGCGCGCGAACGGCAACGCCACGTTGACGCTTTCCAGCCCCAGCGAAATCTCGCCGCCGAGCAGGCCGGTCACTTGCGTGGTCCCACCGCGATAGGGCACCAGCTGAATCTTGACCCCGGCACGCATGTTGAAGAGCTCGCCGGTCACCTGCGAGGTCGGGGTGCTGTAGCCCATCAGGAAGGTGCCGGGCTTTGCCTTCTCCTGCGCGATGATGTCTTGGACCGTGTTGGCGGTGACGCTGGTGTTGGCCTCGATCACCGACGGCACCCGCGCGACCAGCGTCACCGGCGCAAAATCCTTGAACGGATCGTACGACAGCTTGCTGTAGAGGAATGGGTTCATGACCAGCGTGCCGTCGATCGCCATCAGCAGCGTGTAGCCGTCGGGGTCGGCCTTGGCCACCAGCTCCGCGCCAATGATCGTGTTGGCGCCCGGCCGGTTATCGACGAAGACCTGCTGCCCGAAATCCTTGCTCATCTCGTCGGCGATAACGCGGGCGAGGAGATCGGCGGGCCCGCCGGCCGCGAATGGAACGACGAGGCGGATCTGCCGCGTCGGATAGGTCTGCGCCGCCGCCGCTGTGGCTACTAAGAGACAGGCGGCAAACACCGCGAGACGTGCAAGGCCGATCCTCATCGCGCTCCCCATTGCCAAAATTGACTCCGGCCTTTCGCCGTCCCGAGCCCCATCGAAGAAGGGCCAATAGTTACAGCAAGCCAATTCCGAGTAAATTACCCCACACGACCGGCTCGCCAAAGGCGGCAAGCCGTCAGCGCAGTCAATTTTCGTGTAAGAGCCTCAGGCAGGTCAGGAATCGCCGACGGCTTTAGGGAGGAACGCATGGGGTGCCGGACGATAGGAATGGGCAAATTAGTCCTGCCGCTGTCGGTTCTTCTTACATCCGGGCCACTTGCAGCGGCGCGGGCCGAGACCATCGATCAGCTGTATGAGAAGGCGAAGCTCGAAAAGGCGCTGGTGTTCTATACCGGTGGCGGGCCGGCAGCGGCCAAAGCGGCGGCGGACGCTTTCGAGAAGCGATTCCCGGGCATCGCCGTCACCGCCAAGGGCGACTTCAGCAATGTGCTGGACTCCGAAATCGACCAGCAGCTCAAGGACAACAAGGTCACGGCAGATTTCTTGCAGTTGCAGACGGTGCAGGATTTCCCCCGGTGGGATCGAGCGGGTGCGCTGCTGCACTTCAAGCCCGACGGTTTCGACCAGGTTCTCCCTGCCATGAAAGACAAGGACGGAGCCTGGGTGGCCGTGACCGCGATTCCGATGTTCTACGGCTACAATCCCGAGAAGGTGCAGGAGGCCGACGTGCCGAAATCGGCGCTCGATTTCCTTAAACCCCTGTTCCGCGGCAACATCGTCACCGTTTATCCCACCGACGACGACGCCACCCTCTACAATTTCGATTTGATCGTGCGGAAGTACAGCTGGACTTACATGCCGAAATATATGGCCAACCAGCCCTATTTCATCCAGGGCCATCGCGATGTCGCGGCTCGGGTCAGATCGGGCGCCGATTTCGTCAGCTTCGATATCAGCAATAGTTCGCGGATTGGCGGTGGCAACCTGAAGATCGTGATGTCGGAGAAAGATAAGTCGCCGGTCTTCTTCACCGCGGGCGGTATCCTGAAAGATGCGCCACATCCCAACGCCGCAAAACTTTTCCTGACCTGGATCTTGAGCAAGGAGCAGCAGGGCCGCGTGCAGGCCTTTTATTCGCCGCGCGCCGACATGCCGCCGCCGGAGGGGCTGCCGCCGCTGACAAGCCCCAGTTTCGCAAATGGCTATCGCGATTTTCTCGGCGATGGAGCACGGCTTCCGGCGCTGCGGAAGCGCTTCGAAGCTTTCACCGGACCGGTCGTCAATAAGGCCACGCAATAAGTCGTTAGGTTAGATTGGTCCGGACCCTGCCGCGATGTCCAAAACAAACGTGCAGTACGACGTGATCGTGATCGGGGCCGGTATCGCCGGCCTCGTCGCCGCGAACCGCGCCGCGCAGCTCGGCAAGCGCGTCATCGTCCTGGAGAAGAGCAAGGAAGAAAAATACCTCTGCAATTCTCGTTACACATACGGCACGTTCCACATCAACTTCACCGACGTTGGAGCGGACGAGGATGTGCTGTACGCAAAGATCGAAGCCTGTACGGAGGGCTTGGCGCGCAAGGATTTGGCGCGCGCTATCGCCAAGGATGGCCGCCGGCTGATGCAGTGGCTCAAGAGCGAGGGCATCGATCTGGTCGATCTCGGCGGCTACCAGACCAACGTGCTGGCCCCACCATGGCGAAAGGGGTTTGGCCTGACTTGGCGCGGATATGCCGGCGACGTTGCGCTGGCGCGGCTCGAAGAAAATTTGCGGCAGCGGCAGGGCCGGATTTTGCGCGGAATGCGCGCGCGTGCGCTGAAATTTGCAGCGGGGGGGATCGAAGTCGAGTCGGACGCGGACGAAGGCGCCACCACATTCAATTCATCATCCGTCGTCATCGCCGACGGCGGCTTCCAGGCCAACATGGATCTGGTTCGCGCGCACATTTCGCCGGCGCCGGAAAAACTTCTCGCGCGCAACGGCGGAACCGCGACCGGCGATGGCCTGCGCATGGCGCAGACGCTCGGCGCCGCGAGCACCGGCCTCGGCACGTTTTACGGCCATCTGCACAGCCGCGATGCGATGAATTCCGTCCAGCTGTGGCCGCGGCCCTATGCCGACGAGATCGCGGCCGCAAGCATCGTGATCGACGCCCATGGCCGCCGCTTCGCCGACGAGGGCTTCGGCGGCATCTATCTATCCAATGTCGTGGCCCGCCTGCCCGATCCGCTCGGCGCCAGCATCGTATTCGACCAGGCGATCTGGGACGGACCGCCCGGCCGCGGCCATGCGCAGCCGCCCAATCCGCTGCTGCCCGAGGCGGGCGGCACACTGCATCGCGCCGGCACGATTGCGGAGCTGGCCGGACTAATCGGCATCGCGCCACGGCAGTTGGAAGAACTTGTCAACGCATACAACGCCGCCGTCGATGCCGGCACGCTGCAGAGGCTGTCGCCACCGCGTCGCAGCGACCGCTACCGAGCCTGGCCGATCAGGACGGCGCCGTTCTATGCCATGCCGATTTGCGCGGCGATCACCAACACCATGGGCGGCATCGTGGTCGACGGCAATGGCGCGGTCCTCGACGAAAACGACACGCCGCTGCCGGGCCTGTTCGCGGCCGGCTCCACCATCGGGGGGCTGGACGGCGGACCGAACGCCGGTTACGTCGGCGGACTGATCAAGGCGACGATCGCATTGCGCGCCGCGGAAGCGATTGCGGCATCCTGATGCCGCGCCGTCCTGCCAGGGCATCCGATAACAGACACGAAGCAGGAGGTTCGACGCCGCGTGCTCGGCAGCGGTCGCCGCGTCGATTCAGCCCAACGACGCGCCGAGCGCGAGCCGCAAGCCGTCAAGAATCCGCGTCCGGTGCCGACCGTCGTCGCCGCCGCCGGCATCTTTGGTCGTTCGTTGCATGAACAGTTGCGTGCGACCCGGCGCCATTTTGGTCAAGGCCGCAACGTATTTAGCGGCGTTCGATTTGTCGCCAATGGTGGCGTAGATCGATGCGAGCCACGCCTTGACGAGAGGGGACCCCGGCATGAACGTGTCGGCGCGTAGCGCCCAGTCCAAGGCGGCTTGATCGTTGCGAAGCTCGAGTTCTGCCTCGGCGGCGAATAGGTACCAGTAGCCGGTGGTCGGATCGTTGGGAGTCGCGGCGCGGATGGTTTGCAGGATTTGCTCCAGTCCCTGCTGCGGCTGTCCCATTCTGATGAGGACGTCGCCTACCTGGCCCTGCGCCGGAAGGAAGCTTGGGTTGAGCTCGAGACAGCGGTTGAGCGTGCGCAGGCTCGCGGCGTAATCGCCGTGGTACTTCTGCAACAGCGCCATACTGTAAAGCGCGGACATCGAATTTGGAGCTTTGTCCAATATCCCGTTCAAGACCCGTTCGGTCTCGTTGAGGTCGGATGCGACATCGAGGTCGACAAAATTCATCGCCGCGATGATGTGCACCCTGGCGACGGCCAGGATAGCGGGCTGATAGTTCGGATTGCGCCGCAAAGCTTCGTCGAACAGCGTCATGGCCGCGGACAGGTTTTCCCGAATGGTGCCCATCTGCAGTTCCGAATAGCCTCGCTCGACCAGTCCGCCGATCGTGAGCTGTGAAATCGGATTGGCGCGTTCGCGCAGCACTCCGAGACGGTCGATCTCGATCGCAAGCATACGCGCGATGCCGCGCGAGGCTTCGTCGGCAACGACGGTCGGGTCGGTGCGCTCGCGCTGCAGATGACCGGACCAGATGTTCGTCCTGGTTGCCGTATCCACCAGCTGAAAGTCTATTTTCAGCGCGGCGTCGTTGCCCTGAACGTGACCGATGATTGCATATTGCACGCCGAAATCCGTCTTCAGATTGCTTACGTCGGTCTTATGATCGCCGAACAGGTCCGATGTCTGCTCCGAGATCACGCGCAGGCCACCGAACCGGGTGAGGTAGCCGATCAGGCCATGGGTCAGCGTCCGCGCGAATGCCGAGTCGTCCAGTTGCCCGGGGGCGTCGGCGGCAAAGGGCAGGACCGCGATGACGTGACCTGGCTGCCGATCGGTCATCGCCGGCGACGATTTCAGGCCGTGAACCAATCCGAGCACGGCAATCGCGCCGATTGCGAAAATTCCCGCGGCAATCGAAGCAGCGGCAACCGGTCGGCGACGCCATGACGGCCGGGTGGTCGGGACCAATTCGCGAGGCGCCGGTGCGAGAGCAAGCTCGGACAGCACCGGAACTGAAGACTCCTTGCGCTCGGACGCTGTAAGCGGAACCGGCGCCATGTCCGGCGCGCTGACGGGTTTGGCGAGGCTCGGCGCCGGAGATTGCTCGTGGTTCTTCACGTGAACGGGCTCAAAATCGCCACGCTTGATCGCGTCGATGAGCGCGCGCGTTGCCGGTTCGGGAGCAACGCCAAGTTCGCTGCGTAACAGATCGGTGAGGATTTTTGCCCGGCTCAGCGCCGCGTCGCGGCCCTTGTGCCGCGCCAACAGCGTCAGCGCGATGCGCTGCCGATCCTCGCGCGTCGGCTCCAGCGCGATCAAGCGTTCGGCCGCCGCAATGGCCGCCTCGCCGTCGTCCTTTGCATCGGCGTTTCGCCACAGCGCCGCGAAGACGTCCCCTGCCGCCGCCGCAAGCCGGTCGGCTTCCTGGCGCCGCCAAGTGTCGAACTCCTCGATATCCAAAATCAGGTCCGGCAGAAACGCTCCGCGCCAAAGCTCCGCGGCCCGGGTTTGCGCGTCCGGCTCGGCCGAGCGAGCGAGTGCGATGAAGCTGCGCGCATCCACGGCGACCGACTGAGCGCTTAGCCCAATCGCTTCCCGATCGAGCAGGAGAACGTCCGCGGCAACGCTCAGATCCTGGCGTAGCGCAATGAGACACTGCCGCAGACTGTGACGTGCCTGCTGGTCGGGACCGTCACCCCAAAGCAACGTCGCGAGCTCTTCGCGCCTTGCCCGGTAGTCCGGTTGCATCGCCAGATAAGCGAGCAGCGCCCGGGCCTTTCTGGATCGAACCGCAATAGGGATCGGACGGCCGACGTTCGCTTCGATCGCGAACGGCCCCAGCAGCTGCAGCGTGACCTGGCTCAGTTTGGACATCGATCCATCACCATGACCGACCATGCAATTTTAGCATCGTTGCCCGGCGCGCACCAACGGCAGAAAAAAGCTTGGGTCAACGGCTTGACGCACCCGCTAAGTGCTTCATCTACCGACAGATTCTCCTTGACGCCGCGATGACGCCGCGTTGACCGCGGCTGTGCCATCGATGCGCGGCATCGAAAACGCGTCTCGACGCGGGACGCCGGCGCAGTGCCGGCGTGCCGCCGCGAAACGCCGCAGCGATGCAACGACCTGATCGGATTTTTGCAGCCGCCAAGGAGAATGCCATGACGTTTCGAATCTTTGGAATATCCGCGTTGGTGCTTTGCGTCCTCGCGATCGCTCAACCCTCGTATGCGACGGAACCGGGCAGCAAGGAGTGCAAACAATTCGGCGCGACGAACCATTGCACGACGGAATGGGACCGTCGATCGAAGGCGTGCGTGTGCGTGGGGCATTGAGTTCCCGCGGCCGTGCGATGGTCTCTAAAAAAGGAGGCAATGATGGGTAAGCTGATTTCGGCAGTGGCGTTGCTCTGTGTCATGACTTGGTCAGGCATAACCTTCGCGCAAACCTCAAATGCGCAAAACCCAAATACGAAAACCGCAAATGAATGTTTCCAGTACTGCGCCACGGCCTGCGCCGGAGTGGGAAATATTTGCTCGGTCAATTGCAGCCACAGATGCACGACGACGGGTTCGCCAATTCGTCGCACGAACTAACCAGCAAGGGCCGCCACGGGTGGCGGCCTCCCTCATTCCGCATGGGTGACATCACGATAAGCAACCAAGGAGGCGTACATGATGCGAAAAGCGGTTGAAGCCGTAGGCGCGGCGATTCTTATCTTCATCCCGATATCCCATCTGGCGGCGGCCGGGTTTGATGGCGCCTATCGCGGGGAGATCGTCTGCGAGAAATTGAATACGGCGCAATTCATGTTGCGCGCGCCATTCGATCTCGTCATCGCCGGCGGGAACGTGGTCGCCGCTCGGCCGATATTCAATCTGAAAGGTACGCTCGTGGTCGGCAGCGAGATCGCGACCGGCACCGTCGCCGACGACGGCACGATCAAACTCAGCTCGAATTGGAAAGCCGGCGCGTGGAGCTACCAGGGCAGCTACGGCGGGGTCCTCAGCGAGAAAAGCGGCACGCTCACCGGAACGCAAGCCTGGACGATGCCGGAAGGCCAGCAGAGCCGGTCCTGCACGGCAGCCCTCGTGCGTGCAGCGACTGTTTCCGAGTGAACACGTCGGTGCCTTAGTTTAAGGGGTCATTCCACGCCCAAATCGGCATTGTCCCGTCCCAGTCCGGCCCTGCAGGCACGGCTCAATTGCATGGGCTGGGCCATTGTGATTCAATCCGGCGAAATCCTCGATACCGGGAGGCCACGACCATGACCATCACCGTCTGTCCGGTCACGCAAAATTTTGCTGCCGAGATCGGCGACATCGATCTGTCGCGACCGATGGCGCCGTCCGACTTGCAAGCGATCAAAGGGGCGTTCGCCAAATACGCGGTGCTGATCTTCCCCGACCAGCAGCTGTCGCAGGACCAGCATCTCGACTTCGCCCGGCATTTTGGCCCGCTGGAGACCACGATCGCGCTGCATCGCAAGGATGCCAAGCTGCGCGTGCGCAAGGAATTCGCCGACGTTTCCAATCTCGATCCCGAAAACCAGGTGTGGGGCAAGGATTCGCGGCAGCGCATGTTCCAATTGGGCAACCGGCTGTGGCACACCGACTCTTCGTTCAAGCGGCTGCCGGCGCTGGCGTCGCTGCTCTATGCGCGCACGATCCCGACGGTCGGCGGGCATACGGAATTTGCCGACGAGCGGGCGGCCTACGACGCGCTGCCTGAAGCGACGAAGCGCCGCCTCGACAACCTTGTGGCCGAGCATTCGATCTTCAATTCGCGCGCGCGGCTCGGCTTCACCAATTTCAGCGACGAGGAACGCGAGGGCCTGCCGCCGGTGCCGCAGGTTCTGGTGCGCACGTTAGCGGATTCCGGCCGCAAGTCGCTCTATCTGGCGTCGCACGCCGGGCGGATTTTCGGCATGCCCGAAGCGGACGGCCGCGCGCTGATCGAGGAGCTCCTCGCCCACGCCACGCAACGGCAATTCGTCTACACCCACCGCTGGCGGGTCCACGATCTCGTCATCTGGGACAACCGTTGCACCATGCACCGCGGCACCGAGTTCGACGACCTGCGCTGGAAACGCGACATGCAGCGCGCCACGGTCTGCGACGTGGCCAATTCCTGCGAGCAGGCCGGCATCAAGGTCGAGGCGGCGTAGCGGGTTACGGTTGCACGAAGCGCTTGAGCTCTTCAGCGACGCGCGCGATCACGCCATCCCAATCGCCGAGCGAGGTCTGCCGGAACAGGCGCGCCGTCGGATACCACGGACTGGTCTCGCCATCGAGCGTCCAGCGCCAATCGGGCGCGAACGGCAGCAGCATCCACAACGGCCGGCCCATGGCGCCGGCCAGGTGCGCCACCGCGGTGTCGACCGCGATCACGAGATCGCACAGCGCGATCACGGCCGCGGTGTCGGCGAAATTCTCGAGCTCGGCGCCGACATTGGTCACGCGGTTTTCGCCAGCCAACGCGTTCGCATCTTCGCCGCGAACGTCGCGCTGAATGCTCACGAATTGCGCTGGAATGGACAACAGCGGCAAAAACTTGGCGAACGCGATCGAGCGATTGCGGTCGTTGAGATGGCCCGGATTGCCGGACCAGGCAATCGCAATCCGCGGCCGTTCCAGCGCGCCGATCCGCGCCGACCATTTCGCCAGGTGCGCGTCGTCGGCCGACAGATAAGGAATATCCGCCGGCACCGTCGCCGGCTCGGTCTTGAAGGCGAGCGGCAAGCTGCCCAGCGGACAATGCACGTCGAATTGTTGCGGCGGCGCCACGCCGCGCGCGATGACGGTCCCGGCGCCTTCGAGCCGCGCCATCAGCGCGGTCAATTCCGGCTGCACTTCGAGCACCACCTTGGCGCCGTTCGCGGCCAGGAGCGGCACATAGCGCGCGAACTGGATGGTGTCGCCAAAACCCTGTTCGGCATGCAACAGCACGGTCTTGCGCGCCAGCGGATAATCGCCGAGCCACAGCGGCCGGCCGCGGCTTTTCTGCTCGGTCATGCCGCTGCGACGCCAACGCCATTCGTATTTTTCAAAGCCGCGGCGATAGTCGCCGAGCGTCAGCAGCGCCAGCGATTCCATGAAATGGACGTCGGCGTCGTCCTTGCGCAGCGCGTGCGCCTTGCCGTAGCTGGCGATGGCGTCGTCGAAGCGGTTGAGCGCGGCGAGCGCCCGGCCGCGATTGAGCAGCGCGCCGGCGTGATCGGGCGCCGCGGCGAGCGCGCTGTCGTGGGCCGCGACCGCGTCGGCGTAGCGGCCGAGATCGTACAGCGCGACGCCGCGGTTGAAGTGTGCGGCCGGATGGCCCGGCACCAGCGTCAGCGCGCGGTCGAACTCCGCGACCGCTTCGTCGAGCGCGCCCAGCGCCGCATGCGCGATGCCGCTGTTGAGCCGCGCCTCCGGGTGCTGCGGCACGCGTTCCAAGATCTGGCGGAACGCGGCGAGCGCATCCTCGGTGCGACCTAAACTTAGCAGCGCGTTGGCGCGATTGGTGAGGATGCCGATATCGTCGGGCGCGAGCGCCAGCGCCTTGTCGAAGCAGCCGAGCGCGTCCTGGTCCTGCTTGAGCGCATGCAGCACCTGGCCGAGATTGGCTAAAGCCTGCGGCGCGCGCGGATTGATCTTGACCGCGGCGCTGAGCAGACGATGCGCCTCGCCGATCCTGCCGAGTTGCGCCTTGATGGTGCCGAGCAGATTGAGCGCGTCGAAATGATCCGGCGCCGCTTTGAGCACGCGGGTGTAAATCTTCTCGGCGTCGCGCAGCCGGCCTTGCCGGTGCAGCGCCAAAGCCTCGTTCATGGACTGACCGAGGTTGAACGGGCCGGGGTTTTGGCTCACAGGCGATTGATCCGGGCGATGCGCCGGGTCACTTCCGGCGGCGTCGCGTTTTCGGCCTTGGTCTTGAGCGCTAGCGCCTTGCGCGCGGCCGGCCGGTCGAGGCAGCGCGTCAGCCAGGCCTTCAGGTGTGGCGTCGCCGACAAATCCATGTCGATCGCGCGGCTGATGACGGCTGCGACATTGAGATCGGCCACGGTGAATTCGTCGCCGAGAAGATACGGCGTCTTGGCCAAGGCCGCATCGAGCACCTGAAATGGCGCGGCGATGATTTTCAGCGCCTCCTCGCGTAACGCGGCATTGCGCTCTTCGAGCGGCAAGCGCACGGCGTGCAGCGACCAGATATTGACGCCGCGGTCGACCTCGGCGATCGCCCAAAAGCTCCACTGCCAGGCTTTTGCCTCGCCTTCCAGTGTGGCGGGATAAAGCTTGCCGTGCTTCTTGGCGAGATAGAGCGTGATCGCCAGCGACTCGAACAGCACAAAACCATCATCGACGATGACCGGCAGCCGGCCGTTGGGATTGATCGCCAGAAACTCCGGCGAGCGCGCGCCGGCATCGCCGATCTCGATCGGCAGATGCTCGTAGTCGATCCCAAGCTCCATCGCCATCCACAACGCCCGGTAGGCGCGGGTGCGGGCGATGCCGTAGATACGCAGGCCGGACATGCGGTCATTCCAGGTTTGGCCGCCGACCATAGCCGAAAATCGTCGACCGGGGCCAAGCGTTGTCAAGCCGCCGCCAGGATCGTAAGTTGCCGCCCGTCATTGAGGATTGGAAATGGAATTCGGAATTTTCTCCAACGGCTTTCGTCCCCACACCACCGCGTCGCGGACCTACGAAGAGGACCTCGCCGAGATCGTGCTGGCCGACCAGCTCGGCTATCGCGACGCCTATATCAGCGAGCATCACGGCGAGCCGGTCTATATCGGCAAGGTCGACACTTTGCCGGTGCCGGAGCTCTTGATGTGCAAGGCGGCGGCAGTGACCAAGCGCATCCGCATGGGGGCTGCGGTAAAACTCATCCATCTCGCCCATCCGGTCGACACCGCGATCCAGGCGGCGGTGACCGATCACGTGATCGGCGGCGGCCGTTACATCTTCGGCTTTGGCTCGGGCTTTCCGAGCCCGCTGTTCGCCAATGAGCGCGGCCTCACCCACGAGGACCGCCACGAGCGCCTGCGCGAGTCGCTCGATCTGATCCTCAAATGCTGGACGGCGCAGGAGCCGTTCGACTGGGACGGCAAGCATTGGCGCGGCAAGGGCATCGTGGCGCTGCCGCAGCCGCTGCATCCGCCGCACATGCCGATGGCGACCGCGACCGACACCGCGGCCATGATCGAGATCGCCGGCGCGCGCGCCTACACCATGCTGCGGGCGCAGCTCGAGCCGCCGGGCTCGATCCGGAAAGTCGCCGACCACTATGCGCGCGCCGCCAAGGCGGCGGGCCGCGGCGCGCCGTTGAGCAATTTCGCCGTGGCGCGCTACGTCTACGTCGCCGACTCGCGCCGCGAGGCGATGGACGACCTGCGTGCCGACATCAATTACGAGCTCGGCTTTCAGATGAAGCGCGGGCTGATCCGGCTGATCAAGTCGAACTACGACATCGGCCTCAAGGGCGACGAAGTCACCTTCGACCAGCTCGCCGAAGCCGGTGTCTATTATCTCGGCGATCCCGACAGTGTGGCGAAACAGCTGCGCGACTTCTATGAGGCGGCGGGCGGCTTCGGGACGCTGTTGATCGTGACTGGAAAAAAATGGGCGACCCGCGAAAAGGTGTTCCGCTCATTGCGTCTGTTCATGGAGCACGTCGCGCCGAAACTGCGCGATCTGGTGCCGGCGCGAGAGCCCGATACCGCGGCGGCGTAACGGCCTTATATCGGCAGGAGGGCCGAGAAACGCGAAGGTGATAGATGTTCGTCGGTCATTATGGCGTCGCGTTCGGCGCCAAGCCGTCCACGCCGGTTGTGCCGCTTTGGGTCTACTTCATCGCCGTGCAGTGGCTCGATGTGGTGTGGTCGATCCTGGTGCTCTGCGGCGTCGAGAAGCTGCGCATCGTTCCCGGCTTCACCGAGGCCAACCCTTACGATCTCTATTACATGCCCTACACCCATGGCCTATCGGGAGCGATCGTGCTGTCGCTCGCGCTCGGCGCCATTGTCGCGGCAATGGTCGCGCGTCAACGCGGCATGGCGTTCCTGATCGTCTCGGCGGCGGCATTCTCGCACTGGATTCTCGATCTGATCGTCCATATTCCCGATCTGCCGCTTTACGACAACACTGACAAGGTCGGTTTCGGACTGTGGCGGCACGTCGCCATCAGCTTTCCGCTGGAGCTCGCGGTCCTTCTCATCGGCACCTGGCTTTACGCGCGCGCTCTGCCGCCGGCGGGCCGGCGCGGACATATCGCTCTGCGAAGCTTCATCGTGCTGCTGGTGCTGTTGCAGGTCTACGCCAATTTCGGCCCGCCGCCGTCATCGCAAACGGCGATGGCGATCATGGCGCTCAGTCTGTATGTCGCACTGGCCGCGGTGGCTGCTTTGGTCGAACGCCTGCGCGGAGCTTAGGCTAGCGCCGCGGCAACCGCCTTGCCGCAGGTCATCGTGTCGGCCGCGCCGCCGAGGTCGCGGGTGCGCAGCTTTGGCTCGGCCAGCACCTTCTCGATCGCCTTGACGATTGCCGCGGCGGCTTCGGCCTCGCCGAGATGCTCGAGCATCATCGCACCCGACCAGATCTGGCCGATCGGATTGGCAATACCCTGCCCGGCGATATCCGGCGCCGAGCCGTGCACCGGCTCGAACACCGAGGGGAATTTGCGCTCGGGATTGATGTTGCCGGACGGCGCGATGCCGATGGTGCCGGTGCAGGCCGGGCCGAGGTCGGAGAGGATATCGCCGAACAGGTTCGACGCTACGACGACATTGAACTTGTCGGGCTTGAGCACGAACAGCGCCGAGAGAATATCGATGTGGTACTTGTCCCACTTGATGTCGGGATAATTCTTCGCCATGGCTTCGACGCGCTCGTCCCAGTACGGCATGGTGATGGCGATGCCGTTCGACTTGGTCGCCGAGGTCAAATGCTTCTTCGGCGTCTTGCGCGCCAGCTCGAAGGAAAATTTCAGCACGCGGTCGACGCCGATGCGGGTGAACACGGTTTCCTGCATCACGACTTCGCGCTCGGTGCCGGGAAAGATGCGGCCGCCGATCGAGGAATATTCGCCCTCGGTGTTCTCGCGCACCACCCAGAAATCGATGTCGCCGGGCTTTCGATTGGCCAGCGGCGACGGCACGCCGGGCATCAGCCGCACCGGACGCAGATTGACGTATTGATCGAACTCGCGGCGGAACTGGATCAGCGAGCCCCACAGCGAAATGTGGTCGGGAATTTTCGCCGGCCAGCCGACCGCACCGAAGAAGATCGCGTCATGCCCGCCGATCTTGTCCTTCCAGTCCTCCGGCATCATGCGCTCGTGCTTGGCGTAATAGTCGTAGGAGGCGAAGTCGAAATGATCCTGGCGCAGCTCGAAGCCGAACTTTTTGGCCGCGGTCTCAAGCACCCGCACGCCCTCCGGCACGACCTCCTTGCCGATGCCGTCGCCGGGAATGACGGCGATGTTGTAGACGCGGTTGGTGGGCATGGTTTCCTCCCGGCTGTGCTGGTATGGGCGGTGGTAGGGCGATGGTAGCGCGAATTGCAGGGCGGCGCGTACTCGACAAATAGCGCTTGCTCAATGTATCATTTTTGATACAGTAGCGGTGCGCAATGGTCGAAAGCCCTAGGCCTATCCCACTCGCGTTCTGGCGATCCGCTGCTGGCCGGGAGCCGGTCCGCGAATGGCTCAAGGAGCTGTCTCGCGAAGATAAAAGAACCATCGGACGCGACATCGCAAAGGTGCAATTCGGCTGGCCAATTGGGTTACCGCTGTGCCGTCCCTTGAGCGGTGGCTTGTGGGAAGTCCGCTCGTCGCTAGCGACAAGGCGGGAGGCGAGGGTGTTCTTCGGGTTTCACAACGGAATGCTGATGGCGCTCCATGCGATCATCAAGAAGGCACGAAAGGCACCCGCGGAAGACCTGACACTCGCCCGGCAACGACTGAAGGAGATGCAGTCATGGCAGTAAAAAACGGGGCACGAAAAAACCCGCATATTGGCTCAAGCTTCGAGAGCTGGCTGGATGAAGAAGGTATCCGCGAAGAAGTCACCGCGGCCGCGATCAAGTCCGTGATCGCGCGACAGCTCGCCAGTGAAATGAAAAAGAAGAAAATCACCAAGCAGCGCATGGCCGAACTGATGAAGACAAGCCGCGCCCAAGTCGATCGCCTGCTCGATCCTGACAACGGCAGCGCCACGATCGAAACCCTGCAACGCGCCGCCCGCATCGTCGGCCGCGAATTGAGGATGCAGTTGGTGTGAGTGAAAACAAAAAAGCCCCGCGGTTTTCCGCGGGGCTTTTGATCTGAATATCGTGATGAGGATTGCAGCGTTCCGTCCTTGGCAGACCTGGCAGCGACCTACTCTTCCAAGCCTTGAGGCTTAGTACCATCGGCGCAGAGGACTTTGACGGCCGAGTTCGGGATGGGATCGGGTATGGGCTCCTCGCTGTGACCACCAGGTCGGCGAAGAACGGAACGGCGATCAGGGATCAGAAAGTCAGGGATCAGCAATCAGAACGGATTGCCGGCCGTGACGTCGAACCATGATTTTGAAGCAAGCTGATATTCGCCATTCGGTCTCAAGCCCAACAATCTGATTGCTGATACCTGATTCCTGGAATGAGCACTGAAAATGAGAGCGTTCAAGCCAATCGAGCAATTAGTACCGGTAAGCTGAACGCGTTGCCGCGCTTACACACCCGGCCTATCAACGTGGT
>Ga0210395_10001727_pt1 | contig 16933 bp, 20 predicted proteins | sample IncBWH4OmetaG_FD_150861 | JGI IMG/M metagenome (GOLD analysis project Ga0210395, IMG submission 150861) | Forest soil microbial communities from Barre Woods Harvard Forest LTER site, Petersham, Massachusetts, United States - Inc-BW-H-4-O ...
CCGTCCGGCAGGGGTCGGCTTATTCATTTATCTTCCCTCCTTTTTCGAAACTGTCCCCGAAGCAAGATCCAGCGGTCCGGGTAAGACATCTTGTTTAGCATCTCGGGCGAACTCCTGTTCATGTCTTGGCGAGTAGAGGAATCTGTGCCCAGTCAATCGACCAGGGATATACCATTCCAGCACCGCGATTGCCCGCAAGACATCCGACAGGTTTTTGATTGCGACCGGTCACCGACCGTGACCTCCTCCACCACCTCCGTGAAAGCCACCGCCACCTCCTCCACCTTGAAATCTGTCGCCGTCGCCGTGGAACCCTCCGCCACCGAATCCTCCGAAGCCGCGCGCCGCCCCGACCATTTGAGATCCAGAGTGGAATCCACGTCCCGTCGATCCCGGTCCGTGATAGATGCCGTGGGCGTAATTGCTCCCTGCTGCGTAGTGCGAGCCGGGCCCCCAGTTGCGGGCGTCAGTGCTGAAGCGATGATAGGAGCGGGCGAAGCCATAGCCGTAACCCCGCCCGTAGCCATAGCTGTACCCATAGAATGGAGCTCCCCACACCCACCAGGGTGAGTAGAATCCCCAGCCGAATGGGCTATAGAAGATTCCATCTCCCGGAATGAAAGTGAACGCGCCGAACCAAGGATCCCAATACCAATCAGCTCCCCACCAGCCCATTCCCCATGGGCCCCATCCGTTGTTAGCGTAGATCCCGGCCGCGTCGACGTTGGCTTCCGCCACATAGGCAGATCGCAAACTGCTCCAGCGGTACAGATCACCTTCCTCATATGACTTCTTGTCGAACTTATGCACGTCGAGGTGACCACCAGACGCAATGCTGACTTCGCGCCCAGACTTTACAGTCACGGGCTTGCCGCCGCCTTCTACGAAGCCTTTGCCCTCGAACACGCGGAGTTCGTCCTGGTTCAGGTTGAAGTCATACAATCCGGTCTTTAAGAGTTGCGTCCGTGTCCCGTTTTCGATTATGCGAATATCATTCTCCGGCTGAATTTCTGCGACTTCGATCATCGCGTGGCCTTTCTCGATTCCAACCGCGGTGTCCGTAATGCTGGGTGAAATCATCTTGACCGAGCTGTTGTTTCCTACTCGCAGAAACACACCCGGCGTTAGCAAGATCTCGGCTTTCCCTTTTTCAGTGGTCAGCGATTCGCCCGGCTGCAACTCCGCCGTGCCGATTGACTTCGAGTTGAGAGCCTGCTCGCCGATCGAGGCTTGGCCTTCAACATAATTGAGAGTTCCTGGCACCGCTGTTTTTGCGCTCGTAGCGTCAGCCCATGCGGGCGCAGATAGAATCGCGGCCAGGGAGAAGCCGAGCCATACTTTCGCCGCTCTTGCCCCCAACCTTGGCGCCTTCATATCTCACCTCCACAAAACGTTCTTGGTCGATTAGATGAGGGTGGCGAGAACGAGGTACTGATAGTCTCCTCGCAAAACCCGAAAGTTCAGAAAAACTTCAGGATTCCTCAAGTCCCGTGACAGATCCGAGACTCCTGAAAGAAATAATGCCTGGGATACTGAATTGCGATGCTTAATCGCTTATCTCTGTAACGACCGGTAGTTTGATACAAAAGATCGCTCCGGTGGGGAAGGAGGTTTTCACGTTGATGGTGCCTCCATGGGCTTCCACCGCCCATTTGGCGATGGGCAATCCCAGCCCGAAGCCGCCTGAGTCACGCGAACGGGCTTCGTCCAGGCGGTAGAAGCGGTCAAACACTCGCTGTTGGGCGCCCTCGGGGATCCCCGGCCCTTCATCCTGGATGGCGAGTTCCGCAAGCTGCCCAGGCCCGGTGTCCGATCCAACAATTTGCAAAGAAACACGAATGCTACTGCCAGCTGGGGAATACTTCACCGCGTTGTCGAGCAGGTTCACGAGGGCCATCCGCAGAAACGCGCGATCGGCGCGGACTAAGGCTCTTTGATCGCCGGTCACCGAAAGGCTCTGTTCCTTGTCTTCTGCGAGGACACCAACGACCGCGACTCCCTCTTGCACGAGGTCCATAAGAGCGAAAGTGGTTTGCTGCAGTTGAATCGCTCCCGAATCAGCGTGAGCGATGGTGAGTAGCGTGTCGATCATGACAGTGAGCTTAGCGACTTCCTCCAGCATGCTTCCGATGATGTCGCGATATCTCTCGGCATCGCGCTCCTCCTGTAGGCCCACTTCTCCAACACTTCGAATGGCTGCCAACGGCGTCCTGAGTTCGTGCGAGACATCAGACGTGAAACGCTGCAGCTTTTCAAAGGATTCCTGCAGGCGCTCGAGGAGTCCGTTGAGGACAAGCGCCATGTGACCGAGTTCGTCCTCGGGATTCTTGACGGGGATGCGTTCATTAAGGCGGCGTGCAGTGATGCGCTCGGTGAGGCTGGCCATCTGTTCCAGAGGGTTAAGAACTTTGATGACGAAACGGTAGCCCGCGAAGCCGGCAGCGATCAGCGCGATCGGTAAAACCAGCGCAAGGAGTCCAAGCAACTGAAGCGATTGGAGTCTCAGTGGTTCCGTGCTGTACGCCAAGCGGATCAGAACCGGGGTCTCCTGGAGAACATGCACATGACTGATGACTAAAACCGATGTCCCGTCAGCGATGCGGAGGCTCCGCGGAGAAAAGCCATTCACGCCTTCATCGGGTAGAAGCCGGTCGCCCAGGGTGTTTCCATCCAGCTTGCGATTGCGGAAAAGCACGTGCCCATTTGAATCAAGCACTTCCAACAACCGGTCGAGCAACCCCCTTGATTCGGGCCGATTGAAGTACTCCTCGTGCAAAGAAAGTTGTCCTTCTGCGGTGAAGTACAGGAGACCCTGCACCGTCTCCATGTCCTGTACTTCGGCATGGTAGAGCTGCTGCTTCAACTGCCAATACTGAAGAAAACACGCACTGCAAATGTAGGCGGCAAACAAGAGACCGAAAATGGCCACATACCAGAGCGTGAGGCGGGTTCTGATATGCCTAAGGCGGATAGTCACTTCTTCGCGTCCTCCACCCGCATAACAAAGCCTACGCCACGAACCGTGTGCAGAAGCTTGACTGGCCAAGGATCATCAATCTTCCGGCGGATGCGGGCAATGTGCACGTCAATCACATTGTCCATCGACGTGTAGCGCAGGGTTGTCTTCCATACGTCACGGGCGACCATCTCCCTGGAAACGACCGATCCGCTATTAAGCAGGAGATATTCGAGCAAATCGAATTCGAGTCCTGTGAGCTCGATTACGTGATCGCCTCGCGTGGCTATTCGCCCGCTGACATCCATCCTTAGATCCGCCAGCTGCAACACCGAGGCAGCCGCGGGAGTAGCCCTGCGATGAAGTGCGCGCACGCGGGCAAGCAGCTCGGGGAAGGCAAAGGGCTTGACGAGATAATCGTCTGCGCCGGCATCTAGACCTCGGACACGGTCGTCAACAGAGCCCTTAGATGTGAGGGCTAATACCGGCATTTTGAATCCGTCGCGACGGAGTTCACGCAGCGTCTCAAGACCACCCATCCGCGGCAGCATGATATCCAAAAGAATTAGGTCGAAGTTGTGATCGCGTAATTTCTCCAGCGCTGATTCCCCGGAATAGGCGACTGTGACTTGATAGCCATTGCGAAGTAGGCCCTCGGCAATTGCGTTCGCCAGTTTGTGCTCGTCTTCGACAACCAGAATGTCGAGCGCTTCTTTTGGGTGAACATCTTCTGCGCCAAACATGACTCACACTTTACAGCAGGCCACCAGCATTGCAGCCCGCCGAAATCAAAAATTCAGAAACACTTCAGGATTCCTTAATGCTGTCATGTGTTGAGATAAAAGAGCAACAACGGCGATGTTTGCCACGACAAAGGGTGGCGAATATCGCAGTAGATGAAGGAGGCTCAGATGAAAAGTGTCAGTCGTTCTATCTTGTCGCTGGGAGTGATCGCTTTCACCGTGATCAGTCTGCTCCTGAGCGCTCCCTGCGCGACCTCCGCGGTGCAGACCAAGGTACCGACAGGTACGGCGTTTCCCGTGCGCTTTGTCCGCTCAGTGGATGCGAAAAAAACGCGACCTGGAGATCGTGTAACCGCGAAAACCCTACAGGTAGTGATGCTGTCCGGAGGCCAGCGCCTTCCCAAAGGAACGCTGCTCGTTGGTCACGTCGTGGACGCGCAGCCTTATCACTTCAACCCGGAACCGTACGCTCGCCAGAAGGCTTCTTCCATCTCCATTCACTTCGATCAGATTGTCAACGGAAATCTGATCTTGCCGGTGAATCTTTCTGTTCGCGCGCTTGCGGATACGCTCGAATCGGAATGGGCTCCCGGGCCCCACTACGAGGATGAGACGGACGGAGCCGGAACCATGATCTTGATCGGCGACGACGAGTTTTCGCCCTTCGACAAGACGGTTCGTGACGATGGTGGAGACGTGATCGCATACAACCGCAAAGCTGGCCTGTTTGCTCGGTTGTTGCCATCCGATGACCCGAACTCGAAGTCACACCTGAACTGCGGCAGCACAAGCACCGAGCAGTCGGTTGCGATTTTCTCGCCGAATGCATGCGGGCTTTATGGGTTTGAAGGCGTATCCATGCCCCATGCCGGACGAAGCGGAAATGGAACATTCACCCTAGTTTCAAGAGGCGGCTCAATAAAACTCTATGCAGGGAGCACGGCTCTGCTGCAAGAGACGGAGGCGTCCTTAGCGCAAAATAAATCGTGAGGTGCGATTCAAGCTTGAGTAGTAGAAACACGTGGCATGTCCATGTCGCAGAGCACGTCAACTTAGGACGAAGGAGGCTTATATGAGGAGTTTCGGATGTTTTCTTGCAGCAACGGTATTTCTATCGGCGATGGCTAGCGCGTCATCAAAACCTCTTCCTATTGAGGTCAAGGTGCTGAAGGCGGAGAGTTACACATTCAAGGCTCCTCCGATAATTCCCCACGACTGCAATCAGCAAGATCTCGATGCCTACTGCTACGGGTCAAAGCGCATCGACTATGTGCAGAACACAATGGTCGTGCGAGAGCCTGATGGCAACTCATTCCAAATCGCCTGCACAGTTTACAACCGGTGGTCGCATTGCACGGACTTGCCAGTTAGTTCAACTTTCGAAGCAAAGATGGAAAGGCACGGCCTGGAGATTCGCTATCCGGGCCAAAATCATAAAATGCGCAAGCAGCTCTACGCAATTCTGGAAGAAAACAACGTAGGCCATTGAAGGACACGCGGTGAGGCTGATTGCACTTTGCACATCACATTGGCCTGTGCGAGCCGGAATTGGAGGTTCAGGTGGCTGGTTTTGACCAAGCTCAAAGACGAACTGTCGTGGATTGGGGAACGACTCCACGGGTTATGGTCGTGTCGGTGACGGTGGGGCTCGTCTCCTTCGTTGTGACCGAGCTTATGCATCGCGTCCTGGTTCCAGATCTTGGTCGTCACTTCGAACGGCTTCTGGCCGAAAGTGTGTCGGCCGTCGTTGTTGCAGGGTTGACCGCCGGGTTCATGGAAGTGGCAAACCAGCGACAGGAAGCCGCGCTCCTCAGAATGCAAGTGATCTCCGAGATGAATCACCACATTCGGAACGCTCTAGCCGCGATTTCTCTGACAACCGACTCGATCCAGAACCAGCAATGCGTTCGAGTGATTTCCGAGAGTGTCGATCGGATCGAATGGACGCTGCGAGAAATACTGCTGCGAAGAAAGCCGATTTCAGAGAAAGAAATTGATCGGCTTAGATACACCGCAACGAGAAACCCGCACCGGACCGCCTATGCAAGCCAGGAGAAGACCAATGAATAGCGTGAGGGTTCTTTGCGTGGAAAACCACAAAGAGTATCTCGATGCCCTGAAGCACATGCTGGAGACGGCCGGCTACGAGGTTTTGTCTGCGACCACGGGAAGTCAGGGTCTCTCGATTCTCATGAAAGAGCCCATCCGTGGCGTGCTCTTGGAGTACGACCTGCCGGATGCGGCTGGGAGCGCGGTTCGCGCTGAAATGAAACGTATCAAGCCTGAAGTTCCGGTTCTCCTGTTTACAGGGTTAGGGAGTCAGACTCCTTTCTTGCTTCGATTCTTCGATTCCTATCTCCGAAACACAGAAAGGCCGGAGGGAGCTTTTCAAGATCTCGATGCTTAGGCGGCCGATTGCAGAAGCGTTGCACCGATCATCTGACGGGCGAACGATTTCTGCGGCATCAACGTAATCAAGGAGGATGGCAATGACAACGATTCGTAAGACCTCAAGGTTTAAACAGGTATGGTTGCTACTCGGCGCCTTTGTTCTTCCGATCTGTGCTGGCGCCTCTACGGGTGATTTCTATCCCTCTTACCAGACCAAAATAGTCGGCCATGTGGTTTTATCGGGGAAACCAACACGTCAGATGTTTTTGCAGCAAGAAGGCCGAAGAGCATACCTGTACGTGCGACAGGCTTCCCAGCACAGTTACAAGGTTTTTGATGTGACCAAGCCCGAACGGCCTAAACTGCTGAACCAGGTCTCCCAAGGAAATCTAACCATCCTGGGCTCCGGACTCGCTATCTCGGAAACTCCAGACACCGCCGATCCTTCCCGGCCAGTTGGCGATGCAGGCAGAAATCAGGGAGGTAGTCGAACTCCCGAGCTGCTTAGGATGCTCGACATAAGCAACCCGGCCCGCCCCAGGACAGTCCAGACTTTTGAGGGGGTCACAAGCATCGTGCGTGACGATGCGCGCAGCTTGATCTATGTGGCAAATGGTGACGGCGTCTGGATACTGTCGCACCGTGAAGTCCTGCGCAGACATCTCTGCAGTTCGTCGGACGAAATATCGCCCATGCCGAACTGTGACTAGCACGTAGAACTGCTATAACGCGCATCGAACTTTGCGGCCGCGCACTAAAGTGAGGAAAAACCGATGGAGCAAGGAGAAGTTGAGCAGTTGAGCCAAAAGCTTGAATTCCAGCGCCATGAGACTCGGCAATTCTTACGTCACATGGAGCGTGAAGCAAAGTCTCTGGATTTCGAAGCAACTCAAGACAGCGCGGACCAGAGCGTCATCAGTTTGTCAAAGGAGTCTTTGTTCGAGCGAATAAGCCAGCGAATAACGGTTTTGGGCTTGATTGAAGCGGCTCTCAAGAGAATCGCTGATGGCTCCTTCGGAACATGCGCCGAGTGCGGTGACGAAATTCAGGATCAGAGGCTGCAAGCATTGCCGTGGACGCAATTCTGCCTTCGATGTCAAGGCGACCTCGAACGGAAAATTGGCGTTAGCTTGTCGACGAGGACTGCGATATCAGCAACTGCTACGTCGAGGCGTGCGGGATAGCTGATTATTCCATCTGGGCGTCCACCCTCGTGTGGAGCACATTATTAGATGAGGGACGAATGTTCAGCTCTCAAATGACGCGCGATGAGTTCGAGTATGTTGCAGTTCCGGATCACTCGTTCCTCGTACTAATGCAGCGACATACAAATCTTGTGATTTTCGACGTGGATGCCGATCCTGGTGCCAGTGGATGGGCCGAGCTCATTTCCTATTGGCTGCTGATTTCCGCAGTTGACTTACCCAGGGTGCTGAAATGGCTCCCGCCTTCGAGCACGGTTGTTTTTTGCTGCAGACGCGCCGCAGAGCGGCTCGATACCCGAATTAAGACGATCCTGTTGCAACTCGGAATTGAGACGGTCTATTTCCTGGACGACGGCCAATCCTTCCGGCCGAATCATTGTGACTTGGCTGTCACCGCAGACCCAGCCAATCGAGAGATGCAGAGAAGAACATTGAGAGAGACCAGGGGCCGCTTTTGACCTAACCTGGAATTTGTACTTTTTGTGTGCAATTCGGGAGGCGAAGGAGGTTCGCAGAATGGCAGCGAAACACAACGATATGGAACGGATGAAGCGAGTTTTGTTACTTGTGTGTTTGATTGTTTCACTCGTGGAACTGGATTGGGAGCGCTACCGAATTTACTTGTTGTCTTCGATAGCGTCCTTGTTGTTCGTGCTAGGCAGCGAGTTGACGCGGCGTCGCAGAGACCAACAGGCAGCTACTGAGCGTGCGTTCAAGACAGGCGAAGGCGTTGCCTCGGAGGCTCACGTGGCAAGCTCGCGACATACCGATGATCAGGCACATTCCTTTGAGAAAGTTGAAAGTATAGCCCGGTTATAGGCGCCCCCTCTACGACAAGATCAGAGAGGACGTTCAGTTCCGCCAGCAGATGGCGGAAAAGGCAGGGCTTGGGTACAAACTTTCTGAGTTTGTTGTACCCGTTGTACCCAGAACTCGGAGTGCTGAACTCGCTCTAACTGCTTGAAAAATTTGGTCGGGGAGAGAGGATTTGAACCTCCGACCCCCTGGTCCCGAACCAGGTGCTCTACCAGGCTGAGCCACTCCCCGACGGTAACGCGGGCGACAACAAGGAAGGCCATCCACCCGCGCGATTTGCTGCTCGATGGGCTTGATCATTATAACATCGCAACTGCAGACGTTTCCCTGCGCTCGCCCGATCCATCTTTCGCGCTACACTTGATGACGCAGACTTGTTCACGCACCCTGTTCACGCACTATGATCTGACCGGCAAGGTTTTAACGCCAGTTGATGCGAACGCAAGATGATCGTTCTCTCCGCTAATCGTCTCTATACGCCGCAAGAAGAAATAAAAGACCCGCTCCTTTTTATTGAGGAGGGTCTCATCTCCGCCGTCTCCTCGCGTGCTGAGCGGGAAGTTCCGAAGAATGCCACGGTGATCGATCTTGCGAAAGACGGTCTTGCCGAGGCCATCCTGGTGCCTGGTTTCGTCGACATTCACATGCACGGCGGCGCCGGCGTCGATCTCATGCGGGCCGCGCCCAGCGAACTGCCGCGTCTGAACAAATTCCTGACCACCCACGGCGTCACTGGATACTTTCCTACCACCGTCGCCGCGCCTCTCGATCAGACTTGCTCTGCTCTGGCGCGGCTAGCCGACGCCATTGAAGCCGCTCCAGGTTCCCACGCCGGAGGCGATGTGATCGGGGCTCGGCCGCTCGGAATCCATCTGGAAGGTCCGTTTCTCAGCCACAAGCGCCGCGGCGTGCATCCTCCGGAATACCTCGTCGAGCCCACGCTGGGAGTCTTTGAGCGTCTGTGGCAGGCCGCTCGCGGCCACGTGCGCATGATGACCATCGCACCGGAGCTTTCCGGTGCTCCCGAGGTCATTGCCGAAGCGGCGCGGCGCAAGGTTTGTGTGAGTATCGGCCACTCTGACGCCACGCTCGAAGCCGCCCGCGCTGGAGTCTGCGCCGGCGCCCGCCACGCCACCCACACTTTCAACGCCATGCGGCCGCTGGATCATCGCGATCCCGGCATCCTTGGCGAAGTACTTACCGACCCTCGACTGAGCGGCGACATTATCGCCGATGGAATTCACGTCGCGCCCGAGGTCATTCAGATTTTCCTGCGGTCGGTGGGCTTTGAACGCTCGGTGCTGATCACCGACGCCATGGCTGCGGCGGGCATGCCGGATGGCACCTACCAACTCGGCCCTATTCAGGTCGAGGTGAAGGATGGAAAGTGTACGAGCAACGGAAGCCTTGCCGGCAGCGTCCTGACTATGGACCGCGCCGTTCGCAACATAACCCGCTTCTCTGACTGGACCCTGCGCGAAGCAGTACGCGCCGCAACCCTGAATGCGACGCGCGCCGTCGGCCTCGCGCAACACGGCGAGCTCGCACCCGGCGCGGAAGCCAACATTATTGTGATGAGTCCAGAAGGAGAAGTGCAGAGAACTATCGTCCGCGGCCACTGCTGAAACCGAGAATCCCAGAGAAGGTATTTGTTTTCGGATCCGCGTAGATCCGTGGCAAATTCTTTCTTAGTATCGTATCGTTAATTCGGCTTGCGTTCTTTAGCGTCCACCAGGTAGCGCAGCAGCACGGCCTCATCGGCCCGCGTGAGTTGATCGAGGAAGGAGGTATCCACCTTGCTCTCTTCGATGGGCTTCTTCGCGGCGTTCGACTGACGGAGCTTATCACCCAGTTCGGGCTCATTGCTCATCACCTGGGTGTAGAACCACAGGAAGTGCCGCATCTGGTCGAGCGCCTTGCACAGAACCTGGATGGCTTCGGTCTCGGGCAGCGCACTCAGGGCTTCCATCAACTCGGGATCGCTGGGCGCCTGCATGGCTGCGTAGTTCAGCTCTCGCTGAATCGCGCGCAAATCTTCGGTAACTCGCACCATCCGCGTGTGAAGATCGTCCATCTGAGTGTCGTTCCCCATATGTCGAAGCGACGTTCCGTGTCCTTCAACATCGCATCGCGAGCGCCCAGCGGATAGATGTCCCACGATCATGCGCTTTCGTAATTCAAGCCGTTACTTTGGTCGGGAGACTCATGCCCAGCGCTCGATCACGCTGAAACCCGCTACTGGCAAGGCTTTTCGCGTTATCAAAGAGCATGATGCAGTGCTCATCAATTCATTTCTGCGCATCGATTCTTCCGCTGCTCTAAGGTCACCACCTATAGTTACCGAAGCCATCGTTATGGGAACTCAGCGGGGGAACTCAACGGGAAATTCACTGTCGGCAAGCACACCACATGTGATACAAACGCGCGGATGGAATCGTCTTCGGCAAACCCGCCCCGCCATGACCTGGTCCGCGCCATCGGCCGTTGGAGCCTGGTTGCGCTGGTGGTGAACTCCATCATCGGCAGCGGAGTCTTTGGGCTGCCCTCTACCGTGGCCGCACTCATCGGCAACTACAGCCCTTATGCCGTGCTCGCGGCCGGGGCCGGAATGAGCGTGATCATGGGCTGCTTTGCCGAGGTTGCATCGCGCTTTCAGCAAGCCGGCGGCCCATATCTCTACGCCCGCGTTGCCTTCGGGCGCCTCATGGGCATTCAAACCGCTTGGATGCTCTGGCTGGGGCAAGTGGCCGCACCCGCAGCGAACGCCAACCTGTTTGTGATCTACATGGGTGAGTTCTTTCCACACGCCAAAGATCCCCTGCCCCGCGCCATCATTCTCACCGCGCTGGTGGGCTTGTTGACGTTCATCAACATTCGCGGCGTCCGCGCCGGAACACAGGTGAGCAATTTGTTCACGGCAGCGAAGCTGGTGCCGCTGTTCGCAGTGATTGTCCTGGGTTTGCTCGTACTGCAACACCAGCACTGGACCATCGCCTCTGCGCCCGTCGCCTCTGCCAGCGCCAGCGAGTGGCTCAAAGCGATGCTGCTTCTGGTCTTTGCCTACGGCGGATTCGAGACTGCGCTCGCCCCCATGAGCGAAGCGAAAAATCCGCGCCGCGACGCTCCCTTCGCGCTCTTCACGGCTCTTCTGCTGTGCACCGCAATCTACGCGCTGATCCAGTGGGTGGTCGTCGGTGTCCTGCCCGACGCCGCACACAGCCAGCGTCCCTTGGCCGACGTCGCGCGGCTGGCGGCCGGTCCCGTAGGCGCAGCGCTGGTTGCGATCGGCGCGCTGATTTCTTTCTACGGATACCTCAGTGCAAAGATTCTGGCCATGCCGCGCGTTGTGTTCGCCCTTGCTGAACAAGGAGACTTCCCCAAGATCTTCGCCGCCGTTCATCGCCGTTTTCATACTCCCTACATCTCGATCCTGGTGTTCGCGGCCATGATCTGGGGATTAGCGCTGATCGGCGACTTCAAATGGAATGTAACGCTCTCGGCGGTAGCCCGGCTTCTCTACTACGGCGTAGCCTGCGCCGCCCTGATCACCCTCCGCCGCAAATCGCCGGAAGGAGCAAGCGCGATGTTCCAGTTGCCCGCGGGGAATTTCTTCGCCGTACTGGGAATCATCCTATGCGCAGTCCTGGTGACGCGCGTGGATTTCGGCCAGTCCCTGATTCTGGTGGCAACGATTGCGCTGGCGCTGGTGAACTGGGCCATGGTAGTGCGTAGAGGCTCCGCCGATTAGTGACAGCGTGCGCCCTGCGGAAGCCCGAAGCCCACGCACTAAACTCCCCGCTGTTCCAGCTCCAGCAGAGCCTTCTTACGCTCCACGCCCCACCGATAGCCGCTGATGCTGCCATCTTCGCGCACCACGCGATGGCACGGAATGGCAACCGCCACCGGATTTGTAGCGCAGGCCCGTGCCACGGCGCGGCTGGCGCTCGGCTGGCCAATCGCCTTCGCCACCTGGCCGTAGGACCGCGTCGTGCCGAACGGGATCGATTGCAAATAGGTCCAAACGCGCCGCTGAAATGCAGTTGCCAGGATATCCAAAGGCAGAGCGGCATTCGGCTCGTGGCCGGTCATCGTCGAGAGCAAGGTTTCAACCCAGGCTTGCAATCCGCTCTGGTCGGGCTTGCGCACGGCAAAGGGAAATTCGCGCTTCAGGCCCTCGATCAACTCACCGTCGGAACGCGCGAACTGGATGGCGCAAACGCCCTTGTCGGTGGCCGCGACCAGCATGCGTCCAAGTGGCGAATCGGCGATGGCATAGCGAACCGTAGCAGCGATGGCGCCACGGCGATATTTGTCGGGCGTCATGCCGAGTTGCGACGCAGTTTTTTCGTAGAGGCGGCTGCTCGAGCCGTAACCGGCGTCATACATCGCGCGGGTCACGTTGTCTCCGGCCTGCAGATTGCGCTTGAGCAGGCGCAGGCGGCAGGAATCGCCATACTCGCGCGGGGTGATTCCGAGCACGGTTTTGAAGCGCCGCTGCAAGTGGAAAGGGCTCTGGCGAAACACCTTGCCGAGGCGCTCCAGAGTCACCGGCTCATCGAGATGCTGCTCAATATAACGGCACACTTCTTTCGCCCAGTCCGATTGCAGATTGCCGCTGACAGACCGCGGCCGGCAGCGCAGGCAGGCGCGAAAACCGGCTTTCTCCGCTTGCTCCGGCCGGGAAAAGAATGCCACATTTTCGCGCCGAGGACGGCGTGCCGCGCACGAGGGCCGGCAATAGACGCCGGTGCTGGAGACAGCGAAAACGAATTGTCCGTCGTGCGCGGCATCCCGTGCGACAACTGCATTCCAGCGCTGGTCTTCGCTTGATAGCGCTTTGCTTGATTGGACTCCGCGGAGTTTTGCCGAATTGGAGCGGGCCGGCATTTCGCTCAAGGTTTCCTTTGGGAGTATGGCATTCGGGGTGATTGTTGGGAAAGCCAGGTTTGTGGAAGTCATGATGGGAACAGCGTATGGCGAAGAGGATCAGCGGACTATCCGAATCTTGCGGGCAAAGCGAAATCGAGTGGCAAGCGAGTTATGTCGACCCCGCCAGGAACTCAGTGAATTGCGCGCGGAGTCGTAAAAGACTAGATTCATTAGCGTTTTCTTACTCTGATAGCGAATCGAGGACAATTCCATGAAGAACATTCGTTTAGCGGCAGTTGGAATTTTTGTGACCCTCCTGCTCACCTCGGCCCTGGCACAAAAGGCCGCGCAACACGTTCTCAGTAACGATGAACTCAAGAAGGCGGTTCCATCAGAGTTTTTCTTTCGCGGACAGAAAGCGCCGACGCAGTTTCGAAACTCGGGAGGATTTCAAACGGCCGAGGGGAAGATCACTTTCGGCGCGCTGGTCGACTCCTCTGGATATTCCACGGCTATTCAGCAGAAATATCAGGGCATGCTCGTGACCGAGTCCAAGCTGAATATCGGCGGGTCGGAACTGGCACCGGGAGAATATGGCTTCGGGTTTGTGGCCGACAAGTTCGTGGTCATGAACGCGGACAACGAAGACCTACTCAGCGTGCCCTGCCAGACCGATACGGATTTGAAGCGGCCAGTGCCCCTGAAAATGGTTGAGGACGATGCCGGATACAAGCTATATGCGGGAAGGAAGTGGGTCACCGTGAAGCCGGAGTAGGGTCTGTCCCCACGCTTCCGCTGTTTTCGAAAACGCCGCACAGAACAGTTTAATTACCCCGCGGATGGAAGGGGCCGAGCACGCTGGAAACTCCGGAGCGTTTGCGCAATTCGCTGAGCAGGGCGCTGGCCGCGTTGGTGTAAGTCTTGCTGGGATCGGAGGGATCGGCCCAGACGGCGTCGTAAATGATCTGCGCCGCTTCTTTCAGATCCATGTGCAGCGCGGCTTCGAATACATCGACACGTTGCTGCATGCGGTCGTAACACGGCTGGCAAATCGAGGCTGGCTCCGGATCTTGAGCGCGGTGATTTTCCAGGCGGCAAATAGCAATTGGGCTGGCGACATCCTGAGGAGCTGCGGAGATTTTCGACTCAAGCTCTTTCAGGAATGCCTCTCTCTCCCGCTCGACGACAGCACTGTCGGGCGTGGATTCGGCAGCAACCTGCACCTTAGGAATGGCGGGAACGGCGCTGGGTGAGACCCGCGCTCGGCTGTTGCAGGCAGGGCAGACCTCGAGGTTAGCGGGATAATAGAGACGGCAATTGGAACAAGGCAGGCCGAAGCCCGAGGGCTGTTGGGCCTTGGCATCGCGGCGGACGGCATTCCGCAGATCGTTCCTGACGTTACTCTGAGCGTTACTCTGAGCGTTACTCTGCACGTTATTCTGCGCGTCGCTCCGAACATCCTTCCGTAGGTCGTTTCGAACACTGCTTTCGGGCGGCGGGGTGGTCTGTGCTGGCTTAGCGGCGGCCGCTGTGGATCTTGTCAGGTCCATGATCAATCACGCTGAAAAACGCTCGGGATTGCGTAGCTTCATCTCTTCGCAGGAGCCTTAACTCTGGCGCAACCCTTGCATTCCAGTCTAAGCAGTCTCGCGTCCAGACGAACATGCCGGGAGTACACTTCCAGGTACTGTCCCTGCGGAGCGATTACCGGGAGTTTGTGTCCTTCATCTGCATTAGTTTCAGAAGTTCGTCGCGGCGGGCGCGATAGAGTTGGCGCTCGGGATCGAGATGCGCGGCCGTCTCCAGTTCCGACAAAGCTTCCTCATAGCGGTCCATGGTCATAAGGCACGCCGCAAGAGCGTAGTGGTTGTCGGAGGATGCGTTGAGGCGCAGCGCCTCGCGGAATTCCTTCTCTGCCGCCTGCAGCTGCCGCTGCTGGAACAAAGCGGTGCCGAGAAAGTGGTGAGCCGAGTCAGAGTCAGGATTGAGCGCAACCGCAAGGCGCAATTCGCGGATGCCGTCTTCCAGCTTGTCATCCAGCAACAGAGCTTCGCCGAGGACGCGGTGTTCGGCAGAACCGGTGGGGTTCTCGCGAACTGCCAGCTCCAATTCAGTGACGGCGCTGGCGTAATCCTTCTTCGCTATGTAGGCATGGGCCAGGCAACCGTGCCCCTGCTCCCATTCGGGATGCAGGCGGTAAAGCTCCCGGAGTTCGAGCATGGCAGCGTCGAAGTCGCCTTTGTCGCAATAAGTGTTGCCCAGATTGTTGCGCACCGAGGCTTCTTCAGGCGCGAGCTTCTTGGCCTGGCGATATTCGGCGATGGCTTCTTCCAGTTTGTTTTGCTCGTGCAGGATCAGCGCCAGGTTGGAGTGAGCCTGCCAGAAACGCGGGTTCAGACGAATGGCGTGGCGATAGGCGCCAATGGCTGCGGGCAGGTTTCCATCGGCGTGCAGAGTGATGCCCAAATCGTAATAGGTATCGGGGTTATCGGCGTCGCGGGCGAGCGACTCAACGAAAGCGTTAACCGAAGCCCCGTATTGTCCGTCCGAGAAAAAGGCGAGACCGAGGAACTGGTAGGCCTCCGCATTCTGCGGATCCATGCTGAGCGCAGTGCGTGCCTCCGCGATCGAGTCGGAAGGATCATCGAGGCGATAGAAGATATACGCCAGGCTGCTGTGGTTCTCAGGGAAATCCGGCATAAGCTGCGCGGAGAGCGTGATCTCGTCGATGGCGTCGTCCCAGAGTTCCTGCTGCCGCAGCATTGTGCCCAGGGCGAAGTGCAACGCGGCATTTTGAGGATCGGCGAGTAAAGCCTGGCGCAAAGCGAGTTCGGCTTCGTGGAAGCGTTGAGCTCGGGCATTGGTGGCGGCCTGCACCAGGGTCGCGGGAATCTGAGAGGTTGAGGAATCAGCCGCGGCGGACCGCTTCAAGTTCTTCAGGACATGGATCAGATTCGCATCCGCGCCGGCGGCTTCGAGCTGGTGAATTGACTCTTTGCCCGGGACGTTGGCATTTCCACGCTCTTGCACGATGCGGACGAGGCGATTGCCGGGCACACCGGCCATCAGCCACGCCATCAACTGGGTAGAGTTCACCGGCTGGCTCTGGCTAGGCTGGGCAGCCAAAACTGCTCTTATTAAAACAACCCCAAAAAGCAACAAAATAACTGACAGGCCCTTGCGCTTCACTCGACTCTCCGATGACGGTTTGGCTTGCTGGTGGCGCTGATTCCGGCGCGGGACAAGGTTTTTGGCCCGATCCGCACATTCCACTCTAGCGCCCGGGGAGAACCGAAGGTAAGGTCACGGAAGTAATAGGCAGGGTTTGCAGAGGCGTGGTTTGACTTCCCCCTACCCCTCCGGTACCGTATACAGGAAGAGGTTTTGCAGCGTTTTCTCAGGAGGTTCCCCGTGGAAGGCTTGTTCCAACCGTGGCACCTGATCATCATTTTTGCCATTGCCCTGCTTATTTTCGGTCCTAAGAAGTTGCCTGAGCTGGGCAAAGGGCTGGGCGAAGGATATCGCGCCCTGCAAGAGGGGATGAAGGATACCCCTGCACCCCCGGCTTCGACTGAAGCGAGCAAGACCACCGAGTCCAAGGAAACCAAGGCCTGAACGAGTTCCCTTCGCGGGCAGTAATCCTCTTTGTTTCCACGCCGCTTTGTCGCCGTTTTCTGTCCCGTTCCGCGTAGTTCCGGGCCCTAGATCGCATTCAAGTTGACTCTAAATCTGGAGGTAGGCAGTGTTGCGTAAAATCGAAGTTGCTGCTCTCATACTGTTCCTGGGATTGGCCCCGTCAGTTTTCGCCGATCAGATCACATTGAAGAATGGTGACCGCCTGACCGGCACAGTCGTGAAGTCTGATGGCAAGGTTCTGGTGCTACACACCGAGTTCGCCGGAGACGTGACCCTGCAGTTTGCCGCGATCACCCAGATCACCACCGAGAAGGAAT
>Ga0210395_10001728_pt1 | contig 16930 bp, 13 predicted proteins | sample IncBWH4OmetaG_FD_150861 | JGI IMG/M metagenome (GOLD analysis project Ga0210395, IMG submission 150861) | Forest soil microbial communities from Barre Woods Harvard Forest LTER site, Petersham, Massachusetts, United States - Inc-BW-H-4-O ...
AAGCCCGCGCATGGATAATTCGAAACAGACATTTCAAGTTGAAGCCGAGATCGCGCGAGCCTGGACCCTGCCCGCTCCTCTCTATACCGACCCGAGCATCTGGACTGCCGAACGAGAAAAAATCTTTGCCCGCACCTGGCAGGTAGTGGGTCACGGGAGCCAGGTGGCGAATCCCGGCGACTATTTCACCACCGAACGGATCGGCGAACCGTTGTTGCTGGTGCGCGGGCTCGATGGAAGGTTACGAGGTTTTTATAATGTGTGCCGCCACCGCGCCGGGCCTCCAGCCGAGGGATGCGGTTCGCGCAAACTGTTTCGCTGCGGATATCACGGTTGGACCTACGGCCTCGATGGCGCGCTGCTCAGCGCCACCGAGATCGAGGGAGTGGAAGGATTTCGTCCGGAGGAATTCGCCCTGAAGCCGGTGCGGACCGAGGAATGGTTCAACTTCGTGTTTGTGAACTTCGATCCGCAGGCGCGGCCCCTGCGCGAGAGCTTGGGCGACCTGCCGAAGCAGGCAGAGAAGTTTCCGTTTTCGGAAATGAAGCTGTTCGAGCGCCGCACCTACGACATGAAGTGCAACTGGAAGACTTATGTCGACAACTATCTCGAGGGATATCACCTGCCCAGCGTGCATCCCGGACTGAACCGCGAACTGGATTACAACGCCTATGTGGTGGAACCGTATGCCAGGCACGTGCGGCAGTTCAGCCCGATTCGCGGAGCGCAACCGGGCGACGCCACGCCGCGCCGCTACCCGGAAGCGCGCGAAGACCTGACCACCGACTACTTCTGGATTTTTCCCAACTGGATGCTGAACTGCTATCCCGACAATGTTTCGTTGAACGTCGTGCTGCCGGTGGAGCCGGAGCGGTCGCTGGCGATTTTCGAATGGTATCTACCGGAGAAGGATCACAGCTCTCCGGCGGCGAAGGCAGCGGTGGAGTTCAGCGACCAGATTCAGATCGAGGATGTTGGCATCTGCGAGACCGTGCAGAAGAATCTGCGGTCACGCAGCTATTCACGCGGGCGCTTCAGCGTGAAGCAGGAAAAAGGCGTGCATGCGTTCCATCGGATGTATGGGGAGTCCATGCGGGAGTGATGGGCTTCCACTTCGATCTCATCCATACTCGCATCCATATTCCATTTGTCATTCCGAGCGCCTTGTTTCCGGCGCGAGGAATCTGCTTTTCCTCTCGTGCGAGGGAACAGCAGGTTCCCTTCGACAAGCTCAGGGCAGGCTCTCCACTACGCCGTCGCGTTCGCTCCGGCTTCGGTCGGAATGACAACGTTGATGGGGGCGACGAGCTACTTGCTAGAGGTTTTCCGATTTCAGCAGCAGGCAGGTGACGTCGTCGTGCTGGGGAGTGTTGCCGACGAAGAGATCGACCTCAGCCATGAGGCGCTTGAGCATTTCGGCAGGCTCGACCGATTTTCCGGATTCAATCGCGGCCAGCAGGCGCGCCTCACCGTAGTCTTGCTGATTGGCGTTCTCGGCTTCGATGAGGCCGTCGGTAAAGATCACCAGCCAGTCGCCGGGGGCGAGCGTGACCGTCGCCGAGTCATACTTGGTTTCGGGCAGAATGCCGAAGGGCAGGCCGCCCACATCGAGGCGCTCGATCTCGCCGCTCGCGCGGCGCAGGATGGGAGTATTGTGGCCGGCGTTGATGTAGTCGACGGTACGGTGAATGGGATCGTATTCCGCGAGGAAGGCGGTGGTGAAACGCAAGCCGCCCTGGCTGTTGCCGCAGGCGTAGCGGTTTACGTTGGCGGCGAGTTCGGGCAGGGCGACGTGCGCGGTGGAAAGCGTTTTGAGGCTGGCCTGAAATGTAGCCATCAGCATAGCGGCGGGAATGCTCTTGCCGGCGACGTCGGCGACGGCGAGCACCACGCGATTTTCCTCGGTGGTGCGGCCGGGGCGCGGGAAGACATCGTAGTAATCGCCGGCGACGGTATTGGCGGGCCGCGTCGCGTAGGCAATGGCGAGGCCGGGAATCTGCGGAGGGGCGCCGGGCAGGAGCCAGGTCTGGATCTCTCGCGCGATCTGCAGATCGCGCTTCATCACTACGCGGTCGGCTATCTCCAGCATCAGCAGCAGGAGTAGGAGCAGCGCCGCCCAGAAGTGCAGGTCGAATTCAATCACCTGAACTTGGCCCGAGTCGCCGGTGTATTGGATGGCGGCGTGAGGGATCACCAACAAGATCAGGGCTAGCAGCAGCAGGACGCGGCGCGCAGGCGTCAGCTTCTCGAAAACCGCCCAGAAGAATTCCTTGATCACGTGCAGGCGCCGGCCACGCCGGGTCAGGCCATCCGGGGTTTTCGCCTCGACGTCTTTGGAATAAAGCCGGTAACTGGTGCGGGCTTCGGTTTCAAACTGCGACCAGAGCTGGCTGACCTCGAGACCTTCGGTGACGCGCCGCCAGAAACGGTGCAGCCGCCCACCGAGAGGAACAGGCCTGGCAGGCGTTTGTCCAGCGGGTGGGGAGGCGGTGGCCATGGGCTGCAGCGATTATAGAGGATTGAGGAATTGAGTAATTTGGTAATTGAGCAATCGCGGAATTGAAAGACTCATCGAACGCCGCGTTGCTCGTCACGCAGAAAATTTCCCAATGACTCAATTCCTCAATTCCTAAAACAGGTTCAACTGCTCATCGAACGATTGCACTGGCCACTTGGTTGGGTGGGCGGCGCTCTCGCGACGGGGGCGGGTGATCTTGTATTTCTCGCGGAGACGCGCGATCAGTTGCGAGAGTCGTTTGGCATAGGCTGGGGGAAGGAAGGCGCGGTCTTGATAGCGCTGGCGGTAGTTCTGGGCGAGATGCGGGAAGTTTTGTTCGAGGAAGGGAAGGAAAACGGCTGCCGAGCAGGGCTTCAGAAAAAGTGGGTTGGCGAAAACGTAGTCGGCGCCTGCTGCTGCGGCGGAGCTGATGACGGTCTCGAGGTCTTTCGGAGAATCCGTGATTCCGGGGATCACCGGCGAACAACTCACGCCTACGCGTAGTCCAGCCCGGGCGAGAGTGCGCACGGCGTCGAGGCGGAGGTCGGGGCGGGGAGCGCGGGGCTCGAGAATGCGCGCCAGTTCGACGTTTAGCGTAGTGATCGTGATGTGGACCGAGAGGCGATTCTGCTTGGAGACTTCTTTCAGAACATCGAGGTCGCGGACCATCAGGTTCGATTTGCTGACGATGCCGAGTTCGTAGCCGCGATGGCGGGCGAACTCTTGGAGAATCGCGCGCGTAACCTCATAGCGGCGTTCGGCGGGCTGGTAGGGATCGGTGGCGGTGCCGAGTGCGATGGCTTCGCCGGGCTTTACGCGATGCAGGTCGTGGCGTAGCAGTCCGGCGGCATGCTGCTTGACGTAGATTTTCTGTTCGAACTCCAGGCCATCGCGCATTTCCATGAACTCGTGGGTGTAGCGGGCGTAACAGTACTTGCAGGCGAATTCGCAGCCGCGATAGGGATTGATGGTCCAGGTGAAGGGCATCTGCCGGTTGCTGATGCAGCGGTTCAGCAGCGACTTCGAAGGCAGCGTGAAGTATTCGACGTTGTGGCCCTCACGGAGGGATTCGCCTTCGGCGGCCAGGCGGGCGATGCCGACGAGGCGGGGCTTTTCGGGAAGAGAAAGCAAGGGCAGGGAAGACATGATATTCGCCGTTTGTTCGCTTACGATAGACTGCCACGAGCGGGCTGTCAAGAGGGACCAGTCGGTCTCAAGGAATTCTCAATGAGTCCTGACTGTTTTCGCCAACTGGCAGGTATTCCCTCGTTACCTGCGATTCGCAGGTAACCTGGACTCCAGGGTCATCGAAAAGCTATTCTTCACCTATCGAGCCGCCTATCATGTCTTGCCGAAACCCTATCATCGCACCCCTCGTCATTTGTCTTCTTGGCGTTTTCGCAGCAAGAGATGCATACGCACAGAAACACCTCTGCACGATGGCTGAGGTTGGGCGTGCTCTGGACGAAGCGGACACGCTTCGCAGTTGGGATGCACTCTACAAGTCATATAAGACATTTGGACGCTGTGATGATGGTGCTGTTGCTGAAGGTTTCAGCGAATCCGTGGCACGGATCTTGGCCGACCATTGGAATACTCTGCCTCGATTCGTCCAAATCGCGGACAAGGATGCCGCTTTCCGAGCGTTCGTAATTAAACATCTCGATCCCACCCTCAACATGGACGACGTTGAGAAGATCAGACAGGACGCGCTGACGCACTGTCCAATCGGACTACAAACAACATGCAACCACTTGGTCAAGCAGGCAGACTCTGCCCTGAGAGAGGCAACCTCGCCGTAGACTGCCGCAAAATCGGCAGTGCCTCCATTGACGGGCGTAGCTGTCGAAACCTTTTTGGCGGGTTTCCGTTCGACGGTGATAGCCAGGGCGCCGCAGGTGCTCGCGACGGGCCGCTACCAGTCGAGCTTCTCGGGCAGAAATTCGGCGAACAGATCGTCGTAGTAGGGCTTCAGCTCCTGGACGTTGGGCTTGCTGTGTCCCTTGGAATATAGATCGTAGGGGTTGAACTTCTTCACCCACTCCAGCATGACGGCATCCTTGTCATTCATCAGGTGCGTGTACGCGCCGTGGCGATGCCACGGATAGAAGGAGTGGAAGCGCAGCATGTACAGCGCCTCGTCGGGCAGGTAGGGCTTCACGACTTCGTTAATGTAGCCGTCGTGGCCGAAGGACATGTGCACGTTCTCCAGTCCGCAGTTCGGCTCGTAGATGCCGTACTTCGTCTGATACTCGGGTACGTTGCGATCCGGATTATTCTGGAAGTACTCGGGATAAACGATCTGATCGGACCACGCACATCCAACCGGGAAGGTGTCGCCCACCACGGCCCACTGCGGCTCGCCATACAAGCAAAGGCACTTGCCCAGGTCGTGCAGGAAACCGACTAACACCATCCAGCGCGGTTGGCCGTCGCGGCGCAAGGCCTCGGAGGTCTGCAGCAGGTGCTCGGTCTGCGTGAGGTCGGTGTCGGGATCGCTGTCATCGACCAGTGTGTTCAGAAACTCCGCAGCCTCCCAGACCGTCTTTTTGCCCTTCTTGAGCCCGAAATATTCCTTCTCCTTGCCGAGTACGTAGTCCACCGTCTGGTGCGTATGGTTGAGGCGATAGAACTCAGCCACGCCGGGGTTCGCCTTAGCGTCGTATTGGCGAAACTCGGTTTCGGACTTGCCTTCCCGATAGCGGCTTTCATTGAACTCATCCAAGTGATCTGAATTCGCCAGGGGCTGCGCCGAAACCGGGGTGGTTTGATTCATAGATTCATCCTTCCAACTTGGGCTCTACTCACCGTTTACGTTACACACTCTAAATTGCCATTTCAAGCGCGTCTCTGTCTACGACGCCTACAACATCTGGCGTTCCAGGTTCTTGCGATCCCAGTTTCCGAGGTCGGCGGCGGCTTCGTAGGTACTTTGCAGGAATTCCAGCAGCGCGGCTTTCGGGTCGGGGGCGGCGCGGACGTCGTCGTACATCAAGATGAATTCTTTGAGTTGCGGATGGTAGAACGCTGCGGCGGGGCGAACTTTCCGTTCCGCGAAGCCGGCCGGTTCGGGAGCGGCGTAGGAATAGAACGCCGGTCCCTTAATGTCGCCGCCGCCGGGCCAGAATCCCGCGCTGCTCACTTCATGCGAGTAGGCTTCGCGCGTCATGGCGTCGGCGCTCGGACGATCGGGCGCCTTGCGGCCTGAGAAGCGCGTTACGGCCAGATCGAAACTGCCCCAGAAAAAATGTACGGGACTGGCTTTGCCCATAAATCCGGCGCGGAATTCTTTGAGCACCTGGTCGACCCAGACCAGGATTCGCCAGAATTTATGCGCCGCTTCAGGATCGTAGGAGGCGTGAACGTTGTCTTTCTCGAAGGGAATGGGATCGGGAATTTCGCACGGGGTCGTCCATATTTTCACCGGTGCGCCGAGTTCGGCGAGGGCGGCCATGAAGCGCCGATAGAACTCAGCAACGCTCTCTGCTTTTAGCGGGAGTGCGACCGCCTGGCCTTCGCTGCTTTCGACCAGGAGTTGATGCGCGATGAAATCGAAGTGGACCTCGACAGTAGCGTTGTCGATTGCGCCGGGAAAAGGCATGGCTGAGGTCGTCATCCCGCGCGCGGTCAGGTAGAAAGTGACGTTCCAGAAATGATTCACCAGCGGACACAATTTCAGGCGCACTTTTCCGACGACCTGCGTCCACATGTGCAAGGTGGCGACAGTGTCCTTCCAGCTATCGAAGGGCAATGCGGGCAGTTGATTCGGATTCATCGGTGCGTTGGGTGTCATGGCTGGTTTTGTCCTGAATGGTACATCCTGGCGCACCAATGTACACCGAAACAGCGGAACGCGTTGGCGCGGGTTTATTTTTGCGATGGGGGCTCGCCGTATTTCAGCAGGCCGTAGACTTCGACTTCGCCTCTAGCGGCGAAGTAGACGCGGCCGTTGACCACGACGGGGATGGCGAAGCGCGTGGCGTGGGCGGCGCGATCGCGCTGGCTGTTCTGCTCGGACGTGTAGATGGGCTGGCCGAGTTTGGTGGCGTCGAAGGCGTAGAGGACTGCTGCTCGATTGTCGGGGCCGTTCCAGGTTTTGGTGGAGAGGGCCCAGACGATGGCGTTCTTGTTGCTGTCGGCCGAGATGGAGGGCGTGGCGCCGGATGTTTCGAATTTCATGGTGGAAGATTCGGCCGCGATAAGTTGTCCGTTCTTGACGGCGTAGCTGCGGAGGTAGTCGTCACTGGCGGCGAAGAAGGCGTGGCCGTTCCAGTAGGCCATTGCGCCCAGACCGGCGCCAGCCATCTGAATCCTTTGAACGATGGCGTCGCGGTCGGTGTGAAATTTTCCCATTTGGTCGCGATCAATCACGTAGAGCACGGAGTGCTTGGTAGGTTGGAGCAGAAGATGACGATGCGGTCCGGGTTGATCGGGGAGCAGCGTGGGACCGCTGGAGCCGACGTCGGCGTCACCTGCGAGGATGTCGGCTTGATCGAACGGGGTGAAGTAGTCGCGGACGGCGAGGGATGAGCCATCGAGTTTGAGAACGGAATCGCCGTAGTCACGGCCTCCGCTAGTGGCGTCGAAGGTGCCATTGCCGGTGGGGACGTAAAGATTGCCTTCGGAGTCGACGGCGGGGCCGGTGTCGCTGAGCCAGATTCCGGCTTCGCTGCCGTCGGGATTGACGTTGAGCACAGCTTTTTGCGCCAGCGTTTGCGGATCGTAGGCTATGACCCAGCCGTGGTAGGGATCGACATCGCAGGAGGAAGCCCAGGTCAAATAGACGCTGTTGTTGGCGAGAGTGAGCGCGGCGCGCGGGTTTTCGTGGAGAGGATCGAAGGGGACCTCGCGGCCGGATCTGCCCGCGCCCCGACCTGGCACCGAAGCGGTGATGAGTTTCGGGCCGCCGAATTTTTCGACTCCCGTGGTGATGGCCAGCGCATGGAGATGCTGAAAGTATTCGTTGTCGCCGACCGCGTGGCGGATGGCGGTGCGGGCCAACACATAGAGTGTTCCGGTGTTGATGTCGATGACGGGCGTGGAGGTGATACCGACTTCCGGGCGGATGAACGGACACTGCACCATATCCTCTGAGAGAGGAACCGTGCCGCGCGCTTTATCGAGGAAGCTAACCTGCCAGAGTGGAGGATCGTCGGGGCGGGTGGCGTCGAAGGCGTAGACGCTGTCGTGTTCGGTGGCGACGAAGAGAACGTCGTGTGTGCCCTTACCAGGAATTTCCACGGCGGGGATGAAGAGCGGCTGGGCGTAGACCGCGCCGTCCACCTTGAACGCGCCAAGTTTGCCGAATTGTTTTGCGTTTACATTTTGTGGAGTCAGAGTTTTTTCGCGCAGGGTCGCGCCGGTGCGGGCGTTATCGTATTGCGAGGTGGTGACTTGCGCAGCCGCGAGTGCGGCCAGCGTGAACGTAAGTGCGACGCCACAGATTGTGTGCGTTTCCATCGGAAACTCCCGCTACTGATTTTTTACCGGGGCCTCCGCGGGCTTGACGAAGAGTTTGGGATCGACGGTGGGATTGAGTTCGATCTTTTTGAATTCGGCGGTGCTGGTGGTTTGGCCGTTTTGTTTGTTCTCGTGCTGGTAGGGCATGGTCAGGCCGTCGACGGTTCGCCAGTCGGAAAGATTGCTCTCGCCATCGAAGGGGCCGTTCTGTCCCAGCGCCTTGTATTGCTCGCGGAGAATGTATCCAGTCTTGGGATCGATGTACCAGCGCACCCAGGGGATGGCTCCGCCGATGTCGAGAATGGAGGCGTCGACGTTGCCGATTTTCTCCGTGCCGGCGGCGGTGAAGGTGAATGCAGGATCGTCGGCGTGCTGCGCGACGTAGACCAGATCGTGATGCATCTGCGCCAGCATCTCGTTGGTCTGATCCGGAGGCATGCTGCGCGTGCCCATGCCCGCCATGCTCATGAAGGCGGCGTCGGGAGATGCGACGATGGCCAGCGCGCCCTGCGGGGTTTGTATGTCGATGTGCATTCGGTCCGGAAAGGCAACGGTTACCTCGACTGGATTCGGCGGAGCGCCGCCGTCGCTCTCGGCGATGCTGATGTGCATGGTCTTGATGGAATGCAGTTTGGGCAAGCCACCCATGGCGGCGGCAACTTTGGCGGCGAGGGCTTTGCCTTCGGGATTGGAAGCTGCGGGCTTAGAGGTATCGTCCTTGTCGGCCTTTTCGGCGGGTGGCGGAGGAATCGTGATGTCAATTTCCTTCACCGCACCAAGAGATGAGAGCGGCTTGTCGAATTCCTTGGTGTTGCCGACGACGAGCACCGCCAGTTGATCGCGGTGCAGATACTTGGCGGCCACACGGCTCACGTCGGCTGCGGTGACCTTCTTGATCTCCGCCTGATATTTGTCGAGCCAGTCGGGAGGATATGCGTAGTACTCGTAGGTCATACGCTCGGCAAGAATTTTGTCGGGCGAGTCGAGGCGGAAGATGAAGGCGTTGAGGATGTCGTCTTTGGCGCGCTGAATTTCTTCGTCGGTGATGGGGTGCTTGGCCAGATCGTCGATGTCTTCGCCGGCTGCCTGAATCGCTTCGACCGTGCTCCCGCTCTTGGTGCCGATCGACACCTGCAGAACGCCGGGATGGCCGAAGTTGCTGCCGATGCCTCCGCTGACTCCGTAGGCCAGGCCGCGCTTGGTGCGGATGTCGTTGAACAGGCGCGAAGAGAAGCCGCCGCCGAAAGCGTCGTTGAATACGCTGATGGCGTAGTAGTCGGGATTGTCGCGCGTGATGCCGAGCGCCACCATGTGAATCGTGCTTTGGTTCACATCATCTTTGGGGACGAGGTAGTAGCCGGGCTTGGTGGGGGCGTATTGAATTTCGTTTTTCGGCAGCGCGGGGCCTTTGGGCCATGCGTCGAAGGCCGCGCGGAGCCTGGCTTCCATCGATTTGGAGTCGAAGTCGCCACTGATGCCGAGAATGATGTTGTTGGGATGTACGTACTTCCCGTGCCAGTCCATCAAATCCTGGCGGGTGATGGCAGCGACGGTCGCGTACTCGGGGACCCGGGCGTAGGGATTGTCGGATCCGTAGGCGAGCTTGACGGTCTCGCGCGAAGCTATTTCGCTGACCTGATCGTTGCGGCGGGAGATGCCGTCGCCCTCTTCTTTCTCGGCGATTTCGAGTTTGTCGGCGCGGAATTCGGGATGCTGCAACACGTCGGCGAAAGCTTTGAATACGTCGTCGAGGTCGGCCTTGAGACAGGAGAAGCTGATGGTGGTGGAGTCGGAACTGCTGCCGGTTTCGACTTTGGCGGCGCGGACTTCGAGGAAGTCGTCGAGCTCGTCGCCGGTCTTGGACTTGGTGCCGCCGGTGCGCCAGACTTCACCGTAGAGATCCATGAGCCCGGCTTTGGCGGCTGGCTCGTTGACGGAACCGCCGCGAATGCGGGCTGTGCCGTCGACCAGAGGGAGTTCGTGATCTTCCTGTAGGAAGATGACCATGCCGTTTGCGAGTTCGATGCGTTTGGGCTGCTGCGGTTTGAAAGCGGGCAGGGGCGGAATGGGAATCTGCTGCCAACTCGTAGCTTGAGCTGAGGCGCGAGGGACTGTTGTCAGGGTTGCAGAGGTGGCCAGCACTATGAGAAGAAGAGTCCGCGTCATTTTCATTTTCGTTGGGTACATTTCTATTGCGAGCCTCTTCATTGCGCACCTCCCTGATCGGAGCCGCTGGAAGGTGATTCGTCTCCGCCGGGAGCGCCTCCGCCGCCAGCGTTCTCGATGACGCCAATGGTGCGGTTGGTGTCGAGGAAAAACTTGTTGGCGATGCGGCGGATGTCCGCCTTGCTGACCTGGTCGATTCGGTCCACCGATTTGAAGAGCTCGCGCCAGTCGCCGTAGCGGGTCTGATAGATGGCGAGTTGCGTGGCCAGGCCTTCGTTATCGGCAAGGCCGCGAATCAGATTCGCTTTGGAGCGCGTCTTGATCATCTTCAATTCGTCGTCGGTGATGTCTTCTTTCTTGAGCTTGTCGATCTCGACGTGAATGGCGTCGGCGACTTCCTGCGTGGTGTGGCCAGGGAGTGGGAAGGCGTAGAACGCGAAAAGGTGGGGATACTTGGTGCCGGGCATGCCGCTGAATCCGGCGGAGAACGACGCGATTTTCTTGTCGCGCACCAGCGAGCGGTAAAGGCGCGAAGTGCGGCCTTCCGACATGAGGTCGGTGATGGCGTCGAACACGGCGTCGTCTTTGCTGCGGTAATCCGGCCGATGATAGCCCTCGAGGTAGAGGGGCTGGGCGCGCTCTTTGAGCACAACTTTGCGTTCGGAATTTTGCGGCGGCTCGGTGGTGGTACGTTCGTCGGGCTGCGGGCGCGCTGGCAGGCGGCTGAAGTATTTTTCGAGGACGGGCATGGCCTCGGTGGTCTTTATGTCTCCGGCGACCGCGACCACCATGTTGGCGGGAACGTAATACTTGTCGAAAAACTTTTGCGCGTCGGTGGCGGAAAATGAATTCAGGTCGGCCATCCAGCCAACGGTCGGGCGATGATACGGGTGGGCGGTGAAAGCGGCTTCGGTAAACTGCTCGACCAGTCGGCCGATGGGATTGCTGTCGGTGCGCATTCGGCGCTCTTCGATGACGACGTTGCGTTCCTTGTAGAACTCGCGCAGCACGGGGTGCAGGAAGCGCTCGGATTCGAGATAGGCCCAGAGTTCGAGGCGATTCTCGGGCAGAGAATAATGATATTCGGTCTCGTCGTAGGAAGTGGAGGCGTTCATGTCTTCCCCGCCATTCTGTTCGACGAGTTTGCCGAAGGCGTTGCCCACGACGAATTTGTCGGCGGCAGCGATGTCGTCTTTCCAGGCTTTTTCCAGTTCCTTCAACTTGACTTCATCACGGCCGACCGACTTGTCGCGCTCGGCGAGGTAGTCAGCGTAGGCGACCTCGACTTTCTCAAGCGCGGGTTTTTCGGCGGCGTAGTCGGTGGTACCGATCTTGTCGGTACCCTTGAACGCCATGTGCTCGAACATGTGCGCCAGGCCGGTGGCGCCCAGGGGATCCTGTGCGGAACCGGCGTCGACCATGGTGTAGAAGGAAAAGACGGGCGCCTCGGGGCGTTCGCAGATCATCAGGGTAAGGCCGTTGGGCAGTTTCTTGACGGTGATGCGCTTTTCGAAGGACGCGACGTTCTGGGCGAGAGCGAGAGTCGAGATAAGAAAGAAGAGAACGGCGATTGTTGGAGTGCGGTGTTTCGTTGGGCGTTGTTTCATCGGGCCTCCGGCGGCTGGACGAGCGTCTTCTGCGATACGCATGTGTTGGACGGACCAGCAGGGCAGAAGTTTGAAAGTACGTGGGGGGAAGGGAAGTTGTCAAACCGGGGGGCCTCAATGTTGCATGACTCCGCGGGCGAGACGCCCCCGGGACAGCCGGCGGGACGCCGGCGCTACCATGATGCGGATTCGGAGCGTTTTGTGATGAGGGAGCTTTCAGGCACAATGGCAGGGCGGAGCGCACTGTGACCGATTCGGCCGTCGACATTCAGGGCAGGCATCTCAAGCTTTCGAATTTGGAGAAGGTGCTGTATCCGGCCACCGGATTCAATAAGAAGGATGTGATCGACTACTACGCGCGCATCGCGCCCGCGATCGTTCCTCATCTGGCGGGGCGGGCGCTGACGCGCAAGCGGTATCCTGACGGCGTGGATGGCGAGCCGTTTTTTGAGAAGAACGCGCCCATGCACAAGCCAGAGTGGGTGAAGACGGCGCCCATCTGGAGCGGGCGCAACCGGCGCACGATTCACTACGTGCTGGCGGATGATCTGCCGACGCTGGTGTGGCTGGCCAATCTGGCGGCGCTCGAACTGCATCCGTCGCTGGCGCTGGCGAGCGACATTACTTGTCCCACGGAGATGGTGTTTGACCTCGATCCCGGGCCGCCGGCGAATATTGTGCAGTGCTGCCAGGTGGGGCTGTGGCTGCGCGAAATTTTCGAGCACTTCGGGTTGCGGAGTTTCCCGAAGACATCGGGGTCGAAGGGGCTGCAGATTTATGTTCCGCTGAATACGCCGACCACTTATGAGGCGACAAAACTGTTTTCACATGCGCTGGCGCAACTGCTCGAGCACGATCATCGCGATCTTGTGTTGTCGGAGATGAGCAAGCAGGCGCGCACCGGCAAAGTATTCGTCGACTGGAGTCAGAATGACGAGCACAAGACAACGATTGCGGTCTATTCGCTGCGGGCGCGCGAGCATCCCACGGTTTCGACTCCGGTAACCTGGGAGGAAGTTGAGCGGGCGTTCAAGAAGAAAGATGCGGGGCTGCTGGTGTTCGAAGCGTCGCAGGTGGTGGCGCGTTTCGAGAAGCTGGGCGACCTGTTCGAGCCGGTGCTCGAATTGAAGCAGCGGTTGCCGGATTTGAAAGCGGCTGCGGTTGAGCCGGAGCGCATCGAGATTGCGGCGCAGGCGGAGGAGGATGATCCGGCGCCGGCGAAGGCCGCCCGGAAAAAGTCCGCGCGCAAGGGTGCGGTAACAAAAAAGCGGGGCAAGGTATAATGCCGGGCTGCGCGCCGTGATTAGCTTCGATCGAAATCCCCACCCTCTCGCAAAGAACGCGAGAAGGATGGGGCAACCGGCGGTCTAAATTCTATGCCGCAACTTTTCGCTGGAACCTCGGGATGGGCTTATACAACGTGGAAGCCTGAGTTTTATCCCGTCAAGCTGGCGCAAAAAAAATGTCTCGGGCACTACTCGACGAAACTCAATACCGTCGAAGTCAATTTCACGTTCCGGCAGCTGGTCAAGGAATCGACGATTCAGAACTGGCTGCACGACACACCGCTGCATTTTCGGTTCGGCATCAAGGCGCATCAAGTCATCACTCATATCAAGCGGCTGAAGGGGACAGAAGATTTTGTGCCGCGATTTCTGGCGACCATTGAGCCGCTGGCCGCGGCGGGCAGGCTGGGGCCGGTGCTGTTTCAGTTGCCTCCTAATCTGAAGGCGGATCCGGTGCTGCTCAAGGATTTTCTGGCGATCCTGCCGCGGACGCTGCCGGCCGCGTTTGAGTTTCGGCATGCGTCGTGGTTTTCCGACTCGACTTGGGATCTGTTGAAATCGAATAGCGTTGCGCTGTGCGTGGCCGAGACCGAGACATTGACCACGCCTGAAATCGCGACGGCCGCATTTGTGTATTACCGGTTTCGCAAGCCGAGCTACAGCGGCGAAGAGCGGCTGTCGATGATCGACCGCATCGGGCAGCATATTGCGGCGGGGCGCGATGTGTTTGCTTACTTCAAACACGAAGAAACGCCGGAGGGCGCGCTCTACGCCGTGGAGTTGTTGCGGGAAGTGAGTGGCGCGGAGGGAGTTTAATCGACGCCAACAGGAGTGCGGTACTGGTTTGGCTTGCGCTCTGTCTGGCAGGCGGGGCTTCGGCTCAGGATTCGGCGCTGCGCACGGTTCATGTTTTCGTTGCGCTGGCTGACAATCAGAGCCAGGGCATCGTGCCGGTTCCGGCGAAGCTCGGAAACGGCGATGATCCCGAGCGCAATCTCTACTGGGGTTCGGCGTACGGCGTGAAAACGTTCTTTGCGCGCAGTCCGGACTGGGAACGCGTCACGTGTGGCGAGAAACCGAAGGCCGAGATTCTTGAGCGCTGTGTGTTCAAGTATCGAACGGCGAATGTGTATCTCGTGGCCGATGCGTATCGCGGGCGGGAGATCCGGCAGACCATTCTCGATTTTCTGGCGTCGGCTTCCGGAGACGATCCTGGAATCGAGACGCTGTCTTCTCCGTCGGACGCGCTGAAGCTGCCGATTCGCGGCGGCGCGAATCTGGTGGCTTACATCGGCCACGATGGGTTGATGGATTTTCAACTGGCGCAGTTTCCTCGCAAGAAAAATGACGTTCATCGCGACGCGGTGGTGCTGGCTTGCGCGAGCAAACAATTTTTCGCCGAACCGGTGCGGGCTTCGGGTGCGTATCCGCTGCTGTGGACGACGGGGCTGATGGCTCCTGAGGCCTATACGCTGAAAGGTGCGCTGGACGGGTGGATTGCAGAGGAGAACAACGAGCAGATTCGCGATCGCGCGGCCGGCGCGTACGACAAATATCAGAAATGCGGAATTCGCGCGGCGCACCGGTTGCTGGTTAGCGGATGGTAAAGTGGGCGAGAGAGACATAGCAGACTAGATCGCTGCGATGATTTCTTCCGGCATCCTCTTCAGTACTTTTCTATGCGTCCGATAACGCGCATACTAAATCCTTCTTCATCCTATGGCTTCCGAGGCAAACGCGCGCGTGCTCTCCGGCTTTCTCGACTATCTGCGCATCGAGAAGGGGCTGGCGGCGCTTTCGATCAGCGCTTATACGACCGACATAATCCAGTTTTGCGAGTTTCTCGAAAAGCCTAAGCGTCTTCTGCTCACAGCGCGCCGCAAAGACGTTCGTGAATTTCTGCAGCAGTTGTTTTCCCATCAGGTGGACGGGCGCAGCGTGGGGCGGAAACTTTCGGCGTTGCGGCATCTTTACCGTTATCTGCTGCTCGACAAGAAAATCGAGCATGATCCGACGCTCGATATCGAGTCGCCGCGGCAGTGGAAGGTGTTGCCGAAATCGCTGGCGCGGGATGAAGTGGAATCGACACTGGCGTCTCCGGCGGCGACGCTGGCGAATGGACAGCGCCACTCGAAAGATGCGGCGGCTCTCGCGGCTCGCGATCGAGCCATGCTCGAATTGTTGTACGCCGGGGCGCTGCGAGTGTCGGAGATGGTGAACGCCACGCTGGACGACCTGAAGCTCGAAGCGGGATACATGCTAGTGCGCGGTAAGGGCGACAAAGAACGCATTGTGCCGCTGGGTAAGCCGGCGCAGGACGCGTTGTCGGAGTACCTCGCGCAGGGGCGTCCCGCATTGGCCGGGATGCGAGCGACGAAGGATCCTGGGCAGAAAAATCCCCACCCTCTCGCAAAGAACGCGAGAAGGATGGGGCAACCGGGCGTGGTCGCGGTCGCGAGTTCGCCGGTGCTGTTTATCGCGCGCAGCGGGCGCAGGTTGACGCGGCAGCGGGTATGGCAGATGGTGGGGGCCGCGTCGGTGGCTTCGGGACGGCACGCGTCGCCGCACATGCTGCGGCATTCCTGTGCCACGCACATGGTGGAGAATGGAGCCGACCTCCGCACGGTGCAGACGATTCTGGGCCATTCGGATATTTCGACCACGCAGGTGTATACGCATCTGGCGCTGGATCGGCTGCGAACCGTGTATCAGAAGCATCATCCCAGGGCGAAGACGAGATAAAGATGCCGCGCACCAGTACGATCGTCGAAAAGGCTGTGGCTGATTTTCTTCGCCACTTGCGGGAGCGCAACGCTTCGGTGCATACGATTAAGGCCTACAGCGGCGATCTGGCGAATTTCGCGGCCTACGCGGGTTCGCGCGGATGGAAGTCGATTGACCACATCGCGATTCGCGGATTTCTTTCACAGCTCTACGAAAAGGGGTTAGGCAAGACTTCCGTGGCGCGGTCGCTGGCGGCAGTGCGGTCGCTGTATCGCTGGCTGGCACGCGAGGGAGTCGTCGAACAGAATCCTGCGAAACTGGTGGCGACGCCGAAGTTGGCGAAAAAGCTGCCGCGCGTCCCAACCATTGAAGAGATGAACTCAGTGCTCGACGGGAAAATGCCAGAGACGGCGGCTTTTCCCGAGCGCGACCGGCTGATGCTTGAACTGCTTTATGGATGCGGCATCCGCAATTCGGAACTTACCGGAATCAATCTCGACGACATTCGGCTGAGCGCGGAAGCGATTCTGATCCGCGGCAAAGGAAAAAAGGAGCGCTACGTCCCATTCGGCGATTCGGTCAAGAGCGCGCTGGCGGCGTATCTTCCCGCACGGCAGGCCACTCTCGCGGAACTTCGCAAGAGCACGCCGGCATTGCTCATCAACCACCGCGGCGGACGGCTGACCACCCGCAGCGTCGGCCGCATCATCAAAAAAATCGCAGTGGCCAAGGGCCTCTCGCCCGACGTGCATCCCCACACTTTGCGCCACGCCTTCGGCACGCACATGCTGGAAGAGGGCGCTGATCTGCGGGCAATCCAGGAGTTGTTGGGGCACGAGCGACTCGCCACCACGCAACGCTACACGCAGCTCTCGATGAAGCATGTGTTGCAGGTCTACGACCAGACACATCCCCGGGCGAAGTAGCAGGTACTTGCGCCTTCGATTACTTCCGTAATTTTAGTTTCACCCCGGGCCATTCGAAAATACAGTAGAACGAGAAAGTTTGGGATCTGAAGTTAAACGTGGTTCGGCTTCGGGTTCGGTACCTCTGACCCTCGGGAGGCGCTGTGCGCAAGATCAATCCGGAACTGTGGCTACTGTTGTTTCTAGTGCTGATTGCTGCGATGCTGAATTTTCTGGTTCCGTCGCAGAAGATGGCGCTGGTCTTTTATTTTCTGCCGACACTCT